>Ga0209611_10004300_pt1 | contig 24425 bp, 24 predicted proteins | sample S1TSphgellanicum_3_FD_187693 | JGI IMG/M metagenome (GOLD analysis project Ga0209611, IMG submission 187693) | Host-associated microbial communities from peat moss isolated from Minnesota, USA - S1T2_Fc - Sphagnum magellanicum MG (SPAdes) (version 2) | ecosystem: Host-associated > Plants > Peat...
CTTTTTCTTTTGGTGTGGGACACCCACCCACTTGTCCCAAATCTTCTCTTTTTGCTACAAATAGAAAGAAATAGAGAGAAAGAAAATATAAGGAAGAGCGAGAGAGAGAGAGAGAGAGAGAGAGAGTGTGTGTGTGTGTGTGTGTGTGGGTGGATTGTGTGCTTGAGAAGAGTGTTGGCTTTGCTACAATTTTGTTGCTGTTTTTGTTGTCTCAAATTCTCCCTTTCATGTGTTTTGCCACTCTTGTCGTTGTTGTTGTTGTTGTTGTTGTTCCAAATTCACCACTTCGTGTTTTGCTACATTTGTTGTTCCAAATTCACCACTTAATTTGTGTTTTTGCTACATTTGTTGTCGTTTTTGTTGTCGCAAATTTCCTCGCTTCGTGTTTTGTCACGTTTGTTGTTGTTATTCCAAATTCACCACTTTGTGATTTGCAACTTTTGTTGTTGCCAGTTTTGCTTCTTCTTCTTCTTCATCTCGGTTCTTCTCCTCCGCTGCATTGAGATCTCTTGCTACAAGAAACTGTGCTCAATAGGATGTTCTTCTTCCACTGATTATCTGTTGTTGCTGTTGCTGAAGTTGCTACTAGTGTGTATCTTGCATATTGCAGAGAGGATTGATCGATCGCCGATGCAGATGTTGGAATGACATTATAATTGTGCAGCAGAGTTTTGAGAGTGCAGGATTTTGCGTGCGTGCGTGCGTGCGTGCGTGCGTGTGTCCCTCTCTGTCGCTTGCGCGCGCTCGTTGATTGAGGAGGTTTGGAGATTTCAATGACAACTGTTGCTTGGGATTCAGCAAGACATGGTGGTGCAGGAGGAATGACGGCGAGGAAAGTGCTGTTGACGTCCTCCTCGACCTCGCCGCTTGGAGCTCCGGCCGATTTTCCTCCATTTCTATCGCCTGCTGCAGCGGTTGCAGAACCCCATCCAAATGGATCAAGATCCTTTCTCTCACGGGCCTTCAACATCAACGTGCTGATCATGATGTGTGTCTTGGTGCGTCTCTCTCTCTCTCTCTCTCTCGACTCTTCGCAATTCTGTTTGATTCTTGTTGCAATAGTAATATCGCTTAGGATCCTTGCGTGCTCATCAGCATCATCATCAGGATCGGCGAGCGAGCAATATCCGAAATCATGGCTCCTTCTTTCTTTGCAGGTGATAGTCGTCGTCGGCGCAGTCGTACGTTGTCGTATCATGCGCCGCGTTCGGCTGCAACGACAGTTGCATCCGGAGCAGGAATCGCAACAGCAGCAGCAATCACATCTTCACAAAGGTCTGAAAAAGGACCAGATCCAGGCGCTCCCTGTGATCACGTTCGACACCGTGAAGTTTCCTGTAGAAGGCTACGGCAGCATCAACGACTGCGTTGTGTGCTTGAGCGACTACCAGAAAGGTGAGCAGGTGCGGTTGCTGCCCCTGTGCAAACATTACTTCCATGTCGCCTGCATTGATACTTGGTTGAGCACGCACATCTCTTGCCCTGTATGCCGGCATAGTGTGCTACAACAGCAACAATCGCCCGCTGATGATCACCACACGACTGCCGATCCAACTTCGGAAGCAGATCATCAATCCTCAGCGGCGGTGGAGGACTCGCAGGACACCGGAAGAAGAATAAGTAGAAGCAGTGCAAGATTCGGAACTCGGAACGTGATGATGATCTTCGGTCGAGCAAGAGTTGCGAGTGCGATAATCACCAGCCAGCAGCAGCACATGGACATCGACGTTGAACCAGGAAGAAGTCTAGATGTTTCTGCAGGAGGAGCAGCCAGCACCTCCGACCAATCCGCAAGATGGTCTTTCTCTGCAATGTTCTCCAAATTGGCCAGTGCAATCCAATCCCCGTGACCTGTGAACAGAATTCGCACCACCAAAAGAGGAGATCTACATGCTCCACAACGATTTTTTGAAAATCCATCATTAGCAGATCTTGATATATATCTCCCCCCAAATTTATTTTTTTCGTTTTAAATAACCTGTCCAGTGCCAGTTCTTTCATGTTTTGATTTTGAAAGTTGCTTACAGAATCAGCTGTCTCATAAAATGGACAGTTATATGTGGTTGTTCTTTAGTCTAAAGAACCCTGCCATGCATTGGAAAACACCACAAAGGAGGTGTATGCCCCAGAAATGCTATTCTAAGAGGCTGAATATCAGCAAGTGGGTGCTTTGGCAGAAGCTCAAAAACTATTTGATTTAGAACCTGCACGATATCATTGTGCATTCGTTCTTCCCTGAGACAATTTTATTGCATAAATTCACAGGCAGATTTCCATTTGTGTTGACAGAGAAACTCAGTGAGCTGTTACATTGCATCAAATGGTCTATTATGTGAATGTTGAGCTTGAGCTTTGACCCACTTCACCATATTGTTGATCCCTTGAAGCAGTAGTTGAAAATTTTGAACCAGAACATGTCAGAAAGCTTGCTTAAATGATGTCATATTAAATGAAAGCATTCTATGAACCCATCAGGGCTTGGCATTGTGCCTAGGTTCCTCAGGAAACCAACTTCATAAAAGCTGGTCAACTTGATTGGAAAACTCACAAGTCTGAATTAATTAGAAGAACAAATTAAGAGGCACAAGGGTAACTTTGACACTTCAACATAATCTTAAGTTGTGAAGCTTAGGACTCTATTTTGTCTCATGCTTGGAGGTTTCACCAAACTCCTCTTGCAAAGAAAGGTTTGGTGAACCATTCCCCCTCACAAAGAATATGAGCAATCTGCAAAGTGAAGAACCCTCACAACCAACAAGCTCGTGAAACTGTAATAAACCTACTCCTCTTGTCAGCTTTAATCCAAAATGCAACCTCTCACAACGCACAATGCACCTCTCACAGTCCAATTTCAGGGCTAAGCAAACAGCGAAGGAATCAGAAAACCAAAAGAACTCTGCCATCAAATGCCACCCCCAAGCACAAGAGCTGAAAGAACCAAACCATTTTTAAATTATATAATTATATAATTAACCCATATTATTATCATTTACTAAATAATATGAATTTTTAAATGAAAACAATTGAACAAATAACTCTAATTATATATATTAAATAAATAAGTGTTAATTATTAATCAATATTTAAATATGACTACTTTCTTATAACTTTTATTCACATTTCGTAATACACAAAATTAACTCAAATATTTCAAAAATTAGTAATTTTTAAATATATGTTTATATTATTATTATTATTATTATACATTGATAATTAATATTTTTTTATAATTACAACAATCACATTAATAATAATATTGCAGATGATAATTAGGATAGACTAGTTATTTAACTATTATTATTTGTATTCTTATCTAACTTGTTATAGTTTTTATCAACTAATATAATATTATATATATAATAGATATAATAGTGTTAAATAATAATAATTTCTGAAAAATATAATAATTTATTGAACATCTTCACTAACTATTCCAATCCTTATTATAATTTAATAAATAACTAAATACATAATAATTTTTTGCTAATTAAAGTTTTAAATTTTTAAATCATTGGAACTAATAACCAACATTAGAATATTCAAAAATATATTAATTATGTATCATTACTTGATATGTTGCAAAAAAAATTTTAATCTACATAAAAATAATAAATTACACATACATGTATGGAACATACACATTATTATGTTGATTAATTTTTCAGAAAAATTTTAAAACTTTATATTGAAACTAATTTTAATATTTATATGCACAAAAAATATTTGCATCATACATAACCATTCATTTAGACAAATACAATTTACGTGTGGTTTAATGTTTAATGAAATGTTATTAAAATTTAAAGCAAATATTAAGATATCATGTACATAAAAAAATGAATAAACATTCAAGTTCCATAAAATTATTATTTATGTGTCATTACTTGATATGTTGCAAACTAAATAATAAATTACATGTATTAAACATACACATTATTACAAATTTATATTTCATAATTTCACAAATGCCAATACAAGCAAACCAGCAGGATTCTTTTTTCAGGGCAAATTTTCACCACTTGGCAACAAAAAAAAAATCCAGTGCAACTGATACAAAGGATTTTTGTGAAAAAATGCACCAAAAGTTGCCAGATTTTGAGGAAAAAATTTCCAAAATCAGCGCAGTTGCATAACATGCATTCATTCTCACATGCACAGATCTTCAGATGTACAACAACAGAAAGCCGTCACAATTCACTGGAACAGGAGCATTACATAGACAATTTGCTGTTCAGAATCTCAGCAAAACCTTCAACATCTCTAGAAATATATACACACACACAACATTCCTAGCTTAAAGTTCCTCTCAAAATATAACTCATGTCAATCCCAGTCTCCAGAACATAGCACAACTTTTGTCAGCAAAGCTAATACTAGTTTGGTATAAAATCAAGTCCATGATGAAGATGATGATGATGATGCTTATCTTACAAGAGCCTTGAACCCTAAATGAAGAAAAAGCATGTAGAAAACATGTGTTGTGTACTCATGAAACCAACAACTACCTTGCCATGAAAGCCGCTGCTACTACTATTCTTGCTTTCTCAAAAACCCAAGACAAATTTTCCACATTTACCTCTGCAATCCTGTCTTCTACCTCATGATTCCACCATCTTGCATTTATGCTCACATCTAGGATACACACAACTTTGCAACTGGTAAGCAATGAGCATGCCTCCTTTGCTGAAATTTTCCCAAAATCACTTTTCTAAAAGAACAAATTTTTGTGAAGGAAAATGAATGAAAAAAATTGGAATATGCAAGAAAATTTATTTTCTCATTTAAATCTTCAGAATTAGTTAATTATTTTGCAGACATGTGCTAAATTGTCCATCTATTATGGTCCTTGTTTTAAAGGAGGTACCTATTTAGGTAACTCTTTGAGTGTAGGAAAATCATAGGGGCCCTTGCCTTTCATGGTGTGAGGCAAGTTTTGAAATTGCTTTTCACACCAACATGCAAACTTGTCAAAAATGCTTTTCACATGATAGACTATGTTAAAAATTGCCTTGCACATGGAAGTTATACAAATGAACTTATGTCATCAGTGAACAAAATGAGCAAACTACAATTTGTGAGGGAAAACCACAAGAATTGAATTCAAACATGATTTCAACAAACGCACTCAATGATATAAAACCTCAAAAGACAAATCCTATGCTACTAAAAACAAAGTCCAAATTCATCATTCTGTTTTCCTCCAATAGTAACATACCATCTTGAGAACAAAATATTTCAATTAGTTCTATAAGTGAAGAATGATTGACAATTTTCATTTTTGTACTTGATTGAATTTTAATGTTGTGATAAAAATAAACTAGATTGCTTTCAAACATGACAAGATGTGGCACATAATGAATTAAGAACAAGTTGATCAAAATAAATCATGTGTAAAAGCACCCAACTTTATTAATCACTAATAGGAAACCCCCTCCTTTTGCAACTATGTTTTCAACTACATCTTGACTATAAAATATAGTTGAAAATGAAAAAAATAGTTGCAAAGTATTTTTTACAACTAAAAAATATTTTTCTCAACTACAAACCAAAAAAATTAACAAGTACAAGTTGACAATGACATTTTAGTTGAAAGTGTTTGCCACGTGTCAACACCACATCAATAGCCATCACTAACCGTTCTAGTTGCAAATTATCTTACCTAGTCATGAGATGTTGTCAACTTCCCTTGACTAGTGGATGAACTTCATCTGTTGACTACATATGACATCAACAAAATACTTAGTTGCAATTTCAACTACATTTCAATTATGTCACTTTTAACCAATGATGTCATAACACTTGACACACCCAAAACATTCCACCATTGATTGGCCATTATAGAGATTAAGTCAAGAAATCAACTATGTTGCAACTACGATGATCAATGCATTTGGCCAATGGTGGGATGACATGTGTTGCAATTTAATAGGGTTTGGGGTGGACCAATAGTTTAATGCCATTTGGCATAACTTAAGCCTATAGATGTACATGTTGCATAATCGTAGGCAACCACCTAATTACTTAGGGATGGGTTAGGTCTAAACCTAGGCGCCTATATCTAGGCTTAAGTTAAAGTTAGATCTAGGCACCTAAGCTAAAGTTAAACATAAACATTAGGTTAGGCCTATACTTAAGATATAAATAAAATCTTATTTCATTTAACTTAACCTTTAAGGTTGGGCATTTTTATTTGTTCATCCCAAATGGCCATTACATTTTCATGTTTATTTTGGTTCCACATCATCCTAGTGCATTTGATTATATAGTTAGGATTATTGAAATGGAAGCCAAACAATATGGGACAAATATTTTAGTTTCCACCATGGGAAGACAAGCCTAACAACCAACACACATAGGCCTATAACTAAAGTCTTATAAATCTTTCTCATTTTTTATCTGATTTGAATGATGTAAAAAAACTATGGGAACATTAAGGTAAGCTCTACATTATCTCTTGAAGTTCCAAAAGCAAAGGAGCAAGACATAAGAAGCATAAAACATGTCAAAATCAGATAATGTGTTTCTTCCAAAAATGACCCATCATTTTAGAATGTCATATCTTATTCATTTCTTATTCAATTTGAGTGATTTAAAAAGCTATGGGTGGACCAAATTAAGCTTTACACTACTTCTTTAAGCTTCAAATGCAAAGAATCAATGGAGAAGAACCACAATGAGCACAAATGTACTAAATTGGAATGTGTGAATTAGGCCTACTATGACCAAACATTTACCTCGCCTACTTCCAATGCCCATATCTTCTTCATTTTTTAGTTATTTTGAAGGTCAAAGCATGTTAAATGTACTTGGTAATTTACTTGTCAAACTAACGAAAGGTAGAACCAAAACCCATCACAAAATTATTATACATGTAATATTTTTAGTTGAATGATTACTAACAAAATATTTCTTCAATATTATGCATTAATTAAAAAAATTCACACTGTAAAAGTAGGTTTTAAATTTTTTTTTAAAAATGTAAGTAACTTTGAAAGCCCTTTTTTTTTGTAGCGTAATATTTGATTCAAGTAAGTATATTCTATCCCAAAAAAAATAGATGGGTTTTTGGTGATGCCCTTTAATACACAAAGATATTTATGTTGTAACTTCATACATGTCTATTTCATTGATTTTTTCCAAAAAACAAAGAAATTTGAACATCATATTGACAAATCAATTTCAAACATACTTGTTACCTACTTTTATTATTTTTTTAAAAAATCAAAATTTGTATTATGTTTAAAATAAACCCAATTAAAAACATAATGGTTTCAAAATCAAATTTAAATAGATCATACTTTTTGGTATTTTGGTCAAAAATTGTTTCAATTTCAACTTTATTTTGTTCATCAATTGTTTTGTATTCTTTACCATGCTTACACCTTTGAGTAATTTAAGTGGCCATAACTATTCCAAGTTGAACTCTAAAACATTATTTTGAGCTTGAAAAGCAAAGGAAAGATGTATTAAGATTTAAGTTCTTTAATAACTTGAGTGTATGGTGGTCAATTACTTTACCTTAATTGTAAATTATAATAACATAATTGTAATTCGATTAAATCCATGTGTTTTCAATGCATGATGTTAATGTATGAAACATATGAATTATGAATGAATGAATTTGCATGATCTCCATTATTAAGTCGTGAAATGTCACTGTGAAAAAATGGGGTGATATGTAACTAGTCTTGTAATTAGGTTTTTGAATTACAATGACCATTTGCAACTCATTACAACTCAACATATTTTTATGGGTGTGAGTGCTATGAACAAGTTGCATAAGTTATAATATATGCAATTCACTATATGTGAAACAATGTACATTTGCAACTTGTGCAACTAATTTACAACTATGTAAAAACAACTATTGTGTAACTCTAATGCAACTAATTTACAACTACCATGGTAACATCATGTTGACATTACTTTTCATCAATCCATCAAAATTTGACACGTGGCACTTGGGGATGTTTGGGGGATTTTTTTTTTGAAAATTTGATTTCCACCATTTATTGTGATTATTCATTTTATATGGTATTAGATTGTGACAAGTGGCATAGTCAAAATTTTCCATTTGGCATATTAATTGAATTTTGAAAAAAAATATTTACTTAAATAGCTAAGTAGGTTGACACATAGACATAGGTATGTAGGTTGGTAGGTCCTACCAACTTAACTACCTAGGTATGTAGGTAAAATTAGGTAGGTAGGTTGGTAAGTCTTATTACCTAGATAAACAAATAGGTATGAAGGTAAGAAAATTAAAAAATAGCCATGTAAAATGTTTTATTTTATTTTATGTTTTGCTTTTTGGGTTAAACTTTTTTGAATTCATCCCAAATTAGCACATGTATTTGAATGTGAACACACAAGAAAAAACACCTTTTATATAATTTGTGAGATGATATTCAAGAATAAAACATATGGGTTAAATATTTTAGTTACACATTAGTTACAAATTGGGTTGCAATTAAAAAACAATTCCCACATTCTTTGTGTTTTTAATTTTTTGGATAAATTTTACAAATAATACATAATTATATGATAATTATATATGTAAATTATTTATCGATAATTAATTATTCAAGATTTTCATGTGATTTCATTTTATGAACCAATTATTTTAATTCAAATAATTAATTAAAATTAATTATTGATTTAATTAACAAACTAAGTGTCTAAATTGGACTGATTGATTCGGATTAACTATTAAATATTGATTAATATATAATTGTTAATACCCTATTAAATAAAAAATTCATTATTAAATATTAAGGATTAAACATGAATTTATTTTGTTATTAATTTTTTAACAATTGAATATTAGTTGCAAAATAATGAAAAAGTAATATTTCTATAATGGTAAAATAATGGCACAAATACTTGTATTAATGAGAATCATAATTGATACTTAGTTGCAAATACGATATATAATAGGCAGTGGAAATGCATACATGTGGCATAATCATATGTGTCAATGATGTACACTAGTTATAATTTAGTTATTAATTGGGCAATACATTCACACTAGTTGTAATGTAGTTAACACACACAACTAAAGTGCAACTTGCCAAAAAATCAAACATGATTAACTATGTTTGTATGTATAATGCGTACATTACATCATATATGTGTCCCATTTGAAAATAAGTTGTAATTACAATATAATTTATTGATTTTCTAATGTTGCATTTTTTTATTAATCACCTATATTTTCATCTTTTAGTTATAATGCAGTTGCATAATAGTTGTTTTGGAGCTCTAGTTGTAGGGTAATGTGGTTTTGGTAGACAAGATTTCTCATAGTGTGCTAAGTTTGTGATGTAATCAATTTTTGTGCCAAAACTAGAATAGAATGATTGACTTTTCACCACTTTCAAATCATCATCACATTACATGAAAGGAAAAGAAGAAGTAACATTTAGGGGAAAAATAGGAAAAACTAAAAAAATAAAAAGAAGCACAAGAAGAAGAAAAGGAAGAATGAAAAGAATAAGAAGATAAAAGCACAAGAAGAAGAAGACGAAGAAGCAAAAGGAAAAGCTTTTTCTCCACTTGATAATGTTGTAGAGAACTTAGAAATGGAATCTCCTTGTGCAAAATCACAATGAGAAATTTGTTTGGGTGGTGTTCAATCCATGTTTTGAAACAAAAAATGGGTGGTGCAATGTTAATCAATGCACATTTTGTTTTTGTTTGTGAAAAGCTTTTTAAACAAGATAATGAACGAGCTCACATTGATTTTTCCATCAAAGAGGAATGGGAAAAATCTCTCTACTCTCAAATAATCATCATCATAAAAATCTAATCCTTAAGAATCCATACGAGAAAATATCAAATCATGAGAACTAGCCAAAGTAAGTATTATTAACAAGGAAGCACCCATGTAGGTGGCAACTTTTCATCGACATGCACAAATAATGCCAAACAAAAAACATGTGGAAATATTCTTATGATTTGGAACCAAATGTTGAGTCACAAATTGAACCTCCAAGTTCCTATAGTCTTGACAACATTTCAACTCTTCTTGGGCACCTTATGTTCAACTCTTCTTTTCAAGTCTTTAGGCTTTTAATTCTTGTCAATAGTGATGCTTTTGAATTCCACTAGTTTCAAATCACAAACAACCAACAATGCCAAATCCCACAAAGTTGCACAATTTCACAATCCACTCTAAACCCTAAATCTAAGCAATTTCCATCTAGCATAAAATGTTTCATCTGTAAAAAAATAGCAAAAATAACTTGCAAAAGCATTTGCATTTTGAAGTGGAGGAGAACACTTATCCTCCTAACTTACATAGTTGCATCCTTCAAGCTTTGGAGTCTAACCATTTGTGGCTTCATCACAATTCATAGTAGTGAGTGGGTTTCCCGCTCTTCTTGAAAACCCTTAAAGTTATGGCATGCGGGAAAATCATGTGACATGAATCAAGAAAACTTAGAAGTCATATAATTGTACTAATAAGTAACTTAAAATTCATCAAAATAGATTCATCAAAACATAAGTTAATTACAACTTATTATGTAAATACTAGGATAGTGGAATGATTAGTATCACTAACTCTTGTCTCTTAACTATTGTACTAGTGATGTGCATTGCTTTTATAATGACTTTTGTGATGAAGAAATGAAACTAGATGATTGTGTTGGTGACAAAGGATAATGAAATGGAATGTTTAAACTACAAAACTTAAAATGTATGCTTTGGATGTAATCACTTGGCAATAACACCATAAATGCAAATGGAAACTAGTGATAATAGGCACTATTGCTTACAACACATTATGGCTATTGCATCAAAGTGGGAGAGGTTATTTGACTTTTTTTTGGGGTCATTTACAAGTTTAATTTCCTTTGTGTTTAGAATTATATTCATTTTCATTTAGCAACTTGGCCATATATAGCCAACAAAAATACATAGGAGTGAATTTCATGTTCTAAACTAATGGAAGTGTAAATGATTTTATGAAAAAAGAACAAATGAAAATATATTAATAGTATAATCTTAGGTCATCAATTGATCATCATTGGCAGGAGGGAGCAATGTAGACCTTAAGCTATAAGATAGGTGTGTTAGTTGTTTGATTTACTTGTTTGAATATGATCACATCATAATCTTCCCAAATCTCGGAGCTCTCAATTTGTTTTTGCTACCCTTGAAAAGCCTTTGACAATAATGTGCACATTTGTCATTTCACAATTGTTAAACCAATGGAACAAAAGTTATTGAGTTTAGAATGATTTTTGTCTTTGAAATTTAATTTTAAAAAATATACATGATCTTTTCAAAATGAACTTCCATAAGAGCTCTCAAGTTAAGCCCACTTTGAATGGAATAATATTAGGATGGGTTGACATTATACAATGGGTTTAGTAGAGCTCACCAACTAACTCCACATGGGCCCACTAGGTAGCTACTACCTAGTTACTAGTTGTAAATAAGCACCTCCTAGTCACTCTCTCTCAAAATCTAGTGTGTTGTGCTAATTTCATGAGGCATGGTTGCTAAGTAGGCTCATGAGTTTGGAGAAATTTGGTAATAGAAGAGAACATGGATTATTGAGTAACCTATCCAATTTTACCATGGTTTTTTTTTTTTTTTTTTGGGTTTTTGGATGCCTTGGTGTCGGCTTTGTTTTGTTGGTTCAGCCCTTCATGGTAGATACTAGAGAGGTTGTTTTTTTGGAGTGCGCTTTCATAGAGTACATGAGGTTTACCATGGAAGGATTAAATGTTTTAAGAAATGAAAAATACAAGGTTAATTATAGCATCCATTGAAGAGAATGTATGTACAAAACATGTATATTTCTCATGTACGTATTGTAATTAATGATGGATGTGAATTGAAATGTATATGGACATGGTTGAATGTCAACAAATGAAATTCATCCACAATTATCAAACACATTGGTTTGTTCCAATATTGCATTCACCTACGTGTTATTATTCAACCCACATTACTATTAATAAGACCAAACCTGGTACTCATTCATTCATGTGGTTGAAATTAATCCATATTGGAGAGATCATAATTTATATCATTAGACATGTTTCATTGCATGCTCTAATATAAGACAAAGAAGCATAATGTTTTGGGGTTTTAAATTGGTTTGAACTATTTTCAAAATGATTAAAAATCTAGTTTCATTTGGTTTTTTAATGACCAAATTTTGTAATTAAATATTTTCATATATCTTTATTGGGTTTTACTATGTAGCAAAATGTACAATATACTTAAATTTGTATGCTTTCAGATCCAAAATATAAAAATAATTAGCTTTTTCTCTTTTTTTGGGATTATTGTCAACGTACACTACATTTTTAAGAAATTATTAAAAGACACTTCCGAAACAGTGGACTGTCCTCCTTTGCCCCTTACATCCACAAAAAAAAATGAAGAGGAGGAAAGGGAAAATAAAGGGGGGATTGGACAAATTAACCTTGGACACTTTCTATGCATTTTTTACCATTCGTTTCTTCCTCATCCAAAGCTCTTTTGTGTAGTTTTTTTTCATCCATTTCATATGGATGCCTTTTATTTACCCAAGAAAAATTTCCATCATTGAAGAATTGATAATAAGATGAAAATCTCCAAAAAATTTGGAATTGTTAAGACTACCCAAGACCAAAAACATTCACTTTCAATGGTAGGGATTTCCCATGTTTCAACCGAATCTCTCTTTTTTTTCACACCCAAGGATATCTCATCAAGTCATGTATAACTCCACCAAGTCGGATTTTCCAAATTTGGATGTTTTGCATGACTTTAAAAAAAGGTTGTATGGGCTAGTGAGATGGTTTTGGTGAAATCACACTTATGGCTTAAGATGGGAAAAAAAAAATGGGGATAAAACAACATGCTCATGTTGTCAACACAATGGCACCTAACCCTTTATGGGAATGTTATGATATTGAAACATGTATGTGAAACGTGGGAAAGGAGAAAGGGTTTGTGTATTGTTGCTAATTTGTTGGGCTAAAGATTTTGTGTATGAGAAGGTTTTCCAAAATAAACTCAACGTGAAAAAGTGCAAAATTAAAGTTTTGTATTGGGCACTTTGTATATTGTTGACAATTGTTCAAAGATTATACAGATATTAGTGGGTGGATCGCAATTATTTAAAAAACAATGATATGGGTATATTGTAAGTGTGTTGTTTGGATTGATAGTGTTATTTATTTATGGATTTTGCATGATATGCATTCATATTCTTCACATCCTTTTAGTTGGATGCAATTCATCAATGATAGAAAGATGAATTCATTCATGAATAGATGAATGACGTCCAAATGAATGAATGCTATTCATCCATACATAAATCTTGTATAGATGAATGTAATTCAAGAATGGATGAATGGCATTCATTCATTTAACAATCCCCTAGAGACGAGGCTAGAGACATTGTGAGGCACCCCACAAATGGGCCAAAGTTTTGGTATCCCTCCTACCTACATACATTCTAGGAGGGTTTCATGTGGAGTCCACTAGAGAAAGCACTTCAGGGCATAAGTGAAGGATCCACTAGGGCTTCTTCTTTCACCACCATGAGTTTCCTCCAATTTAGTATGTTGAACTTGGGATCAAATCATGGATGTGATTTTGAAGGGCAGAGCCATTCATTATGATTATGCGAGCAAGAGCCGCTTGCTTGTTGTTCGGAGATAGGTAGATTGGACCAACACTTTGGCAGCAGCTGGGGAAATAAGGACCACAGGAAGAGAGCAGTGATATCCTTGAGCTGATAAACAAATCGTTCCTCTTGTTGCTCTTGTGCTAGTGTAGCTGGAGACGGAGAGAGAAGGAAAGGGTTGTTGGTGGCTGTGAGAGAGCGAGAAAAGGAAAGAGAAAGAAGAAGAAGAAGAAGAGCAAAAGTCTTGAAGAGTTTTGTGCTTGAAGTTTTTGTATCTCGCACTAATTCAGCAGCAGCAGCAGCAGCAGACAGGAGGAATAAATCTCTCTTAGATTATTGGGTGTGCTGGGTTGTGTGTTTGTGGGAGTTGGGGAAGCATTTCCTTCGACTACCCATTTCATTCTCCTGGCAGAGATTTTCTTTTTGGGTTTATAACAGCAACAATGGCGATGATGATGAGTGTTGGTGCCTCGCAAACAGTCTCTGCAGCTCAGGTTTGCTTCCCAAGAACTCCCACCAAGCAGCTGATGAGTTTGTTGTTGTAAGATCATGTGATGTTTTGTGGAAAACCCAAATCTTTGCATCTTGGAAATGGAACTGTTTGCTTTCGCTCAGATAAGAATACGAGTTTCCCTGAGCTTGTTTTGCATAGTTGGGAATTGGTTAGGACTTATATCCACCAATTCAGGCGAGAGTAACAGAGACACACACAGAAAGACCTCTAGAGACCAGAGAGACAGAGATTTGATATGTGGGTGGTGGTGCAATGGAGCAGATTAGCAACGGCTCAAGTGGAGCTCAAGCAGGTGGCGGCAGCAGGAGCAGCAGTCTACCGAGCTCAACATTCCTTGGGTGCAACCAGAAGGCATCTGGGAGTTTGACATTGGGTGTGGCAAACGCAAATGCTCGCGTGGTTTGTGAAGCAAAAGCTGGGGAGGGTGGTAAAGAGGACAGATGGAAAGGACTGGGTTACGATATCTCCGATGACCAACAAGACATACAGCGCGGTAAGGGTATGGTGGATTCTTTGTTCCAAGGAGCTGTTGGGTTGGGTACACAGACTGCAATCATGAGTTCCTATGACTACATCAGCACTGCTCAACGCACGTGAGAGAATCATCTACCCCACCGTCTTTTCTTGCTAGAATTCATTCTACCTCTCTTTTTTCCTACTAACTGATCACATTTTCTCAGGCCTGAAATGCAAATCACAGATTTGGTGAAAAGATTTCCTGGAATTGCATATACCTTCATGAACTCTACTATCAATCACCAAGTGCCACAACAACAGTTCTTTGCAGTATTCAAAGAAACATGTCTCTTGGATCACCTGAACAAGAAAGCCAAATAATAATGAAGAAGCAAGTCTTTTCCATTGCTCTATGGTTTTCCATATGTTTTCCAGATTCTTATAAATCCAACTTTTTGGGTCTGTCACCATCATTCTTTTGGAGCAGATATAGCATGGATAACATGATGGATGGGCTTTACATTGCACCTGCATTCATGGACAAGATTGTGGTTCATGTTGCTAAGAATTTTATGAATCTACCAAACATCAAGGTAGATTCGATCACCATTTTTTTTCCACCATTGTCTCTGTCATTTGTGGTTTTTTTTTGGGGGGCGGGGGGGTTGCAAAATCCTTTTTCTCGTTCACATGACTCATTCATATACAGTGCAAGAACTTGTGCCTGAATGCTACAGCATTCTGAGGATGAGAAGAGAAGAGAGTTGTTAAGCTAAGTATTGACTTTGTTGTTGACAGGTTCCCCTCATTTTGGGCATATGGGGAGGCAAGGGACAAGGGAAGTCTTTCCAGTGCGAGCTCGTCATGTCCAAGCTTGGAATCAAGTAAGTTATTTGAACTGTAATGTCATCATGACTTAGTCTTCCCTTCCCTGTTGCTTCCAGAAATGTGACAGAAACTCAGGATGCAGGTTGTGTATAATTGTTTGCCCAGAGTTTGAGGCTGATTATTAGATACTTAATCTACACCCACCATCAGGAACTGATGAAATCAGTGGGCAGTCACGGCAGCTTGTCATTGCTATTTGTGATTACAAACATGATGGTCTGACACTTCATGAGCAACTCTCTCTCATAAAGTCATGGCTGCACTCATTGTCATGTTACCTTCAAATTGGTGTTGTGGAGTTTTCTCTACAACTTTCATGGATATGTAGTGTAGAATTGGAGACATGTTGTGGGGTAGTAGTGCTTATGTATGTAAACATGAAACTTGAATTACTTGTTTACACAAACACTGAAACAATTGTTCATGATAAAAAAAGTGTTCTAAATACACTTGGTGAAACATTCACATTTTGGGCATGAGACATATATTTTGACACATGCCCTTCTCATTTCAAGTTATCAACTACTTCAAATCAGACAGTTGGACTTCATCATGAATTACTGTTAGAAAAATAACATGTTAGTGGAACTATACACGGGTAATTGTATGACAGTAGATGGTCTTGCAAGTGGTGCAGATGGTACTTTTCAAGATTACATAATTTTTTCCTCAGAACCACGAGCATGGATGCAAGACATGAAATTTAATTGCTTTTTCTTGAGATAGAGGGGCTCTCATGATGATTATGGGCATGGATTATTCATCTAAAAATTCTGCTGTACATTGTGCAGCCCTATTATGATGAGTGCAGGAGAGTTAGAGAGTGGGAATGCTGGAGAGCCAGCCAAGCTCATCAGGCAGAGGTATCGTGAGGCGTCTGACGTTATCAAGAAGGGGAAGATGTGTGCACTCTTCATCAATGATCTGGATGCAGGTGCCGGGCGTATGGGTGGCACCACCCAATACACGGTGAACAACCAGATGGTAAATGCCACTCTCATGAACATTGCAGATAATCCCACTAATGTTCAGCTTCCAGGGATTTACACAAAGGATGAGATTCCTCGTGTCCCAATCATTGTCACCGGGAATGATTTCTCCACTCTCTATGCCCCTCTCATCCGTGATGGACGCATGGAGAAGTTCTATTGGGCACCAACTCGTGAAGACCGAATTGGCGTGTGCAAGGGTATTTTCAGATCTGATAATGTGAGCGATGAAGATGTTACCAAATTAGTCGACCAGTTCCCCGGTCAGTCTATTGGTAAGTGTGCCAGATCTTTTTTTACATTGGATTCTGGAATTTTTTTTTTTCCTTGAATATTTATTTATTTATTTGCAATTGCTAGCTTGATGCATACATAAGAACCTGAGAAGTTTCTTTGCAGTGGTATTTTAAGGGGAATTATATGAAGTATTGTTGAGTTAGAGGGCATTACATGGTAATCCCCATCACAAGGGCAGTGATGTAGAGTTGCCACTGTTGGTTTGAGATGATCTGCACCATTGAATCTGGAAAAGATATGGATGATTTGAAAGAAAACCTTCTCAGGATTTCTGCGGGAGGAGGCCTTGTCCTACAGAGCACACAGGACCTTCTTCTGGGTTTTCATGCCCTTCCACTTGGGCTCCACCCATATTTTCCAGGGCCCTTTAAATCCCAGAACGCACTGGGTATAACGCCTATTTCTATATTGAGAAATTTTGCATAATAATAAACTTTTATGGGATACTTCTTGCAGATTTCTTTGGTGCATTAAGGGCCCGAGTTTATGATGATGAGGTGCGAAAGTGGGTATCAGCGACTGGTGTGGAGAATTTGGGCAAGAGGCTAGTGAACTCGAGGGAAGGCCCTGTTACATTTGACAAACCAAAAATGACACTCGGGACACTAATGCAGTATGGTTTCATGTTAGTCCAAGAGCAAGAGAATGTGAAACGTGTGCAACTCGCCGACAAGTATTTGAGCTCAGCAGCATTGGGTGATGCCAATGATGATGCCATCAAACAAGGCACATTCTTGGGTAAGTTTTATTCCTTTAAAGTTTTCACTTGCAATTTTCATTATCATAGATCTCATGTATTTTCTGAGTTGCCATTAAAGCACATCCAGAAGTGATATAATTTCGATGTAGTTTGCTAATAATCTATGAAAGCAAGTCTATGTCAAACTAGAAAAGTTATGTAGACAAGGGCATGTTAAACTAGGAAAGCAAGGCCATATTAAACTAAGAAAGTTTCATAGAACAATGTATGTTAAGAGTAGGGAAAGTTGCAGAGAAAAGGGTATGTTAAACTAGAAAAGTTGTATGGAAAAGGGTATAAAGAGTGAGAGGGGCAGCACTAACAACATTTCATAAGATGGAGAAAGCAAAAACTAACAAGCTCAATTTCATGAGGGGTAATTTTTCTTGTGTGTTTTCCATCAGGCAAAGCAGCCCAACATGTCAACCTTCCAGTGCCTGAAGGTTGCACAGATAAGAATGCTGAGAACTATGACCCAACTGCTCGCAGTGATGATGGCACATGTGTCTACGACTTCAAGTAGAAGAAGACGAACAGATTTTTGGTTGATTGTTTCTATCAGTGCAAGAAGGGCAAAAACAATAACGCACGACTGAACTGACATCCATTGCTGCTTTCGTACAGGATCTTTCAACAAACATACACAGGGTTTTTGTGCGTCTGCATCATTATAGGGATTAATAGTTGTTCTTTGAGAGCTACTACTGTACAAGTGTTTAATACTATTGGAATGAGCATTAATATGCATGTGCAGCAGCAACTTCTGAAGGTAACAATTAATAAATTGCAGGGTGCTACAAGCGTTCAAACCTTTCATACTTGAACTGCACACTTTTCATACTTGAATTTCACACCACCCAATTGAATCACTGTGACAAGGGAGCAATTGAATCAAGGACCGAATTCTGTTATTTATGCCGGCTATATATTTGCTTGTAAAGATAGACAAAAGGTGGACTGGGCTGCAGCCAGCCACTCCTGTAATATTTAAATAGAGGAGAATCCTTGGAAGCAAAAGGAGGAAATGCAGAGACTTGACCTGGAAGTCTTCAAAGGTTTACATACTTGCAGTGCACCTCAGAGTTACTATGCTTCAGCAGCAAGGCAGACATGCCGACCTTCCAATCAGCTGCAAGTATTACAATCTTCCCGACAGGTAGCCCCAGAGTACAGGTATGAAACATAAATCGACACCAGACAGTAAACCTTCAGCATGGGTAAGCTCCCAAGATCATCTTGGCTATTGGAATTGACATCACAGATGATCTGTATCTTTGCTTGAGGGCAAACTCCCAGGTCATCCAGCCTGTTCAAAAATTGGCGTCATAGATGACCCTCTATGTTTCCTTCTTAACACAGTAATATGGTTGTAAAAATAGAACCTGAAAATTTGCTGTGGTGAACATGTTTCAACTACTTCTGTTGACCATCACATTTCCCATTGGCAGCTGGCAAACTTCCTGCTGTCCAATGGAATTATTTTACTGCATATGTCCTTGCTGCAGTTGGCAGATTCAGAACAAGTATCAGTAATAAACAAACAGTGATACCCGTTGGACTGAGGACAGACCAGGAAAGGATGTTTTTAGTCATCTAACCCTGTGCACAAAGAAAACATTATTTCTCTCCGCACAAAGCATTGAAGGCTTGGTGATCACTCTTAGTTACCTGTGGTGGCTGGTACATCATTTGTGGATTTTGTGCAATTGCTGGCTGCCCAACCATCATCTCCTGCAAAAGCTAGGGGAACTATTTCAGTGACTCAAAAACCAAAGTGAGTATGATATCATGCGCATGCACTGCAAGTCATCTCCCACAATCCTACCCCACAGCATACATTTGCTAAACTGGCATCATACTAAGAGGTCAAAATGAACTGCCAAAATTTGATGTCCCATCAAGTCAGACCACCTGACTCTTGCATACTGAATGACTTTCGGCATGTAATTACAAATGCGGGGTACACAGCAATACTATAAAGACTGCAAAATGCCAATCAAACCATAAAAACCGACACTGAACTTTTGCCTAAAACAAGGCACTTACAGGTGTCACCATTGGATGGTGCATGGGCTGCCCTGGAATAGGTGGATAATACATGTTTCCATATGGCACTGGTTCACCTGGAACTCCAGGCCAAGGAACTGCCAAATCTTCATCCTGGAAGCCAACATGCTAATTTTATGCACTGCAAGAATCCAAATACTCCAATCACCATAAACAATAATTGAAAGTAGACAACCATACAGCTATAGGACTACATCAAATACCAAAGGCTATGTAAATTCTAACCTTGAGCTCATCCCGTGGAACAATGTCTACAAGGAAATCAAAGATGTCACCCCGAGTGATGGCACCAGCAATATCATTTCTTTGAAGTGTTCGCCGCTTGTTTTCCTCAGTATGGATCCATGATCGCAGGGTCAACTCCAGGATGAACATTTCACATGCTTTTGCAAAAAGAACTGGGGCCTCTGCTGCAATCATCTGTTGTCACAAAGCCATCAACCATTTTGAACAGAGAATCTGAGTTTGTTCCTCTTTAGGGTCTGGTTATGCTATCAGTCCTCTCTTTAGGGTTTCTGGTCACATCAAACTGAAGATGTCCAATCTCTCAGTGTCAATCTCATTCCACTCTTGCTTCTTGACTCCAATCCAACCTCAACTTCTGTCAGTGGTTTGTGAACTGTTGCTGTGCAACTAGTTTTGAAACCACAGCAGTCACTACAGTGACTTGCTTTACAGCAGGCAAATTCTAATGATGGTGATAATGAGTTTCCAAGTGTAATGAGCAACCAAATGTTGTAAATGAAACTGAAGGCGACATTTTAGTGAGCTTGATAAGGCTCAAAGGATGCTTCCCATTCTTCATGTGCTCATCAACAGAAAGAATGGAGGACAATAGTGTGCCAAATGAAACAAAGCACAACATATGAAACAGAGGTTGTCACTGGAACACAAACAGCAGACTATCCACAACAATGGGCAGTTGCCATGGTAAAAGCCATAGAAAACACAACAATGTTTCAGAGTTTATCACTGGCTCTACACATAAGCAGCAGACAAGGTATCCACAACAATGGAAAGTTGCCATGATAAAAGCAATAGAAACACAACAGCTTTCACCTTATGTTGAGATCCACTGAAGTGGGAAGCCTTAACCTCATGTGTGAAAGCCCAAAGGCTTTTCCTGTTCTCATCATGGGAGATGCTAACCTTCTCCTCGGCTCAATAAACATCTTAGGGAGAGAGAATGAGGGAGGAGAAGGAGAGAGAGAGAGTTGGACATTATCATCTCTGCATATCCAAAACTGATGATGATGAACTCCAGGAATCCAGCCCTTGCAGACTGGTCTTGGCTTCATGCTCAATCTAGAGCCCAAAAAAAAGTACTGTACGCAAGTGCTATAAACAACAGATGTGATTGCAACTGAGAACAAATCTAAACTCGCTCGAGTCATTCTTTTGCAGCAGAAGTGGTGGTGGAACCTTAAGCACGAAGAGACAGTCAATAATAGTAATAAGGTGCGACAACACTTGGCCCCTGTGATGAAGTAGGGCATCCTCAGCAACCTCAGCGGCAATAGCCCGTTGTCTAACAACCTAAAGTAGAGATGGTGCTCATTTCACCATGGCAAGAATGGCTTTTACCTTCACATCTTCATCCGACTTCATAATCTTCTTGATGCGCGCTAATGGCAGCTGATGATTTCTGAACTCTGTGCACAAGGCGGGAAAATAAGAACAAAGAGAAGAAGAAGCAGAAAAAGAAGAGAGACGTCACCAGGGAAAGGCGAGCAGAATACAGACCACCAGAAACGAGAAAAAACAAACAGAGATCGGCAATTGCGCACCGTTCACTTGTTCGATCTCTTGAATCTGCTGTTGCCAGAAAGTTTGCAGCTGCTGTTTCTGCAAGTGCTGGTAATGAAGCTGTGGCTAAGAAACGGAGAGAGAACCCCGCGACCCCCGCCCGGCGGCAAAGAAAAACAACAAAAGAAACAACATCCATCAGAAGAAAAACAACACCAATGGTTACCTACTTTTCCTTCAATTAAATTTTCTCCACAGCCATCCATCAGCACACATGAAACAACAACGGACGGACGAGCACAGAAGCAACACGCGGACGCGCGTCTACCTACCTTATGTTAAAAACACAACAACACACGTGTATTATGCATATGCTTTTGTTTTGTTTCTTGACACAAAGAATTTGCTCGTTTTGGAGCCATTTTGTGAACGGAAAAAAATTTGAATGTACCTGTGGTTGTGAGTGCGCGTATTGCGTCGCCATCACCGCGTTTGGATGCGGCATCCCTGGAGCCGTGGTAGGCATTTGGTGCGCTGCCATCGCTGCAACAATCGCGTCTTCCTTCCCTTTCCTCCACTTCCCTTCCTTCTTCCCCTGCGCTCGCTCGCTCGCTGCTGTAACCCCATTCCCCGACACCCCCCGCCCTCCCCCCCTCTCCCATCCCATGTCATGGCCATACCACATGGGCATACCCATGGGGAATGATTTTCTTTTTCTTTTTTTGATAAAATTGGATTTTATCCTACTTTCATATGTAGTCTGTAGCCAAATCTGGCTAAATTATCTTATGGATGATCGCCACTTCAGCTGCATCACAAAATTCAGGTAAAAACAACCCTGGTCCCAAGCAGTTTTTTTTTTTTTTTTTTTTTTTTGGGGGGTGGCGAATTTTCGCACTGTCACGACAGAGAAAAAACCCCATTGCGAATTGTACAAAGGCTTTTTTTGGAAAAAAAACTGCAAAAATCGCCATATTTTGAGAGGGAAAAAAGGTCACATGTCGCCATATTTAGACAATTAGTTAGCATGAAATGGTGACAAGTTTTTGGAACCTGTCGAATTTTTTTAAATAGTGAAAATTATAAAAAACCTAGTTCGAACCCTAAATGCTAGCAAACTAAAATCAGAATCCAAATGTGGTGAAATATTTTCTAATTTTTTTTCCCGAAATTTAGTGATTTTTCTCAGAAAACACAGGAATATTATTATTATGTTTTCCTTTTCTTTTCCGCATTTTGGCGACATTTTTGCACCCAAAATAAATTCCGCTTTCCAGATTTGGCCCCTTTTTTTTTGGGATAAAAACAGGGAAGTTTTTTTTTTCAAGTGTAAATTTGACTAATTTTGCTATTTTTTGGGGAAATTTTCCCCAAATTTTCAAAGAAAAAAATAAATCTGATGCCTTATTGGCGGTTACTTTCTTTCGTAACTGGCCCTGCAGGGTACAGTTCACTTTCGGATTGGAATTTTTTTTTTTCTCTGACCAAGTGGCCATTTGCTTATTACCATAGTCTAGGGTCAGTTTTCACATTGACAAAATAATTTTTTTTCCAAAAAAATTATTCATTTTTTAATTTTGGAATTTACAATTTTTTCCACCAACTACTATCATAATATTGTGATATGAGTAGTGCAATTATTCAGAGTATATGTAGCCTATAATAATTAAGTTATGATGATTTTCAACATATCAACTTGATATTTTTCACAAAATTTCATTTCTCTATTTTGAGGATTATTTAATGACAAAACTGACCTTAGGGTAAGGTATAGATTGAGTAGGAGAAGAACTAATTAAGTACATACAACAACATGGGTCATGTACAATGAAACGGGCCTATTCCACCTAGGACCTCATCAAACCCATAAGGGGAGGCCATTGTTTTGTCCCTAACATTTCTAGACATGTTTTGGGTCCATGGTGATACATGTTTTGGGCATGTTACAGATGCTAAAAGACATGTAACATGCTACAAGACCCTTGGCACATGTTACATGACATTTTACATGGCCCTTGGTACTCATAACATGGGGAGGTTATGGGTGCAATACATGACAAGGTGAAAGCCTTTAAAGGTACGTGAATAAGACACCAAAAGCTCGGTTCAAGGCAATGGTTGTCATGGGCAAAAGAGCTTGACATTTGGGGTTTGTCAAAGACCTTTCTTTAACCATGGTTGAGTGGCTCTTCACCTTATTCGGTAATAAGGTTGAAAAATGATTACTCACTTTTATTTGGCAAAACCCATGCTAACCAAAAGAAAGAAGAGGAGAATTAATTATGCCAAGTTTGTTGTTGATCGATGATGAATGTATGATTGAATGTGAAGCCTATCATGGCGTGTTTTGAAAGTGTCCATCATTGGAATTGGAAGTTTTTTTGTGGTTTATTTTGGCAAGTTTACTTGGATGATTGAATTTTATTTTTTTTTCCTTTTTCAATGAACAATGACTAGGAAGGAATACACCTCCATTCAGTCATTAGAAGACATGGTCTTGTTTGGTAGGTCAATGTCCTTCTATATGGCAATACCCATTGGCAAAGAGCATTTAGATAATCCATGTCAATTTTCCAAACCAAATAATAGTGAAATTAAAGTAGCTTTCATTAACTTCCATTTTAGTGCAATAAATAGCACATTACAAAGAATGTCACTTTAAACTCATTATTAAGTAACCAACCCAAGTTAGAACAACTCCACCCATACTACTTATTTGGGTTTCCAACAATGTTTTTGACATCCAAGATGGCTAGCTTATTGTCTCCAATGCCCCTCAAACCCCTCCCTCTATAAACATGAAAATTGGAACTCTAAAAAACCTTAAACTACTAATAACAAACCACATGGACCAATCATTCAACTTTGTCGATCAAGAGTAGATGTTAAAACTCTACAATGCCTTTTGCCAAGCAATGTGCACAAATGTTGGCCCAAAGCCACTTCATTATCCCATCCTAAGGCATAATTTTTATTGTCCTTCATTCAAAACATGATGTGTAATGCGCCTATGGAGATGCTCTCATAAGATAAAATAAACTAATTTAAACACTATGAAACTTACCCACCATTGGGTCTAACAATAAACAGCCAATT
>Ga0209611_10004301_pt1 | contig 24425 bp, 25 predicted proteins | sample S1TSphgellanicum_3_FD_187693 | JGI IMG/M metagenome (GOLD analysis project Ga0209611, IMG submission 187693) | Host-associated microbial communities from peat moss isolated from Minnesota, USA - S1T2_Fc - Sphagnum magellanicum MG (SPAdes) (version 2) | ecosystem: Host-associated > Plants > Peat...
CTGGTCGGTCGCGGTACCGACGGTGTTGGGCGCGATCTTGGGTGTCTGGTGGGACCATCGTCACCCGGGTCCGCATTCTTGGACCCTCGCCTTGCTCGCGGCGGGCTTGGTTCTGGGCTGCGTCAATGCCTGGCACTGGGTGTCGCGCGAGAACCGCGCCATGGATGACCGCATCGATGACCATGAATGAAGCCGTGAGCCTGGTCACGGCGCTGCTCGTCGGCGGCGCGCTCGGCGTGATTTTTTTTGGCGGGCTGTGGTGGACGATCCGCGGCGCCCTGCCCTCCACGGCGCCGGCGCTGTGGTTCCTCGGCAGTTTCATTCTGCGGGCGAGTATCGCGATCGGCGGAGTCCTGCTCGTGACGCGCGGCGACTGGCGCAACGCGCTCGCGTGCATGCTGGGTTTTCTCACCGCACGCGGCGCCGTCACCTGGCTCACGCGCACGCGCCGCGCGAGCCCACCGTGAACTTGAGTTCCGACCAGGAGATTCTGTGGCAGCACGGATTCTTCAAGCTCAACGGCACCATGGTCACCACCTGGGCCATGATGGCGGGGATGACCTTGGGCGCGAAGCTGATCACGCGCCGGCTGGTGAGCACCGGGAAAGTCTCACGCTGGCAGGGTGCCCTCGAGATCATCGTCACCGGCCTCGAGAAGCAGATCGCCGCTGTCGGTTTGCGCCGCCCCGAAAGATACCTGCCGTTCCTGGGCACGCTGTTCTTATTCGTGGCATCGGCGAGCCTGCTCACCGTGGTCCCGGGATTCGCGCCGCCGACGGGCTCGCTCTCGACCACCGCGGCGCTCGCCTTGTGCGTATTCCTCGCGGTGCCCTATTTCGGCATTCGCGAGCAAGGCGTGATCGGCTATCTCAAGACCTACGCCTCGCCCACCGTCATCATGCTGCCGTTCAACATCATCAGCGAGCTATCGCGCACGCTCGCGCTCGCCATGCGGCTGTTCGGCAACATGATGAGCGGCGTGATGATCATCGGCATACTTCTCACGATCACGCCTTATCTGTTTCCGATCGTGATGTCCGCCCTCGGTCTGCTCACCGGCATGGTCCAGGCCTACATCTTCAGCGTTCTCGCCGCGGTCTACATCGCGGCCGCCACCAGCGTCAGTCAGAAAAGGTAATTCCCATGGATAGCAGCAGTTTGATCGCCATCGCCTCCATCGTCACCGCCGGACTCACCATCGGCTTGGGGTCCTTGGGTCCCGGGTTGGGCGAGGGCCGGGCGGTTGCCCTCGCGTTGAGTTCGCTGGCCCAACAACCCGACGCCTCCGCCACCATCACCCGCACTCTGTTCGTCGGTCTGGCGATGATCGAATCCCTGGCGATTTACTGCTTCGTGGTCTCGATGATCCTGATATTCGCCAATCCGTTCTGGAACCATTTCATCGCGTCGGCGCCGGGGAAATGACCCATGCTCATCGACTGGTTCACCGTCGGCGCCCAGCTGCTGAATTTCTTGATCCTGGTGTGGCTGCTGAAGCGATTTCTGTACAAGCCGGTGCGGGCTGCCATCGACGCGCGTGAAAAACGCATCGCCGGCGAACTCGCGAATGCGGCATCGAAACTCACCGATGCACAAAAGGAGCATGACGAGTTCGACCGCAAGAACCAGGCGTTCGATGCTGAGCGCGGCGCGCTGCTCGCCAAGGCCACCCAGCAAAGCAAGGAGGAACGCGCGAGGCTTCTGGAGCAGGCGCGCACGGAGGCGGATGCACTGCGAGTGACGTACGCGAGCGCACTCTCGGCCGACGGTGCGCTCCTGGGACGGCAGGTCTCGCGGCTTGCCCAGCGGGAGGTCTTTGCCATTGCGCGCAAGACCCTGAGCGATCTCGCCTCCGCCAATCTCGAAGAGCGGATCGGGGAACTGTTCACGCGACGGCTGCGCACCATGGATGCTAAGCCCAAGGCTCTCCTGGCCGCGGCGCTGCGCGACTCTCCGGAGCCTGCGCTGCTGCGCACGGGTTTCGAGCTGCCGGCAGCGGAGCGGGCCACGCTGCAAGACGCACTCAACGTGGCATTTTCCGCCGAGGTCCGCGTCCGCTTCGTGACCGTACCTGATGAGGTCTGCGGGATCGAACTGTCCGCCAATGGGCAGAAGCTGTCCTGGAGCATCGCGGATTATCTCGATACGCTGGAACAGCAACTGAGCGCGCTCGTCGACAAAGAAGCTGCGCCGGCGCCGGTCGCCGTTGCGAAGGCCGCAGCCACGCCGGTCGCGCCGGCGCCGGCCGCCGCTGCACCAGCCGCCCCTGCCCCGGCGGCGCCCGCGATCGCTCGCGCCGTCGCCTCATGAGCGCAGCGCCTCATTTTCTGCAGACCGCAGTGGATCACGCCTTCGCCGACCTGCAACGGACGCGCGAAGCCTTCGTGCCGCAACTGCGTGCGCACGAGGTGGGGGTGATCGCGAATGTCTCCACCGGCATCGCCACGGTGTCGGGCCTGCCCGGCGTGGGCTTCGAGGAACTGGTGCTGTTCCCGGGCGGCCTCTTGGGCATTGCCTTCAATGTAGACGAGGAGGAAATCGGCGTGGTGTTGCTCGGCGACAATCAGCATTTGCGCGCCGGCGATGAAGTGACGCGCACCGGACGGGTCACGGACGTGCCGGTGGGCGACCGCCTGCTCGGACGCGTGATCGATCCATTGGGTCAGCCGCTCGACGGCAAAGGCGCGCTCGCCACGGGCGAGCGGCGTCCGGTCGAGCGTCCGTCGCCCGCCATCATGGACCGCGCGCCCGTCACCGTGCCGCTGCAAACCGGCCTCAAAGTCGTCGACGCCATGATTCCGATCGGGCGCGGCCAGCGCGAATTGATTCTCGGCGACCGTCAGACCGGCAAGACCTCGATCGCGATCGACACGATCTTGAATCAGCGCGGCAAGAACGTCGTGTGCGTGTACTGCGCCATCGGTCAACGCGCCGCGGCGGTCGCCAAGGTCGTGGCCACGCTCGGCGAACGAGGCGCCCTGGAGTACACCACCGTGATCGTCGCCGAAGGCAACGAAGCGCCGGGGCTCTCTTATATCGCTCCGTATGCCGCGACCAGCGTCGCCGAGAATTTCATGGAACGGGGGCGTGACGTGCTCATCGTGTACGATGACCTGACACAGCATGCGCGCAGCTACCGCGAGATCTCGCTGCTGCTGCGCCGCCCGCCGGGCCGCGAAGCGTTTCCGGGCGATATTTTCTACATTCATTCGCGTTTGCTCGAGCGCTCGACCCACCTCGCCAAGGAACGCGGCGGCGGCTCGCTGACGGCGCTGCCCATTATCGAAACCGAAGCCCAGGACATCTCGGCGTATATTCCGACCAATCTCATCTCGATCACCGACGGGCAGATCTACCTCTCGCCCACGCTGTTCGAATTGGGAACCCTGCCGGCGGTCGACGTCGGCAAGTCCGTGTCGCGCGTGGGCGGCGCCGCGCAGCGCGCAGCCTATCGCGCGGTGGCGGGCACGCTGAAGCTCGCCTACTCGCAGTTCGAGGAATTGGAATCCTTCGCCCGATTCGGGACCCGCCTCGATGACTCGACGCGCAAGATCATCGAGCACGGCCGCCGGATCCGCGCCTGCCTCAAGCAACCTGAATCGGAGCCCGTGTCTCTGCCGGAGCAGATCACCGTGCTGCTCGCACTCGCCGCGGGGCTCATCGACACCGTGCCGCTCGACAAGGTCGCCGAGGCGGAGCAGGCGCTGCGCAAAGCGACGGCAGCCATTCCGGCGGACATCATCGGCCGCTTCACCACCGCCGACAAGCTGAGCGACGCCGATCGAGCCGCGACACTCGCCCTCGCCACCGGGGCGCTGAAGGAGTACCAGCCCGCGGCGAAACCAGCCGCCGCCGCGGCGCCCGCGCCGTGAGCGGAACCACCGAGAGTTTGACCCGGCAGATATCGACCGCGTCGGATCTCGCCGCCGTGGTGCGGTCCATGAAGGCGCTGGCGGCCTCGAGCGTCGGGCAATACGAAAGGTCGGTGGCGGCGCTCACGGATTATTATCGAACCGTCGAGCTCGGCTTGTCCGCCTGCCTTCGTGGCACGGCGCAGCCCGCGCCACCGGCGGCTCAGGCATCCGCGCCGACGCAGCCGATCGGCGCGATCGTGTTCGGATCGGACCAGGGTCTGGTCGGCCGATTCAACGAGACGCTAATGGAATTCGCCCTGGCCAGACTCGGATCCCTGCCGGGAAAACTCACGCGGATCTGGGCGGTGGGAGAGCGCACGCAGGCGCTCATCCCGCCGCCGCTCATTGCCGCGCCGGTGGCTTGGGTCGTGCCCAGCTCGGTCGAGGCGATCGCCCCGCTGGTCGGGCGGATTCTCATCGACATGCAGGCCGCCCGCGGCCGCGGCGACATCGCCGAGATCCATGTGTTTCACAACCGGCCGCGATCCGCGGCCGCCTACGAGCCCGTCGGCAGACGGCTGCTCCCGCTCGATGCCGCCTGGCGCGACGGCATGGCCGCGGTCCGCTGGCCGACCAAGACCCCGCCGCAAATCATCGACCGCGCGGCGCCGGCGCTCGAAGCCTTCATCCGAGGATATCTATTCGTGCTGCTGTTTCAGGCCTGCGCCGAATCCCTCGCCGCCGAAAACGCCAGCCGATTGGCGGCGATGCAGCGGGCGGAGAAGAATATTCGCGAAGTCCTCGAGCACTTGAAGGCGCAATATCGCCGTATCCGCCAGACGTCGATCGACGAAGAGTTGTTCGAAGTCGTCGACGGCTACGAATCGTTGTCGCACGATGCTCATGCCGCGGACGGGGTGGGTCGCGACCGTTGAACACCGAGCGAGGATACCGATGCAAATCAAGTCGAGCGATTTTCGCGTACGGGAAGGCGCCGAGGTCAACCTCAAGAAGTGGCCGACGCGCGTCGATCCCGTCTACCAGACGAGCGAGCAATACCAGGAGTTGCTGGCCAAACACGTGCGGGCCTTGAGCGAGCAGCAGGAATTGCTGTACGCCTCGGATCACACGGCGGTGTTGTTGATCTTTCAGGCCATGGATGCGGCGGGCAAAGACGGCGCCATCGCCCATGTCATGTCGGGGGTCAACCCGCAGGGATGCCAGGTGTTCAGCTTCAAGCATCCGAGCGCCACCGAACTCAAGCACGATTTTCTGTGGCGCACCACCCGCGACCTGCCGGAACGCGGGCGCATCGGCATTTTCAACCGGTCATATTACGAGGAGGTGCTGATCGCCAAGGTGCATCCGGAGATCTTGCGCGGCGAAGGCCTGCCGGGCCCCCTGGTGGACGACGCCACGCTCTGGCATCACCGCTATCGTTCGATCGTGGATTTGGAACGGCACCTGGACCGCAACGGTACGCGGATCATCAAATTCTTTTTGCATCTATCCAAGGAGGAGCAGCGCAAGCGATTCCTGGACCGCATCGATCAGCCCGACAAGAACTGGAAATTCAGCCTCGCGGATGTCGAGGAGCGGAAATTCTGGAAGCACTACATGCGGGCGTACGAGAAATGTCTGGCCGCCACCAGCACCAAGCACGCGCCGTGGTACGTGGTGCCCGCCGACGATAAACTCAACACCCGGCTCATCGTCTCGCGCATCGTGCTGGACAGCATCGAAGCGCTGAAATTGAGCTACCCGAAGACGGGCGCCGCCCGCCGGCGCGAACTATTGTCGCTGCGCAAGAAATTAACGAAATGACTCGGGCGCAGTAACATCCAGGCTAATGTGCCGTCTGGTGCGGCGGCAACAGCCGGTCATATTCTTTTTTGACCACCGCGTAGCACTCGCAGGTGCGCTTTTCCAATCCCGTACGGTCCAGCACGGTGATGCGGCCGCGCGAGTAGCGAATCAGCCCGGCCTCTTGCAGCTTGAGCGCGCCCTCCGTCACTCCCTCGCGGCGCACGCCCAGCATATTGGCAATCAGTTCCTGGGTCATCACCAATTCATTGTTCTGCAGTCGGTCGAGACTCAGCAGCAGCCAACGACATAATTGCTGGTCGAGCGAGTGGTGTCGATTGCAGACCGCGGTTTGCGCCATCTGCGTGATCAGCGCCTGGGTATAGCGCAGCAACAGATGCAGTACGGGACCCGATTTGTCGAATTCGTCCTTCATCAATTGAGCTTTCAACCGATAGCCGATTCCGGCGCTCTGCACCACGGCGCGGCTGGGAGTTGATTCCCCTCCCATGAACAGGGAAATTCCGATGATGCCGTCGTTGCCGACGACCGCGATTTCCGCCGAGGCGCCATTCTCCATGACGTACAACAGGGACACGATCGCGGTGGTCGGAAAATACACGTGGCTCAAGACGGCGCCGGGTTCGTACAGCACCTGTCCCAGGGGCATCGACACCGACTCGAGGTGCGGCAGCCAATAATGCAATTGCGCCTGAGGTAAAGCAGCGAGCAGGTGATTTTTTTGGGTGTCGGATGAAGTGGAAATCACAAAGCTCCGCAGTGATGCGCCCCAAAAATGATGACGGTCCATGTTATCTCGTGATGGCACCCCCGCTGGACCGCATTGTACGCCTGTCTCGGCTTTGGGTATGTTCGGTATCGAACATAAGGGGCCGCCTGCCCCGGCCCGCCAGATCAGGCTTTGCGGGCCCCCACCACGATGAGAACCACGCCGGCGGCGAGGGCGGCGCCGCCGACCCATGGCGGAATCGTATGGTCCTGCGCCACTTTCGCTTCGATGTCCCCGACTTTGAAGACGCTCTTCTCGCTCGAATAGGACGGTGCCTTGATGAGGACGAAAAGTCCTCCGGCGATGAGGAGCGCGCCAACGATTTGCAAAACTCGCATCAGATACCTCAATGGCCGTGTCGAACGGTGCGCGTTTCAAACGCGCTTACGATGTTAAGGCTTCTCGCGATGCGGCACCGCAAATACTTTTACTCGAGCGCAGGCGGCCCGTTCAGCGTCGTCAACGCGGCGGTCACCACGAGAATCAACGCGGCCAACGACATCTCGAGCCGGATGGACGCGCGCAGGCTGTGAATCGCTGCGCTGTCGCCCGCGGTCAAACGGGGCGTCAACCGCAATTTGTTGAACGCAGCGCAAGACAAGAGGCCGGCAACCAACGCGAGCTTCAGCCCCAAACAACGCCCGTAGGCGCTCATCCACAATTGAGAGAGACCGCCGAGCAGCAACCACAGCAGAACCAAGCCTGCGGCAATGAGGACGCCTACGACGTACTGCGCCGCGGCGCCAAAGCGCGCTGCCGTGGCCGCCACCACCGCCAGATCGCCGGTCTGCGAAATCGTGAGCAGCGGCGCCAAGGCGCCCAGCCAGAAGGCGGCGGCGCACAGATGAATTCCGACCAGCAGGATCGGCGGCCAGTAAGGCGCGAGCGAATGGGTGTGCCCCACCCACGCGAAAGATGTCGCAGCCGCCACGGCGCCGGCGGCGGCGAACCAGGCGGGTCGACGCTGGGGAGACGTCCCAAAATTGGCGAACAGCAGTCCGGCGGCGCGAATGACGATCGCGCGCCCCAGGCCGGTCTGCGACACCATGGACAGTAACGGTGGGCTCACCAGGTCCGCCGCATTGCCGCTCATGGAGCCGGCGGTCACCATGATCTGCACGCCGCCGGCGATGACTGCAATCACGCTCGAGCGGCGCACCTGGCGCAAGATGCGAACGCGCTCCGAACCTGCGATGAGCGAGTGGCTATACGTCAGAAACAGGACTGCCCCGGAGGCGCCCAGCGTGGCGGCGTAGGCGATCGCCTTGACGGCGACCCCCGCGGCATCCCAAACGCCGAAGCTCATCCGCTAGCCCAGTGTTCAAGGACCCTGGCGTTCAGTGCGAGGTCGCCGGGGCACTCGCCGCGGGAGTACTGATCGTGAACGAATAGCTTCCCTTCACCACATGGCCGTCGTCCGGCGAGAGCGCGCTCCATTGCACTTGATATTTTCCGGGCGCCAGCGGCGGCAGCGGCACGCTGACCTGCGGGGCGGCGGCTGCGTTTCGGTCCAGGGCGACCGGGATATCCTTGCCGGCGGTGCTCAAGGTCAAGACCGCGAGACGCACATTCTCGTTGAAAGTGAGGGTCAGTATCTGCGGTGCGGCGGCGAGTTCTGCATCTGCGGCCGGCACGCTGCTGCGCAGCTTGGCATGCGCATCGGCGGGGCCGGCGAGCATCAATGCGCCCAAGGCCAGTGCACCGCAGGTCAATCCACCCAGCCTGAATCCGCTCATGCTCGATCTCCCAACACGTTGAGTTTCTTGGGGTTCCAAGCCTAACCGAGATGTGCTGCGTTCGCGTGTATTATTGTCTGGGTGATGGTAAGTTTCAGGTCGAGATGAGAAAGCTCAAGGTAGCAATTGCCCTGCTGTTCGCCTCAATCCTGGCACTGCAGGGAACCGTGGCGATGTCGAGTTGCGCGCAGCTCGAGGCGGGCAATGCTGTCGCGCAGAGTGCTCCTGCGGACGGGACCCATCATTGCCTCCACGATTCCGGCGAATCCCATCGGCGCGGCGCCGGCGCAAGCCGTCAGCACGGCTGCGCAGCTCACTGCTGCGGCGCCCTCGTTGCATCGACTCAGACTCTGTGGGTCGCGCCGCGCAGCGCCGCCGCCGATATTTCCGCAGCCGTAACTTGGCCCTCTCCCGCGGTTGCACTCGATCGCTTGGATCGCCCTCCCCGCTCACTGTAGGCCTCGATAGCGGACGCGTCGGCCGCGCCGCCAACAACCCCTTAAGAACTACGGTTGGCCTTGGGCCGCGCGGTTTGCGCCGTGAAGCTCCTTGGGCTGCAGTGAGGATCACATGAACATGTCAACGACCCGGCGTATTGCCCGTGGTCTCGCGCCACGCCTGGCGGCCGGTTTGAGCGTGCTGGTCGTGGCCGGGTGCGCCACCTTTTCAGCGGACGGCGGCTTTGACTCCGTTGCCGAGGGAACGCGGGCGGACCTCGGCAAGGAGGTGAGGTGGCCTCGCGCCGAGAACGAGCAGGCGAAAGTCGACGCACAAGTGGCGGCGTCCCTCGAGCATCCGGTGTCGGTGGAGGATGCCGTGCAGATCGCGCTGCTCAACAACCGCGCGTTGCAGGGGTCCTTCGAACAATTGGGAATCTCCGAAGCCGACCTGGTGCAGTCTGGCCGCTTGCCGAATCCTCGATTCACGCTGCGCCACGTTGGCGCGGCGGGCCAGTACGACATCGAAGAGTCGCTCACCTTCAACGTGTTGTCGCTGCTGATCGCCCCTTACGCCCATGAAATGGAGAAACGCCGCTTTGCCGAGGTGCAGAGCGCGGTTCTGGTATCGGTGGTGGAGTTGGCCGGCGACACTCGCCGCGCCTTTATCGCCGCGGTCGCGGCCCGCGCCTCGGTTCAGTATCTCGAACAGGTGGAATCCGCCGCGGACGCCGGCGCCGAACTCGCACGGCGGATGGTGGCGGCCGGCAATTGGAATCGCCTCGATCAAGCCCGTGAGGAGAACTTCCATGCCGCCGCCGCGCAAAGCCTGAGCCGTGCGCGGCTCGCGGAGGTGGCGGCGCGCGAGCGATTGACCCGCCTGATGGGCCTCTCCGCAGACCACCCCGCCCTCGCGCTTGACGACACGCTGCCCGAGTTGCCGCCATCCATCGAAGAGATGCCCGACGTCGATGCCACGGTGATGCGCAATCGGGTCGACCTGCGGCTGATGCGCATGCAGTTGGACGAACTCGCGCACCGTCTCGGGCTCACCCAGGTGACTCGCTTCGCGGATGTCTTCGATGTGGGTCCGGCTCGCGTTCTTCAGGGTCCGCATTCCGCGCCCTACGAGCGGGGATATGAACTCAGCCTGCAAATTCCGATTTTTGACAGCGGCGCGGCGCGCGTGAGAAAAGCCGAGGCGGTTTATTCGCAGGCGGTGGACCGATTCGCCCAGGCGGCCATCGATGCACGCTCGCAGATCCGCGAAGCCTGCGCGGCCTATCGCGCCGCCTATGACATCGCCAGGCGGCAGCGCGACGAGGTGCTGCCCAATGCCCGCCTGATCGCCGATCAGAACCTGCTGCGCTACAACGCCTCGCTCCTCAGCGTGTTCGAACTGTTGGCCGACGCACGCGACCGTATCGCGGCCAACGACAATTACCTGAACAGCGTCCGTGATTTCTGGATCGCCAAGTCAGAACTCGACACCACTCTGCTCGGCCATGCCGAGTCCACCCATTAACGAGGTATGAATCATGGTTACTCGACGGGATTTTTTCGGCGCAGCCGGCCTCGCGGTGGCGGCGACGGCGACCGCCAGGAGCGCGCTCGCTGCGCTCCCCGAGATCGTGTCCAGCGACTCGGCGACCACCCAGACCCCGTTGGCGCCTCCCAACGGACGCCCGTACCACCCGGTCGCCACCTTGAACGGCTGGACGCTGCCCTGGCGCATGCGCGGCGGCGTCAAAGAATTTCACTTGGTGGCGGAGCCGGTGGTTCGCGAGATCGCCCCGGGCATGAAGGCGAATCTCTGGGGCTACAACGGACAGTCGCCCGGCCCCACCATCGAAGTCGTCGAGGGCGACCGGGTGCGCATCTTCGTCACCAACCGCTTGGCCGAATCCACCAGCATTCATTGGCACGGCCAACGTCTGCCCAATGGCATGGACGGCGTGTCCGGACTCAATCAGCCATCGATAAAACCCGGCCAGACCTACGTATACGAATTTGCGGCGCAGCGCTCGGGCACCTTCATGTACCACCCGCACGCCGATGAGACCACGCAAATGGCGATGGGGATGATGGGATTCTGGGTGACGCACCCGAAAGATCCCGCGCTGCTGCACGTCGATCGCGATTACGTGTTTCTGCTCAATGCCTACGACATCGATCCCGGCAGCTACACGCCCAAGGTCAGCACCATGCTGGATTTCAACCTGTGGACTTTCAACAGCCGCGCCTTTCCGGGAACCGATCCGATGGTCGCGCGCTTGGGCGAGCGCGTGCGCATCCGCGTCGGCAATCTCACCATGACCAATCACCCCATCCATTTGCATGGTCACGAATTCGTGGTGACCGGCACCGACGGGGGATGGACGCCACCCAACTCACGCTGGCCCGAAGTGACCACGGACATCGCGGTCGGCCAAATGCGCGCCATCGAGTTCACCGCCGCCGCCCCGGGCGACTGGGCGTTTCACTGCCACAAGAGTCATCACACGATGAACGCCATGAGCCATACCATCCCGAACGCGCTCGTCCTCGAACAAGGCGCGCTCGCGCAGCAAATCACCTCGCTGGTTCCGGATTTCATCACCGCAAGCGGCGCCGCGGCCCCCATGGCCGATATGCCGATGGACATGCCCATGAACATGCCGTTGCCCGAGAATACGCTGTCCATGATGACGGGCGCCGGCCCCCACGGAAACATCGAAATGGGCGGCATGTTCACCGTCGTGAAGGTCCGCGCGAACCTCGCCCCCGGCGACTACCGCGATCCCGGCTGGTACCAAGCGCCGGCCGGCAGCGTCGCCTATTTGTGGCAAGGCGACACGCCGCCGGTGTTGCGTTAGTGGCTCCGCGCATGCACCGCGGCCAGGAAGGCCCGTACCGGCTCGCCCAGCAATTCGTTGATCGCTGAGCAGGCCAGGTCCAACCCATAGGCGCTCGGCGTGAAGCGCGCGATGTCGGGCTCGTTGTCGCGGAGCATTTCCTCGGGCGCCGGCACGACCTCAATACCGGCGGCGCTGAACTCATGCACCGCGCGCCACATGTGGGGGGCGCGGGTGACGAGCACGATGCGATGAATGCCCTCGGCCTCCAGCATGCGAACAGAATTTTGAGCGTTCTGAAATGTGTCATAGGCTTGGTCATCGACCCAACGGGGAGCGATCTCGAAATTGCGCATGAGCGTCTCGCGCATCGCAACGGCCTCGGTGTGAAACCCCGTCACCAGAATGGGTAGTCCGGTTTTTTTGGCGACATACGCGCCATAGGTCAGTCTCTCGAGTAATTGCGGGTCGGCGGCCGGCCCGCCGTATTCAGGCGCGAAGGGGCGTTGCCCGCCACCGCCCAAGATCACGATGGCCTGGGCGCCGGTGGCGATCCGCAAATCGAGCGCCGGGTAGTGCTCGGCCCAACGCGCGAGCGCCACCGACACGATGGGGGTGGAGATGATCCACAGAAAACCGATGCCGGTGATGATGCAGGCCCGTGCCAGCCGCGGGCGGCGATTCAGCAGGAACAGTCCGACCAACGCCAGTAATAACGGACCTGCGGGCGGAAGAATCAGACTCTTCAGGAGAGTCTTCAATCGTAATAGCATCAGCATCGCGGCTAACGCCCTTCCAGCCGGTCCTTGCAATAGACAAAAATGCAGTTCCCCACGATGCTCGCGGCGAACAGCGCCAGCGACGCGGGAACCACTTCGACCACCTTGTGCATGCCGAGCCAGTCGACGGGCGCATCCAGCCAATGCAGCAGAGCCGCGAGACGGCCGGTGTCACCGTCGTTGACGCAGCAATGCTGCAGCCCGATACGCAGTCCGTCGCCCAAGCCCACATGCGTCCACTCGCCGTCGCGAAACCAGCGGTAGGATTGCCAGCCGACCAAGCCCAAAAAAGCGCTCAACGCTCCATAGCCCACCACCGCGCCGGCGATGCTCAAGAACCTGAACATCGGCTTGGGCGCGGTCACGGTGCCGAGCCCGCGCCCGATGAGGGGCAGCCCTTCACTTCCAGGCGCACGATGCGGCCGGACTCGCCTTGCAAATCCGCGGGATTCAACAAGGTGTCGGTGGGTTTCAAATCGATGTCGATCCAATACACATTGCCGGTGCGCTTACGGTCGGCGATTCCGGGGTTGAGCCCCATGGCCTGCGCCTGAGCCACGCGCGCCTGGGCCCGTTTCGGTTCGCTGAAAAGACCGAGCGAAATGACCGAGCTATCGTTCGGCCCGGGCATTTCCAGTGCGTCGTCAATCCCGCCGGCTTTGAGCTTGGCGAGGATGGGCTCCGCCGCGCCGCGCCCGGCCGGCGTCGGCAGATAAACCCACACGCCGGCCCATACCTCCCCTTCGGCGGCGCGCTGCCGCGGATCGTAATGCGCGGCGCGCAGCGTTGCGGCGGCGTGCGCGGCCTCCGTCACTTCGCGGAACGGGCCGACGCTGATGCAACGCTTTACATTGCTGAGCAAGGCTGCGCCCGGGGAGTCGCGAGGGACCTCCGCGCTGCCGCTGCCGGCGGTGTTGACACCGCTGCCGCTGGTCACCGCCACCGCGTTATGGTTGCCCGCACTGCCCGTGCCGCCGTCGATCGCGACCCCGCCATCGGCACCGGCCACGGGGGTTCTTCGGACCGTGGCCTCGGAGGCCAACTTGAGCGAGTTGGCGGCCGCCGCCGTGGGTGGCGACTGGGGCTGCGGCGAGTCGGCGACGCCCCGGGCCCATAAGAAGTAGCCCACATTGGCCAACACGAGGCACGCCACAATGCTCTTTAACAGCGTCAAATCACACCCTCGATCACACGCAAACTTGCTTCACCGGAGACGAATCGCTGGATCCGATCCGCCGTCTCGATGAGCAAGGCCCCCTCCTCGTCCACCCCCCGAGCCGTGCCGGTCACGGCCGTCTCGCCGATCAGCACTTGTGCCGGCCGGCCGTGCAACGAATCGAGCGCGGTCCATGCATCCCGGTACGCGCCGAAGCCCTCGTGCTCGAACCGCGCCAGCATACTCAAAAGCTCATCCAAGAGGGCTCCCGCCACCAAATTTCGCGAGGGCGCATGTGCGCAGGCGTCCGCCACGGCGGCGGCGCGCGCGCCCGCGGCGTCGAGCTCGCCCCGGGCCGCCGGCGGGAGCGCCACATTGATCCCCACACCGATCACCACCAGCGCCGCACCGCCCGCCTCGGTTCGCAGTTCGACCAGCACCCCGCCGATCTTGCGGTCGCGGAACACGATGTCGTTGGGCCACTTGAGCGTCACCCCGATGGCGCCGGCTCGAGTCAACGCCCGCGCAACCGCCACCCCGACCGCCAAACTCAAGGCCGGCACGGTGCGGGCGCCCGCGACGAAAATCCAGCTCACCGACAGCGCGACTCCGCTGCCAAAGGGGGCAATCCAGCGACGGCCGCGCCGGCCCCGGCCGGCATGCTGCAGTTCGGTGAGGCAGACGTCGGCCCGGTCAACCGCCGGCGGCGCGGCGGCGAGCAGCCGGCTGTTGGTCGAATCCACCTCGAACAGCACCTCGAGGACGCGCAGTTGCGCCGCGCGCTCAGGCGCAAGCTCGCGGGCGATGCGCGCCGGATCCAGCATCTCCACCGGCTGGGCCAATCGGTAACCGCCCCGTGCCGATGCGTGCACCGGAATGCCCAGCGTGCGCAAACGCTGCACGCCCCTCCCCACGGCGGAACGGCTCACCTCGAGCGCCTCCGCCAGCGACGCACCGGAGCGGGGCAGGCCATCCGCAAGCTGCGCCAACAGCAAGCGCGGCTCTACGCCGCTCGCGAGCGAAACAACCATAAACGGCGCACGCGGTTCTCCTGCCCGGCGCGCATGCGCGCAATGTTGCTGCGATGCGTATAGATCACGAACACGGCGATGACCACGCAAAAACTCATCAACGGGAGATTGTCCGGCTCGAGCAGGTAGACGGCGGCAATCAGGGCAACGCCCGACAGCATGGTGGCAAGGCCAACATAGCCGGTCAGCAGGAGCACCACGAACCAGCAGACCAGCAGCGGCACCAACAGCCGCAACTCGATGGCCGCGACGACCCCGACCACGGTCGCCGCGCCCTTGCCGCCGCGAAAGCCGAACCACACCGGGTAGACATGTCCTACGATGACTGCGAAGCCGCAGGCCATGGTCAACCACGCGCGCGACAATTCCGGATCCAAGCCGATACCCGGGATGACCGCCGTCGGCAGCCACCAGACCGCCAACAGCCCCTTGCCCACATCGATCAGCAGTACCAGCAAACCGAACACCTTACCCTGAGTGCGCAAGGCATTGGTGGCGCCCGCGTTACCGCTGCCCATGCTGCGAATGTCGACGCCGCGCAAACGGCCCAACAAGAGGCTGCCCAGCAGCGTGCCGAGCATATAAGCGATGAGTGACTTGACGCCGAGTTCCAACATACGGCAATTATGACACCACCGCCCATCGGAGGAGACCGCATGATCCAGACCGCCTATGTCAGCCACGCCGCGGAGACGATGACGCAGGAGGCCCTGCTGTCGCTGCTCCAGCAATGTCTCGCGAACAATGAGGCGAGCGGCGTCACCGGGATGTTGCTGTACGGCAACGAGACTTTCCTGCAGGTACTCGAGGGCGAGGAAGCGGTGTTGGACGGCGTGGTCGACAAGATCCGCAAGGATCCGCGCCATTCCAAGATTCATTTCCTGTATCGCAAACCGCTAGAGCGTCGCCAATACACTGATTGGAGCATGGGCTTCAAGCGCGTTTCAGCGCAGGACCTGCACTCCATCGACGGCGCGTCCGACTTCGGCGCGAAGGACTTCAACTTCGATTACCTGATGGAGCATGAAGCCGTAGTCGATACCCTCATGGATCACTTCCGAGAACCGCATTGGGATCCTCTGATTCGCGAACTGGACGCCAAAGACAAGGTGATCGAATATCTTAAGAGGGAGCTGACCCACTCCCGCGGCTGCCTCGAGATCGCGAGCTTCGTGTTGGAGAACGTCGCAGAGGCCAGCCGCGGCGGTCGTCTGGATGAGGAACATCTGCGGCTGTGCGAGTCCGCGCTCGAGACGCTGCGCCGCGTGTAGCGGAACTCAAACTATCTTTGGCGTGCCGGACGGAAAGATGGGTTCGCTGCACTCAACTGCCCGAACAGCCGAATCAACGTGCTACGCCCTCTTCGGCAGGTGGATCTCCGCCAGCATGCAGCGCACGCCGCCGCCGCCGATCCGCTCGATGGTGGGGATCGCCACTGGTACGACACTCGCATACGACTCCAAAACGCGCCTCTGGCCGGTCTCCAAACAACTCCAAGCCGCGCTCGACAGCGCAACGACAGCGCCGCCCGCGCCCGTAAGCTCCAGCACATTGCCCGCAAACTGCAGCATCTGCGCGAGCGATACGTCGATGACCTCATGCCCGGTCGCGCGCAACTTCGACAACACGGCGGCGCGATGCGCCGCCTGTGCGATTGCCTCGCCGCACACCACGGCGAACCGCGTGCCGATCGCCATCGCGACGTTGGTGTGATACACCGGCCGCCCGGTGGCGTCGGTCGCATCGAAGGTCACGAGTTCATAGTCGAGCTGCTGGGCAAATTCTCCGAGCACGTCGAGATCCGTGCGCGGCGAGGGGCTCGCGTAGGCCACGCGGTGCGTCCGGTCGAGCACCACGCTGCCCGTGCCTTCGAGAAATTTATGTTCCGCTTCGCGGTACGTCAGGTCCACGGTACGCGAAACGCGAAACGCTCCCTCGCGCACGACCTGTTCCAGGATCTCCTCGCGCCGCTCGGCACGCCGGTTCACGGCCATCATCGGATACAGCGTCACGGTGCCATCCCGGTGAAAGCTCACCCAGTTATTGGGAAAAACGGAATCCGGCTTGTGCGGCGACGCGGTGTCCGCGGCGATGAGCACTGAGACGCCCGCGCGCCGCAGTGCCTCCGCCACTCCATCGAACTCGCGCAGGGCGTGCGCCTGCGGGTCGGTCGATTCCGGCGTGTTCTGGAAGGCATTGCTTGCAGCCGTTTGCGCATTGAATCCAAAGTGCGAGGGACGCACCATGAGCACCGCATTGGCGCTCTGCGGCTCCTCGCCAACTTCATCGGCTACCGGCATGGTAAGCACTATAACAGGCGTCCGGCCGGGCAAATCTGTACAGTGGGCCTCGTGGGGAGAGCTCGGGGTTAATGTCGTGTCGGTATCAATAGCAAAAATAGTCTCGCCGCGCCGGCTTCCCGCGATGTTCGGGCGGAGTGTGAAGTTCGCTCTCGCGGTGAAGCTCGCTCTCCCCGTCATGCTCGCTCTGGCGGTCGCGAGTCACGCCGCGCGCGCCGCCGATCCGCCCGCGCCAGCTGGCGCCCCGGTCGCGAGTCACGCTGCGCGCGCCGCCGATCCGCCCGCGCCAGCTGGCGCCCCGGTCAAGCCTCCGGTCACCTATCCGTTCACGTTCGAGATTCTCCAGCACGACGCGGAACGCCGTGCCGCCAAGGCTTTCGCGCCGCAACACAGCAGTCTGCCCCCCGTGCTCGACAAACTGAGCCCGGAGCAGTACCGCAGTATTCACTTTAACCCCGACGCCGGTATCTGGCTCGCCGAGAAACTCCCGTTTCGTTTGGAGCTGCTCCGCGCGGCCCCCAACTTTCAAACCACCGTCACCGTCTCGACGGTCGAGGACGGCCAGGCCCAGGATCTGGTGGCAACTCCGGCGATGTTTCAAATGGCGCCCACCCTGCCGGCGCAGTTGGGTCGCGTCTCCCTGCCGCTGTCGGGCTTTCGCCTGCGCAGCCGCATCAACTCGAAAAAAGTCTGGGATGAATTTCTGGTGTTTCAGGGCGCGAGCTATTTCCGCGCCGTTGGACAGAACCTGCTCTACGGCCTCTCCGCGCGCGGCCTCGCCATCAACACCGCGGAGCCGGCCGGCGAGGAAATTCCGGTGTTCACGCACTTCTGGATCGAACGGCCCGGCGAGCATGCCGGCGCCATCATCGTCTACGCCCTGCTCGAGAGCGAATCGACCACCGGCGCCTACCGGTTCACCGTCGAACCGGGCGTCGAGACGCACACCGACGTCGAGTTGTACCTGTACCCTCGGGCGGAAATGCGCGTCGTCGGCATCGCGCCGCTGACCTCGATGTTTCTGTTCGACGAAACCAACCGCGGCCGGCTCGATGATTATCGCCCCGAAGTGCACGACTCCGACGGATTGCAGATCGCGGCCAAATCCGGCGAGAAAATCTTCCGGCCGCTGGCGAATCCCATCAAGCTGCAGGTCTCGAGCTTCACCAATCAGCCCCCGGAAGGGTTCGGGCTGGTGCAGCGGTCGCGCCAGCAAAGCGACTTTCAGGATTTCGACGCCCAGTACGAGCGCCGGCCGAGCGCCTGGGTTACCCCGCAGGGCGACTGGGGCGCGGGCACCCTCGAACTCGTCGAAATTCCCTCCGGGCGCGAGACCAACGACAACATCGTGGCGTTTTGGCGGCCGGCGCAGCCGCTCGCGCCGGGGCACCCGGCGCACTTCGCGTATCATCTGGCCTGGGAAGCCGAACCGCCCCTGCCGAAGGGCTTGGGTGAAGCCGTCGCCACCCGCTCCGGCGCGAGTCTCGACGGCAAGCGGCGCGTTTTTTTGATCGACTTTGTCGGTGCGGGTGAAAAGGTCGACGGCCTGCGGCTCGATCTGCTCGCCTCCACGGGTAAGATTTCCAATGCCACGCTCATGTCCAACAACGCCTTGCATGGCCTGCGCGCCAGCTTCGAGATCGATCCGAACAATGCCGATCTCATCGAATTGCGCCTGCGCGTCATGCGCGGCGATCAACCGGTCACGGAAACCTGGCTGTATCGATGGACCTCCAGCTAGAAGTCGGACAGGCTCCTACCATGGACCTTAAAGTCAGCACCACCGTCGACTTCGACTTGACGTCGACGTCGGGCGGCATGCCGCCCGAGGCGCCCTTAGGGATGCCCGAGCAGGACCTCCGCTACCGGCAGTCGCGACGCGAGCGGCAGGGTGCATCGCCCGCCGTGCTCTACGCGCGCTTCATTCTCGTGGCGGTCGCCCTCGGCGTCACGGTCTACGGCGTCTATCAGATGCTGCAGGTCGTGCGCTTCGCCAGCATGACCGTGCTGCAGGGCACGATGATTTTCTTTTTTGCCGTGTCGCTCGGCTGGATCGCGTTCGCCGCGGGGTCAGTGGTCGCCGGCGCCTCCAAACGCCGCGACCCGCGCACGGTTCCGGACGCCGCCGGAAATCCCACGCTCACCGCGCTGGTCATGCCCATCTACAATGAAGACCCGCTGCGCACCTCCACGTCGCTGCAGGCAATGGCCGAAGCGCTCGCGGTCCACGGAGCAAATCGGGGCTTCGAAATCGTCGTGCTCTCGGACTCGACCAACGCCGATGCCTGGATTCGCGAGACGTTGGCGGTGCACTCCTTGCGCAATACTCTCGAATCCATCATGCCGGTCTGGTACCGGCGGCGCTGGCAGAACACTGCGCGCAAATCCGGCAATGTCGAGGATTTCGTCACCCGCTGGGGCGGCCGCTACGATCACATGATCGTGCTCGACGCCGACAGCCTGATCGATGCGCCCACTTTGGAGCGCATGGTGCAGATGATGGTCGCGGACCCGAAGCTCGGGATTCTGCAGACCGCGCCGCAGCTCATCGGCGCGCAGACTTTCTTCGGGCGCCTGCAGCAGTTCGCGGCATGCGTCTATGGGCCGGTGATCACGCGCGGGCTCGCCGCCTGGTCGGGCGACAGCGGCAATTACTGGGGACACAACGCCATCATCCGCATGGCGGCATTCGCCGCGAACTGCGGTCTGCCCAAGCTCAAGGGCCGCAAGCCCTTCGGCGGCCACGTCCTGTCGCACGACTTCGTCGAGGCGGCGTTGATGCGGCGCGGCGGCTACAAGGTGCGCATGGCCACCGACTGCGGCGGCTCGTGGGAAGAATCCCCGCCCTCGCTGATCGACGTCGCGATCCGCGACCGCCGCTGGGCGCAGGGCAATCTGCAGCATATGAAAATCATCGGCAGCGCGGGCCTGAGCTTCACCAGCCGCCTGCACCTGGGTGTCGGCATCATGAGCTATTTATCCTCGCCCCTCTGGCTGATCATGCTCGGCATCGGCTTCGCGCTCGCGCTGCAATCGCACTTGATCCGCCCCGAGTACTTCAATCACGACTTCCAGCTGTTTCCCACCTGGCCGCGATTCGACGTCGAACTGATGATGGCGCTGTTCTGGTTCAGCATGGCAGTGCTGTTCATCCCGAAAACGATCGGGCTGATCCGCGCCCTCTTGTCGCGCCGCATCCGCCGCGGCGGCGGCGGTGTGATCGGCGTGACCGCGAGCTTCCTGCTCGAGGCGATCCTGTCGGCGCTGTATGCGCCGGTGCTGATGTTGATCCAGTGCCGTGCCGTGTTCGAAATTCTCATCGGGCGCGACTCAGGCTGGAAGCCGCAGCGCCGCGATTCCGGCGGTACGACCTGGGCGGATGCCTGGCGCTTTCACCGCCGCCACATGTTCTACAGCTGCGTCACCGCCGTCATCGTCTGGTTCCTGTCGCCGCCGCTGCTCGCCTGGGTATCGCCGGCGCTGCTCGGGCTTTTTCTGGCCGTGCCGTTGTCGCGCGCCAGTGGCAGCGTGAGTCTGGGAACGGCGCTGTCGAAGGTCGCACTGCTGCGCACGCCCGAGGAAATGGAGCCGCCGAAGTTGGTCGCGCGCCGCGTCGAATTGCTGCGCACGGCGGACGCGCTGCCCGAGGACGGACTGCGCTACCTCGCGCGCAATCGCGAGGCACGCCTGACCCACATCAACGGCAACCTTGCGCGCCCGCCGGACCCGCGCGGCCAACCGGACCCCAACAGCTTCACCGCGGAACAAAAATTGCTGGACGCGCGCTCGCTCGACGAGGCGCTGAGCTGGCTCTCGCCCATCGAACGCGTGGAGGTCGCCGGCGATGCGCGGCTGCTCAATCAGCTGGCGCTGCTGCCCGATTCGATTCACGCCGGCGGCGTGATCTGAGACTGAACAGTTTTTATTGAGAGGATCCCCACACGATGATTCGCCGACGCACAATTCTCAAGTCAGCCGTGGCGCTCGCGGCCGCACGCTGGGCCTTTCCTGAATTCGCCGCCGCCGCACCGTCGCAGCCCTTCGACTATGCGTGGCTCAAGGGCCAGGCCCGCCAGCTCGCCGGCAACCCCTTTCAAGCCTCGCACGATACGCTGCCGCCGGCGATGGCCAAGTTGAGCTACGATCAATACCAGTCGCTGCGCTTTCGCACCGATCACGCCCTGTGGGGCGATCAGGGCCTGGCGTTCCGTCTGCAGTTCTTCCACGTCGGCCGCGGATTCTCGCAGCCCGTGCATCTCTATGAGGTCGTCGACGGCCAGGCGCGCGAGATCATCTACGACCCTGCGATGTTCGAGTTCGACAAGAGCGGCATCGACCCGAACCTCATGCGCGATCACGCCGGCTTCGCCGGATTTCGTATCCAGTTCGTGACCGACTGGAAGGACGATGTCGCCGCATTTCTGGGCGCGAGTTACTTTCGCGCGGTAGGCGGCGACACCCGCCAGTACGGCCTCTCTGCGCGGGCTCTCGCGGTCGACACGGCGTTTCCGCGGCCCGAGGAATTTCCGCGCTTCACGACGTTTTGGTTCGAACGGCCGCCCAAAGGTGCGGGAGCAATGTGGCTGTACGGCCTGATGGACTCGCCCAGCATCACCGGCGCGTACCGGTTTCTGATCGCACCAGGCGGCACCCAGGTCATGGATATTGACGCCGCGCTGTATCCGCGCAAGCCGATCGAACGGCTGGGAGTCGCGCCGCTCACCAGCATGTTCTACTACGGCGAGAACGATCGGCGCGCGGTGAACGATTGGCGCCCGGAGATTCATGACTCCGACGGACTCTCGATGTGGACCGGCGCGGGCGAGTGGATCTGGCGGCCGCTCACCAATCCCGCGCAGCTGCATTTCTCCAGCTTTTCCGACGATAACCCGCGCGGCTTCGGCCTGCTGCAGCGGGACCGCAATTGGGACCACTATCAGGACGACGGCGTGTACTACGACCGGCGCCCGAGCCTGTGGGTCGAACCGAAGGCCGGCGGCTGGGGCAAGGGCGCGGTGCAGCTGGTGGAGATTCCGACCATCGATGAAACCTTCGACAACATCGTCGCGTTCTGGAATCCGGCGGAGAAACCCAAGGCCGGCGAAGAAATGCTGTTCAGCTACCGTCTCTACTGGGGCACGCACATGCCGTTCGGCTCGGCGCTCGCGCAGACAATCGCCACGCGCACCGGCATCGGCGGCACCGTCGGCCAGAAGCGCCAGTATTATTCCTGGCACTTCGCGGTCGACTTCTCCGGCGGCGAATTGGGCGCGCTCGACAAAAACGCCGTGGTCGAAGCGGTGATCACGACTTCGCGAGGGACGACCGAACACGTTACCGCGCACTACGTCGAGGAGATCAAGGGCTATCGCGCCCTGTTCGACGTGCGGCCGACCGAGGACAGCGTGGAGCCCATCGATCTGCGACTGTATCTGCGGATCGACGGGCGGCCGCTCACCGAGACGTGGATTTATCAATGGACGCCGCCGTCGGTGAAGGAGAGGAAGGCGGCATTGAGCTAGGCGCATCGGACCGGGAATTTGACCGGTTGGCAGGTACTGTCGTACGAGATAACCGGTCAGCTTCTCGGTGCCGTGGCTGACGTCGAAAGAGAGCGCTCATGCCAGGGTATCAGGCATCTGAAAAACGGTTCGCGGCATGCTCATCTCCGTCGCCCATACGTGTTCGACCTCGGAGAGCGGAAAGATTTGGGTCGCGATTTTGAAACCTCCGGGTACGGTGGCCTGCATCAATTCGCCGATTGATTGCACAAGTTTGTCGACGGGGATACTTCCTATGCCGCTTCCCATGAGCGTGATCGCCGAAGAGCGAAGGGCCGCGCTAGGCAGGGTAATACTCGGTGCGCTTACCGCGCCGATTTGTACGAATCGTATCGGCACGGTGTCTTTTCCCGCCTTGGCACCGGCGATGATGACCCGTTCGGCGCTTTGCCCCCAGAGATAATCGAGCACGACATCGATTCCATCGCCGCCGAATTGTTCCTTTAAAGCATCCTCAAATTCTTCGCCTGTGTCACCGAGCGGAATGGTCACATCAGCTCCCCAGGCAGACAGTGCTTTCAGTACCTCCGGATTTCGGCCTGTCGCGACAACTTTTCGTGCGCCCATATACTTGGCGATCTGAACGGCCAGACGACCCGCCGTGCCGGTTGCTCCATTGACGAGGACTGTTTCGCCCGCGGTGAGCCTGGCGCGTTCTTTGAACGCAGCCCACGCCGACATGCCCGGATTCGCTATGGCGGCGGCGGTCACATCATCAAGCTCGTCCGGCAGCGAAACGCATTGAGAGAGCCGTACCACCGTCTTCTCAGCCATGCTTCCAAATGGTCCTCGCGGAAGCACAAAGTACACTCGGCGGCCATCATCGAGGTGGCCGACTCCGTCTATCCCCACAACGAAGGGCAGATCTCCCGAGGAGCTATAGTGCGTGCCGGATGCCCTGCTCTTGACCACATTGCTGAGCGCGGCAGCCCTGACTGTGACTTTAACTTCTCCGGTCTCTGGAACCGGTTCTTTGAAATCTCCGTATAGAGGCGCTTTGCCTGACTCGATCACGATTGCCGCTTTCACACTGCTTACTCCTATTCAATTATATGTGTATAGTACACATATATTGTGTGGCGTCAACCGGAGATCAATATGAATAAAGAAATTCGCGAGCTTCACCACACGCTGGTGGATCTGGTGGGCCTGATGAACAGGCCGCAGCGCGACAGTGCTCTACTTCAAGAAGCAGGGGTTTCACTCGACCGGGCTCTATTTCCCTTGCTGATCGTAATCGAGCGCAAAGGCCCTATTGGTGTGGTCGAATTGAGCGAGCTGGTGGGGCGGGACTACACCACGATAAGCCGCCAGGTCGCCAAGCTCGTTGCCCTCGGCCTCATCAACCGGCGTCGCTCGAAGACCGACAGCCGGATCCGCGAACTATCCGTGACCGCCAAAGGGAAGGACATGACCAGCGCCATCGATGCCGCTCGCGAGCGGATGGCAAGCGCATTGTTCGCAACGTGGAGCAAGCGCGATCTTCAAGAACTCGCGCGGCTGATGCGGCGGTTCGCAGATGACTTTCAGTCCCTGGCGCCGCCTTAAAAATCGAGCGGGTAACCTCCTTCAGTGAGCGTTTGACTTGAAAAAGTCGCTCGGAGAAATAATGAGCGCACCGAAGCCCCACCTACCAGCGCCAGGGGAAAATCGTTGGCCAAGGTAGCTGTGCCGCTACCAGAGCAATCCCAATGACCCCCGCATAAAAGGCGGCGGAACGCACAATCGTGATACCTGCCGAGTAGCTGACCGCATGCACAACCCGCGCCACTAGGAAGAGTGCCGCGCCGGCGACGGTGCCGCCGTTTGAGATTCCGAGATTTTGGGCCGCGAGTATAATTGCTGCGAAGGGGACCAAGCTTTCGACCGCATTTGCGTGTGCACGCCCTACCCGAGCCGCCGGCCCGCTGGCCACCGGGTAATCATCGCGATTGCCCCGGACCATCGCTCCGCCGAACGCGCGGATTTGAACGACAATTTGAAGCAGCGAGAGCGACAGCGTCAACAGGGCGGCGCCGGCCAGCATGAGCAACTCCAAGCCGCGCGGGTAGGTATGCTGATCGATCGGCCCACGGCTCATCCACATCCACACCGGGGCCACCATCAAGGTCGCGATCGCCGCAACTGAAAGCGCTCCGGGGTCG
>Ga0209611_10004304_pt1 | contig 24417 bp, 21 predicted proteins | sample S1TSphgellanicum_3_FD_187693 | JGI IMG/M metagenome (GOLD analysis project Ga0209611, IMG submission 187693) | Host-associated microbial communities from peat moss isolated from Minnesota, USA - S1T2_Fc - Sphagnum magellanicum MG (SPAdes) (version 2) | ecosystem: Host-associated > Plants > Peat...
TCCGAGGAGAACCGTCGCCGCGGGCCCGCCGAAGTCGGCGCCCTCATGGAACTCGTGCGCGCGGTCGCGACGCTCGAAGCCGACGCGCTACGCGAGCAGAACGTTCGCGTCGGCGCGCTCGGACGTCTCGAAGCGCTGCCCGCAGCGACGCGCGCGGCCGTCGAGACGCTCGTTCGCAAGACGGCGGACTGCGATGGTATGCTCCTCAACCTCGCACTCAACTACGGCGCGCGCACGGAACTCTGCGACGCGATCCGCGCGCTCGCGAGCGACGTTCGGAGCGGGGCGCTCGGCCTCGACGCGATCGACGACGACGTGCTCGGCAAGTATCTCTATACCGCGGGCCTTCCCGATCCCGACCTGCTCATCCGCACGGGCGGCGAATTGCGCGTTTCGAATTTTCTGCTGTACCAGATCGCGTACACCGAACTCTGGTCGACCCCGCACTACTGGCCGGCCTTCGACGAGCGCCTTTTCAGATCCGCACTCGCCGAATACGCCACGCGGCAACGCCGCTTCGGAACGTAACCGAAGATCGAACCGCGCGCTACGCCCCGACCGGCCGTAAACGCGGTTGCCCCGGCGCCGCATCATCATCGGCCGTGAACGAGCGGTCGCGAGATGCTTCCTCGAGATCGAGGCCTTTGGGTTCGGGCAGCATCGTCCACGTCAACGCGAGCCCGACGAACGAACACGCGCCCGCAACCCACATCGGGCCCGGCAAGCCAAACTTCGCCTGAAGCAGCGGGAAGCTGAACGTCCCGACCGCCGCGCCGATCTTCCCAACCGTCGCGGAAATGCCGTGACTCGTGGTGCGCACCTTTGCCGGGAAAATCTCGGCGGGCAAAACGAACGTCGTCGTGTTCGGCCCGAACTCCGTGAAGAAGTAATTGATGCAGTAGAGGATCACGAAGGGGACCACGATCGACTTCGCGTCGCCTAAGAACGCGATACCGACGAAGCTCGCGCCCATGAGTGCGAAACCGAGCATCTGTATGGATTTTCTTCCCCACCGATCCATCCCGTAAATCGAGAGCAGGTAGCCCGGGAACGCGGCGAACGCGAACACGAGAAGCGAGAGGAACAGGTCGTGCACTTCGCTTCCGCCCGGGCTCACGGCCGTGACGAATTGCTGGTTCGAAATCGTATTGCCGTAGTACGCGAGGTCGAGGAAAAACCAGCAGAGCGACGTTCCCGCGAGCCATTTCGCGAGCTGACGATCCTGACCGAACGACTCTTTGAGTGCCGCCACAAATCCCGTGCGCTTCGCTTTCTCCGAGAGCTCGTCGCTCTGCCCTTCCGAGAGCTTTTGAAAGCGCGGCGTTTCTTTGAGATGACGGCGGGCCCAGAAGACGGCGAGCGGCGGAATCGCGCCCGCAGCCAGCAGAATGCGCCAAACCAAATCTTGCGCGACGCCGGCCGATATCAAAGCGATCGCGAGAAGCGGGCCGACGATGAGGCCGATCCCCTGCATCGCGAAGACGCTCGAGATCATCAAGCCCCGTGTCTTCTTGCCGGCAAACTCGCTCGCAATCGTCGCGCTTACCGGATAGTCGCCGCCGATACCGAGACCCAAGACGAAACGGAAGCCGACGAGCCACCAAATGTTCGGCGAGAATGCCGAGGCGATCGCGCCGGCGCCCAAGACGAGCACCTCGAAACCGTAAATATATTTGCGGCCGAAAACGTCCGCGACGCGTCCGAAAACGAACGAACCGATCGCAGCGGAGACGAGCGCCGTCGCTCCGGCGATCGCCGTCTCGAACGATCCGATGTGCCATTCGGACTTGAGAAGCTTGAGAACGACGCCGATGATGAACAGGTCGTAGGCATCGGTGAAGAAGCCCATCCCGGAGATCAAGACGATGCCCCATTGCGCGGGACTCATCTTGTCGTGTTCGATCTCGGAAAATCGTGCGGAGGAGAAGCGCGACGTAGATTCCATCGTACGCAACACCTGCCACAGAAGTCGCACGGCAAAACGTTAACGCTGCCTTATGACGAGGGAATCGGGCTCAAAATCGGCTCGGAACCCGTTTGCACGGCCTTCGCGGGCCGCCGGACTTCGTTTCCGGGGCTCCGCGAGCCGCGCCACCGCTTTTTGCCTGGGGCAGCCCAGATGCGCGCGTGCTATACTATTACGCGTGAAGACGCGTCCCGATATTCGTAACCTCGCCATCATCGCCCACGTAGACCACGGCAAGACCACCCTCGTCGACGCCATGCTCAAGCAGAGCGGCGTTTTTCGTGAGGGGCAGGCCCTGACGACGCGTGTCATGGACTCGAACCCGCTCGAGAAAGAGCGCGGTATTACGATTCTTGCCAAGAACACGGCGATCAAGCACGGCGACATCAAGTTCAACATCGTTGATACGCCGGGCCACGCGGACTTCGGCGGCGAGGTCGAGCGCGTACTTCAGATGGTGCAGGGCGTGCTCTTGCTCGTCGATGCCGCTGAAGGCGTGATGCCGCAAACGCGTTTCGTCCTGCGCAAGGCCCTCGAACTCGATCTCAAAGTTCTCGTGGCGATCAATAAGATCGACCGCAAGGACGCGCGCGCGACCGAAGTGATGAACGAGATCTTCGACCTCTTCATCGAGCTCGGGGCGAGCGACGAGCAGGCCGACTTCCCGACCGTTTTCACGAACGGCCGTGCGGGCGTCGCGAAGATGTCGCTCGAGGATCCGAACGAAGATCTCGAACCGCTCTTTCAAACGATCGCAAACCATATTCCGGAAGCGCCGGCCGAAGACGGCCCCTTCCAGATGCTCGTCTCCGCGATCGATCATAATAAATACGTGGGACGCATCGGCATCGGCCGCGTGTTCCGCGGCGCGTCGAAGGTCAACTCACCGATCGCGAAAGTATCGGGCGACGGGAAGATCGAGAGCGGCCTCCGCCTCACGAAGCTTCTCACGTTCGCCGGCCTCGAGCGCGTTGAAGTCGAGGAAGCGAGCGCGGGCGACATCGTCTGCGTCTCCGGCATCGAAGGCCTCAACATCGGCGACACGATTGCGGACGCCTCCACGCCCGAGGGCATCACCGCCGTCGCCGTCGACGAACCGACCGTCTCCATGTTCTTCATGGTCAATGCGTCGCCGTTTGCCGGTAAGGAAGGCAAGTTTCTCACGTCGCGCCAGATTCGCGAGCGCTTGATGCGCGAGCTCGAATCGAACGTCGCGCTGCGCGTCGAGGATACGGCGAGCGCCGACACGTTCGAGGTCCGCGGTCGCGGCGAACTGCATCTCTCGATCCTCATCGAAACGATGCGTCGCGAAGGTTATGAGATCGCGGTTTCCAAGCCGCAAGTCATCATCACGGAACGCGACGGTCAAAAGATGGAGCCCGTGGAGTACGTGGTGGTCGACGTGCAAGAAGAGTATGCCGGCGCCGTGATCGAGGCGCTCGGTCGCCGCAAAGCGCAGATGTCGAACATGCTCACCGTCGGCGATTCGCGTCGCCTCGAATACACGATGCCCACGCGTGCGATCTTCGGCTTGCGCGGCGAGCTTCTCACGCTCTCACGCGGCACCGCCGTCATGTCGCACACGTATTACGATCATCAGCCCTATTCGGGCGATCTGCCGGGCCGTAGCGTCGGCGCGCTCGTTACGAGCGAGACGGGCACCACTACGTCGTACGCGATGGTCGGCCTCGAAGCGCGCGGACGTTTCTTCGTGGGCGAAGGCGTCGACGTGTACGAAGGCATGATCGTCGGCCGCGCCAACGACGATAAAGATATCGCACTCAACGTCGTGCGCGCGAAGAAGCTCACGAACATGCGCGCGTCCGGCTCCGACGATAGCACGAAGCTTTCGCCGCCCGAGGAGATGTCGCTGGAGCGCGCGATCGAATTCATCGAAGACGACGAGCTCGTGGAAGTCACGCCGAAATCGATCCGCATCCGCAAGCGCATGCTCAGCGAAACGGAACGCCTGCGCAACCGAAAGCGCGACAAGGCACTCGCCTAAGACCCGTACAATCGGCTCGGATGCGCCGATTACTGGTCGCCCTCGTCGCTATGGGGATCGCCGCGGAGCCGTGTGCCGCGGCGACGTTCGAACGCTCAACGGCGATGGAAGCGCGCGCGGCAATCGACGCCGTGTGCGACGTGTATAACGCACGGCCGAACCTTATCCGGCGCGTCCAGATGGCGCGGGTTCACGAAGCCACGAGTGCTGGAATGTGGAAGACGTCGAGCGACGACGCGCTCGCCAAGCTGCAGAGTTCCGGCAACCTCAACGCGGATTTTGCCGACGTCTTCAGCCGCGACGACAAAGTCGTCTACGCAACTCTCACGCGCGGCGATGCGACGGGCGACGGCGGCGGAGCGGACGAGTACTGTTACATCAACGGAAAACTCGCACGCGCGTCGACCGAACTCGTCGACACGTCGACCGACCACGACGTCTCGCGCAAACTCTATTTCGACGTGCGGGGCGGCCTGTTCGCCGACACCGGAGCCATGGTTCGCGACATCGACAAGCGCCGCAACGCGACGGTCCCGGAAGCGTATACCGCTCCGCTCGACATTCCGGTGTATGCGACGCCCGCGAAGCTGCCGTTCTACGCCGCGTACCGGGCCGCGCTCGCGGGCAAGCTGCCGGCACTATAAAAAGAACCGGCCTTTCGGCCGGCTCTCTCCTCGTTAGTTCATTCCGCGAAGAACATCGCGTAGGGAGCCCGCCATGCGGGGTCCCCAACCGGCGAAGGCGTCCGTCGACGGGACCGCCCGAATGAGCCGGCTCGACCGACGCTCGGCGGACTCTTCCGCGACGCGCTCGATCGTTTCGTTCTGGTTTTCCACTGGGATCGTTCTTTTCTGTAATCAGCTCGGGTGCGATTGCGCACCAACCGACTTATCATATCGCGAAAACTGGGCCCCAAATGAGACTTTTCCGACACCCCCGCCAGGTGTGACGTGCGCTACCCCGGGAGCGCCGGCATCTCCGGGAATTTCGGCAGGCCCGTCGTGAACGTGAGCTCGCCACGCTTCTCCTCGTAGTCCACGAAAACGCGGTCTCCGTCGCGAACTTCGCCACCGAGAATCTTGCGCCCGAGCGGCGTTTCGAGTTCGCGCTGCACCGCGCGCTTGATGGGCCGCGCGCCGTAGACCGGATCGTAGCCGACCTTCACGAGATGGCGTACCGCGCCGTCCGAGATGTCGAGTTCGATACGGCGATCCGCAAGGCGGGCGCGTAGACGATCGAGTTGCAAGCGCACGATCTGCTCGAGTTGCTCTTCGTTCAGCGCCGTGAAGACGACCGTCTCGTCGACGCGGTTGAGGAACTCCGGACGGAAGTGACGCCGCAACTCGTCGAGCACCGTCGCACGCATGACCGCGTATTCGGCACCGCTACCGGAACCCGAGAAATCGAGGATTCGATTGCTGCCGATGTTCGAGGTCATGATGAGAATCGTGTTTTTGAAATCGATCGTGCGACCCTGACCGTCGGTGAGTCGGCCGTCGTCGAGAATCTGCAAGAACACGTTGAAAACGTCGGGCGCAGCCTTTTCGATTTCATCGAAGAGCACCACGGAAAACGGACGGCGCCGCACGGCTTCCGTCAGCTGGCCGCCTTCGTCGTACCCGACGTATCCCGGAGGCGCGCCGATCAAGCGCGAGACCGAATGCTTCTCGCCGTACTCCGACATATCGATCCGCACCATCGCGCGCTCGTCGTCGAAGAGATAGCTCGCGAGCGCGCGCGCTAACTCCGTCTTCCCAACGCCCGTCGGGCCGAGGAAGATGAACGAACCGATCGGCCGGTTCGGATCGGAGAGGCCGCTGCGCGCGCGAATCACCGACTCGGCGACGGCGGTCACCGCTTCGTCTTGGCCGATCACGCGTTTGTGCAGTTCTTCATCGAGCTGCAAGAGTTTGCGCATCTCGCCTTCGAGCAGCTTCGACACGGGCACGCCCGTCCAGCGGCTCACGACGTCGGCGACGTCCTCTTCCGTGACTTCTTCTTTGACCAAGCGAGACTGACCGTCGATCTTCGCTTCGTCCTCTTTGAGTTGGCGCTCGAGTTCGGAGAGTTTGCCATAGCGAAGCTCGGCCGCACGATTGAGATCGTACTGCCGTTCCGCCTGTTCGATTTCGACGCGCGTCTGATCGATCTGCTGGCGCAAACCGCGAAGGCGTTGAACGGCGTCTTTCTCAGCTTGCCAACGCGCCGCGATACTATCGGTTTGCGAACGCAACTCCGCGATCTCGTGCTCGATGCGTGCGAGACGCTCTTTGGACGCCGCGTCCTCTTCTTTCTTAAGCGCTTCGCGCTCGATCTCGAGCTGCATGATGCGACGCGAGGACTCGTCGAGTTCCGCCGGCATCGAATCGATTTCCGTACGCAGCTTCGCGGCCGCTTCGTCGACGAGGTCGATCGCCTTGTCCGGCAAGAAGCGATCCGCGATGTAGCGGTTCGAAAGCGTCGCCGCAGCGACCAGCGCGGAATCCTTGATGCGCACGCCGTGATGGACTTCGTAGCGGTCGCGCAAGCCGCGCAGGATCGAGATCGTGTCCTCGACGCTCGGCTGATCGACGAACACCGGCTGGAAGCGGCGTTCGAGCGCCGCATCCTTTTCGATGTACTTGCGATACTCGTCGAGCGTCGTCGCGCCGATCAGATGCAATTCGCCGCGCGCGAGCATCGGCTTGAGAAGGTTGCCCGCATCCATCGAGCCCTCGGTCTTGCCCGCGCCCACGACGTTGTGCAGCTCGTCGATGAAAAGCAGCACGGAACCCTCGGACGAGAGGACGTCTTTGAGCACGGCCTTGAGGCGCTCTTCGAATTCGCCGCGAAACTTCGCGCCCGCGATGAGCGCGCCCATGTCGAGCGAGATGATCCGCTTGTTCTTGAGCGATTCGGGAACGTCGCCGCGCACGATGCGCTGCGCGAGCCCCTCGACGATCGCCGTCTTGCCCACGCCGGGTTCGCCGATGAGCACCGGATTGTTTTTGGTACGGCGCGAGAGTACTTGGACCACGCGACGGATCTCGTCGTCGCGGCCGATCACCGGGTCGAGTTTGCCCTGCTCCGCGGCCTGCGTGAGGTCCTGACCGTAGCGCTGGAGCGACTGGTACGTGCCTTCCGGGTTTTGCGTCGTGACGCGCTGGTTGCCGCGCACGTCGCGCAGCGCTCCGAGCACCTTATCGCGCGTGATGCCGCTCTCGCGCAGCAGCTTTCCCGCCGCACCCGAGTCCTCGAGGAGCGCGAGTAGGAGATGCTCGACCGAGACGTAGTCGTCGGTCAGTTTCTGGGCTTCGTCTCCGGCCTGCACGAGCAGACGGCTCGAGCGGCCGCCGAACTGCGGCTGGACGTCGCCGGAGCCGGAAAGGCGCGGCAGCGCTCCGGCCGCCGCGAGGGCGCGCTGCGTGAAGCTCGGGACGTCGATCCCCGCCCGGCTCAAAAGCGCGGGCGCGACACCCTGATCTTGCTCGAGCAGCGCGGCCAAAACGTGCTCCGGCTCCACGCTCGGATTGCGCTCGCGAAGTGCGCGGCTAAAGGCGTCGTTGAGCGCCTCGCGTACGCGCTCCGTCATTTTTTCGGCGTTCATTCTACCCAGATATAACACGGCCGGCAGCCAAAATCGTTGCAGAGGGCGAACGGTGCCGGATGGAGCTCGCCGAACGACGCGTACCGTCCGCGCCGCCCGCAATTCGCGAGGGTGCGTTCCATGCGTATTTCGTGTACGACGTGGCGGATACGATCGACGTCGGCCGCTTGGCGAGCGTGGCGGGCCAAGGCGTCGCCCGCGCGCCGCTGCAGCTTCGTCCCGAGGCATCGTCCGGGTTCATCGAGTTCGAGACCCAGCCGATCGTGGCCCGAACCCCGAATACGGCAAATGGCATGACGACCCGCGCGAAGATCTTCGACTACGGCGTCGTCTCGATTCGGCTCTCGACACCGTTCACGGGCACGTGGGCCGCGTTCGCGGCGTTTACCCGACGTCTGCGCGCGGACGAGGAAATCACGCGCATGGCGCGCGCGACGCTCGACGACGTGCTTGCCGAGATCGCGCCACACCTCGACGAGCCGCACGACCCGCTCGTCGAGGACTACTTCGTCTTCGAAATCGAGTCGTTCGTAACGCCCGTCGCCTCGACGCATCTGCTCGGCGAGTACGCGGACGCGCTCTCGAGCCTCGTGCTTTGCGAGGAGCGGCGCCTAACCCCGAACGAGTCGCTGGAAGCGCTGCGCGTCAATTTCGCGTACTTCGACGACGATCTCTCGGTCGTGCAATGGGACACCGCGTTCGTCTACGACCGCCACGAAAGCGCTGCCGCCACGCTGGATATTCTCGAGTTCGCGAACACCCAGCTCGCGGAACTTCGTACCTACGATCGGCGCCTCGACGCCGAGCTCGACACGATCTACGCGCTCGATCCCAAACGCCCGACGCGACGCTTCGGACGCAAAGAGGCGCAAGACGCTGCCGACCGGCTCCGCTATCTCATCGTCGATATCACCGAGCTGACCGACCGTTCGTCCAACGCGCTCAAGATCATCGGCGACGCCTACTACGCGCGCCTCTATCGCGGCGCCGCCGGACGCCTCGGTCTCAAGGATTGGCAGAAGCAGATCGACTCGAAAGTCGAGACCGTCAACGAGATGTACCGATTCTTCACCGATCAAGCCCAAGCGTCGCGTAGCGAATTCCTCGAGATCATCGTGATCCTTCTGGTCGCGTTCGAAGGGGTGGTCGGCCTCCTGTCGCTACGGCATTAAACCCGAACCCTACACGAGTAGGGCCGCCCCCCATCCTCAACGACGCACGTGCGGCGGTATCGTGTACGTGTGTCCATCCCCGACGCGGTCCGAGCGACCATCCTGCAGCGCATGCAACGCATGACCGAATTCGAGCGTGCGGTGGTCATGCACGCCTCGGTCATCGGGCGCCGGTTCGATTTCGCAGTCCTCGTCGAGACCGCGGCCGGCCCGGAGCGCGAGGTCCGTACCGCCCTCGAGCGCGCGTGCAGCCTCGATCTCCTCGTGATGGAGGGCGATCCGCAGGACGCATACGCATTTCGCCACGCGCTTACGCGCGACATCATCTACACGGAGCTCCTAACGCTCGCCGTCCGGCCGATCCACCGCCGAATCGCGCGCGCTCTCGAACGCGCTCCGCATCGCGCCGCACGGCTCGAGCAGTTGGCCTACCACAGCTGGGCCGCCGGCGACGTTCGGCGCTGCGTGAAATATAACGAACTCGCGGGTGACGGCGCGGCTGCGATTCAGGCGCTCGACGATGCGCGAAGCTATTATTCCCGCGCGCGGAGCCTCATCGCCGCGGATTCGCCGGCCGCGAAACGGCTCGATCGCAAGCTACGCCATATCGGCGGCGAAGCCGCGAGCGACGAGCGCTAGGCGCCCTCCTACGAAGAAGCTCTCGGCGATACGATTTTGAGCACGCGGGTGTCACCCGTTCGGATCGTTACGCCGGTCGCATCGAAATATTCGAGGAGCGGTACCGCGTATTTCCGCGACGTTCCGACGAGGTCGCGGAAGCCGGACATCGCAATTTGCTTGTCGCGGCGCAGCGCCGCTTCGAGTTTCGCGCGGATATCGGCGATCTGCGTTCCGCGATAGACTGCGTCGTGAACTTTGACGAGCGTGCCGCTCGCGAGCAACGTGTCGAGCGCGAGAGAAAGGCCGGGAATCTTCGTCGCGCGCAAGGCCGAGAGCACGTCATCGAATGCGACCGGAACGTACGGCGCGTTCGGGTCGGGCGCGAAGACGCGATCGAAGAACGCCCGTTGCTCGGGGGCGAGGTGCGGTACGAATTCCGGCGTCGCGTAATAACCGGAACGATGCGCGAGCTTCCCCTCGTCGGCGTATGCGGCGAGAACGCGCAGGAGCGTCGGCTCGTTAATCGCGAGGGCGCGCGAGAGCGCGAGCGCGGTAACGCCGAGAGCCCAAGGCGTTTCGCGCTCGTTCGTTTCGAGGCGCTCGCGTACGCGTTCGAAGACGTCGTTTGCGAGCGACACATCGAGATATGCCGCCGGTTTCGCGAGCCGCATCACGCGCCCGTCCTCGACGAGCCGTTCGAGCGTTTCCGTCGCGACGTCCTCGCGTACGTTCGCGGCGGCACCCACGCGAGACGCCGTCGCGCCCGCGAAACCCGCGGCGCGAAGCGCGTCGACCACGGCAGCCACATCCGGCGCATCCGCGACGGTCGCGTCGCTCGTCGTCGCACGGCCGGACTCCCCCGCGACGACGTCGATGCTCGCGATCGTTCCGCCGCCGAGCAGCGTCTTCGGCGAGAGACGCCGCACCACGAACGCCGCACCGGGAAACACGACGGCCGGCGCGCGCAAGTGCAACGTCGCGAACGTTTCCTCCGCGTTCTCGGGCACCAGCTCGAAGACGAGCGTTCCGAGGATCTCCGCCGAGCCGAGATACGCGCGCACGGGCGTGCGCCGCTTGAGCAGCGGAAGCGCGAGCGGCAACGCACGGAAACGGACCGCAACGCTCGAGCGCGTTGCGAATTGCGCGCTCGCGAGCACGGTTCCGCGAGCGATTTCGTTCGTTTCGATGCCGGGCAAATTCACGGCCACACGCGATCCGCCGTCGACACGATCGCGCTTCTCTCCAAAAATTTGGAGGCTCCGCACGCGCACGTCGCGTCCGGCGGGCTCGAGCCGAAGCTCTTCTCCGAGCGCGATGCGGCCTTGCATCAACGTACCGGTCACGATCGTACCGTGACCGGGCAACGCGAAGACGCGATCGATCGGCAGATAGGCCGGCGCATCCGGAGCGCGCGCGGGTAGCGCGACGAGCGCCGCGTGGATCGCCGCGCGCAGATCGTCGAGGCCCGCCCCGGTCACGCTGGAAACGGCCACGCACGGCGCGCCCTCGGCGATCGTTCCGCGGATCGATTCTCGCACGAGTTCCTCAGCGAACGCGAGTTCCTCGGCATCGACCGTATCGGACTTCGTGAGGACGACGATCGTTCGCCTTACGTTCAAGTACTGTAGTATCGCGAGATGCTCGGCCGTTTGTGGTTTCGGCCCCTCGTTTGCGGCGACGACGAGCAGCAGTAACTCCATACCCGCCGCACCCGCGAGCATGTTGTGCAAGAAGCGCTCGTGGCCGGGAACGTCGACGATGCCGGCCTCCACGCCGTCGGGAAAGCGCAGGTGCGCGAAGCCCAAGTCGAGCGTCATGCCGCGCAGTTGCTCTTCGATCCATCGATCCGGATTCGTACCGGTCAGCGCGCGCACGAGCGACGATTTCCCATGATCCACGTGCCCCGCGGTGCCGAGAACGTGCACGTGCGTCAGGCGAGGACGGCGCGAACCGCGGCGACGATATCGGCGTCGCGGTCGGGCGGAATCGTTCGCAGATCGACGATCGCCTCGTTCCCCTCGACGCGCGCGACGACGCGCGGCACACGAACGCGAAGCTTCCGCGCGATGGCGTTTGCGGACACTCCCTCGCGCTTGAACGCGATCCCGCACGACGGCAGCGCGGCGAGCGGAGCGCTCCCGCCTCCGGCGTACGCGACGGTATCGAGGTGCCGCACGTGGCGACCGTCGGCGCGTGCGTCGATCGACGCGACCGCCGCCGTCGCTCGCGCGACGAGCTCGTCGCGCGAGAGCGCGAGCATCGCGTAGAGCGGGATCTTCCCGATCTCGCCCGCGACGTAGAGCCGCAGCGTCGCGGCGAGCGCCGCAAGCGTGCCCTTATCGACGCGCAGCGCGCGCAAGAGCGGATTCGCGCGCAAGCGCGCGATGGCGGCCGAGCGCCCGACCACGATCCCACATTGCGGGCCGCCGAGAAGTTTGTCGCCGGAAAACGCGACGAGATCGATGCCGTCGGCGACCGCTTCGGGTACCGTGCGTTCGTGCGGCAGACCGTAGCGTGCGAGGTCGACGAGCGCGCCGCCGCCGAGATCCTCGACGCTCAAAACGCCGACACGCTTGGCGAGTGCGGCGAGATCCGCCGCCGCGACGTCGGCGGTGAACCCTTCGATACGATAATTCGACGTATGGCTGCGCATCAGGAGCGCGGTGTTCGCCCCGAGCGCGCGTTCGAAATCGCGCAGATACACTTTGTTCGTGGCGCCGACCTCGACGAGCGTCGCGCCGCTGCGCGCGAGCACGTCGGGTAAACGAAATCCGCCGCCGATTTCGATGAGCTGATTGCGCGAGACGACGACCTCACGGCCTTTGCCGAACGTATCGAGCACGAGGAGCACGGCAGCCGCGCAATTGTTGACCACGAGCGCGTCCTCGGCACCCGTCGTCTCGCGCAGCAGCGTCGTAACGCGCGCATAGCGCGATCCCCGCGTGCCTCCCTCGAGGTCGAACTCGAGATTCGAATACCCACCGGAAACGGCGGCGATCGCCTCGAGCGCTTCCCGCGCGAGCGGCGCGCGCCCGAGATTCGTATGCAAGAGAATGCCCGTGCCGTTGAGCACGTCCACGAGCTCGTCCATCTCGACCTGCGCCAGCCGTTCGCGCGCACGTGCGAGCAGCGACTCGAACGGAGGCACCGCCGTCTGCGCGTTCGCGACGGACGAACGCACCTCGCGTAAAACGGCATCGACCGTCGCTTTCACGACGGTCGTTCCGAATAACGCCGAGAAGGCCGCGATGTCCGGCTCCGCGAGGAACCTGGTCATCGCGGGAACGTCGCGGAGAGGCAGTTAGGCGACGTGCTTGGCGAGCATCTGCGTGATGTGCGCCTCGGGGACGAAGCCCACGATGCGATCCACGGCCTGGCCACCCTTGAAGAGGATGAGACAGGGGATGCCCGAGACGTGATACTCGCCCGAGAGGCCCGGATTCTCGTCCGTGTTCAGCTTCATGAATTTCGCGCGACCCGCGTGGGCGGCGGCGACCTTCTCAACGACGGGAGCCAGCATGCGGCACGGGCCGCACCACGGCGCCCAGAAATCGACGAGGACCGGTTGGTCGCTCCCGAGCACGTCCGTTTGGAACGTGGCCTGGGAGACTTCGGGGAGTGCGCTCATAGTAGTTTTCAAATACCTCCGGCTCGTACGACCACACGGCGGGGTGGGGGAGTTGCGGCTATTTCCCGCCCCCGACCGTGGGCGGCTCGCCCGTGATGTCTTCGATCGCCTTGGTCTGCGCGCCGAGGTTCGTGATCGCGATGACCTCGTCGCCCGGCTCGAGCCGCTGCAGGCGGACGCCCTTCGTGGAGCGGCCCGCTTTGCGGATCTCGGCGACGCGGATGCGGATCACCTGATTGCCGGACGTGATCAGCAGAATCTCGTCGTCCGGGTTGACCAAGATCTGGTCGACGACCGACCCGATGTCTTTCTCTTTGGCAAAGGCCTTGACGCCCTTGCCGCCGCGCGACGTGTGGCGGTAGTCGTCGATCGGCGTGCGCTTCCCGAACGCCTGTGAGGTGACGATGAGGACCTCGCGGCGCTCCGCTTCCTCGACGTCCATCGCGACGACCGAGTCGCCGGGCGCGAGCGTGATGGCGCGAACGCCGCGCGCGTTGCGCCCCATCGGCCGGACGTCTTTCTCCGAGAAGTGCACGGCCATGCCGTCCTTGGTTCCGAGGATGATGTTGTCGGATCCATCGGAGAGATCGACCGTCAGCAACTCGTCGTTCTCGTCGAGGCCGACCGCGTTGAGGCCGCTGCGGCGGATGTTCGCGAATTCGCGTAGCGACGTTTTCTTGATGACGCCGCGCCGCGTGATCATGACGAGGTAACTATCCTCGTCGAACGAGCGCACGGGGAATACGGCCGAGACGGTCTCACCGGGCGGCAACGTGAGCAGGTTCACGAGCGCCGTGCCGCGCGCCTGACGCGTGGAATCCGGAATCTCGTACGCGCGCAGACGGTACGCGCGGCCCTTGTTCGTGAAGAACAACACGAACTCGTGCGTCGAGGCCATGAAGAAATTCTGAACCACGTCCTCACGTTTGAGGTTCGCGATTCCGATCACGCCGCGACCGCCGCGATTTTGCGCGCGGAACGTATCGACCGACACGCGCTTGATGTAGCCGCCCACGGTCGACGTCACGACGACCGGCGTATCCGGAATGACGTCGAGCATGTTGAGCTCGTCTTCGAGCGGGACGATCTCCGTGCGGCGTTCGTCGCCGAAGCGCTTCTTGATATCCTCGCAATCGGTCTTGATGATGCCGGCGATACGCGAGGAACCCGGCGCGAGGATATCGTTGAGGTCGCGAATCGTCGCGAGCAGCGCGTTGTATTCGTCCTCGATCTTCTGACGCTCGAGGCTCGTGAGCGTGCGCAGACGCATGTCGAGGATCGCGTTCGCTTGGATCACGGAAAGCTTGAAGCGGTCGACGAGCGCTTCGCGCGCGGTGTCGGTCGAATCGCTCTCGCGAATGATGCGGATCACTTCGTCGATCGCATCGAGCGCGATGCGGAAGCCTTCGAGGATGTGCGCGCGCTCTTCGGCCTTGCGCAGTTCGTATTCCGTGCGGCGCCGGATGACGACGACGCGGTGGGAGATGAAGTGCTGCAAGATCTGTCGCAGCGAGAGCACCTGCGGTTCGAGCGTCTGCGCGACGCCCGGAATCGGCGACGGGGCCGGCACGAGCGCGAGCATGTTGAACCCGAAGCTCGTCTGCAGCGGCGTGTGCTTGTAGAGCTGGTTGAGCACGACGTTCGGCGTCGCGCCGCGTTGGAGCTCGACGATGATGCGGATGCCCTTGCGATCGCTCTCGTTCTTGAGATCGGCGATGCCGGCGATCGACTTCTCGGCGTGTGCCTCCGCGATGGCCTCGACGATGCGCGCCGTCGTCACCTGAAACGGGACTTCGGTGATGACGATCCTGAAGCGGCCCTTGTCGTCTTCGACGATCTCCGCTTTGCCGCGCATCATCACCGAGCCGCGACCCGTGCGATAGGCGTTGCGGATCACGTCCTTGCCCATGAGCGTTCCGCCCGTGGGAAAGTCGGGGCCCTGCACGATATCGGCGAGCGCGTCGTCGATCGCGATCGGATCGGCCGTCTCGTTATCGTTTTCGAGGAGGTACGCGATCGCGTCGCAGATCTCGCCCACGTTGTGCGGCGGGATGTTCGTCGCCATGCCGACCGCGATGCCCGACGATCCGTTGACGAGCAACTGTGGCAGGCGCGCGGGCAAGACCACCGGCTCCGTGCCCTGGTTATCGAAGTTGGGGACGAAATCGACCGTATCTTTGTCGATGTCCGCGAGCATCTCGAGCGCGATGCGCGCGAGCCGGGCTTCCGTATATCGGTAGGCGGCCGGCGGGTCGCCGTCGATCGAGCCGAAGTTTCCGTGACCGTCGACGAGCGGATAGCGCAGCGTGAAATCTTGCGCCATGCGCACGAGGGCGTCGTAGACCGAGGAGTCACCGTGCGGGTGGTAGCTCTTGAGGACTTCACCGATGACACCGGCGCACTTGCGGTGCTGCTTGTCGGGCGTCATGTTCATCTCGCGCATCGCGTAGAGGATGCGGCGCTGAACCGGTTTGAAGCCGTCGCGAACGTCGGGCAACGCGCGCGATGCGATGACGGACATCGCGTACGAGAGATAGCTCTCGCGCATCTCGTCTTCGACGTTGACCTGGGAAACTCGATCTCTATTCAACTAGTCATTCCTACGAATTGGAGCGGCCCGCAAGCGCGGGCGCGTGCCGTCCGGGCGACGAAAGCGGCGGGATGGCTTATCGCGTTTGCGGGCGCGGCTTGATGACCGCTCCCAAGAAAAATCCGACGAGTCCACCGACGAGCGCCCCGACCAGGGCGATCACCAACATCTTGCTTCCGAGCCCCCCGCCGTGTTCGCCGAGCGAGAGGAACCGCGCGGTCACGAAAAGGGCCTCGAAGAGTGCCGCGACGACTGCCGATAGGACGCCGGTTATGACGCCGACGACCACGTCGTTCGCTCTCCACCACATCGCCCGACCCTTCGCGTTCTGCGGTTCTACTTCTTCTAAAGAAGGATTCCGAATCGGACGGCAGGTCCCATGACGGCGCGGGAACACGTGCGCGTCGCCGACCTCACGGAATTCGAGCGTTGGGCGGCGGGGTTTGCGGCGACGCTCGTGCCCGGCGACGCGGTCGCGCTCGTTGGCGATCTCGGCGCCGGGAAGACGACCTTCGTGGCTGCCGTCGCGCGCGCGCTCGGGAACGCGGACGAGGTGGCGAGCCCGACCTTCGTGTTCCGGCATCGCTACGCCGGGCCGACCCCGATCGAGCACCTCGACCTCTACCGCATCGACGACCCGCGCGAGGCGCGCGAACTCGGGCTCGACGACGCGTTTTCGCACGACACGATCACGTTCGTCGAGTGGCCGAACCGGCTCCCCGATCTCGTGCCGCCGCACCACATCCGCGTGACGATCGCGGGCTCGGGCGACGGCCCGCGAACGCTCGACGTCGAGCGACGCTAACGTGTACCGGCTCGGAATCGACGGCGCGCTCGGCGCGTTCTCGGCAGCCTTGGTGCGCGACGACGATCCCACGTTCGAACGAACCGCCGTCGCGAGCGGAAACGACGCGCTCGAACGCGGCATCGCGGTGGTCGACGAGGTGCTCGGCGAGGTGCGGCTCGCGGAGCTCGGCGGGATCGCCGTCGGACTCGGGCCGGGTTCGTTTACGGGGCTGCGTATCGCGCTGAGCTACGCGAAGAGCTTCGCATTCGCGTCCGGCGTGCCGCTCGTGGGCGTGTCGTCGTACGACGCATCGACGCCGCCCGATGCGCCGCGCACGCACGCCACGTTCGTTCATGGTCGTGCCGGGATCGCGTGCGTGCGCTATCGCTCGCCCGAGAGCGAGGCCATCCTCTGCGGCCCATACGACGCACTTGCCGAGATGCTCGCATCGCACGTCGCGCGCGGCACCGAACTCACATGCTACGCTATCCCGGAGGGCGCAACTCTCGCGCTTGGCGAACGTCAAATCATCGTGCGTTCCGGTTCGGTCCCGACCCAGATTCCAGCCCTTTCCGTGGTACGCCGCGCCTCGTGGGCGGAGCGAGCCGAGCAACCGCACGCGATGCGCGCCGACTACGGCGAAGCGCACTATGCAGAACGCGACCCGGAGACGCGCTCGGGGTGAGGGCCGATCTCGATCCGCGCGCGGCGGATCGTCCCGAGCGAATGACGATCGAGCGCATGACGAGCGCCGACATTCGCACGGTGATGCAGATCGAAGCCTTGTCGTTCACCACGTCGTGGCCGTCGAGCGCGTTCGCGAGCGAACTCAACGACAACAAGCTCGCACACTATTTCGTCGGCCGCGTACCGAGCGGCGCGATCGTCGCCTACGGCGGCATCTGGGTGATCCTCGAGGATTCGCACGTGACGACGATCGCCGTGCATCCCGATCGCCGCGGCAAGAAATACGGCGAAGAGATGCTCGTGCATCTGCTGCACGAAGCGACCGATCGCGGTGCGTCGTGGATCACGCTCGAAGCGCGCGAATCGAACGACGTCGCGCAGAGTCTGTATCGCAAGTACGGTTTCACGACGGTTTCCACGCGTCGCGCATACTACAGCGACAACGGCGAGAACGCCGTTGTGATGTGGGCGGGCAACCTGCGCGGCGACCTGTATCGCAACCGCCTCGCGACGCTCGAGCGCGAATTGCATGCGTGGATCGCACAGAGCGGAGACCGTTGACCGGTACGCGCTTCGCGCAGATCGCTCGCGGTGTCCGAGAAGCGATCGGACAGGATCATCGCTACGCGCACGTGATCCGCGTGACGCGGCTCGCGGACAGACTCGCGCAGCGTCACGGCGAGGATGCGCGCGCCGCACGGCTCGCCGGCCTCCTGCACGACATCGCTCGCCTCTATAGCGGCGAGCGGCTCCTCGCGGAATGCGAAGCGCGCGATCTCGCGATCGACGCGTTCGAGCGCCGCAATCCGATCGTGCTCCACGCGCGCCTCGGAGCCGAGATCGCGCGCGAGCGCTTCGGCATCGAGGACGAGCGCGTCCTGAGCGCGATGCGCCGCCATACGGTTGCCGCGCCCCACATGACGCGCCTCGATGCGATCGTTTATCTCGCCGATGGCCTGGAACCGGGTCGCCATTTCCCCGAGCGCGAAGCACTGGAGTCCCTCGCGTTTCGCGACCTCGATGCGGCGCTGCGAGCGCTCCTCGAATCCTCGCTTGCTTACCTTGAAACCCGGGGCCTCGAAGCCGCACCCCAAACGATCGCCGCCCTGGAAACCTACCGCATGACCGAAAGGACACCGCTCTCTGCTTGACTTGATCGAACTCGTCCGAGACGCCGCGCTCGACCTCAAGGCCGAAGACGTCTCAACCTTGCCGCTCGAAGGCCGCACGATCGTCGCGGACGCCTTTATCGTCGCGACCGGCCGCTCGAAGATCCAGACGCGCGCCATCGCGGACTCGATCGTCGCGAAGGCCCGGGAAGCCGGCTTCCCCGTGGCACGCACCGAGGGATATGCCGACGGCGGCTGGATTCTGATCGACCTCGGGTCGGTCGTCGCCCACGTCTTTACGCCGGATCAGCGCACGTTCTACAACCTCGAACGTTTGTGGGGCGTGGCGGAAGCGCAACAGGCCCGAACGTCGTGAGGCTGCAGACCCGGCGCGAACGACGCGTCAAGGACATCCTCAAACGCGCGGCGATCGCCGTGTTTCTCGTGATCTTTCTCGCGAGCATCGTCGGCGTCGCGGTCGTGTCGGTTACGCGCTAGCTTCGAGCGTCGTTCGCGCGCCGCGCACGGCGGAAACAAAGCACGTGCCGCAGGGTATTAACGGACGTGACTCGACTGAGGACCTCCATGAAAATTCTGAGTAGCGTTGCGGCGATCGCAATTGCGGCTACCCTCGGCGCGCCGGCACTCGCGCGCGACACGTTCGTTCAGGACGGCGCGTCGATGTTCGGCTCGTCGACCGTCACGAGCCTGAATCAGACGATCGGCGATTTCAACCGCACGACCGGCAAAGAGGTCGTGGTCGTCACGGTCCCGTCGCTCGACGGTGCGACCGTCCAAGACGCGGCCGAAAAAGCGTTCGCCACGCAGCAGGTCAACGGCGTCCTGATCTTCCTCGCGAAGACGGAGCGCAAAGATCTGGTCGTTCCCGACCGGGCCGCCGCCTCGTTCTTCCCGCACGGCACCACGTCGAGCATCTCGGCGGCGATGCGCGGGTACTTCCGCAGCGGCGACTACGACGAGGGAATCACGACGGGCGTCAACCTCGTGATCGACCAGTATCGTAGCCACGAGCGCGTGATGCCCGGGGCACAACTTCAGCGAACTTCCTACACGCCGAGCACGTCATCTTTTGGAGGCGGCATGTCGCTCTTCTGGATCATCCTCATCCTCATCGCGGGCTTCCTGATCATCCGCGCGATCTTCCGCGCGATGGCCGGGCCGCGCATGATGCCGCCGGGGTACGGCGGCCCCGGCTATGGCGGGCCCGGATACGGTGGCCCGGGATACGGCGGCGGCTATGGCGGCGGGGGCGGCGGCAGCTTCTTCAGCGGCCTGCTCGGCGGCCTCGGCGGCGCCTTCCTCGGCAACGAACTCTTCAACCGCGGCGGCGGCGGCGAGTACATGGGCGGCGGCATGATGGGCGGCGACACGAGCGGCGCTCAGCAGCCCGATTCCAGCGGCTGGCAGTCGGACGCGGGCCAGGCCGACATGGGCAACGCCGGTGGCGGCGACTGGGGCTCGGCGGGCGGCGGCTTCGGCGGTGATTCCGGCGGCGGCTTCGGTGGCGACGGCGGCGGTGGTGGCGGAGACGGCGGCGGCTGGTAGCCTCCACACGAAACACGAGAGCGGCGCTCGAAGCGATTCGGGCGCCGCTCTATTTTGTGGCGACGTACGGCGAGATCGCATCGAGGCGACCCTGCGTCATGCCGTTGACGTCGAGCAGGTCGTCGGCCGACGAGAACGGGCCGTTGATCTCGCGAAACGTCACGATCCGCGCTGCCAGCGCCGGGCCGATGCCGGGCAGCGTCTCGAGCTCGTTCTCGTCGGCGGCATTGACATCGACGATCTGCGACGGCCCGTCGCTCGCGGCGACAGGCTCCGCGGACGTCGCAGCCGCATCCGAGGCATCGGACGTGATGGCCGCCTCGGCGGACCGGCGCTTCCGATGCCTTTTATGTTTGCGATGGCTCGAACGATGAACGCGGCCGCCTGCGCGAGCGCCAACCGTCGAGGGCTGCGCATCCGCGGAATCCGCCGCGCCTTTGACCGGCACCACGATCTCCTCGCCGTCCGAGAGTGGTTCGGCGAGATTCACCGCCACGAGATCCGCATCGCCCGACGCGCCGCCCGCAGCACGCACCGCATCGTTCGCGCGGCCGGTCGCGGGGAGCGCGTACACGCCCGCGCGCGCGACGGCTCCGGCAACGTAGACGGTCACGGTGCGGAGGCCGCGGCGCTCCACCCGCGATTCACGCGTGGGCTCCGGCGTCGCGAACGCGAGGTCGCCCGCCGGAGCAGCTGAAGGCGACGGGTCCGGCGCGTGCACGAACCCGCGGTACGCAGCGGTGGCGGCAGCGACCGTAACGACGGCGACGATCGCGGGAAAACGTAGATTCATGCCCGTCTATCGCGACGACGGGCGTCTCCGGCAAGGCTGCGGAACAGAACGGCATGCCCGAACAACCCGGTTCGGCCGTCGCAACGGCCGGCGACGCGAAGTCCTACGACTTCCGTTCGATCGAAAAGCATTGGCAAAACGAGTGGGAGCGAAGCGGCCTGTACGTCGCGCGCGACGACGATCCGCGCGAGAAGCGCTACGTTCTCGAAATGCTGCCCTACCCGTCCGGCGATCTGCACGTGGGCCACGCGAAGAATTACACGCTCGGCGACGCGATCGCGCGCATGAGCCGCATGCGCGGGTACAACGTCGTCCATCCGATGGGCTTCGATGCCTTCGGCCTGCCCGCGGAGAACGCGGCGATCGAGCGCGGCATCGATCCGAATCTTTGGACGCGCAGTAACATCGCGAACATGGAACGTCAGATTCGCTTGATGGGCACGGGCTACGACTGGTCGCGCGAGCTCGCGACCTGCGACCCGTCGTACTATCGCTGGAATCAGTGGCTCTTCTTACGGCTCTACGAAGACGGCCTCGCCTACAAACGCGAAGCTCCCGTGAACTGGTGCCCGAAAGACCAGACCGTTCTCGCGAACGAGCAGGTCGAAGACGGCCGTTGCTGGCGTTGCGGATCGCTCGTGGAGCGGCGCAATCTCTCACAATGGTTCCTGAAGATCACGGCGTATGCCGATCGGCTTCTCGCGGGCATCGACACGCTCGATGGCTGGCCCGACAAGATTCGCACGATGCAGCGCAACTGGATCGGGCGCAGCGAAGGCGTGACGTTCTCGTTCGATATCGAGGACGTTCACGAGCGCGTGTCCGTCTATACCACGCGCGTCGACACGCTCTTCGGCGTGACGTATCTCGCGCTCGCCGCGGAACATCCGCTCGTCGCAAAAATCGTCGAGCAACATCCACGCCACGCGGATGAGATCGCCGCGTTCGCGGCGTCGCTGAAGAACAAGTCGGAGCTCGAGCGCACGAGCCTGATGGAGAAGACGGGCGTATTCACGGGCGCCTACGCCCGCAATCCCATCTCGAACGATCTCGTCCCGATTTGGGTCACGAATTACGTCCTCGCGGAATACGGCACGGGCGCCGTGATGGGCGTGCCCGCGCACGACGAACGAGATTTTGAGTTCGCGCATAAGATGGGTTTACCGATCGCGCGCGTGATCGAAGATCCCGCCGGCGGTAACGACCGACCGCCGAGCGCCGCATACGTCGAAGACGGGCGGTTGATGGCGAGCGGCGATTTCTCCGAAATGCCGTCCGACCTCGCGCGAAAAGCGATCGGCGAACGTCTCGAGGCGCTCGGCCGCGGCGCGCGTACCGTCAACTATCGCATTCGCGATTGGCTGATCTCACGGCAACGGTATTGGGGCACGCCGATTCCGATCGTCTACTGTTCGGTGCACGGCGAGGTGCCGGTGCCCGACGACCAGTTGCCCGTCGTCTTGCCCGCAGACGTTCCGATCACGGGCGAAGGTTCGCCGCTCGCGCGCGATCCGCGCTTCGTCGAGACCACGTGCCCAACGTGCGGATTGCCCGCGCGCCGCGAGAGCGACACGATGGACACGTTCTTCGAATCGTCGTGGTATTACGTCCGCTATCTCGATTCGCAGAACGCGACCGCGCCGTTCGATCCCAAGCGCGTCGACCCGTGGTTGAACGTCGATCAATATATCGGCGGCGCCGAACATGCGGTGTTGCATTTGCTGTACGCGCGATTCTTCTACCGCTACTTCCACGATAAGGGCTGGGTGCACGGTCCGGACGAACCGTTCGCACGGCTCTTCAATCAGGGCATGGTGTTGCGCGACGGTGAGAAGATGTCGAAGAGCCGCGGCAACGTGGTCGGCATCGACGAGACGGCGGAGCGCACGGGCGTCGATGCGATGCGCTTGTTCTTGCTCAAGGCGACGCCGCCCGAAGACACCATGGAATGGACGGACGAGGGAATCGCGGGGCGCGTTCGTTTCCTCGACCGCGTCTGGCGCGCCGCGGAACCGCTGCAAGACCGCGCGCGCGACGTTTCGATCGACTCCATACCCGAGATGCGTGGCGACGCGCAGCGCGCGATCGTGCGCGCCGTTCACGCCGCGCTCAAATCCGGTATGGAAGAGACCGAGTCGCGACGCTTCCACTACAACACGACGCTCGCGCGGCTCGACGAACTCGTGAACGCGATGACGAAGTTCGCGCAGACCGACGGCGCGGCGAACGACCCGGCACTGCTGTACGCGGCGCACGCGCTCCCGCTCTTGCTCGCGCCGTTCGCTCCGCATATCGCCGAAGAGCTCTGGCATCGCTACGGCTACGCGACCTCCGTACATCTCGCGCCGTGGATTCCCGTCGATCCGGCGGCGCTCGCGCTCGAAACGATCGAGCTCGTGGTGCAAGTCAACGGAAAGATCCGTGGGCGCTTGGCCGTCGCTCCGGACATTGCGGAGAACGACGCGCTCGCGCTCGCGCACGCGGATCCGAACGTCGCGTCCTATCTCGAGGGCAAGACGATTCGCAAGGCGATCTTCGTGCCGGGCAAGTTGATCAGTTTCGTCGCGAACTGATCGCGACGATCAGACGGTCGTCGTCTCGTACGTCAGCAAGGTGACGCCGGCCATAGCAAAGTTCGGGACGTCGGCGGCTGCCGCTTGCCCTTCGGGTGACGCGGCGGCCGCGCCGAGCGCTTCGATCGAATCGAACTCGAGAATTGCGACGAGATAGTATGGGGACGCCGAAGCGCCTCCGGAGACCGGCCCCTTACTGATCGTATACGAACGTAGCCCCGGCATACGTTTTGCGAGCGGCACGTGCGTCCCGAGATAGTAGGCATCGAACGCCGCCGGATCGGCGGGCGGTGCGTACAGCACCAACAGTTGAGCTGCCATCAGATTCTCCGTTCGTATCGTTAGTGCGCGGACCAGCCGCCGTCGATCGAGATCGGCGCACCGTTGATCGAACGCGCCGCGTCCGAACACAAGAACGCGCAGAGCTGGCCGACTTCCTGTGGATCGATGAACGCGTTGCTCGGCATCGCCTCGAGAAACGCACGAGCGAGGGCTTCCTCTTCGCTGATGCCGCCGCCGTACGACTGGACGAGTTGCGGCGCCTGATTGCGAATGAGATCCGTAAGCACGGCACCCGGGCACACCGCGTTCACCGTGATGCCGACCGGTGCTCCTTCGAGCGCCGACGCACGCGTTAACCCGACGACGCCGTGCTTTGCCGCGACGTAGGCGGGCTTGTATGGCGAGGCGACGAGACCGTGAACGCTCGCGACGTTCACGATACGCCCGCGCTTGCGCGCGACCATATGCGGCCACACGGCCTTCGTCGCGAAGAACACGCCGTCGAGGTTGATCGACGTGACGAATTCCCACTTATCGTCGGGAAATTCCGAAACGGGCGCGACGAACTGCACGCCCGCGTTGTTCACGAGATGATCGATGCCGCCGAAATCTTCCGCGACCGCGTCGCACATCTGCTTGAGCACTTCGGACTTGCGCACGTCGACCGCATACCCGCGCGCTTTGCGGCCCGTCTCGCGAGCGATCGCGCCGGCGGCGTGCCCCGCTTCGTCACCGTCGAGATCGAAGATCGCGACGTCCGAACCCGCGCGCGCGAGTTCGAGCGCCGCCGCCGCTCCGATTCCACGGCTACCCCCGGTCACGACGCTCACACGCTCGGTAAGATCAATGAAAGAAGCGGCCATCGCGCCTTCCCATTGGGTTCCACCGGTCCGTCTCCTCCCGCCGGATTCGTGCGCACGCACTCCGAACGACGACGACATCGATCGGAGGCTCTCTCGGTGCGTCTTTTTCGTTGTCTCCTCGCCTTGCTCGCGCTCGCCGCGATCGCCGCGCAATTCCATCTGCAACTCGGCGTCGCCACGTTCGGTCCC
>Ga0209611_10004305_pt1 | contig 24417 bp, 10 predicted proteins | sample S1TSphgellanicum_3_FD_187693 | JGI IMG/M metagenome (GOLD analysis project Ga0209611, IMG submission 187693) | Host-associated microbial communities from peat moss isolated from Minnesota, USA - S1T2_Fc - Sphagnum magellanicum MG (SPAdes) (version 2) | ecosystem: Host-associated > Plants > Peat...
TAAACATAACGTCTATCTGCAGCGTGTTGCAATGAAATCATACTCGGAAACCCGAAAAGATTCGTGACTGTGAAAGGCAAAAGCACCGAGAGTGGACGTCCTTGCTCGACCAGAAAAACTAAAAAGATTTGCACAGATTTCAACTAAAAGAAGAAGAAGAGAGACATTCCTGTTCACACGAAAATTCACAAGATGAGTATCGACCAAAGATTGTTGAACCCTGAATAATTTCCGATATATCCCTCGCCAACAAATTTTAACGATGGTCAAAACGGAGTCTGAGACATACCGGCTCAAAACAAGTCGCAAGACGCGACTGTGAAGCTCAAGAAATTTGATAGTCTTCAGGTCCTTCGTTCCTGTCTTGCGCGAAATTAGAAAAGGGATCAGTTCCAACCTTTTTTTCCCCTCCAAACGGCAAACAAGAACAAGAAAACAGAGGAACTGACAGTCAAAGGAGAGTGAGGGTTACAAGATACGCAGAGTCATGCTGAGCTGTGGACGTAAAAGGAGCAGTCCATCACAAAAGATTCAAGAAGGGCTTACAGAGATGGTTAGTGTTGGAGGTTGTGCCGTGCATGAATCACGAAGAGGTTCGCCATCTCTGTCAACACATCCATTTCCGCAATACCGACAGACACAGAACGTGTACGCGTAAGGAAGGGGACGCAGAAGTAACGAATACGTATACGCGTTATGAAGGAGACGAAGAAAGCAAGGGTACGTACGCGAAAGGATCAAAGGTCATTTCCTTTCACCTTCTGTGGGCCTACTGTCTTTGACGTAAAGTAGTCGGCCAGATATTTTTAGTGCATCTCAAGGCCGCTTTAAATCCAGAAGATAGACTCCTTGACAATAGCAAGCACCTTACACCTACTTAATAGGTGGTGTAAGGTACCTCTTGGACCTGCAAGCTGTCTCCAGCGCCTACAAAATTGGCGTAAGTCTTATTTTTTGGGGCCTCACAATTTACATTGGTAAGGCCCCGACATTGAGGCCTTTCCCACCAAGTAAAGTTTAGTTAGATTTTTCTCTTTACAGCAGGTCCCCTCACCCACCCCATTTGTACCTCTTTTGAGGATCCATGACTTAGTACCTAGTACCTTCCGAGCCTATACTGGGATCTTCCAAGTTTGGAAGGTACTGTTTTTGTTTTTCTCTTTCATTTAATCCTCTTTTACATCTCTTTTATCTTTATTTTATTTTTAATTTCACTTTCTTTTCTTTTACTCACAGGTCATATCTTTCACTTCATTTCTTTGCTGGCTTTCTTTAAATTTTTTATAATTCAATTTCTCATCTTTCATATTTACTTTTGAACTTATTTATTATTTATTTTAATCCTTCTTTACTTATTTCAACTACACTATTTCAAAAGAATGAAAAGAATTACACCAAGAAAGCATTATTTTACAAAAAAATTAAATTTTGTTTTGTATAGCCAGAATAATATACTCAAATAGCCAAACTTGGCTTAATCTTCCTACAACACATTGCCTTTTTAGGATAGCAAGTTCACCCAAAAAATTTAAAAAGATTTACTTTTAAGTTACATAGCCAGATTCACAAATTTGAAACAAATGAAATTCTAAATCATTGGTTACATGACAAAGTTGAACAAATCAAGAGTCCTCCTTCAATTCAAAGTATCACAACAACACAAAGGAACCAAATCTTCCTATAAATTTTTGCCTCTATGGTTGTGTCGTGCATCAATCACAAAGAGGCTAGCCATCTCTGCCCACACTTGCATTTTGGCAATACCTACTACAAGAGGGACTATCTCCCTTTTTTTTATTCCTGTGGGCTGTGCGGCTTTTGGCCTTTCTTTGGCCTTCCCTTTTTGTCTCCCCTTGATGATTCCGGCCATCGATCTTTTGTTGGATTTTTGTGACATTTTTTCACAACACCAGCTGACACAGAAAACTCACACATAAGGAAGGAGACTAAGAAGTAAAGAAAACTTACTTGTAAGAATCAAAGGTCATTTCCTTTTGCCTTCTGTGGGCCTACTTTCTTTCACATAAAGTCACCTATTCTCACACATAAAAACTAAAAGTCTGCTCGAATCTTTTGCTCTGTGCTTGAATTCTGTCTTCTGCAGCCCATTATTCTGGTGAAGCCCACTGCCAACGACTTTCATTGACAAAAATAGACAACACACAAATAGACAATACATTTTTATTTGTGTGAATCCATAGATCCAGCCACAGCAACTACACTCTGTACAATTCTGTAGAATATATGACGTAAAGCCCAGCAGTTGGCTTGGCCATGCAATAAGACCTGTATGACTTTTTTATAAAAAGAAATTCCCTGGATCTGCTCCCTAACACCAGATTTTCTTGTTCTTTCAAACAAGGTTGGCCATTTCAAAAACCGAAAAGTTAACAAGCCTTCCAACTACACAGAAAGGTCTTCACAAGGACAGGGAAGAGCTGATATTGGTGAGCACGTACCCTTGTATGCCGATACCATCAAAATCCATATTTTGCCACCAAATTGTTGGAAAAAATGAACCCTCATAAAATAGAGACCCAATTTCTTGAGTTCATGAGGTTAGGTTGGATCATTCATTTATCTTAATTATACATATAAGCAGTTATATTTTTTCGATTTCCTGATGTTGTGTCATTAGCTACCCCAAGTCTACCCTAATTTTTAAAATGTTACTAAACTAAATTCAAAGTCGAAATATAATATTAAAAAATAGATTTAAATAGGAATATTGTGACAAGATTTTCCTTTTTTATTCTTCTCATTTTAATGAAATTTCACACTGGATGTAAGTGATTATTAAACATAAAATAATTGAAGGAATGACAAGGCTCAGGCCATTGTTTCTCCTTTCTCACTTTGCAAAAATCTTCATTTCATTAACTCCTTTTTGTCACAATTGTTTTTTGCTATCTTCTTTCATCAAAGTGAGTTGTAATGAAAACATTTTCATAGATTATTCCCTAAGTTGTCAATGATGGCAACAAAATGAAAAAACAACAAGAATGTTGACAAACAATCTCCAAGTTTTAGTTTAAGCATATCAACAGGGAGGCAACTGAAAGGAAAAGCTTGTCAATGTGGTTTCCATTTCACCACCCCTCTCCCCACAAGAGAAAGAGAAGCATAGCATTGAGCACAGATGTTGAAAACCAAGAAAATGAAAAAATTAAGATTTTGGTCTTTTTCATTTCAAATATGAATGTAAAACATATTATTAAAATTATTATTATTTTCATCATGAGACTTATTTGTTCAGTACATCATTGTACATGGACACCATCTTTACAAGAATGAAAAAATTGTCGAAACAAACCATTCAATGCTTTCATGCTAGGTCTACAACCATATTAATATGCATAATTTGGCAATCTCCTTCACACACTTGGTGGTGGTACACCACCATACTCCATGCAACCCTAACTTAACACTCCATGTCAACCTGTTTAAGCATCTAATCAATATTTTGAAGAAAAATGACAAAGTTTTAAATCAATAATTACGGGACACAATTGTAAGACATTATGCCTTATCCAATTTTGGTTAGTACTACTAACCCATTTTAATAATTCCAATTTTGGTTACTCAATTTGAACAACATATTATAATTAAATTTGGAAACAGAAATAATTCTTGTTTCTCTTTCAGCATTAACTCATAACTAGAACCAAATACTAGGTTGATTGTTGGCTTCATACTAGGACTCAACCAGGGTATTTAATATTGACCACTGTTGGCTGAGTATCCCAAAAAGGAAAAGCCTTCAATTACTTGGCCGGGTGTCAGGTTAGTTCTTACAATGAGAGCTGGTGGGTATCTCAATAATGAACCCAGATTCATAACCAACCCACCAATTCTCACATGGGTGAGAATTAGGACTTGAAAACCAATAATATTTGTTACCCTTCAAAAGTGATACCCAAGTAAAGTAATAAAGGGTACCCTGGTCTAGATCTCAAGTATAGAGGTCTAGATAGCTATGTTAGAGTTTAAGGTTTTAGATTATAGGGTGTTATGTAAAATCTTGTCTAACGTTTTAGGTTTTACAGTGTTATGCAGAGTCTAGAGTCTATGTTTAGGTTTTGTAGGCTAGGTTTTATGGCCCTTGGATACCATAGCTACTTAAAACCCCCAACCATGGTGGCTAGGGTGTTCAAGGGGCTTTTTTTTTGTTGCATTTCTCAACAACATTTTAACGCCTTTCTCTGGTAAACGCATTACCTCCATGAGAATGAAACAAGCCCAATAGGGAGCTTGGGCCCCAATTGGTACTCTTTAGCATTTGAGGTCTTTCTCCTTCCCTCCATTGCTCTTTGAGTTTTGAGGTTTGGAGCAATGCCGGCCAATATTGTGTTACCAATTGGGTCCAAATCCAAGTTTAAGATTAAGAGTCAGTGGGTTTAACTTGGACCCCTGGATCTAGACACTTCCATGACTCGGAACCAACAAGTGTACCTGAACTTGGACCCAACCAAGGCCCAAAATTGACTGGTCTACATGGTGTTAGAACTAACCTGGCCTTATAGGTCTTAAGCCATGCTTGGTGGGGTTCAGTTCTTAGGTCTATGGTCTAGGTACGTCAAAAGGATAAGGCTAAATAAAATTCTAAAATATTTGAATTCACAATCACTTTGGTAATCAATGACAATCCCAACCATTTGAATCATTTTATTTTAATAAACAACTTGTGTTCCATTTATACTTACTCATGAATCTCCAAATTCTGAAAAAATCAAAATGGGCTTGCTAAATCCTTTTTGTTTGAATTTTTAAAAAAAATTCATGATTGGTTTACTGTATTTTTTTTATAAATCAGTTGTTATTATATTATCAGAAATGTAGGGTTTTAGGTAGGGTGTAGATAGAGTTTTAGGTTTAGGTTTTAAAACCTTAAAACCTGAAATCAATAGGTCTTATAAAGCCTAGAACTATCAAATTGGGGAACTGGCCTGGTCTATAAAACTTCAACTGAACCTGAAACCAACAGGTTTTTAATTGTTTTACTAAACTCAAAACCAATGGGTCATGCGGTTCAAAAATAAATCTAGAACTGGACCGAAGAGTTCTTCTAAAATCTAAAAGCTGGCCAAGACTAGTTGAAAGTTTTTTTTCCTTCCCTCCATCACTTCTTGTCAGTGCTACTCTATTCTAGCACCCTCATCCCTTATTGCCGCAACTTTGCTTTGTCGTTGCCACTTTTGTTGCAATCGCTCTACTCCAACACCATTGCTCTTGTTTTGATGTCATAATTCCTTGTTATTGCGATCCAACACCATTGTTCTTGTTTTGATGTCATAACTCCTTGTTATTGCGATGGTGTTCTAACACGGTCACTCCCAATGTTTTCACATTGTTCCAATGCCATCATTCTTATTGCATTGTTCCAACATCATCACTCCTTGCTATTGCTACTCCCTTTGTTGATACTTCTGTACCATTTATTGTTGTTGAAATCTTGGAGTTGTTGGAACATCCATGACCTTTTTGGTTTTTCTGATAATTGTTTTTTTCTTTGTTTTTCTTTCTTTTAATGTGCAAGTTTTGTTGTTGTGTTTGCTTGTTGAATTTGTTTTCATTGTTGTTTGTAGTTTGTATGTGTTTTGTTTGTACATTTGTTGTATGTCTTAGTACTAGGGTGACTTTGGCATAAATTAAACTATTTTCAACTTTGTCGAAATTTTCAAAATCACATTCAAGGTGCCAATCAGTTTTGAACTGAGGACTTGCTTGGCCAAAATTACTTTACATCCATCTAACCATTAACACAATGAAATATCTTAAAAGTATTATAGAATTTTATTATATATAATATACATATGTTGAAATTTTCAGAATTAAAAAGGTAACTATTGAACCAAAATTCTGGATTAAATTAATTATTTGGCATAAAATTGTCAAAACCACCCAAGTACTATGGCAATGTTTGTTTATAAGTTTGTCTTTTGTTTTGATATTAATAAGAATGTTTATGTCTATTATCAAGTGTAAGATTTATAACACACAATTTTTGGCACTCGCATATGAAACTTGCATTACATTCTACATTTACACATAGTTTTTGCATTATGATCCAAGGAAGGAAAAATGAATTATTTTTTCATTTATTTTCATATATTACAAAGAATTTTCAAATAAAAAATTAGATTTACAATTAAATTTTAATCATAATTATCACATGTGACTTGCTATAAGGTTTAATTGATTTCGACAAGTTATATAAAATTCTAGTTGTTAAAGATAATACATAGCATCAAGTTGTAATGATAGGCACATAATGATAAAGATGTGACTTACATGAACTTCACATCCATCCAAAGCAACCTATATAGCATTGTCATTTTGCAACTAATTTTATGACCTAATAATGTAGTTGCATTAAATGTATTTATTTAAATATTTATTTATTCAATAGTAATACTTAGATTTTAAAATCTTACATTTTTTATATTCAGATATAGTTGTATCATTGTTAATTTCATTAAATTCAACTTGTACCATGTTGACACATGATGTCATTACATAGGTGAAGTGCAAAAAACAAGTTTATGTTGTTAGATAGACCACTTATTGTACCTACTTAAATTCACTTAATAAGCACCTAAAACCTAAATTGGTTAGGTAGGTAGGAAATATTTGGTCAACAACCCATCATTGACCAAAACCCGTGTCATTGGTGTGAATTGATTTTTGAACCCCAAGGATGGAGACCAATTCTTTTACCACCAAACCACACCACTTGTTGTGCCAAAAAAATAATGTGCATTCTATTTATTATATTTCATTTAAAACCTTAAACAAACATCCTTTGAAAACTTTGATATCTTATTAAGATTTTGTCCGAATGAAAAAATTAATTTTTTTTCAATGATGTAAAAAAAAAAATGTTTTTCATCCTATACATATAAATTAATTTGAAAAACAAAACATGTGAAATTAGTTATTGAATACAATTTAAATGACCATTCCATGGAAAAAATAATTTAATCACATGATTTACTAATGGATAACATAATAAAAATGTTATAACTTTCATTTGATTCCAAAATTGATGTTATATATATATATAATGATTCTACCAATAAAATTTAATTAAGTGTGTGAAATATAATTTTTTCACTTTTAATATTTATAAATGGAGTGCAAATAAATTTTAGTAGAAATATAATAAAAGCTTTTATGTTAGCCATATTATTTCTAATGTAAATATTAATTTAGATAATCACTTTTAATTTCTAACTATTAATTGATGCAACATCATTTATTTATTTTATGTAACTATAAATTTTATCATGTTTACACATATAATATTTTAATTTTTATTTAAAATTATGATAAAAAATTCACATGAAAATAAATTATGTTTTTTTCACATTTCAAACTTCTATTTTATTTTTTTATTATATTTTAAAATTGTGCTTATAATTTAGATCATAATTGTACCAACAAAATGTAATTTAGATGGATGATATATATTTGTACTTGATAGCATATTGATGAAATAAACAAAATACGAAAGGTTAATACAATATAGTTAAAAATGTTAGGTTGTAACTTTAGTATGAACAAATTACTTGATGTTATACTCAATTTGTATAAAAGTGCCAAATATTGGGAACTACCCCGACAAAAATGAAAAATAGGGGAGAAAAAAAAACGAAAACCACTTAAATAAAAAAAAGTTCTTATATTTTTTCTTTTGTTTTTCAAGCAACTAGGATAAAAAAACACTGGATTTGATAACTTAGAAAAGGAAATAAAAAATAAAAACATGATATTGAAGAAATAGTAACTTACGTATTCGAGGCCTCCGTTAATTGTGTACAAATAAAACCTAAATAAGAATAAGCAAAAAACAAAATTCTTCTTAAAACTAGTAACACGTAAACCTTGTTAAATTGAAGCAAATAAATGTCCAGAAAAAACATAGTTTAATTTCTTTCATAATAGTAATTTATGTATGTTTATAAATTATTCATAAATTGTTCCTATTACTAGCCTATTTGATGAATAAATTACATTGCTTACATAGTTAAGTAATTAATTCAAAAAAATCAAACATCAACATGATAAAATACCTATTACTTAGCCACAAACATATTATTTATTACCTATTCCTACCATTAATTACCATGGGGCCTTAAAAATTTTCACAAACCCACCAAACCTTACTTCACATTTAATGTTTAATTCATTGAAAATAGTTAAAGGAAAATAATTAGACCATTAATTCCAACAATTTCATTGGCCAACTTTTTTTTCCTCACATTTAATTACATGTGCATTTGCAACTAAAATCTATAGTTACGTATTGAGTTGAAAAGATGCCATGTGGTGTCTAATGGCCTATGAACCACCTTCCAAGTCACAAAAGCAATCACATTTTCATCTATTTGGGGATGTCACTAAAATGCATGATGTAAATGTATTTTTCATTTTCATTTTCATCCAAATCAACATTAGTCGCAAGTATAAGTTGCATATGCCACTACAAACTACTTTATAGTCATTTATGCAATTATAAGTCATTTATACCAAGTGCCACAAAGGATAATCACATCTATAGTCACAAAAGTGGTTGATTTGGACACGTGTTGCAAATGCATAGGTTGAAATCAATAAGATTCCTTATGGTGATAAATACCTTCATATTTTTGTAATTGATTTCATAAGATTTTAAGTAGTTCCCAATGAAGGGCCTTTAATTATCTCCATGGTATTCATAACTACTAGGTTGCGGGAAAAAATAAACGAAATACAAGTACTCAAAACTAAAAATTGAAAAACTATTTAAAAAGGGAATACCAACAATGGTCTACATGTGTAATTTTTCCTTGCAGGAGAATGACCAGCTACTATGTAATAATATTGTCCTAGAAAGAAATGAAACAACCATCATTTTCCAAGTTGAAAAAAGAAAAAAAGAATCAATGAAAAGAATGACAATGGTAGTTTACAAAAAGTAAATCTACCTTATAACAAAACTATCACCTAATACAAAAAATGCTAGCAATAAAAAAAAACACAAAGAGCTTTTACACAAATTAGTGGACCAAACAAAGTTTTAAAAAAGGGCCAAAAGGTACCTCTAAGTTTTCCTATTATTGTACCTCCTTGCTAATCTAGACATCATATGACAAACTATTTCTTTGTCTCCTTTTCTTAATATTTCCAATCCTATCATCTTATTAAATACCTCACACTTATGTACAAACACACATGTAAAACATTTTCTATAATATCCCCAAAACACCATACTTCTTCCTTAATTTTTCCAAAACACCAAGTACAAAATAATACCACACACCTCCATTGTAGAGGTGAAATCCATAAATGTGGAACTAGAACTAAAAAGGGAATGGTCTTCCCCCTTCTCCGTTATCCTACAAATCTTATCCAAAATCCTTGCAAGGTAACCTTCTCCTCAAAATCTTATCCAAAATCCTTACATGTAATGGCAACTAACTTGCCAACTAACACCTTCTAAAAACTAGTTAGAACTAGTCATTTCCTAACTTAGTGGAAGTAATAGGTGAACCTACTACTAGTATTTTTCAGTTACCAAGTCAACCTACTAGTCTAACTCAATGACGAGGTAAGATTTTATCCTTTAATTAAAAAGGATCTATATAGTTATTAAAAAAAACTAATCTTGGTGGCACATACAAATGTTAGTTTTTTCAAATTTTCCTTGAGATTTTTTCTTATGAAAATGGAATAGTCCTTCAAAAATGAAAAATGAAAATGTGAAATGTGAAATGTTTATGAATGAAGTAAATATTGATGATGAATCTATATGGGAAAAAATGTAGAAGAATAGCCAAGTCTAGAAACAAAAATGAACGTTAATCCTAACAATGAACCAAAAGAAAAAATGAAAACAAATGTTCAAAAACTACAAGTTAAAAAAATACTATGAAAGACCAAAAACATGAATTTTTTATGTTGGGTAGTTTTTAATGTCAATGATAACAAAGAAATGGACATGTAGTTTTATTTGTGTTTATTGTTTAAATTGTGCATGAATTATGTGTTGTATCCTTTGCTATATATAACTATAAATTAAATTTTCAAGAACAAAATGAACGAAAGTTCACTAATTTCCTACTCTAAAATAATGGAATTATAATATTGAAAAAATATGTGGATGTAGAACATTTTGATGGCAAATACATTTGAGGAAGAAATGAAAAATATAAATTGAAAGGAAATGTGAAAAGACAACCAACCCAAAAAAAGGTTGAATGTTTAGAAAGTTCAATATCAAACACTTTTCTATGAGAAATCCTTTTAAAAAGGATGATGTATAGGAAAAGAAATTCTAAAAGATCTAAGACTTTTAATGGTCAAGAACAATTTACTGATGTAGTTTTTGGAAAATATTTGGTTTAAGCATTTATAATGCTTGCGTTTGTGTCCAATTTTTTCCCCTTCCCTTAGAAATATATTTTGAAGGGATTTTACTTCAACTAGTGGAAAAATCTAAGAAATTATATGTATTGCCATCCTAATTAACAAAATTTATTTTTGCCCCTAAAAGTTTTGATTTGTGAATGTTGAAAGGATATGATTCTTATGATATTTTTGTTGTGGTTACTAATTTTGGGGGCTTGATTGGCAACCACAACATATCACAATTAATTTACTTGAAGTTACAAAAATTACATGATATTAGGCTTGGTTTGAATTCTAACAAATGTTTTGGACTAATTCAATTTTAGGGGAAAAACAATAATTGCTTATGTGAAAGATGAAATATGAAACCTTAACTACTGCATTGAAATCAATTACATAAACATTGGGTGTAAAGGAAAACTTCAATGTTGTTGATTTGATCAATTTGTCTTTTCAAAGGCATGTCAATATGCTATGACAATAATGCTTTTGATTTTGTTTATTCTATATGATTTGAAACCTAAACCACTATGTAAGATAGTTGTGACTTCGAATCTACATACGAGTTACAATTTTTTTGAACATGATGCACATAAAAAATAAAATTGTTGTTAATCTCTTACCTCTCAAATTTGCAACTTGATGCAACTTGAATTCCATTTAATCTATCCCCATCAAGCACATCAATAATCAATTTTTCTTATACAAAAACAATATCTAATCAATATGTTACTTCATTCCTTCTCATTTTATTCTTTTTTCTATATGATCTAGAACCTAAACCACTATGTAAGAAAGTTGTGACTTCTGATTTACACACAAGTTGAAATTTTCTTAAACATGGTAAACATAAAAAAAACATTTGTTGTTGGTTTCTTACCTTTCAAATTTACAACCTAATGCAACTTGAGTTCCATCTAATCCATCCCCATCAAGCACATCAAGGTTCAACTTTTCATATATACCAAAAACAATAACTAATCAAAACATGGTACTTCATTCTTTTTCATTTTGTTTTCATTTTATGATCTAAAACCTAAACTTAACAGTTTACATCCACCATTTTCATCACCATAGTGTCTGGCAAAAAATTGTCTAAGAAATGGTCAAGAAAATTCAAATTGAAAACGAATATTGTGGCATACTCTATTTCATCTACTCTTTCATCCATCGAATTAAAAAACCCTAAGTTCATTTCATGTACACCTATCCATGCCTTCTCTAAAACTTTATGTATGTACAAGTTGATGCTAAAGATGGCGTTGCTAATGAATTAGCTAATCTCTCCTTAAAGAACATATGTTTTTAGTTGATGTTCCTTTCCTACATACTCAAGTGTTATTGCTCTTGTGCTATTACTTTTCATGTGTTGTTTGTATGTTGTATTTTTGTTGTTGTTTTTGTGTTATTGCTATTGTATTATGTTTTTATATATTTAATAATGATGTTCTTAATCTAACTAGTGGTGTTGATGATGTTGTGTTGCAACTAGTGTTAATGTTACAACTAATATTGTTGTTGTTGTGTTACAAATACTGTTGTAGTTGACGATCTTATGTTGGTGATGTTTTGTTGTTAACTTATGCTGAAATATCTTGGCCAAGGGTAGAAGGCATGAAACTACATTGGTCATTACAATAAAAACGTGTGCAACCAAATCAATAATTTCTTTTGCAAATGCATTTTCTAGTGATGTGACCTTTGCACTTAAAGACAGTAGGTGGATGTTCATGAGTAGAATATTTGAAAATGGATGGGATTTAAATCTCATTTTGTGGAAAACAACTTGGTTAACATGCATCTAAAATATGAGACATGGTGTGCATGTTTAGAAACATGAAGCTCAAAATGTGGTGGTTTAGACCAACATAATATCCAAGATTTACACAAAATGAAGATGACATGGGTGAAAGGTATTATACTTACAAGTGTAATAAGATGTGTGGCTAAACTTTGTTTTTGTTTTAAGGTTATCCAATGCATGTGCCATTGTTCTTATGCTTGAAAAGGGCACATTACACATGTTCCCCGATAGATCATTGAAAATATCCATTGGTATGCTTCAATGATCACATTTTATACGATTTTTGCAAAGTTAGAGAATTCCAACCATCTATTTTCCACCCATGCATCTTCCACCCATCTTTAAACTTCCATTCATCAATTTTCACCCATCTGTAGACTTCCACCCATCAATTTTCACCCATCTTCTACCCATTTTTCACCTTTCAACTATTCTCCACCCATTTGCAAACTTCCACCTATCAGATTTCACCCATATTTAAACTTCCACCCATCAATTTTCACTCATCTTCTACCCATCTTTCACTTTCAATATTTCCCACCCATTTTTTGTTCACTAACTATTTTCCATTGTTTTTCAAATGAGTGATCCACCCATCTTGCACCAAATGCATGTATTTCCATTTTTGATCTTTCACCCGTTTTCCACTCGTTTCACCTTTGCGCATGTTTGATGATTAATGTAACTCATAGATGTATCATTTTAGGTTTGTTGGAGTTGATACCAAGTTGATGTGATTTACACAACAAGAACACATCATGTTCAAGTTGCATACAAATATGGAAGAACATGATGTTAAACAAATTTGTGTCATGAAAAACTAGGTATTGTAATCCTCCATGGTGTACCTAAAAAAAGGATTTTCAACTAATGGTCAATCTTTAGTTTATGAATTGATGGTTAAAGTTGCACAATTTCATGTCGAACAATTTACATGGACTTTGGCTATTGGCAATAAATAAAAAATCAATTGTTGGAATTTTTAGTGGATTCCATTTTAACTGAAGGCATTTGTATTATATTTTATACATGTTAGTGTTCTGAGTTTTGAAAGAACTAATGGTTGGGTTCCCATGTGTAACATAGATTTTTGGTGTGTTTGGGGGAACAACATGAAAAAATTTGCGATATTATAGGCTTGGTTTTTGTGGAAAATGCACTACTATAAAACATGTCCCTATTCCATTTGACATTCAACCCAACATTGACTAGGAAAGTCCCCATTCCACCCATGTGGATTCTCAATGAAAATCATGAGTGATCTAAAACCCATGGCAAGGTGTCCATTATGATTCCACCATGCACCATTTCCATCCACTCAAATCCAAGAATTTCCACTAAAAATCCACTATGAATCCACTATGAAATCCACTAATAATGGGTAAAGGCACAATTAGGTGCATTATTTGGATTGTCATAATTGTAATTTTTTTAGATTATAGATGAACTTAAAATGTAAAATCATACCAAACATTAAAATATTCCATTTTTTCATTATCCATGTTGTAGTAGACTTTAGGAGAATCTTATTAAAAATTATGGATGATTTTTTTTTTTTTAAAAATGAACTCCTTGTGAACTTTTGAAATGATGACATTATGTTTGTTGCACACAAAATGAAAAATGTGGACTCAAAAAATATGTCATAATAATATCAAAATTAAAATTAAAAAATAGTCCACCATAAAATGAATAATTTAATTATAAGATGCATTGAAATTTTTCCAATATGTATTTTTTTCATATTTAAAAATTTAACTCATTGTGATTTTCGTCACTTTTTACAATTGATATTCCATTTCACATTGAAATTCTTAAACTTTTTCTAAATTTTCTTACCCATCACATGTTTAGGGATATTCATAGGGTGGTTTATTAATATTTGTGACCAAAACCATAAGGGATACTTATAGGATTTATAGTTTGATAATTATTTTAAATGTAGGAATTATAGTTAATGTAAGATGTGAACGTTTCAAAATGTCAAACATGAACCACTTAATCAAACTCTCCATGAATTTCATACCTAATCCGTTATGTACACATTCAAGTGGAAATGGTTCACTAAACAACCATGGATTAGGGGTTTGGATCAGTTCCTTTCCACTTGGCCTAACTTGGGTGGAAGTGCATAGTGGTTTAGGGACAAGTTTTGTAGTAGTGATGTGAAGTTAAATTGATTAAGAAAATGTTTAATTGGGTTGAAGTTAAAATGGTTGATTGTTTTCAAAGGTTTTAAATTCACTTATATGATGATATTAGAGTTCATTTTTGTCATGTGAACAAGGATCTTGCATAATAGAAGATTGTGACACATGTTCATTGGCTTACAATTGGTAGACCTTTTCAAAAAAAACAACTTTGTGATATGAATGCATGTTTATTTGCTTGCTACATTTTGCCTTTGTTTCACTTTAAAATGGTCATCAAGTTAAGAACATTTGTTTGTTTTTTCTTTTTTGGACATATGAAACTAGAGCTTTATTTTAATAGTATGAAACATATAACTTAACTCGAGTGAACTTTATTCAAGTAGGTACATTGGGGCAATTTTTCCTATGGGTCAAATACCCCATGAACAAGTTTATGGAAATATTGATTATGTTTATCTCATATATACAAGGATTTGGGTTCGTTGCAAAAAAATTCGCACAAACTAGTTACACTCAAACTCATGGAATCACCATCCACAAAAAGTTTTCAAAATACCCTAAATCAATAAATAGTTATTAAAAAAATCCATGCCATTAAAAATCCACTATGACCCATAATCAAGTGGATTTATGGTGGAATTGAAATGGAAATGGTCCACCAATAGTCATAACTTAGTGGTTTCAAATATCCATGCTTCTAAAAATCCACTATGCCCCACAACGAGGTGGAACTATGGTGGATTATAAATGGAAGTGGTCCACCAACAACCATAACTTAATGGTTTCAATTTAGGCATAATGGTTTTGGCAAAGTTCAATCCACTCATTGCAATTTAGGTGGAATTGTGTAATGGAAAGAGGAGATGTTTTCTAGTAGTGGTTTTGGTGGGGAAATTGTTTTTGAATTCATCTATTTGACATATATATAATGTTGGATGTACTAGTGTCTAATATACTAGATATGTAATTTACCTTAAATATTCATATACTTGAAACACCATAGGTATAATATACGTATTATATATCAGCATTTATACTTATACCTTTAATATATTAAAAAATATTAGGTATGTAAATATATTGTTAATTTCATCTATATTATTTTAGGCACACTTGAAGTATATTAAATATATCTCATGTATATAGGTGAAATAATACATTAACATACTTAAAATGATATACAATATATGTAGTACGTGAGTTCAAATTCAAATTTTCCTTCCAAAACTTCCTTTCAACTTTGTGCTTCCTTTTGGCAACAACCCATAGAATATGGGTTTTGGTGTTCCATTGAAACTCCTTTTTCCATTATTCTTAGTGTTTTCTTGAAGCTTTTCCAATTGTTTTTTGAAACTTTTGTCATCATAACATTAATATGACATATGGCTAATTTATGATTAGTATTCTAGTCATAAAGGACAAAAATAACTAATAGCTCTAAAGTCATTACGAATGAGTCATTTAGGACATATGTGAAGTCATTAGTGATAGTTTAATCATGGTTTAATTATTTATTATTATTATAAATTGGACTTAAAACTTAGGAAACATTATACTTTAAATTTATAATATTTATTATTATATATTTATTATATGTAAAATAAATAATAGGATGTATTTTTATTGCAATTATTTTTAATTTCATTATTTAGTCAATATTTCAATGTTGATCACAACATATGTCATTTGTGAAGTGTGATCCTTGCAACCCAAGGATGAAGTTCAACTTTTTTACCACAAAGCCACCCCACTTGTTGTGTAAATAATCTAATGTTTATTCTATTTTAACCATATTTCATTTAAACATTATACAAAACTTCACATATTATAAGTTGTATCTCATTGATAATTTTTCCAACTAAAAAAATTGAAAATTTATTCATAAACTTCCTTTAATAATGTATATAAATATGTAATTTATTTTTTAGAATGTAAATTTAGTTCAAAGGAAAATGATTTGAATTTTTTTATTAAATAACATTTCAATGACCATACTTTGAAAAAATTAAATTCTAACACATGATTTGTAAATGAAAAGACCTTTATGGCTAACACATGAATAAATAAAATAAAACCTTCATATCTCAAAACTTCATTTGGTTTGAGAATTTATATTACAATTTTGCTTCTAATATATCATAATTTTATTAATAACTTTTAATTTACATGTATGACTCCATGTAATTTATCCATATAAAATATTTATTAATGGATCATAAAAATTACATATGTTAAATGTTTTTATATTAGTCATATTAAATATGAGTTATAGTTCAATCTAAATAATTTAATTTAATTTGATTAATATAAATTAGTATTAAAATATTAACTAAGTTTCTGAAATTATAATTTCTACTCAATTTTACACATGTAAAATATATATAGTTATTTTTATAGATATATTATATAAATTTTCATTTAAATTTATGATAAAAGTTTAATGCATAAATAAATTATATATTTTTCACATCTTACACTTCTATTTTATTTAAAATTTGAGATATTAATTTTTTTTAATAATATACCATACTATTACCATTAAAATTTATTTCAATGTATAATATCTAATTTAATCACATTGAATATTTAAAATGGATTATATATCAAATACATTTTAAAAAAACGTAATGAAGGTTTTTATATATTACCTATATGTATAATATTAATCCAAATACGTTCCTTACATGTTGTAATTGATTATGTCCATTTGTACTCATATTAAATTACTAATATTTATTTTTGAATCACTGTAAAATAATTGTATGACCACTTAGGGTACCACATCATCTAAGGTTAGTGATTGTATAGTTATACAAAAGGCTATGTTGTCCATGTAGTAGTAATTATTTAATCATATATAAGTCATTTTATAAGTTTCAAAAGTTTAGAACATAAATGGGACCCATTTTTTAATGACACGGGATCATGACAATATTTTCCACGCCATTTGAAGTAATCGAAATTTAGTCATAAACTAGATTTAGCTATTTCATTATTTGAAAAAATGACAATTTGATAATCCATGTCAATGTCTTATTCTTTAGCACACACTCAAATACCATAATGGGTGAAATATGGTTGATGGAAAATGGATGAAGTATGTTTATTTCATAAATTCTCATCCATCAATCATGTAAGTGATTTATTTATTAATCATATTTATTCCATGTAGATAATGCAATTATGATGTGATTGTGGTCATTGATAAAGTCATTCAAGATAACTAGTCATTATTTCCTTGGTTGCAAAGGACAAAAAATTTAATGGTGTATAACCTTAACCTTTTGAAAAGGTCAATACTTTTCAAATGTTTTTCAAATTTTTTTATTTTTTATTTTTTCCAAAAGCTATCAAAGTTTGTTGATCTTTTGAACTTTGATGTAGTTTTTAGGTTTGATTTGTAGCACATACAAATGGATGGGTCCATTCATAATTGGGGTACCAAAAAAAGGAAAAAAAAATCCCAAGATTTTTATGAGGCTACTTTTGACAATAACATTTACTTGAAACAAATTTAAGTGAGAAAATTTGATTAATCTAATTTAAGATAATTCATGCAAAAGTGGTGAGTTTTCACATTAATACATAATTGTTTATGAATGTTTTGGTGTATAGCTAGAAATGCAAAAAATCTTAAAAGATCCCAAATTGAGTTTCAATGGACAACTAAACATGTTTTTTGGTAGGATTATTTCTTGCACATGTGACCTATACAGAAAGCTAAACATTTTGAACCCATTGAACATAAGTTTTTTGTCAAATGGTTAAAAAAATGAGTCTTTTCCCTTGTAGGTGCCCTTTCCTTCAAAATTTCAAGACTTTGACATTTTGTACGATTTGGTTTTTCATCAAATTCATCCAATGAACACATGACATATTGAGATAGAAGGGGCATGCTTTTGTTGTGTAAAAAGTTTGAAATCAACTATATAATTTTATGCATTCCTTTTGATTCCTTTTTTAAAAAGTGCAATTTAAACACTTGGTATAATTAATTTACAAGACTCAAAAATGAAATTTACATAGTATCCAAATTATTTTAAAATATTTCTATTAATTTAACAAAACATCATTTTATTTATTAACTTACAACAATCCACTACAACTGTAATAATGTAAGATAAACAAAAATCCAAAGTTGTCCTTTGTAGTCTTTAAAAATTTAGACACTCCTTTTTGGTACTTCAATTATGAATGAACCCAAATGCAACCCAATTTTCTTGTTGCCATAGGGTGTTGATACAATTTCTAGGTCTAATTTGCACCACATACAAATGAATGCAACCCGATTTTCTTACTGTTATTGGGTGCTGATACAATTTCCAAGTCTAATGGATGCTACAAATGGATGTAACCCAACTTTATTATTGCTTGTGGGGTGTTGATGTAATTTCCGAATCTAATTTGTAGCACATACAAGTACCTAGCTTTCTTGTTGCCATGGGTGTGATTTAGTTTCCAAGAATGATTTCAACCATAAGCAAATGTATATAATTTAATTTGCTTGCTGCCATGGGGTTTTGAATGCATGGTTAACATAGATATTATAGTTGAAGGTCATTCAAGAAGCATGTATGCTTGTGAACAAATTTTTAAACCTTTGAAAATGGATGGGATTTACCAATGTCTTTGTTGGATGTAACTTGTTTAACATGTATGCGAAAGGTGGCAGTAAGAAAATATGGCATGAAATGATTATTTTTGTTTGTGATTTAAGAAGTTATACTAGAATGAACAAATACAACATTGTTTCCATTTTTTTTAGGTCTTATTTTGGTCATGTTTGAATTATAATGTAATTTCCAAGTATGATTTTCACAAAATACACATGTATGCAACTCGCACTGTTGTTGTTATGGAAACAGGTGATGAATGCATGTGCTCTACCACAAATGCATTTGAAAGTCAAGGCAAATACATTCATGAACAAACCATTGATAATGAATCTTATTCATTATAATTGTTCGAAATGATTTGGTTCATGTACATGCAAATGTGGCAATTAAGATATTTGGTAGAATGAACATGTTTTCCTAGTCCCTAAGGTGAAACCCATCTTAGACCACCCACATTGAAACACATTATCACTATATTACACATAATCATGTTTACACCATGTATATAAGCTTTCCATATATGTCCACCTTGAAGTGCAACCATTCATGGAACACATTTAATCCTTGGGGACATTGGACATCACTACTACATCATTTAAGCATTATGAACTATTGAAGTTCAACACAATGGACCAATGCATTAAACCAAAAGTTTCATTGGACCAACAATTGTACTATAAAGGTAACAATTCTACCAAGTTAATCCATTAAATCAATAAATCCAATATGCCAATAATTCCACTAAACCAATCCAGTACACCAACAATTCCACTAAGCCAACCCATTAGACCAATAATTCCGCCAATCCAATCTATTAAACCAATCCATCAAATTTCAGTATAGTCAATATATGATGGAATGGAACATTCCACCAAACTCCACTAAATTCCACCACACAATTACATAGGATTAATTTTGGTAAAAATGATGAATATTTTGTGTCCCAAGTGGACGAGTAGAGTTTAGTGGAACGAGTTGTTGCACGATGAAATCTCAATGGGATCTTTTTCGGATGTTCTAGCTTATTGGCACCTTCATCCAAAATCTCCAACAATCCACTTTGATAGAGTTGACCCAATTTAAGTGAAACTTGAGTGGAATGTTAGGTGGATTGAAGACATGTTTTGTAATAGTGAATTAGAAACATTCAAAATTTATAATCACTTCAAATTTCTGAAATTTTTATATAAAATTAACTCGACAAAACAAATACATAATATAAAAACATCAAAAAATACAATCTTAGAATAACACAAAAGTCCAACGTAGAACACATTTGACTATTATTGGGGACAATCCCATCATTTTTAAAAGCTCCTCGATATCCTAGCCTTCAACATCCTCCTTTAAAACAAGTCATGAACATCACCCAAAAAAAGATTACTAATTTTTTAACTTTTCTTGAAAAGCTCCTCTATATCTTAATTTTCAACATCCTCCTTCAACACGTGTTGCAATTATTATCCAAAAAACAAATTTATTCTTTGAACTGTACCTCGTACAAGTTCTTGATATATTAAAAATTTAATGTGTGTCTGAAAGCTAAAAAAGTTTAATTTGAGATTAAAACAACTCCCATGCTCTAAAATTAATTCAATTCGGCACTCGGCTATCGAATCTGATCACATGGTAAGGTAGATGACATACACTTGATGGATGTCTAGCTAAGTGCGGGAGAGGACTCATTAGTCGCCTCTGGACTCTGGACGTGCTAGCTTTTCACTTGCTCTTGGCCACCTTTAAAGATTCTTTAATGTTTTTTTATCCAAACGCTCGTTTCGATACAAGGCCTATTCTTTTTCTTTTCTTTTAATAAAATACAGGGCTTATAGGCTATAGCACTCATAAAAGTTTATTATTAGATAATGAATAGGACTTTTATTTGTTGTGACTAGTGGACATCATCCACCACCATATTTCCTTACCTTTGGACCTAAACATGGTTGGATTACAATTGGCAGGGTACGAAATGCACCTCTAGAGGTGCAGCTGGAGCTGTTGCTTTTCCAATTTTGAAGGGTTGGAATATTTGAATTTTTCCAAAAATTTGCTAAAAATACTCACTTTACCTCCAAGTCTACTCACCCAATATTTTCAACGCCACAAAATTCATGCGACCTTGCTTGAATATATTGCAAATACCTTCACATTATTTAAACCAAGGTTTTTATAATATGCAACTGGTACAAAACGTGACCTTATCAACAAGTTTGCTCTGACCCCCACATGCCTTCCAGAGCTTGTTCAATTTCTGGGGCTACATGACTATATAACAAGGCTTTTCTCACCAATTCTTGACCCCATTCATCGTCTCCCAATACCCATGTATAGCCAGGCCCTTTATGTGATCTACTCATCACTTCATGCATTGCTGCCTATCAAGGCATGACAAGGTCATACATGGCAGGCTGTGTTGTGGCCATGAATGTTGTCATATCTTGATTCTTGCTGTCATCTTAGCTTTATGACAACTTTAAGGTGTTGTCTTCCTATCACAGAAGGTTTATGGAAAAGGGATGTTCACCATTGGTTGTGAGGAGATACATTTATTAATGTTGGAGGATGCAAGAGGATGGAAGACCATGATATTTTGCACTGATTATATCAATAATATTGTGTGCAATGATGGGTGAAAACCCCAAAAGGTAGGGATGGTGAACATGAGGAAATTTTCAGTTTTGATGCTAATTGTCTTTTCCACATCAAGATAATATTGGCATCCCTGTACGCAGTATTTAACATGCAAATTTAGACCGGTTAAGCAATTAGTGTCCGGACAGCCAGGAATTTACTTAACGCAAAATGAGCTTTTTTTTTTGGGTTCACTGTAAAGTTGGGGTCACATGAGATCAGGTAGACAAGGGGATGCCAAATCCCTCTTTTCCATTGTTGGGTATCTTTATCGTAAACCTGCGTGAATGTCACAAGGAGCGATTGGAAGCTCAATAGCCATTTTGGACCGTTGTGGCAAGCAGCAATCAAAATCCTCAGTTGCTTGAGTTCACCCTGCATGTGATGCACAGACAACCAAAGAATTCGGAAAGAAAGCATCAAGACTGGTTCCATGATAACTACCCACTGAATCAAGACCCCATACGCAAATCATGCTGTTTGTTTTCGTTTGATTTTCCCTCCAGACAAGTTTGTACACTACTGGGTTTGCCTCTTTGCCATAACAGAACAGAAATATTTGCAACGACCATAGAAATGAAAAAATAATTCCCAACATTTTGCTTTTTAGTTTTTATGCTGATTTCTTTTCTACATCAAGGTGATTATTGGCATCCCTGTATGCAGTAGTTAATTAGCAAATTTAGAATTCTTGGGTTAGGTTGACTTCCATCAAACACTCTCCATGATCCAGACTTAATTAACATCTGTATTCTGACATTCCAAATTAAATAGTTGTTGTTAGACAAATTGTCAATTTGGTAAGCACATTGCTTGTAGAAGTCACCATTAGTTATCTAAATCTTGAGATTAGACCTCATCAATGGCAAAGCAAATCCTTTTGCACTTCATCAAGCAATGGAGCAATAATAAGATGGATTTTGGCTCCAATACAAACATGAGAAAATGCAATACATCCCAAGTCTGGACTTATTGATGTATGTGAAGTCAGAATGTCTGAATTCTGAGCAACACCCTGGAGTTAAACATGCAGGATGAACCTATGGAGTAAGTTGCAGTGACTTCAACTAATTTGGAAATATCCCTCCAAATCTGATTTAGCCACAAGGATGTAAACCTAAGTATGTAAATGGAACCTGAACAAAGGATTTTCATTCACCAAGAATCTGGATAAACTTATTTCTGCTAAGCTCAACTAGAATAACTTCTTTGAAATTCTCTGCCAAAATGATTTCTTCCTACCATATCAAATGTTTGATATTGGTTCAAAAGTACTCTTCCTTGAAAAATTTGGATTTTCGCCTTGATGCCAATAAATTCCCACCTTCTGGTGACAAGCCTCCTGCACAAACAAAAGTGGAGTGTTCAAATTTCCAAAACTGCATCAAACTATCATGCTTCATAAAAATTAGATAATAAGCTAATCCCTATTCCTCATGCAGTTCAGGCTTCAGTTCCCTTTGCATTATTCTTACACAGATCAGAAATGTGTTGCCGATTCTCATACATTGTGCCATACCTGTAAGAAGTAAACCTTTGACATGCCTCAACTTTGTGCAAATGTCCTGGAAGTCAGGTCGCTCATCAGGGTTTCCATCCCAACATTGTTGGATAAGATTGTACAACTGACTGGGACAGTATGGTGGCAGCTGCGGTCTCTTCCCCTCTCGCACCCTATCTTTGAATACAGTAGGCTTCAGCAATTCATCAACTGGAAAGGGAGTAGGCTCCCCAATCAGCACTGCAAAGCAAATAAGTCCAACATTGTACAGATCTGTGTGTTCTTGGGGTGGCATCTCTCAGGCAGCTCCTCAGCATGTTTGACTGCATACATTTCAGGTGCCATAAACATGATTGAGGCAGTGCTCAATTGTCTGGTTTGTGTATGTGGTACTGTCCATTTTGACTTTTGTGCTACCAAAATCCTAGATTTTGGCAATCCAGAGGTGCTTGACCACTGGATCCAACATTAAACTTTCAGAGCCAGGACCATCACACTGATGAGAATATTATCTGTCTTGAGATCACAGTGCACTAGACCCTTGTTGTGAAGATAATTCATCCCTTCTGCTATTTGAAGCATGACACCCACATGTCCAATAAGGGAGGGTTGGCTGTCCTTTGACCGGTCTGTCAACATTTGGGAGAGTGACTTATCCATGCGTTCCATGACATATACACTGCTCCCTTCACCTTTAGCACAGCAAACAAGATGCGTAATGTGAGGGTGGTAAACACATGCCAGAGCTGCAAGCTCTGGTTTGATATCCAGGGATCCTCATAGCATATGACTCTCCAAGCCAATTTGCTTTGTGTAAACTTCCAAATGACCCTGAACCTAGCAGATGACCTTTATCTAGATCTTGCATATTTCCAACCCAACATTAGGCCATTTACTGAACTTGATTCCATTGACTTTATGCAGCTCTTCAAGGTAGTTCTTCTTAGCCAGTGTAGGAAAAGCTTGGGACTGCTCTTGGAACTCCAACTTGTTCAGGAATTGTGTTGCAAGGTATTGCATATTTATATGGATTCCAGTACAGCATTCTCCATGGCAAGCATGGTCCCCCCTTCAAGTTCTATAGGAGATCCTTGAGATCCTCCTGATCCTGCTTTGCAGCTCTCAACAGACTGTCATTGTCATGTTCACTTAGTTTCCTGTCACAATCTACTGCTTCAAGACACCAGCATGGGGGAGTCCAACTGTCTCAAATTGTCCACTCCAAGAAAATGTTACACAGTACCAGTACATACCATTGTAGGTCATACAGAATTTGAGCAAAAGTTTCCTTCAAGTCTCCGCCTTGTATAAGAGCTGATTCCA
>Ga0209611_10004307_pt1 | contig 24416 bp, 17 predicted proteins | sample S1TSphgellanicum_3_FD_187693 | JGI IMG/M metagenome (GOLD analysis project Ga0209611, IMG submission 187693) | Host-associated microbial communities from peat moss isolated from Minnesota, USA - S1T2_Fc - Sphagnum magellanicum MG (SPAdes) (version 2) | ecosystem: Host-associated > Plants > Peat...
CTCTCTCTCTCTCTCTCTCTCTCTCTCTCTCTCTCTCTCTCTCTCAGAGAGAATCCCAACCATGTCCCTTAGAAAATAATAAATTTGCTCCCATTTGTGTCACAAACATTCTTTGTGGATCTTGTGTACTATTACAAAGCTTGGTTTTCCTGCCTGTTTTTTATTTTTTTCCTCATCTTCAAGTTGATTATAGAGTCATTGACGGCACCTCAATAAATAGTTTATCACATAATGGTACGTGGTAAGTCATCTATCTATGAAGGAAGGTAGTTTGTTTGTATTGTTTTGTTTGGTTTGGTTTGTACTTATGAGATCCATCAAACTGGGATGCTTCAGATCGTGTTCTTGGTCTCTTTGGAAAGCTCTCAAGAAGGAGGGGTGCATTGGCTTGGTTTCATGGCGTTTGGACTTGCAGTGCAAAAGTTCTTGAATGTTGAATGATTTCTTCACTGAAAATTAAATTAAATTGTAGCTGAAAAATTCTGAGGAATTGGAATGTGCCTTTGGTGTTGTTGGAAGGCTCTTGATGAGCAGGATTTAATGAAATCTATTTGGTAAGATTTGGATTCAGAATGTGGGAGATATTGATTTTGAAATGATTTCTGCCACTGAAAATTCAAATAAATTCCAAAAAACCAGGTTTTGGAAGGAAAAATCAGTTGAGGATGTGGTAACACTTTGGCTAACAGCACTGGCCAAACTAGTTGTAGTGGTATAGAAGTCTCCAAGAAACATTAGTGTTGAAATGCTAAATCTAGTACTAGACAAAAGAGGACTCTGCAAAAGGGAGAAGATCATGCATTGTAGTCATGTGGAATAATTCAGGGCCTGGTGGTTGTGAAGGAGAGCACAAGTGACAGGAGAGGAAAATGTAGTTTGGAAACCATATAGAAACTAGAAGATCCTCACCAAAACATCCTTCCTCCAATTTTGTGTCCCTTGTTGAAGTTCTTTGGGGTATGTAAAGTTTTCCTTCATAGTTCTTTGTATTTGACCAAATTTTATGCTTCCTTTTTCAGATCATTGTACATGCAAGTTTCAGTTGGAAAAAGATCAGAGTTATATTCCAAAAAAAAAATCAGTTTATTGCACATGCATGTTCTAGCTTGAAATGATCAGAGTTATTGTGCAGTTGTTTGTGTAGGGTGGTGAACTACCAGCAACTCGCAATGTGTTTTTGGAGGTATGCAACATCATCATCCATTGTCACTGTTGTAAGCTTCCCAGCAGGATATGTCAAAAGATGACTTTCCAATGTGCGCTTGCTTCTCAACATAGGCTTTTGAGTAACAATTGGAAATGTATACTGAACATGGGTATAGACTGGATACCAAATTGGAGCTTGCTTGATGGGTTTAGAACCCAAATGCAAGCTCCAAGAATGAATCTTTATTGGGAGTAGATTTTGTGTGAACTGACGTAGTAAAAGCTGTGATCTCTGAGCCATGTTTGTCACAGTGATCATTTCTGTATGTCCTCTAGACTGCAAAAAGGGGTGTTTCTACATTGCCATGGAGCTCTCAAGTGCTTCCAGTCTAAGTAATAGCAAGACTGTGCAGAAAGAGGACAACCTCCACAACTCTTCCAGCTCTAGGAATTCAGTAATATTTAGATTGGGGAGACCTAATCTATCTACTCATATTGTGTTGCAATACTTTGATTAGCTTGCTAAATGTGTGAAAATTGTATGCAGAATTTTGAGGGAGATTTTCTTTTAGGGTTATTTTGATGGTCCGAGCTATATACACTAGACTTTGTGCAGAGTTATGTAAATTATGAACAGAATTAGGTCTTTGTTGTCTGTAATGTATTCTACACTTGTTCATGTGGTTTACTGCAAACGACCTCTCAAGTTGTCATTGTGCCGACTTTTGTGACCTTGATCTTGGATTGCTTTTCATTTGCTTTCTTGTGAAATGGGTTAACACATTTTAATGCAGCAGCATGTCTGAGTGAATCATGCTGCACTTTCATGAAATATTCACATTTTCACCTTGAAATCGGTGCCACAATTGTTCCTATTCAAAAGCTGAAACTGGGCTCCCACTAACCCCGAAATGCAGGTTGTTATAAGGATCAAAAAACCATTGAACCTGGAACTGTTGATCAAGAAAATTCAAGCCTACCCTGAAATTGGTGGGTTTTGTTTGTTGAAAATATTGAATAGAACCAGACCAAACCAAACCAAACCAAACGGTTCTCCTTAATATTGAAAATGGCAAAACCTGAGAACCTCTGGTTCCCTGTAAAATACGAGAACTGGCCAACATTGGTTAGTACATGGAGGAAGTGAATGTTAGGGTTTGTGCACCCCTCTGTAAAATTAGAGAAGCATGTGTTAAAAGCTCCAAAAATCTTGTTAAAAGTTCCGAGCAAAAGATAGGCAATTTTTGGCGTCAGGGGTCACATGCAAAAAAATATGCAACATTTGAATAATAGTTCAGTAAGGCAACTGATCTTCAAAGCAATTCAAGGCACCAATTTCAACAATTTCATTGACCACAATTTTTTTTTGTCTTCACACCCAGGCTATTACAACATGAAGCTATTATTAGGTGTACAACATTTAAATGCCAGCTGAAGAGAACTCCTCAAGACAATCCAACCCTCCAATTGTAACAATCTCATTAGACACATAGGTTTTTTTTTTTGTGTGTTTTTCACCCCTGGTACACAATGGGTACCCTTTCCACACAACCCTCTATGTTTGTGTTAATTTTCTAACTAAATAGTACTAGATCCTTGTCTGTATATGGACAAGGTTTTTAAAAAGATGCCCATCCAAGAGCAAGAGCAGCATTCCTGTAAAGCTTCAACCTTATTACTAGGGGGGTCCAACCCATTTTCCAACAACCCCACAAGCACATTTTTCACCTGCCACATGATGGATTCATGATGGATTCAATTGAATCTCCAGCCTGCTCTGCAATTGAATTTTCCCTTCTAATGATGTGCATGCTAACTTCGAAGAGAACCAACCTTAAGCATCTTTTTTTGTGTTATATACAAGACTCTGCACACATTCAAATCTAGACTCTCTACTTTTTTTTTTTATACTTCCATGATTTTAAATCTTTGTGAGCTTTGAAGTTTTGCATTTGATCACCAAGGTGAAAAGTTCCTCTTGAGCTCCTCTTGTTTTTTCCATGGAAGCAAATGCTTTTTACTAGGGTTCCTAGCCGACATGTCCCTATGGGAAGTCCCAGACCAGGATTTGGACCTCCCAAGCATTCGGATCCTAGCATCCTTGATTGAATTTCAGCTCCCAATGGGGATGGGAGGTTTGGGGATGTCCTAGTTTGGCTTGGACAACATTGAGAAAACGTCATGACAACTATAAGGAGGATGAGATTGGCGATGAGACGATGGGGATGGTGACAAGGGACAACAAGCACACACTAGGGACCATGCGACAAGACAAAGGGGACAAGAGCGATACGGCAAGCGCTAATGTGGCATTGGTGTGCACCAAGAAGTGCTAAGAACCATTGGGAAAGTGATGAACAACAATAGGAATCATTGGGAACGTCAAGACAAGCCAAAAGATATTGGGTGCTACCGGGTCTTGGGAGGACATGCCAAGGGCATTGGGATTAACAATGAGATTTACAATGGGGAAAGCAAGGTGGATGATGGGGGCATCAAATTCATGGTGGTGGATGCCAAGAAAGATGACACAAGGCAACAAGGCAATATATTCATTAGATTTCTTACAAACTTATTGTAATGTTTTCATATATATATATATATATATTGACTTAACATTTTCAATATTAACTTAAGATAACACTTAGAAGCATGTATAATTAAACATTGGTTACACCTTAGGTGGGGTTTTTTTTTTGTGTTTACACCCAAAATCTTTTACACATAACAAGACCTTTCAATTTGAAACCAATAGACAATGAAAATATTGATATATCATCCACCATGTGCACTTGCAAATACATTTATGACTAAATTAAAAAACAAAAAAGAGTTCTATGGCATCAACCCATTAGTTTGTACAACTCACGAAGATCTTCAACCTCTTCCTTCAACATTTGTTTTGGAGCCAAAGATAAGACATCAATAGTACACACCTACTTCCTACACCTTAGCACCATCACTCGTTTGCTATGACCATGGCTCAAGAAAATTGGCATCAATTGGAGGACAAAGGTGAAAAATGGAATGAGTCAAATATGTGAGTGGAGTAGAATGAAGATTTAGGTCTTGGTAGACCCCAATTGGGAGAGTTGGAGAGACTCATTTGAGGGTTCAAGCAAAAAACCAACACAAACTTAGACTAGGAACAACATAAACCTTTTTGAAATGCATGTTTTTAGACCCATTAAAACCTAAAATCTTGCAAACTACAAAGTTGTTCTATATTGTCCATCATGCCGTAACTTTTATTTCAAGTCTTGATACTATAGAGAGGTGGTGTTGTTATTAGGTGCCAAACACTTGCACAACATGTTCAAACATCTCTTGTTTGTACATTACACTTCAAATTGCAAATGTGAAGTAGATTACATGAACACTTTTGCGCAACACAAGTTCTACATGCAAGCAACTAAGTTGAAAAATAAGTTTAACAAGTTTCATTATTAAGAAGAATCCACACATTAATCAATCCATCCTACTAAGGTCTCTAATAGGATGGTTCTACCAACAACTTTGAAAAAGTTAAATCTAATTCAAAATGAGTTCAAAAATTGAGTTGTAAAGTGCAAATTGTTTGTTATGTTTTATTCTCTTTTACATATTGTTTTCTATACATTTTACAATTAATGTGTAAATAAAATAAGAAAACATCCTTATCCACATCAAAATAAGGCAAGATACCTTAGTCCACAGGTGTAATATTATATAATGTTTAAATGCAATCCAAAAACAATTTTGGGTTTTACCATGGTGGTTAGCTGATTCACCCAAGGTGGGTTCACCAACACCAAGAATGGTACCATGGAAAAACCCCAAAACAAATTTGGTTGCTTCTAGACATTATAAATGTCCCCTCCTATAAAAGTTTACCCAATGTTGGGCGATTATTAGAAATTTCACCAAATCACTCATCGGGTATCAAGGTGGTTCTTAGGGTTCATACTCACAATTCTCAAAAGTCAAATACCCAATTCTGGTATATAATCACATTTATCAAAAAATCAAATATGCGGCTCTGATATATAAGAACAATTTTAATTTTTTGAAAAAATATAAAATTATCACTCAAAGGACCAAGGGGGTTGTTTGCTGATTCTAAACTGCAATTATTAACAAAATTAAAGAAAATAAATTAGCGAGAAAACGCCATATTCTGCATCAAGTTCCAATAGGGTAGCCCAACAAAAATATATAAGGATGCTGAAATTTTTTTACTTTTATGTGTTTGTAAAACCAAATATGGCTAAATTTTCTTATGGATTATAACACCTCAGACAACATTAGAACTTCTATGGAGCATGCCCATTCATCACATGCAGACATATAATATTCAAAATGTCACACACATTATAGGATTTAGGGTTTAGGGTTTAGGTCTTAGGGTTTAGGGTTTAGGGTCAAGTTTGAGGCAAAATTGTATGCCCAAAATCCAAATCTTACACCAATGGGTAGGTCTAATCTTTTATCTATTTCCAATGGGCAGAACGAGAAAAAAACGTAGGCTTCCTTTTGTTGGATATCAACTCCCTACCAACTTATTTAAGTTATTTTTACCAAGTTATATAATTATTTGAAACATTTGTGCTACATGCACATATTTTTGGGACTATGAGATATGTTAAGCAAGTAAATTTAAATATTTTTAGTTAAATTTAATATGAAATATTTCAATGCATGGGATGATGACCTTGTCCATGTGCTTTCTAAGGCAGATAACATCTACATGAAATGTTTCACCTCCTATTTAGAGTAGGAGGCAAGAGCTTGGGATTGGATCGAAGGTTTTGTTATTGTAACAACAACATTTGTGTGCTCCTAAGGTTGAGTGGAGAGCTCATAAATAATAAAAGATTGAGTGTTTTTATCATCTCTATTCTCTCATTGATTTGCTATCAATTTCCAACACTTTTCCCTCCATTTCCAAACCCCTCCCACCTCCATTTCTTCTGAAACCAAGCACTCCATGTTTCTAAAGCCAGTGTAATGCAAGCACTTGATTGTTTGTGGGGATGGTGCAGTAGTGTCCATACTAATACAAGGCATGGGCCAAAGCAAAGGGACAGAATCAACCAAAATCCAGGGGAAGCTGGATTGATGATTTCCTGACTCAAACCCACCAAAAGTGGGTCCCCAACACATTTAGGGTTAGGGGTCTGGTCTAAATGTGGCTATGGTCTGGAGAGGAAGGAAGAAAGGAAGGAAGGAAGGGATGTTGGAAGGGATGTTGGATTGAAAGTGCTTTGCTTTGCAAAAGCTTGTGAGAGAGGGTTTGGAGGAGCTTTTGTCCTTAACCTTTTTTTACAAGCTACTAGAGTGGGACCACCCACCCACTATGAAGTTTTATATATGCACCCTACCAAATTTGGGTACCCTTTGCTTTTGGACCCATAGTCATCATTCATTCATTCCTTTGGGATGTTTGGAACTGGGTTTATGTCTTACCTCCTCCTTTCTTTGTCATTTGTGAAAGAGGAATGAATACCTAATAGAAGGAATGCTTGCTGTCTGTCTGGCCCCCCATTCATTGGGTTTACATTGAAAATACAATTGTGTGTGTAGGCTTCAAGTTTTTTTTTTTTTCAGGCCAATGGGATTGTTGGATTTGGTGGTGGGTTTAAATTTTAATTTTCCTAGTTATTTTTTAGTGAACTAACTCTCCAAGACAAGAGGTTCTTGCACGTAACTTTTACATTTTTAAAATTTTATTTCTAGGGAATTTTGTGATATAGCCAAAGTGACAATCATTCATAGGAAGATTTAGCCAAATCTAGCTATAAAATCAGATATGAAGTTACAAAAGTTGAATGAATTCTTTTTATATTTTTTGGCTACTTACTTACTTACTTACTTACTTACTAACTACAACCAAAATAAACAAATCTAGCTACATTTTTAAAAAATTTGACTTCTAGGTATTTTTCATTTTTAATAATGTCAGTTGAAAATTATTATTATTATTATTATTATTATTATTATTTTATTTTAATTATGATTTTGTCTTCATGAGTGCATCTAGGAGGACATTTGATTGATGGATATGTCAGTAGAGTGCAGGTTGCTAAAAAAAGGCAGACAAGTATGTATGGCCTCCTCCTCCTCCTCCTCCTCCAGCAAATTCATAATCAAGCAATCAAAAGCACATCTTCAAAAAAGCTGTGTAAGAGTTATTATGTACATAGTTGGGAAGAAAACAAAAATCTCCCTAAGGGAGTGAGGGAGGCAGGCAGACCTAGTAGCTAGCTAGAAAGCAAACACTCTCCCCCACCCCACAACAACCTCCATAGTTAGTTGTTGGGTGGGACTTTGCCAGTTAGTTCTTTTGATTCATCAAGCCCCTGCCATCACATGCTAACTAGGTGTGGGGGCAAGCAAGCAAGCAAGCAAGGTTGGTGTGGGTGGGACAAATCCCAGACCTAGCATCTACATGCATCTACTCACCTAATATAGCCACCAAGCTACTTTTATTACCTACCTACTCACAACCCACTAGCCTTTTACCTATGTAATACCCATCTACATACACCTACCTATCTAATTGCTACCTATTTTTTTAACCTACCTACTAACCACCCATTAGGCCATTCCTTGTTACTAAACATCTATATGGATCTACTTACCTAGTACCCACCTGCCTTAATAATTACATTTTTTTATTACCTACCTACTAACAACCCATTAGCCATTACCTTGTACTAAACATCTACATGGATCTACCTACCTAATACACACCTATTTTTCTACTTAACAGCCACATATTTGTTACCTACCTACTAACAACCCATTACCCCTTACCTTGTACTAAACATCTATATGCATCTACTTACCAAGTACACACCTATTTTTCTACTTAATAGCCACATATTTTTGTTACCTACCTACTAACAACCCATTACCCATTACCCCTTACCTTGTACTAAAAACATCTATATGCATCTACTTACCTAGTACACACCTATTTTTTTACCTACCTACCTACCTACCTACCCACCTACATACAAGACCTATTTTTGACAGGATAGGTTACCAAGGTAAGATTTGAAGTCAACTGGGTTAGATGCTGCTGCACTGGTGGGTATTGGTTCACACTCTGGCCCATGGTATTTTGCATCATAAGATTTGGGCTTCAGAGAGGGCAGCAGCTGCCACCACCAACAAGAACAAGAGAAAGGAGCATCTTCTACCACCAACAGCAACAACAAGAGAAAGGAGCATCTTCTACCTACCTGCCAACTACTGTCAACCTCCAAAAAAATTTTACAAACATTTGATTGACAACATAATTCAACACAGCCAGAAGATCTGGTTAAAGAGTCAGCAAAAGCTTGCAGACTTGGTGCCCTGTAACAAAGGGACAAAAATGGAATTCAGAGCTCTCAGAGTTTTCGTTGAGGATGTTGTTCGCGAATCTTTGAGAAACAAAACAAATGAAGTCGCAGAAAGCAAAAATAAATGAAAATGCCACCCACCCAAAACCATCACAAGAATTGATAAGTGTAGTACAATAATCGCTAGAGTCAAACTCTGTTATTGTATTTGTTATGAGATCTACTTACCTACTTCGTACTTTCCTTGGCTGGTACATAAAAACCCCTCATGCATAGAGACAGAGATTTATACACACACCATTTTGTATTATATTTTCGGGTATTGATCTATACAGCACAACAGAGGCCAGCCTTGACATTGCCTTTTACGACCTGTAGATAATGATTGTTACCAAAATTGCATTTGTTCTGTTTTTCAAAATCATGATAAAAACAACCCAAGGTATTCGAGAACCTCTTCCTCTGCAAAAAAAACCCATCTCAAGTCTGATCTCAGGTTCCGGAAATGATTGACATAATCTCAATCACTGTGTCAAATCTATTGAAAAAACAAAGGGGGAAAAAAACTGCAACAAGCTAGATTCATATCTCAACTGATTCACATTGTGCCTTATTATCAATTCATTGAAACAAGCAGCGACCAGATTTCATCCTCCTGCCCACCAAATAAAAATAATTTAATTTTTGAGAACTCTTGGAAGATGGCGAAGAGGAGGAACATCATCCACCCTCAGAAGACAAATAAAGCCAAAAGAAAGTGTGACATTTGATGATGGTTTACCCAAGAGAGAGTAAGAAGATGGATACCAGGTTTGGTATAGATTACAGAGGCTTGAGGATGATGAGGAAGCCAATCTTATCTTGTCAATGGAAGGAAAAGAGGAAATAAGTTCTGATCTCCTCCTCCTCCTCCTCCTCCTCCCAAGCTGCAGACTCTCAATTCATGGCAATGCAACACATTCCTTTGATTGCCCTACAGCTGATCTCCAAAGTACATAGAACTTTTGGAGTTCCCAACTCTAAAGAACAACCTTTCACTTTTTTGCTGTGCTAATAAACTTGAGCACCTACTAAAAATGGCAACCAAAAATAAAATTTAGAACCCAAGGAGGAAGAGGCCAGGTAGTGTACAATTTTTTAGAACTCAAAAGATGGCATACAACAACACCATGACCCTCTGGGAGAAGAAGGGGTGAGACCCAGTTGCTCAACTCAAAAATTTGGCATTGCAAAACTCTTTTACAGCCCGAGGAGTATGTAGTAGAGAAGGGTAATCGGCAAAGCAATTAGCATCCCAAATATCACCCTGTTTCATTTCAACCCCACCAACACAGCTTCCCTCAGTTCATTGTTCCCATCATTCCAGAATGTCAAAATCCTGAGCTGCCAAATCTGAAAAAGAGTCAAGAAATATTGTTTTTGGTCTGTCCTTTATCACCTCTCTTATCATCAGTGTTTTACTCCATATCTAAGGAGTATGGAGGAGTGAAAAGAGAGTTCTTACGCTGTGCTGAGGATGTCCGGATGTACATTGTACTCCCTCGCAAACACAAATGGAACAATGCCTTGAGGTAATGCAGCCTGTTTGAGACCACCCAATTTCACCAACTTAGAGACAAACACCGCCCTCAAAGTTTATGTTACAGACAAGTTTATGTTACACATGCAAAGTAAGTCTCGGACATTGGCTGAAATGAGAAAGATGATGTGCTGATATTTGAAAGAAATGTAGCATGTATGTAAGGCCTAAAACTTCAGCAGGTTTTTCTCACATCATAGACTTAACAACTAGAGAGGTAAATGTATTGAGGTTGCAGTACCTGCACAATGGCAACACGCAGACTGACTCCTCGGAGGCCCACCAAGGCAGATGCAGCTGCAAACAAAGCAGGGCCAAGAAGGAACCGAAGCACCATCCCTACAACAGCCAAGTAGGTCCCACACACAAGAATCCGCTCTTGCAATCCCATGAACAGACCTACATCATCAAGCATTTAAAAAGCAGCAAGAAATCCATCAACACAAAATCCGATTAATGTTTTGACCACCTTCTGCAGCATGATCCCTAAGCACCAAGAGCAGACAATCTGTCAACTACAGTTGATCATATGATCCCCAAGAAGATCCTTAAGAAGATAAATTGTCATCAATCAAAAGCTTTTCTTGTACATTTCTCAGAAAACGCAAAATGCTTACCAAGACTGAACATTGCCATTCCAAGACCTGCATCCGACAAGATGTGCACAGACTTGTACAGTATCACTGGCATTTGGAAATGCCATCTGCACATGGAAGGGAAGAACAACAACAACAGTACAGAGGTCAGACACACCCAAAACCTTCTTCAGTTGCGCAGATGCCAGACTCTCTTCTTCAGCAAAATCCTAGAAACAAATGAACAAATTGAGGTTAAATCTTTTTTCCAAGCACAAAAGTACCTGAAGGCAATCAGGGACCAAATGACTCCAATGAGGCTGGAGTATGTATTAGGGTTGCGAATGAGCTTGCGAAATGTCATAACAGAGATGAGCTTCACCATCACAACAGTGGGAGGCATGCTTTTCTTCATGTCATCATCTTCCTGTGGGAGTTTAGGTCTAAGTTCAGCTGTAGATGTGGAGCCAAACTTATCCAAGCGAGGACCACCTTCATCCTCTTCATCTATATTCTCAACCTTGAAATTCCCCCTGTTTCCAAAGCTGAAGTCTTCACGTGAGTAATCATTATATGCTTGTGCCGCCGCCCTCGCTTGTGCCAAACCTATCAAAACCCAACATACACATCCATTGTGGCTCAAGAATTAGAAACTCCTTGAAGAAGGAATTCTCAGAACAAGAATTCTGAAGATCCTTAAAGGAATGAAGTTCAGGAGCTTGTGCTTCAGCTTCATGAACAAGTCTTGGTAATTTGCATGCAAAGATTGCATGGCTCTGGAAACCAGACTGGACCAGACCAGACAGACAGACAGACATGTAGAGAGAGGGATTGAGAGGAGGGACACGTTTCAGCAAGATGGTCAGAAGATGTTTCTTGCTTATTTTGTGGCAACAAAGGTTTGCTCACCTGCAGCAGCATCAGAAGCATGCTCGGATTGTGGGTGCACGAGCATTCGCACCTCCTTGGGATCAAATTCATTCCGTCCAGGGCTGTTTCCCCCAAAGACATGCAATCCAGCTTCCGATACCGGAGATGCATTTGCACTCCATACGAACATGTGAAGCTCCCTGGCATCCTCGTCCACTTTAGGTGATGCTACTCTAGTCTCACATCTGGGGGACGGTCTTGAGTTCATGGCAACAATCCTTGAGCTGTGAGACACAATTGGAGGAGACTGCTGCTGCTGCAGAGGAGGGGCAACAGGGTTGCTGTTGTTGTTGTTGCCATGGCTGTTGCCTGCTGCATCACCATTGCTTGTGGCATGCGATCCTCCTCCATCAACAATGACTCCAACACCTCCCATTCCTGCCTCATGTCCCCCTTTGATGTGCATACGAGCTCCAGCAGCTCCTCCTCCCCTGAATACAGACGAAGGCACAAATCGGGGCGAGTTGATGTTCATGGTCCCCTTGGGATAAGCATGGACCTCCTTGGAGCTTTCTTCATTGAAATTGGAGGTTCTGGGTGTGGGTCCCCTGGAAGAATGCAGTGAGTAGATATCGGAGGATGTGAAGTTGGACTGCCGATGTGGGCTCCTAGCTGCTGAACCTGCTGACAGCATCATCATACTGTAGAACTCATTGTGGTTGAAGCTCGAGTCTCGAGGGGTGAGGTTCCTAGAGGATTGCAGACTGTAAATTTCAGCTCCAGTCAAGTTGCTGGGTCGTGGTGTCAAGGCCTTGGAGCTGGTAGTAGTGATGACACCCATGGATCTACTAGAATGTACGTTACTTCCAACAGCACCAGCATTGGACTGCGTCATCATCATGTTTGGGGAGCGAGCAGACACAGACCTACGCACTGTGACATGAAGCTTGCCATCATCTCCAAACTCAGCTTCTGTGAGCACAGGTTCTCTCCCATCCAGTGACATGACATCCGACTCCACCTTGAAGCTCACAATTGAGGCAGCAGTATCCGGGAACTGCTCCATGATTAGGATCTTTGCAGCTCTGTACTCATACATCACAAGCAGGAGAGTGTACCAGATGATACATTGCAGTACCACTGCTTGCACCGTGAGACTACCAGGACCTTCACCATACATAGCAGCCAGGAGTGGCGTCCCCATGACCAGGGTGTTGGGGAGAGTTCCCAGCATGAAGATGGTGATCATCCAATCCAGTGACCCAGCCTTGGAGTACCTCGCCCAGATTGCGAGTGCCAGGAGTAGACCCACTTTGGACACAGCATCTGCCGCGATGAAGCGGAAGTTCATAGCATATGGATCGTTGTCAGAGATGAACTGGAAGGAGAGCAGCGGCACAGCAAAGATGGACACGAATCGGTTCACACCCATGCATTGCTGTTCCGTCAAGATGCCCCACCATTTTACAGAGCCGTAGGCGAGCATCATGGCAACATACAGAGGTACTACTGCACTGAGCACACTGTAGAGGTCACCTCCGGTAATCATCTTCTTCAAGGCAATGGATGGGAGAGCAGCTTCAGTCACAAGAAGACTCTTCTGTCCAAGACTCACTCTCAGTGCAAGCCTGAAAAGCTCAAGCTTAGATCAACAAAACTACAACAAGCAACAGACTCTCTGCAATGCTCTCCAGTTCCTCTGCTCCTCCTCCTCACCTCTGCTCTAGGTAGAGCCAACGCTCAAGCTCTGGAGCTTCAAGAGGCGATCTGATGAACTGGGTATGCCCAATCTTCTGCTGCTGCAGGAGGCTCAGCTATCAGCAGGACAGTCATCGTCCTGCTGGACTGAAGGCATCTACAAGCTGCTGGTGCCGGTGCAACGCATCTTCTTGTTCTTCTCTTCTTCATGCAAAAGCTGCAGGGCTCTGAAGGCGGCCCTCAGACAAGCAAGCTGCCACTGCAGCCTCAGTCAAGATCAAAACCCAACACGTCAGAGAATCGCACAAAACACATTCCATTCCGAGGTTGGATCACATGAATGTGAGAAGGAATCTCAGGAATCTGGGATTGGATGGGTGCTAGAATCTGCAGGAATCTGGGATTGGGTGTCTTTGAATCCAGGCTTGTGTGCAAGATCCGCATGTACAAGGCAAGAACAAGAACGAAAGAAAGAGCAGCAATTGCTGCTGTAAATGTTGTTGTTGAAGAAGGAGATGAAGAGAAAAACCCACTTCGTCAATTTCGTCGCAACCGCTGCTTGAAGGAGATTGCGCAAGCCTGCTGCTGATGATGAGGGAGCTGATGCTGGTAAGCGACATTCTTGCTGAGGGATCATCGATTCCCAGCACTCACCCTGCAATCTCTTGCACCGGAACTCCAAATTTCACCAAATCAAGATGCCCGGCAAAAAGTCCACAGACGACGACAACAACACCACCACCAACAACACAATAAAAAGAAAAAAAATTCAACAAGAAGAAGAAGGAGCGGTGAAGGACAGTTATGTCTGCTACAACAAATTGGAGCTTCTCCTCCAGCTGCTTTTTCCTTCCAGCTCTTCTTTCCTCCCCCCGCCCACTCCCCCCAACTTACACAAATTCTCTTCACAAAATTCCGAACCCAATCAAGCGCATTTTGGCAACGTAACAAAAATCCTCCGTAAAAAACAAAATCGAGTCTCTACTACTGCCACAGAGCACTCGCTTAGTGTTTACTCGGATGCTTTGAGATGGTACTTGCACAGCTCAAAGCACCAAATCAGATCACATCAAAATGCAACAAAGAGAAAAACTAAAAAAAACAAAAGCTCCAACAAGATCAACCCATTTTATTTTATTTTCCTGAGAACTCCGAGCACTACAAAAAGAGAAGAAGAGCACGAGCCAGAGCTCGCAGCAGCAGCAGCAGCAGCAGCGTCGTCGTGGTGCTGGAGTCAGAGCTCGCAGCAACCGCGCACCCAGGCACAAGAGAGACTGAGCGCGCGCGCAAGCCGAGGAAGACACCCACAGTACCTAGTACCCTACGGAATAGGTAACCGGCGGTTATTTACTGCGTACCTAGTACCTTCTTGCTAGGTAGGTAGGTAGGTAGGTTAGCGAGAGAGTGGGGGTGGGTGTTGTTTAGTGAGTTAGTGAGTACGTTCTTCCTACTCTACCTCACTACCTAGTCTATTAAACTCTACCTGGGCTTAGACTAGGTTGAGGCTAGTCTAGGGGGACATAAGCGAACAACACGGCGGGTAAAAGGGCAGATAGATCCGCCGTTTTTTTATGTGTCGCCGGGTCGCCCTTCGTTTCCGCGGGTTTTTCGTTTCCTTTAATTTCCCTGGATGCAGCGTTACTGATTATCCATCCCCAGTGTGTTGGGCGGTTATCAGAAAAAAGGGAGGGTGGTGAGGAAATGATGACCGGCGGTTCTCATGGCGTCCGTCTGTGGTCTGTAACCGTGTGGTTTTGGCCAAACTAAAATAACCGCCGGTTCCTTTATATGAGGACTGCTGCGGATCTCAAAAATCTGAGATCCGTTTCCGACATACAGTCAGTAACTGCCACTGACAATGCCGGTTCCCTCACCCCCCTGGCCCTGGCCCTTTTCGAGAACCGCCGGTTCTTTTGGAACTTCTTCCAAAGAACCCAAAACCAGAGGAGGTTCTTTTGATTTCCAAATAATATGAGTACAAAGTGAGCCAAGAAGTATATAGCATAAAAACAAGCATAGCTTTTTTCTTTTTTCTTTTTTTTTCTTTTTTCATTCAATTTTGCCATAAATTTATGAAATATAACCTCAAAAATGCAGGCACAAATTAAGCATCAATTTTAGCCCATATTCCCTTTTTTCCACTTCTCCAAATTCTCGGATACATAATGCAGCAACAAGAGCCAAGAAATGAAGACACAAACAAGAGTAAGAAAGAGAAAAAGAGAGATAGAAGAAAGAAACATCAATTAAGACAGGTTTTATTTTAATTTTTTATAATTTTTATTTTATTTTATTTTATTTTATAAATTTTAATAATAAATTTCTTGACCATTCCAATATAGAATTGCTATTGAACAAGAATGCAATTCTATGTGGGAAATGTTTTCTTTTTTCTTTTTTTTTCTTTTTTTTTTAAAAATCGTCAACTTGGATGATCCTAGATTCCTAGGATGTAATTGAACCCTATATATGTGTCACCAATACCCATATTGGATGTAACCATTATTATTGGAATTTATTTATTTCTTAACATAGTTGTTTAATTTTGAATTTTTGAAAAAGAAAATTATTTGTAAATATATTGGGAATGAACATGTGAAATTTTGAAATTGTAATTTTTTAGTTCTCTTTTTTTTTAATTTTTTAAATCCAATTCATGTTTTTTTTTTTTGGGTACATATTAGGGTGCGCACCCTTGTGTAACTTAGTATCACTCTCTCATCTTCAACTACTTGTGAAGTCTTCACAAAAACATCAATCATTTTTAAAGATAATTATAGATCTCTTAGTGTGTCACATTGCATGTATGATTTCATTTCCATCATGTGATGATGCCCATGATCACTTTCAAGTTTCAAACCTTGCAAAAAATTTACATGAAAGACGACCAAATGGATGAAATTAACAACATCATCATCCTTCTTATGAACTACAACTTGGATGAAATTGAAACACACAAATGACATTTGTCACTACATGTGAAACTAGCAAACACCAAAGGCATTAAAAGATATGGATGAAATGTGGATGTCATTGACAAATATTTCACAACAAATGAAACTAAACCGCATACACATCCAAATTAACCATATGCACAAAAGGATGGTTTAAAAGGGGTTTAAAAAGGAGGGAGAGGATACCAATTTGACTCACTTGTGGTTCATCCACACAACTCTAAGTGATAATGGGTTTGCAATGGATGGACTATGGACACCGGTGGGGGTGATAATGGATGAATGGATGGATGGATGGATGGAAGGGTCACATTATCTTGATGAAACTAGATTTGGAACAAATCAAAGGAAAAGGTAGTTTTTTGTTTCTCAAAATTATAAGTTAGAATGCATCTAATTTTTTTTAAATCTAGAAATATTTCTAAAACTAGGCAAAAAAACAATTGAAAATATTTCTTGCATTAAAAATTGATCTAATGGGTTTTCAAATATTGTCCAAATGTCCAATGTCCAAACCACCATCAAAAACAACAAAGTGTGAAAGTATCACTCCTATTGGGTCTAGGGTTGTGTGTGCCCAACCAAAAATGGGTGCTATCAAAAGCATGAAGGAATGGCATATGATTCCATTGCCAGTGTTTGGGCCCACTATGGGGATCACTAGATGGGTGAAGCAGCACCTACAAATGGGTTTAGGGTTTTAGGGTACCATAATAAAAATCCCAAAGTTTTGAAGTTCCTTCCAAACATTGTAAATATATAGGGTTCTTAGTCATAACATTAAGGAGCCAATTTTTGGTGGCAATGCAAATCTTTAGGGGGAATAGCATAGGGAAGTGTAGGGGAACACTCGTGGAGGAGGAGTGAGTTGTTCCCAATATAAGTGCCCCCTTAGCTTGCCTTGAGTTAGCACTTATTTTGAGAATGCCTTGCTCCAAAGGTGTTATCATATGTAAAGCATTGGCTTTTTTTTTTCATATTTTCTCATGACATCATGTTTATTTCAACAAGTATCTCATGAAAAAAAGGGGAAAAAAATAGGCGATCATCAAAATAAATTTTGTGCAATTTTGATATGTTTCATTGGTCAATAAATGCTTTTTGGAACAAGTGTTTCATTTTTCAAAATGCAAGGTTTTTGTGGGCACTATAGCACCAAGCCATCATTGTGAACATATGGAGAGCTTGAATAAACAAGGACATAGCAATTGCCAACCCCATGTGTGATTTGGTAGTTGCAAATACACTCATACATAGATTCTACAAATGTCCCATAACTTTGATTATAGTCAAACGGTTTTACAAGTTATTGAAAATATGGTTAGATGTAGTGTTAACATTGGCTAACTCCCAATGGCAAGGTGACTATGTATTGAATCCAAATGTTTTTCATACTTGAAAAGTTCACTCTCAAATACTTCATGTTCTAAAATTTGTCATCAAAGTAACAAAAAAGATAAGTAAAACATGGACTTCTTGTAAACAATAAGATCTATGTAGCCAATCACTCCCGTGTCATATTTTGTCAAAACAAGATCCAGTTCCATGTTGGTGTTTGATGGCAATTTTATTAGATAAAACTTTCTCTTTCAACTTAAGAAACAACATTATTAGCTTGTCAATAATCAAGCACAACTAATTTTGACTAACTAGCAAAATAGTAAACCAAACATCATAAAACTTTCATCACTTTAGTTTAGATCACAAAAACATAGATTATGGCCCCAACTTACCAAAAAACTAATCATTAGTGTGTCACCTTGCTAATTCCTTAAAAATGGCAATAACATCAAGAATTGAACAATCAATAGTAAGTTGATGCAAGTTAGCAAAACATCTTGTGATGTCAATGTGTCAATTTTTGGAAATAGCCTTCTAGAATCTAAACATCAAACACATAAAAAGCTATGTAACACAAGTATATCAAATCCACATTCTTGAACTCTTGGCAACCCCTAGTGAAAAAGTTATGTGTGTAAAAATAACCAAATCAAATATTTAAGCCAATTGGTCATGTTAGGTGACAAATTTTCTACCTCAACATTCAACATTCAAAGAGTTGTTTCATCATCAATAATCTTCACAAGTTGGAATGTCACAACAATGAAAATGTTAAAAGATGCAAAAAAAAAAAAAAAAATTCTTAATTTCAACAATCCATTAACTTTGTTTACATTTGATTAACCTATGAATGGCTCTAATCAAAGCTTGGATCCTACATGTAGATTCTTGTTTTTATTATTTTTTAAACATCAAACATGAATAGAATCACAAAATTAGACTTGAAAAAAAATCAAGAAAATTGTTAAAAAAGAAAAAATTGGTCATCAAACAACATAATAGAAAAAATTAAAAATTCATACCTTGTTGGCAAATATAAATTGTCTTTTTCTCCACTTGAAAAATGAACTATGCTAACATATTCATCCATTCCTTGACACAATATTCATCTTCTAATATCAACCATAGACTTCTTGGTATCAAAGCCCTAGAACTTCTTCCATTGGTCAAAAGCATTTTTTATCACATTTCAACATTTTTAGTTGCTTTGCACTACCCAACTCCTTATCAATATTTTTAAAATTGATATTTTTCACATTTGCCATCAATTGACACAAGAAACATAACTTCCAACGTCAACAACTTTTTTAAAAATGCCAAATAATTTAGACTCAAGCTCAAGCAACAAATACACTACCAAAATAATCACTTAAAATAATGAAGTCTTCAACATTCAATGCAACACAAGGATTGTAAAAACTTACAAAAAATTGATGTTTATTTCAATAGGTGACTTAGGAGATTCAACACAATCAAAAGATTGTAAATAACCTTGAAAACACCATTTGATCATGTTAAATCAACATTCATAGCAACATTAGAATTGGAAGAAGGTGTAACAAGAGTTGTAGAAGAAGAAAGAAATCCACAAATTGATTGCAATTTAGAGCCAAACTTGACAAGACTAATAAAGAATCAAGTTATCAATAACATAATCAGATTTTTTGCTACAATGGTTTTTTGACACATTATAACAGAAAATAATAATAATATAATTAATAAGAAATTAAACAATAAAAAAAATTAAAGCATTACATCAAACATTTCAAAGAATTTTTTTAAAATATGATAATTCAATCAATGTTGGCATAGAATAGAGTGGAGACAAATAGCTCGTGCATAAAAAACATGCACAATAAAATTGTAAATAGGTAAAGATAGAAAAAAGGAAAAAAAAAAACTTGTGAAAACAAAACATTGCAAAAAAAAAAAAAAAAAAAAAAAAAAAAAAAAAAAAAAAAAAAAAAAAAAAAAAAAAAAAAACTTAAAAAAAAACCACAATTAAAAAAAAAAAAAAAAAAAACTAAAACTAAAACACATGTTAAAAAGTTTTTTTTTAAATGAAACACATGCAAAAGAAGCGAATATTACAAGATGACAAAGGTGTTAGCATAATTGAAATAGAAACATGTCAATTTCATAAATCAATTGAAACAAAATAATAATAAACAACGACACCAAGTGCCACCACAAGAAATTTGAAAGCATAATGATGAAATAGAATTAAAACACCAAAAAAACAAAAATTGAAACACAAGTACACAAACCAAAAGGACAAGATTACAAAGCGATGAAAACAAAACAACACAAAAATACAAAAGTGGGAAAATTCCAAAGGCAAAATGACAATGCCATTAACATCCACATCCCCCACCAAAACAAGTGCAACGTAGCATGGCACAAAAGCCATCAAATTGAAAAATGTTGAAAAGATTATTGAAGCTAATGTTGGGAAAATTTGAAAATAGAACACAACACTACCAATGCTAAACAAAAACATAAATTGACGAACATGACATGAAACAAAAGACTTTTAGAAGAATCAACAACACATGTACAAAACAAAGGAACACTATCAAGAAGGAAATAAAGATGTTGAAAAGAATAGCATGTAACCAAAAAAATAAAACAAAACCACATATTCACAATGTTATTCTATAAATCTTCATCCAAAAAACTTGATAAAGGTCAAATTATTATTGTTGTTGGGCGTGCTTTAAATAGGGAAATTACTAATGTTGGATAAGTACTTATACTTTCTTTATTAGTTAAAACTTCTTGGTTTTGGTTCTAAATAATTAGACTAGGGATTGAGAACTTGATTTTAAAGAACCAACCCCATAACAAGATATATGGTTCTATTTAGGTATCATTTTGAAAAAGAAATTTTTGGAAAAAAATGACTAGAACCGAAGGTTAATTAAAAGTTAAATAGTTAACCATCAATTGTAGTCTAGGTTAATAAAAACCAAATTGGAATTAAGTTTGATTTTCAAAATCAAAATTGAAACCATAATTGTTTTTTGGTTCCATATCTATGTGAACTAGTACCCAAAATGAAATAATTCTAACTTCTTTTTAGAACCAAAATTAAAGGTTTTTCATAAAAATAAAAAATTGCCCAACATTGAAAATTATGTACAAACATTTTTTTTCAAGGGGACAATTAAAGGTAATGACATTTCTTTCTCAATCATTGTATGGGGAAGGCTTTGAATATCACAGCATTATCATTTGGACCTTGACCCCAACCTTGCTTCCCAAGGTATTAGGGCCTTCCAACACATTGAAAAACCATATCAAAGTTCTTATTAATAACTTTCATTTTCATCCTAATTAATGTAGCATGTACCATTGGCCCAAGTGTGAACTAATTACTTAATAACTAATTTTTCCTTCCAAAACCATTTTTGTAATTTAATTCAATTTTCAATGACATAAATTATTCAAATTTCAATATCTTCGCACGTTAATTCTAAAGCTTTTTGTATCACCTTTATTAAATCCTACTCATTAAGGCTTTCAAACAATACCAAAAATGTGCCAAAATTCCCTTATAATTTATAAATTTGATTAAAATGAATTTTTAGTGAATAAAATTGTTCAATACTTGATCATTTTCCCATTATAGGTTGAAACATTATGAAACCAACTTGCTACACCCCTACTTAGTGAAAGCTTTCCAATGGTACCATGAGCACAACAAGGGGCATTATGGTTTAGAAGATCTCAACATGACAAAAAAAACAACAAAGTCATAAAGAACTAGACCTTGTAAGGAAGGTTGTTTTTTTGCAACATTGTGAAGGTATGGATCCAATAATAACAAGTTTTGCAAATGAAGAACTTTCGTTTCTTTTGCTATTTATAGTTTCTAACAACATTTTATATCTATGGGATCCAACAACAAACTTTCAACTACAGAACTTTTGGTGTTTGATGTAGAAGGTGGTTTAATCAAAAAAGCTCCCTATTAAGTAGGCTCCTAATCTATGGCCATGAAGGTAGATTATGGTGTGGTTACAAAAGCAATTATGGTAGTCAAATTTGAGAATGTTATCTTGTGTTGTTGGGGATTGGTCCTCACTTTGCCACACTTTACAAATCACTCAAAAACAAAGGATGAGTGGGACAATTGAAATCAAAATGAGCTTGAAATTGAAGAATATTTGAATTATTTTTTTTAAAAAAAAACATTTTAACCAACATCATGAGCGTATCTAGTTGGTAGTGTTAAATTTGAATGTTCAAGGTCTAGTTTTTATGACTTGGAACTAAGTGAACATTCATTTGTTAAAATTGACACAAGGACCAAACTATAGAATTAACCTTTTGCTAAATTCAAAACCAAAATTAAAACTATGAACATTATTAAACATATGTTAGGTTCTTTAGGTAAGCAAATTTTTTTTAATTTTTTTAAGTTGGTGAGTGGGTTGAAACTTTATACTTAAATATTAGTTTTAATCAATTGTTGAATTATGCACCTATATAATTAATGGTTTTAATTTGTTGTAAAATTTTGTACATAAATCATTTGAAAAAATATCCTTTTGCATTTGGAATGAACCTAATCCCATGAACCTACTTAGGAATGGCTTCATAAAGTTTAACCCATTCTTTAAGCTAGTAAGTTTTTGAGTTTTTGAACTAGGCTCAAAAAAATCTTGAATTTGAAAAAATTTGCTAAAACTAAAACCAAACAATTTGAAATTTCAAAAGAACCTACCTCAAACCCACACCCAAAAAACTTCCAAACAAAATATAAAATGTTTGAATCAAGACTAAAGGTTCTCTTAAAATGGAAAAATTGCACAACATTGATTTTAACCTTCATTGTTTCCATGGACACGTGAGAATTATGTATTTCTTTTTCTTTTAATAATTATAACCAAGTTAATTATGTATCATTGTTTCAACAATAATTGTGATAACATATGATGACATTTAATAAACACCATGGGATTAGCTTACATAATACTTCAACATAAAATGTGGCACATACATCATCTTTCACACATTGATGATTAGTTTAACAATGTAACAATTGATGTCACACTAATAATTGAGCTCAATTGATGTTTTGGTATAAAAAAATGTGGCCACATAAATCACTTTTGAAACTATTAAGTACACTCAACTCCACCAATTTATAATGGGTTGGTATGACACATGCCAAAATACATCAATTTTGAAACATTGACAACAAGTGGTTTTTTTTTTTAAGGAAGTTTTGTTTGTAAACCAAAGTGGCAATCATCCCTTAGAGCTAGATTTAGCTAATCGAATCTTTAGTCATCCTTTCATATTTTTGGCTAAACATTGAAAACCAAATATAAAAACCTGGCCATTTTTTCACTATTTTTTTCTCACACTTATGGCAATTGAAAACCTCCAAAATCATTTCATTAAGTTTTTTAATTCCCAATTCTTCTTTTTGGAAAATTTTTGCCAATAGAAAAAAAAAAGAGAGACCTATTCAAAAGCAATTTAACCATATGTTTGTGTTTTGGTTAGGCAAATGGTGGCATAAGTCATTAAAAACCATCAATAGCCAAAATTGATATAAGCCATAATGTGTGATGGAACATAAATATTTACACTGATTTTTACCATGGTACTAGTGCTGGTTCACCCAAGAGTCGATTCACTCACAACACATATAGGAGCAAATTTTTGAAGTAAAACTGGCAAAAGAACTCTGCAATTTGGAAGCCCAAAAGATGATCATGAAATTCATGGAAGGAGGTTTTGGTAGGGGATGGCAAAACCTATATTTAGCCATTAAAATCAACTATTTCAATTTTCAACCCATTTAAATTAAGTGAAAAGAATTTGTGAAGTATCACTAATTACACTAAAAGGATGATGAAGTCACAAGTTTAAATATAGTCACTTAGAGTCCACCTTTTAAAATATTTTAATGTTTAAATTTTCCCAAAAAAAAAAAAAAAAAGACGAGTTGCAAATGAACCATATTGATAATGAAACTCTATACCTAATAATCCTTGCATTTAAACTTTTATCATTTCCCTCAGGAATATTAAAAATTAACTCCAAGATAGCCGGATTTATTTTAAGGATTTGATTATTCTAAAACTTAAATAAATAATACTAATTTTTGGGGGGCTTTTTAACTCTTTGCCCAGGATGAGCGGTTCTCTCATTTTGGGAGAAAGAACCGACGGGTACGGGTATATAAATTTAACCCATTTTTACCGTGGGTAGTAAGTATAGGTGCTGGTTAACTAAAAGCGGTCCTGGGAAAATTACGTAGGCGGTAAATAAATCCTCAAATTTACAGTAAGGCGGTTCTACGGAGCGTAGGGTTAGTGGTAAAAAATACGGGGCGCGTATCCTGAGATCGAACGGCAGGGAAGAGAAGATCTGATTCGGTAGTGTGTCGGATTTGAACGGCGCTCAACTGTGGTCAGAGGCGCGAACTCCGGTTAACGGAAGATTCTGTCCTGGGCGGTCAGTCCTTGTAATTAATGGATTTTATGGATTATTTATTTATTTATTTATTTACGTACCGATAGTCTTTCTGAAGTTAAATACCAATAATGGATTAATTGTCAAATTGGGTCAAGCCAAAAAAAATTAATTGATAATTTTTTAATGAGATTTTTTAATTATATTCTTTTTGGGTTTCTCCCGAGGAAAAAAAAAAAGGCTCAGAAATCAGTTCACCCAAATTCATATCATATAAGTACTGACATTTTGATTTTGCTGTAAGTATTATAATAATAATAATATTATACTATATTATTATTATATAATATAATAATACGGGCACCGAAAGTTTTTGGGTCAGAAAAAAAAACAATTTTTTAATGTAGTAAACACGTGATGTTACTGCAGGAGTTTAGATGCTAATGGAAGGGAACCTTCTATTAATTACCTTGGGGGGGGGGGGGTGTAAAAA
>Ga0209611_10004308_pt1 | contig 24414 bp, 19 predicted proteins | sample S1TSphgellanicum_3_FD_187693 | JGI IMG/M metagenome (GOLD analysis project Ga0209611, IMG submission 187693) | Host-associated microbial communities from peat moss isolated from Minnesota, USA - S1T2_Fc - Sphagnum magellanicum MG (SPAdes) (version 2) | ecosystem: Host-associated > Plants > Peat...
AAAAAAAAAAAAGGCAAATTATCTACCTTCATAAATATATTAAATTACATGTTTTTTTTTTTGTATCAAATGAATGGTTATGTACGTATGATGCAAATATTTTTTTGTGCATATAAATAGTAAATTTTATTTTAAAATAAAATTTAAGGAAATTTTTAAATATAAGTTTTTTATAATGTTCATGTTCAATACACTTGATTATTATTTATATGTAGACTGAATTTTAGTTTACAACATATCAAATGATGATACATAATTAATACTTTTGTGGAACTTTAATGTTTATTCATTTGTATACACATGATATCTGAATATTTGCTTTAAATTGTAATAAAACTTCATGAAACATTAAACCACATGTAAATTCTATTTGTCTAAATGAATGGTTATGAATGATGCAAATATTTTTTGTGCATATAAATATTAAAATTTAATTACGAAATAAAATTTAAAGAAAATTTGAAATGTGAGTTTGTAATAATGTCTATTCAATATATGTAATATATTATTTCTTTGTAAATCAAATGTTAGTATACAAAAAATCAAGTAATTATACATAATTAATAATTTTGTGGAACTTTAATGTTTATTTGTTTTTATACATATGATGTTTTAATATATATTTTAAATTACAATAAAAATTCATTAATTAGTATGGTACATGTAAATGTTTTTTGTATACATGAATGGTTCATTGGTTATGTATGATGATTTTTTTTTTGTGCATATAAATATTAAACTCTAATTTCAAAATAAATTTTAAAGAAAATTTGCAATATAAATCAAGTTAATAATATGTATGTTCAATACATGCATAATTTATTATTTCTATGCAAGTTCAATTTTAGTTTACAACATATCATGTAATGATACATAATTAATATTTTTTAGAATTTTTATTTTTATTTCAATGTTGGCTATTACTTCCAATCAATTTTTCATTTTTCATTTTATTATCAATATTTTATTATTATTTATTTATTTATGATTAAATTATAATAATGAGTAGAATAACTAGAAAATGTATTAATAATTATTAGATTATTTTCATTTAACACTATTATATTTTGCTTATTTAATGTCTATTATACTAGTTCATAATAGTCCCAACAAATTATATTTAAATATGAATAATAGTAGTTAAATAATTAGCCTAGCCTAAATATTAATGTAATATTATTATTAATGTTGTTGTAATTAGAGCCAATTATTATTTATCACTACATTTTAATATTTATTATAATTAAAATATCATTTAAATTTTATTATTGAATATTTATTATTTGAGTTAATTATTTTTACTTTAAATGTAGGCCTAACTAAGTTTAAACTAACTTACACAACTAGATTATAACTATTTGAATTACAATTAAGTTACAATTGGATTACAACTGCATTACAATTAAATTTTTTATCCCATATTGTTTAGCTTTCATTCCATGAATCCAAACTATATAAAGGAGTTGGTAGATGTGAATTTAATTCCTCCATAACCACTCCACACTTAATTGTAACAATAGTTTTGCAGTACAAACATACACTCATTCACAACTTTGCACTGATTTTAAACACATACACATCTATAGTTTAGCAACACACTAGATTCATGATTATTTCTGATGACCAGAATTTGTAATCTAGAACGTAATGTCAAAAACTACAAATAAAATTACAATTCGTATTCATTTGATTAAAAACCACAGATGATTCACACATCAAATTGAAAATGGAAATCAATGGAAAAGTTTGAACTTTTCCTATTTACTGAAAACTCAACAAAAATACAACAAAATCCATGTTCTACGGGAGTGTAATTAAAACAACAAGTCAAATATGTGGTATTCAACACCAAAATCTATAATTTTTCTACAAAATATTTACATTTATATTTTTAATCCCAAAGTGTGTCTCTACGAATGTCTTCAAATTCCAAAATTCTCTCCTTTGGCATTCCCCATGTCACCATCAATATGAACAAGAAAATAAAACTCAACACCTCAAATGTCCAATGGCCTATTCCTATATATAATGTTTTGTAAGCCCAAAAATTATGTAATTTATCTACTCCATTAACATTACCACCCCTCATATTTTAGATTTCATCCCTGAAATCCTTGTGGAATACCATAAAAATGAAATGTAATCACTGTAAAACATCTTGTGGTATTGGTTGCACAACTACAACTTTTGTACTCTCATTTTGTATAGTAATCCATGGTTTTGCACCTATCACTAATTCTATACTTCTTACTTGCACTACTAGAAATTTTGGGTTTTGCAATTGTCGTTTGGAACTAAAATTCAGTTGCATGCAACTACAAATTTGTGTGTTTGCATAAGACAAGTTGCACATGACATTCAATTGCATGCAACATTATGTATGCAACATGGATATACGGTGTTAATATACATGTTCATACATACATACAAATCCAAATGTAATTGCACCTTATGTGCAACTCTCCTTGCAACTACAATGCAACTAATCAAAATATGACACATGTTTAAAAATTAAACAATTAGCTTGTGGACACGTGTCACTATTTAAATTTTTTGTGTTTTCAAAATTAAAAATTGATTGGATTAATCTCAATCATTAAAGTTTCTACCATTAGGATGATAAAACATGGCACACCATGGTCCGTTCATTGACCATTTAACACGTGTTTTTTTTAAAGACCAATTATATGGTGACACGTGGCAATCAAAGCCCACCTTTTTTTAAATTTTAAATATTAATCAATGAAATTTAAATCGTCTGATTTATGGCTAATAAGATGTTGACATGTGGTGCGTAAGTAGGTAGGTAATAATTAAACCTTATTAAGTAGGTTTACTTAGCTATGTAAGTAGGTTGAAAAGTAGTTAAGCTTAGGTTATATAGGTAGGTTTAAAATAATCCAATTTTATTTTTAGGTTTAACCATTTCATAAAGGTCAAGCTTTTTTCATTCACTCATCCCCAATGGCACTTAATATTTGGCTACTACGTAGCTATTGCTCCTACTTATATAGATTCCCATCAATGGACAAGGTTACTCCTTGATCCCAAAATCACTTTTTAAAAAAATTATGCACTTTGTGTATCTTTAGCACCCCTGGTTTTGGCACAAAGTGTGTATATGGTACCATGGAAATACCCATAAAGCTTCATCTTAAGCCTTCACTATGGTTTTTTTAACAATTTATTTGAAGTAATTTGGTTTGGTTATATTTTTGATAGGCTTGTGTGGTATGTGTCTACTTCTCTTCGCAAGGTTATTTTTAATATGTATATAAGTATACATGCAGATGTAAATCCATTTTGAATGTTCACAATCTTTGAATTACATGCAACTCCGTAACATGCTTGGATGACACCTGATGGGGAGTAAGGGTTGCCACTATCTGAATATTCTTTGAAGACGTTTGATTATGCACTTAGAGATCAAACATGTGATTGTGTTTGGTGTTAATTTTCACAAATAGGAGGGTCTCATCTCATCATGGAATTTGAATGGAAATGGAACTGAATTTCACTAACCTATCACAAATGCAACTAAAAGCATTACTTTCAAAAATTTCTCAAATTTCCAATTTTTGGGGAGTACTGTTGTGTCATTTTAGCTGTGGTATACCATTGTTTTGGAAACAGGTGGGAATGGAGTGACATGCATTCCAAATTACCCTACTGCCCATATTATTAAGTTTCCAAAGATGCAACATTTAGCAAAGGTTTCAATGGTGACATTTATGCAAGTTGTGAAAAGTAATTATTGAAATTTGTTACAAACACATAAAGACATATTATCTAGGCAAATCCACAAAATCTAGAGCTTACTTATTTCTATAATGACTTCAATCATAATTCATTTTAGGTTCTTGTGCAAACCAAAATGAACTCATTTTGTCATTCCAAGGTTGATGTTTAGCACAACGGAATCCACATGATTTTATTCAATGCCTAGAGAATGTCCAATGTGATAGACATGTCATGGTATTCGTTGTATATATATGTATGTCCAATTCCAGAGTCTAGACAGATTGCTAGTGATGAAATTGCACACAAAATGCAGCAGCATGTGAACCTCCAACACTAATTGGAGCAGATATTTCACCAATCTCAGTAGAGCCTTCACCCAAATATACACAACCATTCACCACAGAAACTCCTCCTGCTAGGCTACTACTTGCGTTGTATTGCCAAAGTACTTCCCCTGATGTTGCTTCTAATGCCAAAAGTGCACCATATGGAACACCATAAGCAGTTACAAAAACAACTCCATTGGCAACAGTCACCGGCCCATATGCAATGCTACTGTTGGGTGCAGCAGTTGACCATAAGATGGAGCCATTGTTCGCATCAAGAGCTACCCACCCGCCCCCTATAGTAACTTCATAAGATGGAAGAAGTGTAAAATTGAGCCTGTCGCTGTTGACAATATTTGTGTAAACCCGTTGGCCATCAGTTGCTGAACCCCAACTTGCTCCTCCAGCAGAACCCCCAGTTCCTGCAACCTGTTCAGATGATAAACAGATCCTTTAGAAACCCCATGCATCATGCAAAATCAAAAGTTGTGCATGATGTAGGAGAATCAACTTAGTGCCCAAGTGGGAAAGAAAGAAAGAAAAAAATTGTGAAAAAACTACCAGTTCCATGTAGACAGTTTCATGACCTTTAAGCCTGGCTACTATGGATGTTTACATAGGATGCATGATTGATGTTTTTCAAAATTGTTTTGCCATGAATGGCATGAAATGTTAACTTTTAACATGCATATTAAATATATGTATGGAATGGATTTTACCGTTGCCCACACAATGTGTCCATCATCACGATCAAGGGCCCATACAATTCCATTTTTTTGTCCAGCAATAACTATGTCTTGTGTTGACCATGGATGCACATTATCATCCAAAATGGTATGCAGTAATGGGGCTTCCCCAAAGTCTGCATCAGGCCCTGGAATTGGTGGACAATTTGGACTTGGCTGTTTAACCAACAGACAATTTACATTCCAAGTATCATAGGCCCCCAAATGATGACTCCATATTATTGTGCCATTATCCAGGTCTAGAGCTAGAATGGATTCAGAGTGATCATCAGGTTTAATACATGGGTCAGGGACAACAGGATTCTTCTGTTTCAATCGATTTGTTTCGCATTGTTCTATGTCAGAAGGCACTGTGTAAAGGTTTCCAGTGGCAAAATAAACAAGCTTGCGATGTACATCAATTGGGGGGCTACTTCCCCATATTCCAGCCCCTGAGTATAACTTTGTATTACCATGATTATCAGGTAACACAATGGTTCGCCATTTGATTACACCTGTTCTAAGATCAATTTTCACAAAACTTCCTTGATAATTGCAGCAATTTGGATCAGTGATTCCCAAATCTTCCTCTAAAGATGATGTGCCTACAAAAAACGAGCTGCAACAAGGTGAACAATTAGGATTTCACAACAACATATTCAACCCACAATTTCCTAGAGCCAATCCATATATTTTGATAGATCGATCCCGTTAAACCGTTTAAACACTTATCACAAAACCAAGCTTAAGTTGCAAAGTGTAGAACTTTTTTCATTCACCTTGCAATATCTAATTTCAATTGTATCGAACAATGGTTCTTTTTCAGATGCCCTTTGAAGATGGAGGACTAGGTTGAGGGTGAACATTGGACATACCCCTGGAACTTCTGAATATTAGCTCAAAATTCATGTATAGGTTATATATAGAAAAGGGGTCAATGATATTCTTTGATCCAAGATCAAAAACATTTGGTATAAGCTTTGTCATGTTCTATCTATGAAGTTAAAGCATGTTATCTTTTCAAATTGACCAACCCTAGTTATTATTTGGAGAAACTTCATTTCATTGCTCCCTCCCTCTACACATCCCCCTCCCTAAAAATATAAGTTGTAAAAATAAAATGTTGTCTTGCATGATCTTTTAAGTTTTCTAACTTTTTCCACTTTGTTCCCTTTCATGGACTTGAAAAACAAAGGTTACAAATACATTTCACAAGTTTTTGTTTATTTTAATCTGATAAGTGTTAATAAAGTCTTAATTTTTTGGGTATTAAATTTATTTTCAAGTTAAATACACCAAACATATATTACAAAAATAGGATTCTATAACATAAACAAATTCACAATTAAAGAATTACATGAGGAAAGTTCCAGTACCTTTCATAAACAGTGCCAGACATAGTGAGTAGAGCAAGTATATGTGAGTCCAACAAAGTGGACCAAACAATGTCACCAGTATTTCGATCTATAGCAAGCAGTAGGGCAGGACCATATATGGCAACCAATAGTAAATCGTTTGTAATAACAGGTGTTGTTCTTGAAAGTACGGTTGTTGGGCTCTTAGTGAGTTTTGTCAAATTCTTTTGCCATATAGCATCCCCTGTTTTTGCGCAAACTGCATACAAAAAGCCATTGGAACTTGGAAAATACACTACCCCATCAGATGATACAGATGGTGTAGCTGTGACATTATGCCCTGTCACGAATTGCCACTGCTTTGTAAGTTTAGAAACCACTTTGGGATTTATTTTCCTTTCATAAAAAGCTTCACGTCTATTTTGAATGCCACCACCATGATTTGGCCACTGAAACAATATCACAAGTGAACACTGTGAGGCCATCACAATTAAATAAGTCAATATTCATCAACATTTTTGTTTTGTTCTCTTTTTTTACAAATTTGAAAAGGTCTCAGGACAATCATATTGTCATTTTGAAAAAAAATGCCAATTTTGCTCATTTGTGGAATATCATGTTTCTAAAACATAGTCCATTTTTCCTTGTAAAATTGGACATCTTCAATATTTGGGAGATAAACAATAAACCTCCTTCACTTGCTTAGCCCAAATTAGAGTTTAGTGGTTCTATTACTTCTTTTCACTACCAGGTTTGAATTTCTTATATATAGTGGTAAGAAAGTTATGTTGACACCCCCAAACCATGAAATGAACTTGAGGGTCTTGACACCTTAGTAATGGCCCATAAGTAGGTGTCCCTTTATTTTGGACACTCATAAATGGTTGCAAATCAAGTTATCAAATATCTACGTGAGAAACACAATTCAAACACATGAAGGGAATGGGGATGATACCTATTGGGCTGGTGTATTTGACAATGTTTACCTACATGGAGATGGCATAAGAGATTACACTCAGGTAATATGTCCAGTGTACCTGAGGCTCATCAGAACCTTTGAATGCCATCACAAATTTGCAGCTGAAGCATAAAAACAATAACCATATAGCTTTTGCAACAAGAATGTGATCTTCCATCCTGTAACATGACATAGTAATTTGAGTACACCATTGGGACCAAGCATATGATTGAAATGATTTCTAATGTACATAAACCTTCAACATCAAGCTGATATCTCTGCTTTTAGCTTTTGGGATGTATGAATGTGGGACTATCATCAAAGGAAGCAGCTAACCTCAATCACACTAAACAGATTGGGTGGCAGCTGTTGGTTTCTTGGCCAGTTGGGTCACTTGCATTAACTAGGAAAGAAGACCCAAATAAGCGTTACAGAGGTGGGAAGAAAAACAGTTTAAAATGTGCGTGGTTTGCAGATTTGGGAAGGAAAACAGTTGGAGTTGTGGTGTGTTTGATTGTGTATAAGGGCTACAACTGTTTGAATTGCAATCCAATCTTCCCCCAAAGTTTGAACCCTACTTACACAGATATATTATTGATGACTGGGTTCTTGGTGACATAGGTTCACTCTTGGCTCAACATTTGACATGGCCTAGTGGAGAATAAAACACAAAACGCCCAAAAGGGACTTGAATTGCAACCACTTAGTTGAGAATAAATTGCACCATCTGTTTCCACTAACATTTTAAGAAACTAAACGACTGACATAAATACATCATACAAGAAGTGAAGGATGCAAATTTAGATCATCATCATCATTTCTAACACGACCGAGTGTCTCTTGACTTATACTCATTTTCCAAGCCACATACATGACATCTTGATTGGGTGAAATCAAAGCAAATTTCTCCCAACAACAAAGTTATTCCTATGGTGATCATTGTTTGTTTTCTATTTTCTGAAGTAGGAGCAGGCAGCCATCACCCAAGGTAGACTTAGCAATTTTTATAGGTAACGAATTTTAGAAAATTGCTCAATTTTTTATCCAAACAGAAAAAAAGGTGGTGAGTGACTCATGAGGGCAACAAAACCTGACAACATTTCTTCAAAAAACCAACTATTCCTTAGTGTTTTTGGTAAAATAACAAAGCAATTGTGACAGAATATTTCATTTTTTTTGTTGTGTTGCCACAGTGCAAAATTTCACCACAAAAGAAAAACACTGATGGTGATGGACATGATCTTGGGTCGTGATTTAGAATTCAATTTCTTCAAAGGAAAGAGCTTAACTGAGTAAATCATGAACATAAGACAGAGGCAAATCACATATGTGGGAATCAAACATCAAGCTAGCAACCAGTAGATAAGTGAACAACAAGAACTGTAGCACACTATTCCCTTAAACAAGAACATCCATCATAAGGTTTTGTGCTCAGTGAGATGCAGACTCACGTGTTGTTCAGATTGATGGATGTCCAATATCGTATTTCGATGAGGTTGTTTCCTGGAAGCTTTATTTGGCTCACTTGTCCACCAACTGCAACAAATGGATATCTCGTCAGTAACAAGACTTGTCAATTGGGTGCACTTTGCACGATTCCCTTGGGGGCTGGGACCATACATACACAAGAACCAAGAATGCTTGAGGTGTTATGCAGAGCATAAGTGCCCCCCTCCCACTGCAATTCAAATGATCACAAGACTTGTGGAATGAATGCATCCCTCCGATTGAAATAGACTGAAGATTGAACTCTAGTCCCTTTGGGTGATATAAATCTAATAAGAGAACTCTTCAGGTGATTGTGCGACGTAAGTGCTGCCGGCTGCTATGCTACTGCAATCTGATTGACCTCTATGCAAGGTTGTCCAAAGTGGGACAATTTGCCCACATGGGCTGCAAATCCAAAAGTTGAGGATTATCTATTATTACCGGGGCAGTGCAGAAGGGGTCGGATAATACAATAATACCACTACCAGGGGGCGCGGTTGCGGCATCCCCAATCCCCTCCACAGTGACTTTGACATTTTGCATTGGGGCCCCCATCACTGATATTTTGGGGGCCCAACATCGCCAAAAGGCGACACAGATTTCTTGGAATTCTCTCAAATTCCCTTTCTTGGAAAACATTCGCCTGAAAGGTGTGACAGATAACGGGTTTTTTGGGGAAAGTGTTGCCATATTTATGTCTACAGATTACAGTTTTAAGAGTAGTTGAAATAATGTCGCCAGTTAAGTCGAAATGGAGGAAGGTTGCATAATGGATGAAAATATGAAAAGATGAAAAGAACTTGCACAATGGATGAACATTTGGGAATTAAAGTTGCACCATGGATTAAATACTAAAGAAAACAAGTACAAAATGGATAAAAAGTTTATTCAATTTTTCATAATGGATGAAAAGTTGAAGTTTATACAGTGAACAAAAAGTTAAAGATGAAGAATGAAAAAATGAAAAATAAAATGACACATTCATCAATTGTGCAACTCCTAAAAATGCAACTTCCATGGATGTTTTCCTTGTGAAAATGTAACCAAGGTCCTTGAGGAATGTGTGGCTCCAATTTCTCTACTTTTTCAAAAACTTGTTTGACCTCTTTTTATTTATTCCTTGGGCAACTTGATTGGGAAAGTGACGATAAGTTGCACAAAGAATGCATCCCAAGAGCCACCTTCTTCCCTTGATGATTTCCACAGATCAAGAGATGAAAAAAAGTTCATTTGGGGAAGAAGATGGTTGTTGGGGAAAATATTTTTGAATTCAAAATTATTGCTTAAATAATTGATTTTAACCATTGCATCACAAGCCTTCACCAAAAAACGAAGCATCCTATCAAATTTCATGGGGTCAAAACAAATCCCTACATGGCGCCTGCATGATTCTATCATAGGTTGACTTGAGGTTTTCATTATAAAAAAAAACATTGTTACAAAACATATTCCCATTCCATTACACATTCCACTCATAATTTATTCTCTCTCTCTCTCTATATATATATAGAGAGAGAGAGAGAGAGAATAAATTTTGGACATAATACAAGTGAAATACATAATAAAGTGAGGACATGTTTTGGTATAATGACAAAAATTACAATATGGTGCTTGGAAGGAGACTACTGGTAAATAATTGCTACTGCACCAATGTGATGCCATGCTTGAATTCAACACCTTGCAACATAACAAAAATGTTGAATTATTTTTCCTACAATAGAATGTAAACATGTGTTTTTTTTGTTAGAGCAATTGCCCAACTAACTACAAGTATGCACAATGCCACATTGACACCTGTCTTCTTCTTTTTTGGCAAAAAATCACTAAATGGCGATACTGTCTCAAATTTCTGGCGAAAATATCCTTTTTTCTCAAAAAGTGTTAGGGGAATTAATACTAGAGTCCTTAACACCAAGAGTGAATGCACCATAGAAGGTTTATAATAATTGGGGTACAATTATTTTTTATATGGAGGAAACACTTTTTAATTGGGCATTTTTTCATGCAGCGGTGTGGAACTAGTGGCGCATTTAATTCGTGGCTGCTATTTTAGTCTCGCTGCTTGCCCGCCATCAAAACATTCAAGCTTGTAAATAATTGTTTTAAGTTTTGTTGTGTTGTGGTAACTATGGCGGCTTTTTAGTTTTATTTTGGTGACCACTTCTAAGACACCGTAACGCTAGTTATTGGCCTATGCTTTTTTATAAGGTATTATGACATTAGCACTTATGACATCGTGAGTTCTTTATACCCAGAACTTTTACAACATAGGAATATAAAACTATGGGTGGGTGATTCCAAGAATAATAAAATATAAAATATAAAAAATATATATACAATAGTAAATTTTTTTTTTTTTGAGAAAAGGTAAAATCGAGCTCCTCACATGTAGTGAGATTTGACATTACCCAATGGTTTCTCATTTTGACTGTGTGGAATCACTTTTGAGTTGCTTGGCTGTTTGTTGTTGGGCCAGCCTTGTAAATTGTGTTGAGAATCGTTAGAGTATAGTAGCTTAAGGGATTTTCCCCCCCAGAAAGTAGGTGAGATGATTCATCCTAATTTGGTTGTTAAAAGATTCATATTCATCTTTTTGACATTTTGTTTTTACTGCCACCTCCTCAAAGGTGCACCCAACCGCAAGTGACTTTGTCACCAATCCATATCCATAACCGACAAAATTAAATACGAAATTACTTTTTTCTAAACAAGGTTATGGCACCCATTATACTCAAAAATTCATGTAATTCTTGCAAAATGTGACGATGTGATTGAAAACGGTCAAATACAAATGTCATGGCGAATCTTCTTCTTTTTTGTTTGAAAAGTAAATATGAAAAAGGAATATATTTGATACTTTTTTTTCAGAGAAAAAAGTCATTATATATTTTTAAATGAAAATCACGTTGCAACATTTCCCTAATAGTTTTGGTTTGGTAACAATTTTTTAAATGTTTAAATAACTTCCTAGAACATGTCATTATTTAATGTGAGATTCCTTTTGGGTTCGATACAACTAATGTGATGTTAACAAATGAAAAAATAAATCATGCAATTTTTCTTTTAAAACAACATGATGATATACATTAAAATAGATTTTTTAAAAAATTCTCTCAATTTATCATACAATATCAATTGTTGATATTAAATTAATGACAGGGCCACTGTATATAACACACCTTGTTTAATGCATGAAAAGGGGGTTTATCTTTAGACCCTTCCCCTCTGTAAAGAAACTAGATTTTTTCAATCCACTTCTTGTGTGGTTTCTGTTCTTTCTAGAATTTACATTAAAATTACATTCCTTGAAGTAGTCCAAGCAGGATCTTGTGAGTTTCCTACCGGACCATGCAATGTTATGCCAGATAACCGACCTTAACTACCCTTTTTTTTAAATCCCCAAGTTCTTTCAGTGTTACAGGAGGTTACCTTAAGTTATGTAAGATTGCCTCTTCGAGGTGAGGACTCAGGAGGCACCTTATGCTTTGTAAGGAGTACCATCAATGCGGGGTGCAAGTTAAATATAGTAAGTTAAAAATTCGTCGAATTGCTATAGAAATCTATGCCTAGCTAAGGACCTATTGTAAAATGAAAGGTGTAAGTACAAAATATTAGCCTAAAAACCAAATGGTGACTGGCAATGTTAGCTTTTATACTATTTGATAGATGAAGTCTGTAGGCAAGTAAAAATAATAAGATTTTTCATATGTTGCAAGGTGGTTACATCTAGACTGCAAACATTGAGGTTTATCCCTAACTTGCTTCCACTATAATGAGGATTGCTAGCCCTCATACACACATTCATATTTCATCGCTAACATTGCCACTAAAATTCGCATTTTTCATCACTAGCAATCACTTCACAATCATAGTTTAATTAGCACTAATTGTGAGTTGCAACCTTTCATGGATACATGGCACTGCCAAGCATTGTGTATTGATGTGTTTTGAGTATTTTTGGTTGTCATGGCACATTGTAACTCTATGGATGGTTGACAACTCCAATGCTAAATCTAAGGAACCACTTACGAGTTACAATTTTTCTTTAGGTTTTTTTTATTTATGTAGCATGGAGGCTATTCAATGTAAGGGACCTTTGATAAAAAATTTGTGTAATTTGGATGAATGTAGCCAACAAAAGCTCCTAAAAATTGGACAAATTTTTCAGGTTCGAACTATTTAATTTTATTATGCTGTAGCCAGATTTATCATATTAACATATTTGTCCAACCTTAAAATTTTAACCTTAGCCACATATATTTGTATAGTACATGTATAATAACCATCTGAACTAAAAATGCAAAAGCTTAAAAAAACCCTGGGTTTTCCTTGTCCTTTTGTGTGTGTGAAACTGATTCATGGTATTAAAAGGCAGCAGGTAATGTACCTTTTCCACTACATGTTAGAATTAGATAGTTCAAAAGTTCACATAAATTGTGACAAATCTTGACACCTTAAATTTAAATTTAGGAGTGTCAAGGTCCAAGGACATGTGTCCACACGTGGCAAGATGAAAGTATCTTGACGGGGCAAATGCATCTATCCAAAAGTGTGCAAACGTTGACAATTTTTGTCCTACTCATCGAAAACTTTTCAAACGTGTACAATATGTCACATCTACATATCCCAAACTACCAATATGGGGTCAATTATCCGTCATTCATTGCCTTTACTCCCCCTAAAAGCCTCCGCAATTTGTGGTTGTGTAAATTTAGGACCCCTTATATGACATAATCATGAGTTAGAAGTGAGTGGGCAATTCAAAATACCCATGTTACATTTAAAATTTGTTTTCCCGTGATAGCCTGTAGGTTCCTGGCTCGTATCACAATAAAAATAAATTAAAAATGATGTGTCAAATTTTACATTGTGTAATGCCCTCGGCCTGTGGCATTACCAAAATTGGGCATGCTTGTGCTCCACCTTGTGGCCCTTAATTCACTAGTGCCCGTGGCACCCTACACATAAAAACCTGACCTAATTTTATCTTTTGTGGGTAAGAGAATCTCCAGCGGTTCACCGGAAAATGGCCTGCACGCCATGTTTTCACATCTAAATTTTGTGTTAAAAGTTTTTCCCTCCCCACCCACAACCTGTAAATAGTCAACATTTTACACTGAGGAATCATGTAAAGATCACACGTGGACCAATTAGTGCGGCCAACCAATCAGTAGCAGTAAGTGTGTGGGCAGCAAATGCAAACACCCAACTAGCATAGCAGCAGTGTTTTTTGTTTTCCCGTGTCTCCTGAAACCCCAGTATCTGGCAACAATCTGGTGTACCTGCACCCACTTTCACACCACTACGGTATATTACTTCATCCAAAAGTGGCGTGCATGGCAGTTTCCAGTGCACCGGTGGAGATGCTCTAAGAGTACATCCTTGCATAGAACTTTCATGTGAACTGGTAGGCATCTCACAAATTCGTAAGGTCCACACAACAGGTCCATTCCTAATTCCTAATATTTAGACCTAGAATTAGGTCAGTTTTTTTGTATAGGATTAAGGTTTTGTCACTGGGAACTTCCAGATTTGAGGTCTCGTCCCAAGGCTCATAGGCAGAGGGAACAGGCCAAAAATTCCAGAGGTCCTAATATACACAACCTTCACCTACATAAATTCTAGCTAGATTTTTCTTTTCGTCTCTTTCTAACTTTTCGACTTCTTTCAGCTTTGTGTACTTACATTAAACAATTGCCACAAAGCAGATCTCCTGAGGCTCAAAGACAACAACCACACAAAGAATATGAATATTAAAAGCTGAAAAAGAGAATTGAACCTTCGGATATCCGTAATGTACAGTTGATGGGTCATATTGTAGCTTACGGATTTCAAAAGGTACGGTGGGAAATTCGGGCAGGGGAGCGTAAAAAAAACACAGACACAAAACTAAGGGGGCTTTAGGCGAGAGGAAGGGTAGGGCCGACAGAAGTTTGATTGTTTTCAAGCATAGGGAACTTGGGCTACTGCCCTCATTTCCTGTGCCTTCAAATAAATAAATTCCCTCTCACCCTACCCTCCCTATACCCAAAGCAATTGGTCAAATTTCCTGGTGTAACTAGTGGCTCTATTCCAGAGTGTAAAAACCCATGAGGCTTTATGAAACCCATTGCATTTTTCATAAAGCCTACCATCGTTTTAATTTTTTTGTTCATGATATACTCAACATTACCAATACCCAAGAAAAAAAAATTAATAAAAGAATTTAGGGTTTAGGGTTTAAACCCTAAAATTAATAAAAGAATTTGCTTGTGTGCTTTATGCCAAATGACTCCCTTGGAGCAAGGAGTTCCAATGGATAAGCAAGAAGGGATATTTTGCCTATAAGTAGATGGAACATCCCTTCCACTCTAAAAGAGTAGGCATAAGATCCTTCCATTTCTTTAGAGAGTTATTCACAACTGTAAGGTGCCCTCCCAAGACATTAAGAAATTTCTCCAAGTGTTTTATGCGTAAGGTAAAAGCTCAACGCCATAGGCTTCACCAAAATAAGGACATGTGCTGGTGATTGTATTTAAGTGGATATCACATAAATTTACACAATTTTAAATTGATGTGTGTTGGTTACCAATCATGACTAGAATGGTATCATCAAATAATAAGTTCCATCCATAATACATATTATGTTCCTTTTGCTTGTTCAAGTGAAAAATATAGTGATCAACTTTTTTCTTTGGCTGGTTATATGGGTTAGAGCATGGATGGGGTACCAAAAAGGATCATCTTCTTTTATATGTAGTGGGCCCACTCACTTAAAACATGTTTTTGTAACTTAATGGCACATTCATATTGAAAGTTGGATTTTCTTCATGAATAGATACATTATTAAAATATTATTATATACATAGCATGTCAAATTTGAACAATTTTCAAAATTCTTATTAAGTCTTGGAAAAAATTCAAGATTTTGTCTCCTGAGAAAAAAAAGTTCAAGGATTCATAAAAAATGTCTAAACAAATATTTTTGGCTCAAGATTCTTACCACAAACACCTTACATACTAATATACATAAAATGTATGAATGTCACAAAAATCAATGCCCTATTGCAATTTAAAAAGTTTGAAAAAATGAATATTTTTGAAATTTTTGAACCATTGATAAAACATGGCCCACATTGGATAAATTTTATTATTCCTTAGTTTCATAAGTGAAAAAAATAGATATTTTAGATGCCTATATAAAATTTGAAACAAAATTATTTCATTCGACATGAAAATAAAACGGAAAATTTAAGATAGGTCATAAGAAAAATGAAAAAAGGTGAACTTGAGTGTCCTAAAAGTGAGTCCTTAGTGTTTCAAAAGGGGAACCCAACCATGCTTTGACCCATATATAGTCAAAATTTTACATTGAAAAATTAAAAGTGTTAAAATCATGTTTGTTTACATTTTCAATATCCAAAATTCCACCAATTTTTTTTTTTAAATCACCAAATTTATACACATGGTTAAAATAGGTAACCAAGAATATAAAAAGATGTTTTTAAATTTCTATTTTCATATTTAGCTTGTAGTCAAGTTTGGCTAAATCCTTTTATAGATCATCACCATTTTGGCTACAACACAAATTTGCCAAAAAAAACATTGATAGTCATTTTATCAAAGCACATTAGTATGTGGTTTCACATTAAATGTCAAATCATGATGCTTGAAAAATTATAATATAATCAATAGAGGATGTTAACTTATTACATAACTATTTTCATTATCAACAACCAAAGTGCCATTGGTTTAGAAGTAACATGACATTTTGTGGTCAATTGTAGATGGGTCATTAAAGTTATCCACAAAGTTGTCATAATTGGGTAGTGAATTAACCAATTATGGCAAAAAGAAGGCTTAATGTAAAAAATGGGCATGCAAAATTACACTTGACAAAACATTAGTGGACAAATCCAAATCTTCACAAAATTGGGGTTGAAGGTGAACTTACCACTTAACCTTGCATTCCTTCATGTGTGGAGCTCCAACACAAGTTTTGGAAATGCAATGCAAAGCTTTTGTAATACATGCACATTTAGTTATAGGAATTTTCTACATGGAGGTTGTGAATGAAAAGCAATTTGATGTGCAAAAGGAGGTAGAATATTCATATGGGAGGAATGTAGGTAAGCTTGTGTGAAATTTAACATTGTGGGTGGGCAAATTTTTTTCATTCCCTGTTCACAAGGGTGCATGTGTTGAAAGTTGGGGACTGGCTTGGTTTGTGGTTTCAAATGAATTTGAATTACCTATATTTAAAGCTTAATTTGCAACAAAAATTCCTAACACCTTTCACCATGGTCCTCTTCCATGACTTTCAAAATGAATAGCAAGTATTTTACAATTGTTTAGGTGACAACCTGACAATTTGGTGAGTAGGCTTCTAATTATGTAATTTTGTTTTGTTTTCATGACGAAATTTTGTGAAGCAAGGAAATGATTATTTCATGGTTACCTATAAAAATTATTAAGATGAAATCATAATGAAAAATGCATTTGAATGGTAATGTAGAACCTAGATTATAGTCCATATGTCCACTTTAAAAATTTATTATTATATGATTAGTGTATGTTTATTGACTTTCACCCTTCAATAAATATTCTTATTCAAGTTGGCAATCTTAATCCATATATGTTTTTGTTAAATTGATGATTTTACAATGCATTTGTGGCATTTGAATAGAGTGCAACTTTGTAGAAAATCCATAAAAACACAAAAAGTGGACCACTATGATTTACATCTACCCTCCAATTGCCTAACAAGACTTGAAATCAAATTAATTTTGTTAATTATAAATTTACATTCCAAAGATTTGGAAAGAAGTATAAGAGACGTGGGTGCAAAAACATGACATTATTTTATGTATTTAATAAGGTTTTAGCAAGTTCCAAAATAGAGTATGTCATTTTGGAATGTCCAAGTAGTGGATTGCATTCCTTTTTGGTTTATAGTTGAACATGAAATTCAAAATTTGTTTATTTGAATCATTCATTATAACATTTATTGGTTGAAAGTTTGAACATACATATCTTCCTTTCATAGTTTAGCATTTTAAAACATTCATTTTGCTAAGTCATTGCCTCAAGACTCAGGACACATGACAAATGGGTGTCATGGTTCCTATTGTAGTACCCCAATTATGAATGCACTCATTATACATATGCATAATGCAAAGGTCCTAAAATAGAAGAATATACATACCTTTCAACTTTTGTTTTTTCAGTTTACTTTCATGATTTGATGCTTAGAAGTTTCATATTGTTGTTCAATTTTGCTAGCTCCTCCCATCTTCTAATGAAACGATGTTTGAATGTTGTAGGTTTCAAGGTACTTGTTGTTCCTTATAGACATGCTAATTATGAAAAATAACTTGAGGTCAAACATTGACCAAAATGATCAAAATACATTTTAGGGAGGGCTATTAGATAAAGTTCAAGTTGTTGGAGTGTGCCATTCCTTGAGTACTGAGTTCTTTCTTTGGAACACATGTTTGTTATTGGCATAGTTTGTTTTGAGGCAAAAGGATATTTTAGTGCACCATGCTCACTCTTGCCCAAACATTCACTCTTGAACATGTCAATGATGTGCATAGTTTAACAAATGGCATACAAAAAAACATTGACAACACACGGGTCACTCCTAACACTCCAATGCACACACCACAATGATCATGAAAGAAATACAAACTTTGAAATTGAATTTCTTCGGCCATTGGATTGCAATGGATGGTGATGATGTCCTTTTAAGGTTCTAGACATGACAAATGAAAAGAAATGAAACTTGTCCTAACATTCACAAACTTGACAAATGAACTTTGTTACCTCCTTTGTTGGTGACTCAAAATAGGTCTTAATTAAACTCAATTAATTAGTCTCACATTGAATTTTAGATTGGGATTTGTTGCAAACTGGTCACAACTAGCTTGGGTTTTATTGGAACCTCTTAATTAATTGTGTGATAATCATTTTTGGACCAAGGTTCTTTTGAAAACAAATATTAAATTTTGTGGTATGTTTGATTAAAAATCAAATCATGCAAAAATATGTTTAGGATTTCATGCTTGGATTTTTATAGTAAAATAAAAAACTTGCATTAGACACCATATGCATTGCACCACATTTACATATTGCAAAGGATTCATCAACTTCAAATAGACCTTCAATTTTGAATTTGTTTTTTAGGTGTGTTTTATAATCCTTTATTACTACCAAAAAAATGAAAGAATTTGTATTATGAAATCAAGGGGCCATTTAACAAAGTACAATTGTTTGACATTGCACCTACTCAAGTTTGAAGGCCTTACACTACTACAAAAACATGGTTTTTATGCTACTAGCGTAGCATCATGTCTAAAATTATTATATAGTCAATATCTAGAATACACTAGTAGTCTAAAGTGACTAAATGTGTCCATCATGACTAAAATTAAAAGTAACAATGTCCGTTATGACTAAAAAATCTAGCATTATAATCAAATTAAACAATATGTTGCACATGTGGTAAATGTGGGTCTCCATGTGGATTTGTCTATGTTGACTAATTTAACTAACATGATTATAATGTTATTTTCAATGACATGGTATTAATAAAATAGAAAAAAAAATCATGTTTTGGTTTTCAAAACTTCATTACAAAAAAATGACAAAAGATATAGTTATCATGATTTCAATTATTAATCATAATTATTCAAATAAATAAATAATTTACAAGGAGAAAATTTGAAAAAAACAGTAATGAAAAAATGGAATATAAATTTATTTTTTATCCTTCTATCAAGATTATAGAAAATAAATCACAATAATTAAAAAAATGTACATGCTAATCTTGAATTATTCAAATTTCATGATTCAATTTGAATTTGTGATGAATAAATTGAATGCATATATATGTCCAAATTAAATTAGCCCCAAATTAAACCATCTATTTATTTATTTATGATCAAATGACATGAGTAAAATGGAACAATAAAATAAAGTAACTTCTTTCAATTGATTAAAAAATAAAATAAGACTAATTTACATCTCATTTAAATTTTAGAATTAAAAATAAATAAAATTTTATTAAAATTCATTGTTATTACAAAAAATTGTAACATTGAATTCAATTCTTTTACTTTTATTACAAAAATTGATACAAGATTGAAGGCATACAAATTTTGATGCCATAATTTCAAAAGTGAATATTTTTTGTTACGATATTTTATAGATATTTGGTTAAAACATGATTTTAAAATAAATATGTGGCATAAATCAAAATATGTAAATTAATGAAATGTCTGAAAATTTGGATTAAAAATATTATAAACTTGAAGTCAATGATGAAACTAAAGAAACCAAATGTACCCAAATAATTATATGCAAAATTTTTAACCCAAGCAAAAAAAACATTGCTTGAATTTGAAACAAATATTGAAAACATTTCGAAATTGAAAGGAATCACAAAGTTCAATATGATTATGATAATAAATTAATTTTACCTAAATAGTTGTAGATTATAATTCAATCAAAGATTTAATACATTTTTGAATCTTACTTGGAGCATTCATCATATATGATTTTAAAAATTAAGCGATTTAATTAATTGTTCATGTTTTGAAACTAAAAAAATTAAAAAGTTCAATGTAATTGTGAAAGTAAATGTTTTATTTAAATAATTATATTTTAGATGTTACACATGAATTTTTAAAATAAATATTTAAAACCATCTTATTTGTTCTCAATCTTGAAATGGAAAAAAATCACAAAGTTTCATGAAAGTTAATAAATTAGATGTGTTTAAATAATATTTGAATATATAATTCAATTCAAAATTTCAAACAATGCATTTGAATTTTTTAATTAATGAATATTTAGAATAATTATGATTTACAAATATTTTTGAATTAAAAAATATCAAAGTTTAGTGTAATAATAAACTTATTAAATCAATTAAATCAAATAATGATATAAAAAATCATTTTTTTGTTCAAAAAATATGTGTTTATATATTTTGTGATGTCATTTTTTGTCATCACGTGAGGTGATGGCTTAATGGTTAAAGCCTTGGAGTGTGGCTAAAAAAGTTGTGGGTTCAAAACTTACTCAGAGCATTCATCACTTTAAAAAATCCCAAGTTTAAGGATTCAAAGGCCTATGATGTCAACTTACATAATTGGTCAATAATGTTAGCCCAAAAAAAAAGTTTTTTTTTTCTAACATTGAATCACAAATCAAGGGTGGTAGCATTTTAGATTCATATATAGTTCAAAAATATTAAAGTTTTATAATGTCATTATATATGCATATAAATAATATAACTTTTAACTTAAAATCAAATTAATAATGCCATGTCAACTAATAGCCTTAATCATTTTACTCATTTTGACAAGCATGTTTCGTCATGTTGGTAATATATTTTTAGTCAAATTTGTGTAAAAAATGACTGGTTTGTTGGGTGAAAGCACACTACACAATCTTTTTTTAGGTGTTGCACTTGTAGTTTTTCCTCCATCTCTTTGAAACTTAAATATAAAACATTAATATTTTCATTGAAATATCAAGAAAGGAATTCACATATGTAATGCTAATAAAGTTGGCAATTTAAAAATGCAAAAAAACATTGAAATCATAAATATTGAATAAATAATGGACTTTTGAATCTTGGCAATAAATTTTGTCACACCTTGTAAAACTCATGGATATGGACTTTTATCTTACAATGTGTTAGTCTTATGTGTTTGAAACTTTGGGATATTAAATGAATTATGTTTAGGAAACTAAGGATCCATTGAATGAATGGAATGTGATTTTAATTTATTATGTTATGGACTTTTCAAAATCCCAAAAGTTGTAATTTTTTAAAATCCTTTTTAAACATTTAAAAAAAATTATGGAAAACAAAAAAAAAATTGTGATATTTTTTATATGTCTTGACTTGAAATTGGAAATGGAAAAAATGATACTTTCAATAAAATCTAAAAATTCATATTTTAAACCAGTTTTCAACTACACTAGAAAAGGACTTTGAAAAGAGTTTTTAATCTGTCAAAACTTAACCACCCTAGTGTGCTTTCACCTTATTATGATTACAACCAATTTTTTCCATTGTTTAACGTGATAAAAAATATAACTAAAATTAGTAAAAAAAACTAGCTTAAAACCACATATCTATAGTAGTGTTAAACTCAACACTATAATAGTTGATAGTTTAAATTAGATTTTTGAACATCCATACTATTCATTAGACATAATTTTCCATGATTTACATATCATTAAAGTGGCAAAGCATAGGCATATTAACAAAGATTGCAAAAAAATGATATGATTTGACATGGTTTTTGGTTCATTTGAAGTTGTTTTGATTCCAATGGTCAATATAATGGTTGCAAGGGATTTGGTTGGAGATAGGAAAAGGAAATATTTGTAATTTGTTGTTTCTTTTTAATTTTTATAACAAGGTCAACCTTTCATTGACTTTGAAGCCATGAAGGTTTCATTTTAGTTCCTAAAGGTTAAACACATTCCCAAAAAACACTGGAATGACAATGTTGGATGGGAAATTGCAGAAGTTATGCATTTTATCGTTATCAATCCAACAAAAAAAATAATCCATGTAGCAAGGTACATTGTTGTTAGTGGTGATGAAGTGACAATGATTGACAATAAATCTTGGGTCAATGTTCATGTTTATCTTGTGGATGGGTTTAAACGCATCCATGTTTTGTTGAATTTGAAAAGGTTGATTGGTGGTGGCACAATTGGTAACATGACCAATGTGATCTTCAATTCTTATTAGTTTATGGTGGCCTAACTATGGGAGAGATCAACAACAAGTTGATATATTTTGGGTCAAATGGTGTTGTTATTTTCATTGGTGTCCATAGTGATGTGACCACAAAGATTTGTAAAAAAAGAAACTTTTTTCATGTTAGAGCTTTGTCCAATATGTTGCACATATAGGACTAACCTAGCTATGTAAACAATTTCAAAGTAGACCTTAATGTAGAAATTGAAGGGCTCTTTCAATTTCATATACATTTATTTATCTTTTTCACTCAAGAGGTACTTTGACTCGTGCAAACTTACCAAGTTGTTGGATACAAAGGATAACAAGTTGTTACACAACCTAAAAATTAGGTGGATGTTTATGTTGTCTCTTACCAAAAGGTTCTTAAGGAATATAAACCATTGATTATGAAAATGAACAATGATCTCCATGTGTTATCCCACTTGTAATAAAATTTTTGGAGTTTTTGTGTGATGTTGAAGTTGTCATGGGTTTCAAATGCATCATGCCCATGTTGGAGATAGTCCATGTGACGCACTCCCAAGTTCCTAGTTCGACCCTAAGTTACTCAAACAACGGAATTGTTAGGAACTCGAGGGCACGTTCCCAGCTTTTAGCACTAGAAGGGGTAGAGGGGCGTGTTGAAGCTTCAGGATGGGACTAGGAAGAGTGACAAGCTTTATTTATTTACTCAAACCTGCATCAAACCAACCAACAAGTTAGTTAGTTCACCTTCAGGAACACCTTTTGTGTTAGGACAAGCCATGGGCAACTTTGGACTCACAAGACTCATCACGGCCCGGACTTGGCAGAAGCCACCACCTTCCCCCATATAGTATTTTCTGCACCTTTTTGCGGCACCCACATCCGAATGGTTTTTTTGTCCCAAGACTCCCAAGGAGGAGTCCCGAAATTGTCCCGGTTTGGACTCCCGAGACTTTGTGAGATCATAACTTTTTGCCCAGACCTCCGATTGGGATTAGGTCTCAAGCAAACTTGTAGCTCTCCTTGAGAGCTTTCCAACGATGTGTCGCACTTCACATACACGCATCGAGGTCAGGTCGATTAGGCGTCTGCAATTAGTAGACTACTAGTTTAATTCCCGGCTTTCTTTTTTCCAAACGTGTGCTACAGATATCCAAATGGCCCATGCAAGCTCATTTTCAACATCTACACTTTGATTTCTTTCCAATGATATAAAAAACACTTTAATGCGAGGTGTTTTGACCCCTGCAATTGAACTTTGAAGTTTCAAGAGTCCCGAAGGACTCCCAAGTCCCCATTTCGGGAGTGTGAGTTTCATCCTCACACTCTCTCAAAGTAGGGTTGTGACACTTTCCCCCACTAGAAGAAAATGTTAATGTCCTCATTGACACTTAAAATTTCTTTCAAGAATTGTAATTGCTTTCTTTTGGATCCTTGGCCATCATTTGCCGATTTCTACGGCAAGACCTTACCTCAAGCTAACTTAGGCGTCTCCAAGTTTCCAACACTTTCTTGGCAAGTCCAAAGGTATCTCATAAAAACCCTTAACCTTTGTTTCGTCAAAAGACCTAAACTAGCTTAATTGATGAAGCCCTCATTTGGGAGGCCATTATTTCAACCTTACCCTCATGAAGAACTCAAAACCAAGTCTAATCTTGACCTAAGTTACTTGACATGACTCCTTTCCGAACCTTGCGCCTCGATCACAACAATCAAACCTAACTAAAGGTATGTTTATCAAGGTACGAGAAACAACGTTTAGGTTTTGCAAAAACCTAAGTCCCAAGCTACGCGATTATAGTACGCAAATTGGGTCATGACTTCCCATGTTGGCCACCACTACCAACCAACCCTTTGGGATGCACTTAAAGCTTGTGCATGTCCCCACAAGCTCACCTTGCTCGCCTCTTCTTTTGGGGTCAAGATTTCTTTTAACCCCAAGGTAGGAGTCCGATTTTGATTCGGGCCTATGCAAGAAGGTTTCATTTGTCCAATGTCAATTTGACAACCCTATTTGTAGTTATACATTATTTTTGTGATACAATCTTTTGGAAGTTTTTTTTTAAAACCTTTATTTCATTTACAACTT
>Ga0209611_10004309_pt1 | contig 24414 bp, 16 predicted proteins | sample S1TSphgellanicum_3_FD_187693 | JGI IMG/M metagenome (GOLD analysis project Ga0209611, IMG submission 187693) | Host-associated microbial communities from peat moss isolated from Minnesota, USA - S1T2_Fc - Sphagnum magellanicum MG (SPAdes) (version 2) | ecosystem: Host-associated > Plants > Peat...
AAAATTTGCCAAGTTTAACCTAAATAACCATGTTTAGCCAAATTTTGTCTCGATATCCTAGTTTAGCTTTATTTATTTAATTTTTGCCCAATTTAACCAAGGTTTAACCTAAATAGCCATGTTTAGCCAATGTAAACCTAAATAGCCATGTTTTGCCAAGTTTATTTTCAATATTCTAGTGTAGCCAAATTTATCCAAATTTATTTTCAATATTTTAATTTAGCAAAATCTATCCAAGTTTAGCCTAAATAATTATGTTTAGCCTATTTTACCTCAATCTAAGTCTATGTTAATTTATAATAAGTAGGCCCACATTTAGGTTAGAAATGTTTAAGTTAATCTAGGTTAACATGTGTTAGTTAAAGCTAAGCGTAAATTAGCCTAGGTCAACCTAGGTCAACTTAGGGTGAGTTTTGTTAACTTGAATTAAAAACATTATTGTTTATAGATTAATGGTAAGTAATTTGTATTCTAAATAAATAATGTGGTGCAATGGTTAAGGACTTGTTCTCCAAAGCGGAAGTTAAAGAGTTCAATTCCTCCCACTTATAAACCCTGACCCTTAAACACTTAAACATTTTAGATGCCTATCTACTTTGGTGGCTTGCCTAACCTATGAAGTTTTTTTAGCACCTAGGTTAAGTTGCTTAAAGTAGGTTTTTTAGGCTAGGTGGCCTAGGTTAGGTCCCTTAGGTTAAGAGGTGAACATGTGGCAGTGGCAATATTGGATTGGAAAGAAAAATATTTTTATTTTTTATTTTTTTTAAAATGTGACACATGGCACTTTGTGATGTTGCCATGTGTCTTGATGGATCTAGGATTTTTTTTTTGCAATTGTAGTCATGGTGAATTGTAATCGTTAATGTGGTTGTGACTTATGCAACTATTGGGATTTACGACATGGTCATTTAAACTAGGTAGTCATGTAATTAGCTTTAGTCATAAATGGCACATATGACTAGATTTTTGTAATTGTAAATGCCACATTTTGATGTTGTGCTTAAAAGGAATTTTATACAACATCCAATAATTATTGAATGTTTTTGAAAGCTTGTTTTCTCAATATTCTAATAATGAGAACACAATAATACATGATAGTTACAATATATTGAACATTATGAAAATTTAGACTAGTTATTTGTAGTCTTTTTTTGTTAAACATTCCTTTTTAGAACCCCAACCGTGAATGAACCCCTCCCAAAACAATGATTTAAGGTGGTTGATCATGACATGATAACTATTGAAAGACTGGACGGAAAAGGCATACCAAAACTTCTAATGAAAATGGTTGCTAACAAGAAATAAGAAAGAAACCATGTAAATGTGCAAACATTGTTACACATGATGTTTTTCATTAGTAAATTGACATTCGAACAATTTTCTACATGTTCCTTTTGCTCCTACTCTCTTATAATGCTCTTTTTGCACATATAATTTGCTCTTCATACGAGGGATTTTTAAAGTGATTTTTTTTTATTCCACCACCAATAGCTTCTTCCCATTGACTAAACTTATTTCATTCCTACTTGACATCATTTGACATCCTTGCAATAGTTTGACTTCAACATTCATTCCCAATTTTATTCAACTTTTGGTGACACATACATACATGTGAAGAAGTTGTTTCCCCCTTACTTACTTATTAGTAGTGATTCTTGAAGCTTTACATGTTATAAGCTACGAATACTTCCCAAACAAAAATGAAGTAGAAATTTGGTTCCATAAGTGAAAAAGAAACTATATTCTTGATTATTATTTCAACCTTATCTTTTGCACTATAACCCTTAGAAACCCCCCTCACCTTTTTGCATCACTTCACAAGTAATTCTAACCATTTCCCATTAACCAACAAGGGGTTTATTAACCCAACATGAAAGAATGATTGAAACATGTTCCTATGGATAATCTTGTATTGGGCTTGGAACCCTAGACCATGTGCTTTAACAATGCACAATGTCCCTTTCCCCTCTATTTTGCATCTTATGGCATAAATCCATCATCTTAGATTCAAACAAACTTGTCTTTAAGGCTTCTTCCCATTGCCTTACTTTCTCATATACATTTAGCAAAAAGTTGTAACGCATTAATGTGGGTTGGTATCCACCTTCCAACATCCCAAAAAAAGAAGACCTAAAGCTTTTCTAGGTGTTTTGCTTATGCACATACCCATAGCATCTTTAAATATTTTTTCTTTGATTATTTCATTATATAAAAGGTCATTTTGTAACCCAAACAACATTTTCAATGGACTCATTAAAAATCAACTAGTTAAAGATGTTTCTAAGAATAGACAAAAATATGCATTTTTGTTTTGTTGATGAAGCTTTGATTAATGGCCCATTGTTTCAAGGCAATTGTTGTTGATATTGCACCAACATACTTGATGCAATTAGGCCTAACTCCTAGTTTTTGCATCCTTTTTGTTCGTGTGCAATTTTTCTACCAAGTTACATCCATTATGTGACCCATGTATAGACCTTTAAAATGCTAGGTTCTTCAAATTCTTTAAGCATCAAACTACACATCTCAAAAAATTATAAATACATCCTATTTTTCTCTCTTTATTTTTAGAGACTACACATGGATCTCAATTTTCTTCACGAACTTTGCATGCAAAAATTCTCTTTTGAAAAAATGCTAGATTTCAATGTTGAAATACATGAAGATTTGAATTTTTTCATCTTTCAAGTTAGGGATTACTACTTGCCATGTGAGGTACTATGTTACTTTGCAACCTACCTTTTTTTAAGATTTTCAATCCATAAGGGTAAATTGGCCGATCATAATACACCTAAAAACATAGAGGAACTTTGTGATTTGGGTAGACCTCAGTTGCCTTTAGGGTCCAAAGATGAGTTATTGAAGAGCTTTGGGCGCACATAATGTGCTTTAGATCATTGGATTTGGACAAGAGATGCAAAAATATATAGCCTTTGGAAGTTCTCAATCTCATTGTCCAAACAAAAAAAAGTCACCAAACATTTTTTTGATCTATGTTCAAATAATGGAAATCCTATCACTAAACACCTTTGCACTGACACATGTCACAAATCTACCTTATCGCTAAACAATTTCATGCTCAAACTAATCATGTTGGTTGAAAAAACTAAACACCTTTATTCAAAGGTTGAGATTAAAACCTTAAAACAAGGCAAAATAATGTTTGGTTATCAAATCCTAAAGTTTGTTAAACCCTCAAATAGCCACCATTCTCCCATGCGGCACCAATCCAAAAACCCCCTACCCCATGCCTCATAAAATTAGGCGTTTTAAAAATAGACGCCTAATTAGCCTAATTTTAAATGAGCCAAACGCCTAAAATAAGGAAAAATCATAATTGACGTGCATTGGAATTTGGGGCCAAGCCGCCAAGGAGTGATAAACTGTGTCGTGGATGTGCTCCTCTAAAGCGTATTGTTGACAGTCATAGCTTCCAAACAATGTTCAACGACGCCTGGGACGCCCTGCCGGCCCAGCCCGCCCTGAACCATCTCCGATTGTTCTGCGGGGGCTTGGCGAGCGCCTTTGCCAACACGACGTGTGTGGAAAACGACTTCTCAATCTTAAAGTGCGAGAAGGACGCCTACCGTACGTGCTTGATGGCACTATTGCTGGAAGGCGTGTTCCAGACGAAATAGATGGGCACCATCGGCGAAATGCTTGGCTTACTCAATCCGGTCGAGTAATTCGACAAAATGACCACAAAAGGGCCTTTTTTAGTAAATGCCTAATTTGCCGGCACAGGAAACGCCTAATTTAGCTTATTTTGTTTAAATTAGGCGTTCGCCTAATTTTATGAGGCCTGCGGGCCTACCCCCTTCCCCCTTTTGTTTCCTTTTCACACATGGGTCAAATTCTTGCAATTACGTTGCCCATCACCTCTTTGAACTTTCCTCCCATTTGTTTCCTCTTTGCACGTGACCTTCGCACCTCAACTCCCCCATTGATTTCCTTTCTATGCAAGTTAGGTTCCCCCTGACTTGACGTTTGTTCCCCCTTTGGTCTGTTTTTTGCGCATGAGTTAGGTTCTTCCTGATTCAATTCTCGCTACATTGTCCATCTCCTTTCCATGCACGGTTTGGGTTCCCCTTAATTCAACTCTTGCTCCTTTGTTCATCTATTTTCCTCGCACAAGTTGGGTTTCTCCTAACTTAATTATCATTCACCTCTTTGTGTTATAAGTACATAAGCATGAATCTCTAACATGTGCATGGATTTCCTATAAGAAGGCAAGGCCTAATTTTAGAGATTGAAAAGAGTTTGAACCTCCTTGGTTTAAACTTCTTGCTCAAGTTTTTCAGCAACAAAGGGAGTGCATAGCTTGATGTTTAGTTCTTCTATTATGATGTCCCTTTACAAAGGAGGAGATTAATGAAATGGAGCGAAATCAAAACACATTACAATAATAAACATTTTTGTCAAAACTTTTACATTTATAATCATGGATCAAGCAACATGAAATTGTTTTTCAATTTTGATAGTGTGTTTTTTGATAAGTAGTTTAGCAATGAAATATATTGGTTGTTATTTGCTACAAATTTGGTTTTTCCCATTTCATTTGTTGTAGCTTGGTGCATCGTTTGAAATAGGCTCTTTTACATCTTCCAAATTGGTGCACTAGAAGAAATCTTAAATATATGAGTAAGTTCATGACTAATATTCTAGTCATAAAGGACAAAAATGACCCTAAAGTCATTATGGATGAATCATTGAAGACAATAGTTGTTTAGGACATGATGTGGCACAATGATGTGTTAATAAAGCACGTTTCATTCATTAGTCATAAAAGACATATGTGAAAGCATTACCCATAGTTTAGTCATTTGTGTAATTATTTTTTATTATTACAAATTATAATAATTGATATTATTATAATGTAAATAATAATAAAATATTTTTATTTCCATTATTTTTAATTTCATTATTTTCATCTTATCAATTGTTGACATGTGTCACCGCTTAAAATAGGTTAAAAACTAATTTAAATGGTTAAGTAGACCACCTAATCTACTTAGGTAGGCACCTAACCTAAGTAATTTAATTAGGTAAGGAATATTCCATCAATATTCCATTGTTAATCACAACAATGTCATTTTTTAAGTTTGATCCTTGGACTCCAAGGATAGAAATTTAACTCCTTTACCACCAAACCACCTTGCTTGTTGTGTAAACAAATTAATTTTTATTTTATTTAAACCATACTTCATTTTAATATTACACACAACTTCAAATTTAATGATTCATATTTTATTGATAAATTGTTCAAATGAAAAAAATAAAAAACTTATTCATAAATTTCCTTCAATAATGTAGACAAATTATTATTATTATTATTTTATTAGCATTATTATTATATATGTAAAAATGTGAATTCATTTCAAAAGAAAAATATTTGAATTTTTGTATTGAATAATATTTCAATGACCATTCCTTGAAAAAAAAAATTCAAACACATGATTTGTAAATGGGAAATCCTTTGTGGGTAGTACAAGAATAAATAATATATATTTTTCATATCTTAAACCTTCATTTGATTTATGAATTTACATTATACATATTTTCTTCTAGTATATCATAATTTTATTAATAACTTTTAAGTTAAACATATGAATCCATAAAATTTATCCACATAAAATATTTATAAATGGATCATAAATCAATTCTAATATCTAAATAAATAAATAAATATAACAATTTTTTAAATTTTAGTCATATTAAGTTGATTTATAAATTTAATTTAAATATTTTAATTATAAATTAGAAAATAATTAATATTAAATATTGAATAATTTTCTGAAATTATAAATTCTATTTAATTTTACATGTATACTTTAATATAATTGTGTAATATTTATTTATATACATATAATATAAGTTTTACTTAAATTGATGATAAAAATTTAATGTAAAAAATAAATTATATATTTACCATATCTTACATTTCTATTTTATTTTAAACTTATAACATTTTCTTTTGGTATATCATTTTTTATTAGTAAAATTTATTTCAATGTGTGATAATTAATTTATTCATATAAAATATTTGAAAATGGATCATATATCAAGTATATTCAAGAAAAATATAATTATTTTTTAAATTACTTATATGTATAATATTAGTTGAAATTAAATCCCTACATGTCGTAGTTCTTTATGTGTGAACTTATTTTAATAGTCATTTTTTAATCATTGTAAAGTAATTTTATGATCACATTGTGTATGTAATGACACATCATTTTGTCCACACCATTTGTATAATCATTCTTTAATTATATTTGAAATGATTTTATCCTAATCACATTTCCATATGATATTTTGGACATTCGCGTCATTTTGTCATCAATCGTGGATGCCATATGGATGAAAACATGTAATGAAAAAATAACAATAACCTTCTTGTTACCATGTCATCGTTTATTAGTCAATGCACCATTAATATATGACTACAATTTTTTACACATAGGATTTGAAATAATATCCTATTAATATTAATAATCAATTACTAGTCGTTTAAAACATTTAATCATTGATTTCTTGGTTGGAAAGGACAAGATTTCTTCTAGTGGTGGTAGTTCATTACCTTTCATTGATTTAGGTGAAGTGTTACTCTTTAACTCAAAGTTCATCTTCACTAACTGAAAATGTCTACTCTCTATAGTAGTGTACTTACATTTGGGTTGAAAATGAACATAGATGTAATGGAAAAAATACATTTCTGTAATGGGGATTGTTGTGATGATTTGGAGTGTACATAATGCTAGTGGTTTAGCTTTCAAGTAAGTGATTAAAGTGATTTCCACAAATGTATAAAGAAGTTTATTTATTATGGAAACAAACTATTGTGGTTATTAATGGTGTTATTTTGATTACTTCAATGTAAAAAAATGCATGTAAATTCATTTGACATTCTTGAATTATAGGATTGGAGATTCTTTAATCTTGACATTACCAAAAAACGCACAATTGCTAATATAATCTACTAAGTTTGAAGTGAGAGGTTTATAAAATAATCATTTATATATGGAAAATTACATGTAAATTTGCATCACATCTATAGTTATAGGATCATTGGAGATCCCTGAATCTTAAAATCATTAAAAAACATTGTTCATCATTAGTAGTAGCTATTGCTCCTCCTAGTTTTTTTACCTTAACAACAATTGTTCCTCCTGACTTCTTATTCATATTCAACTACACTTGCTCTTTTTCTTAGCTATTTTAGCCCATTAGAAGTTGTTCTTCCTCCTAGTTGTTCCATTTTAGCACTTGTGTTATTTCTTTTAATTATGCCACCCCAACATTAGCTACCTTATTTGATATCTTATTCATCCTCAATTACAATTATTCCACCCTTTAATTATTACACCCCAGTAGTTCAATTGTCCATTTGTGGTTGTTGTAAGGATGTTACAACTTTCTTTTTGGTTCGAATTCGAACCAAGGCTCATTGCTAAGCTTGTTTTTGCACCTATGTTATTTCACCAAGATTCACACCCATGTATCTAAGAAGGTGAACTTGCAAACCTGCCTTGAAATTAGAGTGAAATCTGTCTCCTACCTTTTTAACTACTAAGGATGACCAAGTTGTAATGAAATTAGTTCATTGTTGTTTTACAAGTTTTCTCTCAACAAAATTTTCAATTGCAATAAACACTATAAGTGTTTTTTTTGCTTGCTTCTCTTGCGTTCTTTCCTTTTGCTTTCTCAGATCTACTTTGCTACTTCCCTATCCATTGCCTTTTGTCACATAATCTTCAAATACTCTTCTAATGTTACAACATGGCTTTGAGAATAATCGACTAATGGTTATCTTCCATTGGTCCTTCTTGCAAGCAGATGTGGTAATGACAATAAACCATGACACCTTTATGTTAATGCCACTTAAGTTAAACTTTCAAAAATCTTGAGCTCTGCAATTTCATCTAATCAAGTTTATGCCAAATTTTCAACCATGTTGTTTGATTTTATTATAGATGCATGGTTGGTGACTATAGGAAATCTAGGCATGTTCACATAATACTTAGGTTGATATTTAGATAAACTAGTAATATTTGGAATTTTTGTTGTTGAGCATATGTTGATGAACTCCTCTATAATTATATGTTATATCTATTCTTCTTCACCATCCTCCTGCTTTGGTTCTTCTTCTTCCCTGGCTTGATTTTATAATGTGTACATAGTACTAAGGCCAATTTTTGAATCCATAGCCCTAGGGTTAAGTGGCTTGATATTTTGTCTTGTAAGTGCTTTGTCTACCCACCTTGCCAATGCTATTTTATCCGGTTTTGTGTAATTCCTCCTAACCACTGCTATGTATCTTTCCTTTTTGAAAGCGGTCTTGAAAGGCTTGAAGCAAGCCACAATTAAAGGTTGAAGTGCATTAGATGTATATAAAGGTAGAATAATCATATCCAACCCAAACTTTTGAGCTTGTTCAATTGCTTCAAGGGTGACATGGGATCCATGCCCATCCAAGATGAACATATGTCTATTTGTTATGGATATTCCACTTGGTATAAATCTTTTGAAAAAAGACATAAATTCTTTAAAAATGAAGTAGTCATCCATGCTTTTGATTGCATAGCCATACAAGTCCCTGGTTTGTAGAATTGTATGTAATCATCATGTATCATCTTTCTTCTAAATATGTAGAACCTTGGCAATGTTATTCCTAATACATTGACCACATAGTTAATAATCAACCACTCCTTGGATTTTGGGATAATGTTGTACACTTGGTGTGAACCCCGTTTTACAAGAACCCTTGCTCCTGATTGTTTTCCTGCTTGGATGCATGTTTCATCAGAATTCCAAATATGGTTTTTAACATAGTTGTGTTTATTATAAATGGATTGGTGTTTTAGTAGAAGTTTTGGCAAAATTGAATTATTAGCCCTTATGTTTGATTATTATCCAATCCTTCAGCTTGATGAATGCTAAGCTCAAGATGTCTCTTGAACCAATATCACTAAAAGCTCTTTGGTACACCTTTTCGAAAAGGTGTTGGCCTTGTTTGAGTTAGTTCTGCCACTTTCATTTTTAGTTGTTGTAGGCTAATTGATAGCCCAACTTCCTGCATAGAAAAAACCCAAGCAACCACTACATGATCTTCTTTTATTGTTAGCACGCCTATTAGTCCAAGTTTCCTAGATCTTGTTTTCCCATACAAATGATCAGACAATGAGGTAAAAGGTATGTTCCAATGCCTACTTGCCTTCCTCAATGAAGTTGTTCCATTTTCAATTGCATCCATTGCCTCCTCCAATGCTTCATTGGTCCATTTGCCTCTAGTGATTAGAGGATTGCATCTATTAACTTTCCTCTATTTTCTTGTTGGTTTTTATCCGCAAGATGGTGGGACATTTTCCTTATCTTGGCTTAATTCCTCTTGTAGTCCACTTCGCTTCCTATGAGGTACATTGATCATCATGATCTAGATCCCCCTAATCCCAACCTCCAACATGTTGGGGGTGTGTTATTTGGCCCTACAAGAGGTATAGATTTAAATCTTTTGTATTTTGCCCAGTTTTCAAAGAAGTATGACAAGTCAAGGTATGTTTGAAATGCATGTTTCTAGTTGTTGGGAAGAAGTTATCAATGCATATAATTGTTCAAAGTCATCCCAAACGAAATCCTAGTCTGTTGTTTTTGTACATGTAATAGGTGTGTACAACAAACAATGATTTCTTGGAGTTGGATAAAATCAGCCTCTCTTGTGACTACCTAGATTGTATCTATGAACTATGGAACTTTGCACCCAATTGTAACATATAAACTTCTTGAACTTTTGGTTGTAAAATTGAAATATTGTAAACTTTCTTAGTTGTCCCTTTACATCCATGTTTGAATTTTGAGTTCCTATCTTTTCTTTGATAACACTAGGATATGATCCTTGATGTTCAAGTTGTTGCAGATCTTCAATGGCTACTCTATTATTTACATTTTACTAATCTACCTCTAGTTCTTATAGTTCTTCTTTGGCTACTCTAAGATGCCTTCCTTGTTCTGGTTGATATGCTAAGATTTCTATTTATGATCTAGAACTCTTTACAACTCCTATGTTATTTTCCCTTTGTTGTTCTAGCCCATATGCTCTCAAAATGTTAATGAAAGATTTTAAACTATCTTTCCCACAATTTGGAAGCTTTGACATGTTGAAAGAATTTTGCTTGTGAATTTGAAAGACAACATTGTGAGTCCAAACCTTGCCTTGTGAATTTGACAAATTAATTTTGGTGGGAATTGGATGTGCTGGAATTTGGGGGGAAATTGGAAGTCTTAATTAATGTGTACCTACTATTCTTGCATTGGATTCTCACAGACCCTAATCCTTGTTTATGGTCAGTTGTGTGCTATTTAACATGACCTTTGCACCCCATCACCATGGTGATATTCATTTTAGTGTGCATTCTAATTGCCTATGACAAAACATTCATTCCCATTCCAAACTTGGGGTTGGTGTAAAATTGGATCATTTTTTTCCCATGACCAAACATTAAAAGTACCTTTCATGTTCCCCCCCCCTTGCATAATGAAAATCAACTCATGGCCCATCATTAAACTAATCCCTTGTAATATTATTCATTTTTTTTACAAATGTGCCCACCTAAACCCTTAATACCAAACACTAAAATTTGATGATTGGTCACCAATATGAAAAATTTAAAACATTTTTTTTCTAAACCAAGCATTTGGTAATGGGTTAAAAAGACAACACCCATAGGCAATTTTTTGTCCTAACATAAGTTAGTTTTTGCACTACATGGGTGCTCAGTGATCAACTTCTGTTTGGTGATGGGCCAATTTACCCTAAGCCAATTCAAGCTTGTGTCTTAAAAACTAATGAGATGAATGTGAATCTTCTAGAAATAAATGACAATTTTAAAAAAAGGATGAATCATCTCGCTTAATTTACAAGGCCAAAATCCTTTGAAACTACTATGTATTCTATAATGATTTTTAATTCCATATCATTGATTTACAAGTGAGGGCCAAATTTGGTTAATAGTAAGATATGTCCAAACTTTTAGCACTCCTAATGGGACTTTTGTCCTTTCTTTTAATATTTTTTCAATCATTTCAACTAATTTGGTGTTCATTATTTTTTTCATTTTGGATGATTTTTTTTTTGCATTTTACATTGGATTGTTCAATAAGTTTTCAAGATTGAGGACTCTCATTCATTTGGGAATGTGTCTTCATTCTACATGTTAAAATAACGAATGCTTGCTAGTTCTACCCATAGAAAAGAGATGAAAACCTACGCATTATATAGGATTTTGGCGTAAAAATTTGACTTTAAATTGACCCAATGTATGAATGACATTTGGACTATTATATGTGCATATGATGGATGGGCATGTTCCATAGAAATGCATGAATATAGATTAAAAAATTTAGTTTGAAATTTGAATGTGCGATAAAATGCATGTCCTCAAGTCTAATTTTAATTCACAATAATTGGACGTTAAGTTAATCAAATTTCAAAATACTTTATTGCCATAGTACATAGGCAAGTTTTGACATTAATTATATTATTTTCAAAAACATTAAAAATTTAAAAAACTATTTTTTCAAAAGGAAAGTTAAAAATTTGATGGAATATTTTGGGATATATCATTTGTTGAAATGGAATCTTCAAATATTATTAATTATTTGACAAACATTTGTTGAAGTTGCCAAGGTAGTACAATAGTTTTTGTAGGGAGACAAATTTCCCTTATTACAATCTCTAGGTATAATCACAAGGAAGTTAATAATGTAAATAAATAAAACAACATTGTATTTAGTATTTTAACTTTTGTTTGAGAATATTTACTTTCCAATAATTAGTGACTTTTGCAAAATATATAAAAACATAAACAAAGGTAGTTAGAATTTTTACAAAGGTGTTGTTCATTATTTAAATTAATTGTAAACAACATTTAGGTTTATTGAAGCAAAAAAAATAGTAAGGGACACTATAATTTATTTGTCCAATTTATCAAGCTCAAGGCTATTTAAAAACAATATACATAATTTTGGTAGAAAAAAAAGGTTCAAAATATATCCAAATGTTTTTGGGTTTAATTATTTAATAACATGAATATATATCTTGAATTTATTTTAACATGTAATCTATTTTTGAAAAATATTCCAAATTATATGAACGTTTTTTCTAATCATGTTTTGCCCAATTTTATTGTTTGTAATATATATATATATATATATATATATATATATTCATAAATTCCTTTGAAAACATAATTTATTTACAATACTTAAACAATTTCATTATTTGATTTTTTTTTCATCAATCAATATCAAATTGATGTCATGGCATGGCCCACATGTCTATGATGCCTTGTTTTATTTTGTCATGTTGAGACCTTCTAAACCACAGTGCTCCTTATACTACTTTTCATATTATTGGAAAACCTTTGATGAATAGGGGTGCATTGAAGTGCAACCTCTTGTTTTGAATCAAATTTAACAATTCTTATGTTGCAAAATCAATAATGTTTAAAAAGTCATGAAAAATCACAAACAAATTGAAAGTTACTTTCAAAATCATTTAATTTCTATACATGGTTAAATTAGTTAACAAAAAAAATTAAGAATGTTCAATTTTTCCTATCATATTTTTTTAATAACCAAATTTGGCTAAATAAACTTGTGGATGATCATTACCTCTATTACATCACAAAATTGAAACAAACCATTGTTGAGGTGGTTTCATAATGACATATAGTACATTAATGATAAAATATCGAATAGTTTTATCAGTGATCATTAAATAATTAAAAATTTAGAATTTTACAAAACATTCCACACTTTTAACCATGTTGAAAAGTCCTCAATGAATAGGGTTTCATCCAAATGATTTTTTAAATTTTAGATTTGATACATGAGATATATTGAATTTTGAGTAATCTTTGTCATTAGAATTACAATAAAAATATATAATTTAATGAAAATTGAAATTAGACTTAAGCTATAAAAGGTGTATCATTTGTTATATCAAAATTCATTTAATATTACATTAGTGTTGGGTAGTTTTTTAAAACTTTAAGAAAAAAATTATTTATTTATGAGAACCATCGGTTTCAATTCTTTAACAGGGTTAAAAGAACCACCTTAGTTCTTTTTTTGATTTCAAACTTTTATTTTTTAATAATCACCTTGATTTTCAAAAATTATAAAGAAATGAAATTTAGTGGTTTTCAAGGTAGCCAATTTTCACAAGTTTTTGAACCATTGGTTTTCAAAGTGGTTATCACAATTACTATTTCAAAATAATAATGATAATAACTTCAATATTTTTTTCAAAATTGTAATTTTAATAACAAAAATCCACCAAAGAAATACAATTTTCAATTTCTTTCACATTGAATCTTTCACATTTATCATTCATAGTTTTCAATCTCCTCTCTTTCACATTTTTTTTCAAATTCCTCCAATTCTTCCTCAAAGTTCTTTTCTCTCTTTATAAATTCTACCAAGTTAGATGCCTCCTTACAACCTATTCTAGGATCATTCAATTAGTTTTTGTTAACAAAAATAAGCTTTTTAAAGTTTTTTTTATTACAGCCAACATCTTTTAAGGTTTGTTAAAATTCTAGCAAGATAAAAAATACACTCCTCTATTTGAGAACTTACAATGCCAAGTATTTTCCTTGCTAGAAACCCTATAATTATAAACTTAAAATGATGTTTCTTTCACCATAACAAAGGGCTCTTAATGTCCTTCACATTTATATGAAATTTCCTAAAGTCTAACAATTCTATAGTCACCAACTCTTTCGTAGGCTTGCTATTGGTGGTGGTCATTTGGAAGATGTCTAATCTACAATCATCATTTTTGTGATCTACAACACCACCCAATTCACTTTCTCCCATCGGATGTAAGTAATGGTAACACTTCAAAAACATAGGATACAATGTTTTTGCATCACATTTTTCCACAATAGACATTCCTTATCAGGGAAAACATCTTATGAATTTTTTTTTGTTCATAATTTCTTAAGAATGTAAGAAAATAATTAAGAGACCCAACAACTTCTTTTATGATATTAGAGGCTAACAAAGACAACTCAAGGGTAATTTTTCCATCATCATCCATTAGAAGGTCAAAGGTTGGTTGCATTCTTGTTTTTTCCCTCATATTTAAACTCAAGGTTATAAAATAATTCAAGGCATTAAACAACAATTAATGACCACATGATTGATTCAAAACACAAGTAATCACAACGAATTTTAAACGGTTAATAATAGTTTGAGAGACATGCTAGGAAGTGGGACATGTCCATAAACCCAAAAAACAATTTGTTTAATATAACATGTTACAACAACTTCATGAAATAACAATGAAATTTACATGAAATATTAACCTTGTTTTTTAAGGTGTATTTAATTTTTTGGGATGAATCCCAACCTCCATACATGTTTTGTTTCACTCTTGTCTACCTTTACCAAACTTTTTCAACCAAGTAATGCACTTCTAAATGTTAGAATGTGCATTTTTAATTGCATGAATCCCATGTCTTTGTAAACTTTATCTTCAACAATCCCATATTGACATGCCTTGGAAAAAACATGTTTAAAACAACTTCCATTGAAACTTTCCTCCAACCTTAGAATATGACAACTCACAATAGACCTTAATGCTAAAGTCATTGCATTCAAATTAACACCTTCATTTTTAACAAATGTAATGATTTTCTTCCTAAGGCCAAAGGAATCCAAAAGATTATTCAAGTTGACAACTAAAGCTTGCCATGTGGTTTCAATAGCTTCAAATATCCCAATAGTCACTTGCTTGGGCTACCAATCTGCATTTAAAAAGTTAACCAATGCAAAAACATTTGGGCTCCTTTACATATCCATAAATCAAAATTAGTAGTGGCTAATAGACACTTTGCTAATTGAGGTAAAACATACAACTTTATTGTTTTCTCCACCAAATTAAGCAAAAGTTCTTGGGAAATTACTTTTTTTTGATGGGATGATAACTTGAGGACACAAATATAAATAAGTCATTTGAACTAGGAATTTTTCACATAATGCATAGGAACATGACTTTTAACAACTAACAAACCAAGGTCTTGCAAAAATGACTTTTGTTGCACATCATTATCCTTAAAAGGATCTTTAGTAGAAAAAAACTCAAAGATTTCATTAGCAAACACATTAGTTATTTTCTTTGCTAGTTGTTTTTCCAAACCACTTTTCATAGGATTGGTTACTTCCTTTTCGAATTTCTTTGCAAACATTGTACGTTTTACATCCACATGTTTTTTAAAGGTAGTTATTTTATTAGATTAAAATATGATATAACTCCTTTTTTGAGTTTGGTTCTTGTATTAAAAAAGACATACTTTTTGTGACAAATCATGTAATGCATCATTTGAAGTACCTTACTATCTATTTATGTATTGTCATTGACAACATAAAAGGCCTAGCATAGTGCATTTTTGCCATAAGATTCCAAAACAATCTCTAAGCATGCAAAACCTAAAATATCTCATTCACACTTTCTTGATCACTTTTTGGAATTGTATTTAGTTGGGTTTGTAAGCTCTCATTTCCTTGTGATGGTGAAAAAAAAATTCTTCTTTCATAAAAACATCATTTTGGAATATTTCATAATACTTTATTTCAATTCTCATAACATTTTCATTTTGGTTGGACCGAGCCATTATTTTATTAGTTATTTAGTTTATATAAAAAAATAATTATAAAAAAAACTGCAATTACAAAACTTGAAAAGTAAGCAAGGAAAAGAGATTAGGGTTTAGGGTTAAGAAATCATTTAAAAAAATTATAAATAAAAAAACTCACTTTCGAGCATAGTTGAAGTGAAAAATGTATAATAAATAATCTTTGTAGAAAAGTAATTTTCTTGCACCATCTAGCCACAAAAATATTTTTTTGAGGTTTTAGGGTTAGGATATGATTTTAATGGAAAATATTAAAACAACCTAACCCTACCTTAAGAAATAAACAAAGAAAAAAGACACAAGTTTTTTTTTTTTACAAGATAGATATTTATTATAATTTTGTTGATTGAAAGATATAAATTTTTTTGGAAAAAGTAAAAGTTGATTTCAAGTCTATGTCAAAAAGGGCTTGGAAGCTTGACCTCCACCTTGAATCGGCCTTGGAATTTTAAACCTATAAAAAAAATTAGGGGGGGAGGGGGAGTATTAGTTTGTAAAAACAATGCATCCAGTGCAAGCTAGAGTGCAAGCAAAAGATAGAAACATAAAGCTAGAAACAAAAGCGAAAAACAAGAGCCAAAGTAGAAAGGTATTTTAATATATGAAGCAAGTAACTATAGCTAAATTGAGAGTCGGGGCTTGAATCAAGTTAGAACCACCAGCTAAAGCAAAGCCATAAATAATTAAGGTTAGCAAAAAAATAAGAGTGAAAAGTGAAAGCCGTGTCATAGCTAGAAGTGAGAGATAGAAACAATAAACAAAAGACGTAAATGAGAGATAGAAGTGAGAAGCAAGAACCAAGAGAGAGCCAAAATGAAAAGCGAAAGCTAGACAAGAACTAAAAGCAAAAGATAAAAGTGAATAGCGAGAGCCAAACAAGAGCCATAAACAAGAAACGAGAGCTAGCAAGAGCTAGAAGTGAAAAGCACGTACCAAGCAAGAACCATAAGCGGAAGCTTAAGATAGAAACTAAACAGCTACCCCTAAAACGACTAGCCCTAAACCCTAAAGCTGAAAACCGAAAAAAGTACTTGAAGATACCCTTTTCAGTTTTTAGCTTTTAATTTTTTTTAAAGAACCTTAAAGGTTCTCAAAGGGGTGGTTCCCAATGGGATGAGAATCATCGATTAGGTTCTCAGTCAAGTTTTCACCTGATTTGAGAAGTGGCCTGAAAATTGTGTTAGTTTTCAGGCCGCCCCTGAGAAGCAGCCAACACTGTATTTACATTCATACTAGTGTGAACCCCGTGCCTAATGCACAGGTGTGTGTGTATTTGACGGTACATATTACAAAATTACAACTACAAACTACATTTCCAAAACCTCTCTATATACCACATTGCTAGGTTCTTTTTGGGGGAATTTATTTTCATTGTTTCAACCTGAAATTTATTTTTTCTACACACTCTAACATTTTTTGTGAAAAGGAATGGCCCTAATCGCCAAATTTAGAAAAAATAATTTAAATTCTCCAAATAAATATAAAGCATAAATATTCTTAAATGTTTTATTCACTGTCATTAATATGGTCTATAGCTTAATTTGGCTAAATCCTCTTTGTGGGATAACTAATCACAAAAATTGAAAGAAAGCAAACCCTGTATAATAGGGATATTTTTTTTTCAAATTCCTTAGGTAGGTGCAGTGGCAAGGATCCCCAGCTTTAATTTACATTAAATGGTGACTGTCCTAAGCGGACAGTACAGTTTTTTCTGCAATCCTGCCTAAATCTAGGCGAGCTACACGGACTCACTGTCTAAATCTAGTTTAAGCATCTGTCGCGTCTGTACTCCATTGTTTTCTTCGCCCCGTCCGAGTAAACAGACCATGATGGGACGGATGGACTGGACGGATGACGGGACAGATGAAATGACGGACGGATTCAGGGGAAGCTTCATTTCTCATCCCGACGTCCTTTACAATATATGATGTTCTCAACAACACAAGCCACACTAGTCCATACTTAATAGATAAAAGACAATGAGAAGAAAATTCTCAAGGGTTCTTATGTGTGAGAAAGGAGTATTCCCTTGGGACTACTTTGGGTCTCTTTTCACTAAGCTGCTGTGATCCAAGAGTGTGTTGGGTTCACAACAATCTAATGGAAAGCCAATGAGAGAGGGCCTTTTTTCTTGCCACAGGGACAATCACTTTCCAGTGGAGAGCTGCAAACCATGGTCAAAATATGTAATTGATCATGCTTGAAACTCTGAGAATGCCTGGTTTCATAATAAAAAAAAGGACAGATGCCATTGTATGGTGAGTTGGAACTTGACTTACAACTCTAGCAGTTGATCAATGCTTGACCTATAGAGCTGTGAAATGACTATGAGCACATCTTGCAATTGATCAATGCTTGACCTATAGAGCTGTGTTGAAATGACTATGAGCACATCTTGCAATTGATCAATGCTTGACCCATAGAGCTATGAAATGGCTATAAGCACATCTACTTTGAAAAACATAATGGAAAGTTCCTGTGATCACGAGAGCCTAATGCAAAGATGTCTTCGTGGTCGGGACACACATGTAAGCTACTCAATCATTATTTTCTGAAATCTAGTGATGGAGTGATAATGTTGGCCTGGGAAATAAAAATAATTACTCAACTACCCAACACAAGAGATTCCATAGTTTTCCCGTGGGTCCTTGACCCGACCCACTAGATTCAATTCAAGTGGTTCAACTTTTTGCACATTCACTCAGGTGGCCGCCATGGAACCCATCATTGCTAGTTGATCATTTGTTACATTCGGTGTAGGAGGGCTCCTAACAGTTTATGGGCGGTAGGGGGGCAGGACTATGAACCAATAGTTTATGGCACATGTGAACTCTACTCTCCTTCTTTTCTTATATATATATATCCAAGTAGTCAAATTATTGGAGAATAGTCAAATAAATAAATAAATATATATATATATATAAAAATAACATAATAATTTTATTTATTTATTTATTTGACTATTCTCCAATAATTTGACTACTTGGATACCATGATAGAGTAGCCCACATGTGACCTGACCCTTCCTAGTGCTTCTACCCTTCAATTTGGACTCATGTTATATGAGATCACTGGAAAGATGCAAGATGCCTTCTTCCCCTTACACAAATAGTCATAAACCAACTGCATCTCCCAATTGTGACTAGGATTGAAAGTGCAAGAGTATGTATACAAACCTCCTTTTAATAAACAATTTTCAAAATGTTTTGCCACATGATATTTGCATTATTATTATTATTATTATTTAGTTCTGACTTATAATTACATTTTCAAATTACATTAACTATATATATATATATATATATATATGCTACTTAATATAAAACAAAAGGAACAACCAAACCAAAAATTGCACCATGAGGAAATAAAATGAGATATTTAATGAGTCAAGTTAATTACAATAGATCTTTGAAATCCATGAGTATTAAATCATTTGCCTTGGCATTTAAAAATTAAATTAAATTAAAAAAAATTACTTGCTTACTTCTAGAGCTTTAAGTTCTACCCTTTCTAGGGTAGTTCTCTAGAATCCGAAGTCGTTCTAATTGGTGTGCTTGTAGAAGACTACGTATTTCACACCACACGGTCGAAGGGACTTCTAACATTAAAATGTTTTTATTTGATCCCAAAGGAAATGCAAATTGTTGTGGCCTAAATGTGCTAATAAACCCTCAAGTTATTTCCATGTACACCTACTAGTCTTTTTGAAATGCTTGAGCCCTCGTTCAAGGAACCTGTACATGGTAAGAAGAGACCCGTGAACTTGTCATCACATAGCTTTGTACTAAAATGACTCGGTTAGAGAGGTACAAAATTAGAACCATAAGAAAAAGGAGTGTGCAAAATAAAACCATAAAGAAAAAGGGTGAAACGAGTTATTCTCATGCTTTTGAACCCACAATTTAAATATTCGACCCTTTTTGAGTCCTTTCTAGAATTAGATGGAGCCAACAAGTAGGTCGACAAACCAATTGTAATGAAATCTTGGATTTTGTCCGTTTGTGCCCAAAAAAGACAAAACGGAAACAAAAAAGGTAATGAAATCTGAAATGAGTGTGTTCTCGTGACGATAGATCTTCATTATATATTTTATTGGACCCCACAATTCATGCCCCGGCCATTACGGTAGGCCAAAATAGGTGACGAACACAGTTGGGAATAGAAGAAGTTTTGCTAACCAAATGAGAAATTGCAGCATGCACCCACAAAACCCATTTTTGAAAAATGGCAAAAATTAGACAGGTAAATGATTAATTTTAATTAGCTATAGAAGTTTATAGCTACACAAAACCCCATTTTTAATCTGAAGTGAGACTGATTTTCAGAACTGGAACCAGAACCAGAATTTATCATTTTGAAAAAACACTGGATGTTTAGTTCCATCCATGTTTGGTAAAACACTGGATTGTTTAGTTCCATCCATGGATGGGAAAAACACTGGATGTTTGGTTCCATCCATGTGTGATTCTTGCCGACTGGAAAAGCTGTTAACCTCTAATTGATGGTTTGACTAAATGAGTACCGAGTGAAAGGAGGGAGTTGAAACCATATAACCTCCCAATAGCCGGAATTTTGCCACATTTCAAAAAAATTCAACTCCGTAGAGTTGTAAAGGATTTTTCAGCCTGAATCTTTTGGCAAAAAAAAAAGTGTACTTTGTGTGAAAAAAGGCGAAAAATTCCCACCATTGAAAGTGCAATTTTATGAGATATGAGTACCTTTCAAATTTTGATTTTTTGAAATATTTTTATTTAACTAACCATAGTTCAACGATCCTAATTTTTTTATAATAGATAAAATGTGGGCATATGAGATTGGTGGGAAAAAATTCAACATTTTGAACTTGAGACAAGATAGAAATTAATAATGGTTAAAGTTGCACATACAAGTGTCAATTTTGGAGGTTTTGTGTGCTGATTGCACCTCAAAAATGTTTTAAAATATTTTATTGAATAATTTAAAAAATAATTAAAAAATAATTTAGAATATATTTCTAAAAGGAATGATGACATTTGAAAAAAATAAATTTCAATAAGCCCTTTTTATTATTATAATAAATTTGTTGGGGGGAGGTCTCTTTAGTTCCTTCCCCGAAAGGATTATAAACTTGTGTAGGATGTTTGATATATCCATGAGACCCTTTTTTGACAGCCTTCGAATGTCGAATGCGGCAACAGAGTTGAATGACCCTCCCCAAGAAACAAACACATGCATTTTTTGTACCCCGGAAACGTGGGGTTTATTATGACGTCAAAAGCAAAGTCAGGTGGGTTTGTATTTGTTTCTTGGGAGGGAGGGTCATATGATATATCACCTACCCAAAGCTTTGCCCCATTGTTGTCGGCAAGGCATTGAGTCTTCACTTGTCACCGACAAAGATCCCCAATTTGATGTGCTTTATGGATTCATGTGACCCATCATCGGCTAATGCACCATCCATTGAAAACCCATTATGACCTAGTTATGGATGAACTAACAATTGCATTACCACGGTTTTACCGAGGTAATCTATATTGTAACCCCTCTCACTTCACCCCTTTCACACTATGAAAGGTAAATGGGGTAAGTAACGGCCTCCTACTTCCTCTTCACACTACATCTATGTAAGTCAGTAAGTCCCACCGGTAAGAAGGTTGGGAATGTTAAGTGATTATTAGGTGGGTAGGTAAAGCACTCAGTGGTTACTAGGTAGGTAGATGAATGTGGATGGCTTAGTACACAATAGCCAACCATCCTGCTTAGCTAGTGGACAGGATTACAATGAAAAAGTGTTACCTTATTTAACACATCATCTATCTATCCATCCATCCATCCATCCTACATGGTGTGTCGGTGAGTGCTCATTCACTTTGGCCCCCAATTTATATCAGCATATGTCTCTCGTTGTTACAAAATGTGTGTGCAGTTCACTAGCCTTTGTTCATTAGAACCGATGAATTCAAAACATTCTCACTAGCTCGTGTTCACTGTAGCCTTTGTTCATTTGACCAATGAATTCAAAACATTCTCACTAGGTTCTTCTGTTCATTGTAGCCTTTGTTCGTTTTAGACTGGTGAATTCAATACATTCTCACTTAGGTCCCAATCCCTACAACCAGTGAATTCACTCAAAATCCAATGAAATCATTTGACGTACAAGGACAACTTTTTGTTGTAATATATTTTGAACATGTTAAAAAACAAACCGCATATGATCATTTCGAGCCACATAAGCTCATTCGGCTCCTCTGTGGAGGTGGAATTGGAAGGTTCTAAAGCTTTTAAAGATGAGTAAGGTTCGAGGGGTTCTAGGTCTTGAGGGGGGGTCAAAATACTATATGATATTACTGGGATTTCACATGTGCTAGTTGGGCAAATTTTTTATTGATCTTACAGACGAGTTAGTTGTAGGTGATAGATAGTATTGGGGGGGTATTTTAGTTTGTACTTTGCACATGTGAAATTTTTACAAGGGAACTCAGGGAGCAATTGCTATACACTACTACTACTACTGACAAGGATAAGGTTAAAAGAGCTACAATGGTTTTCCGTGTCAAAGGACAAAGAACGGGTGTGAAAAGAGGCGAAAGGGAAATCACTAATGGGTCCAGAAAGAAATACTTCTTTTTTTTTCCTTGTCTGTTTAGCCCTATCCATCTTTTCAAGAAAATGATGGACGATGCCCAGACACAAAATTTGCGTCTTATTATACAGGCTTTTGAGGTGTGTAATGGACACTAAGAGGCATAAAATCGTGTCTTATAAAACATAATTTGGGTGTGTTTGGGTGTATAATGGACATTATGAGACATAATTACATTAGGAAGCATATTATGTCTGTTAAATGTCCATCACATGCCCAAACTGTGTACAACAAGACACAATATTATGCCTCTTAAGAGTCCATTACATGCCCCAGAGTGTGTATTATAAGATACAAATTTTGTGTCTGGGCAGCACCAAGATGTGTCTGGTGATGACTAGATACATCTTTGGTTGGGCAAGTGGGCAGTCAGGGGAAAAAAAAGAAAGGAGCCAGTGCTTTTCTACTTTTTGCAATAAGGACCCATTGATGGATAAAATGAATCCAATAGGCTAGTCCCTGGCCCCACTGCCCATTAAAAAAAAAAGGTTGTGAACTAGCTATAGTAAGTTCCTATGTGATAATTGGCTCTGCCTTTAAGGGAAGAAATTTATGCTCTTTATTAACATCAGTGTGAGATATGGCGGTATAGAGTTTATTTTATTTTATTTATTTATTTATTTATTCCATTTTGAAATGTGTTTTTTCCATTTGAAATTCGCCACTTTTGCCAAGCCAATTTTTTTGAAAAGACCAAAAAACACTCGCTTCATGATGCTGGAACAGTCCGGGCAGATGACATGCTGCCCTTTCAGGAAATCCCCAAATTGCAAATCTCAAAATCCAGTTTTTTCTTTTTTGAAAAAGAAATTACTTAACTTGGGCTCGTCCAAAAACTTTCCTCTTGTAAATTCGACTATTTTTTTTTCCTATATTTTTGGAATTAAAAAAGATATATATATCACAAAACTGAAAAAAGAAACCTTTATAATAAATTATTTAATGATCTATTTATTTAAAATCTATTCAGGGTTCCTGCCTGTGACTCCTTCTAGGGCAGGGGGTAATTTCTTTTTCCCCTCAATTTTGTGACAGTGCTGAAGTAGCGATCACCCATAAGTATATTTACCCAAAATTGGCAATACCCAAAATATGAAAAAGTAGAAAATCTTAAGCACCCTTTCATATTCTAGGCAACTGAGGTGATTTTTGGCGATTACTTTCAGTAATTTTTTCGGTTTTCGCTGAAATGTTTTTCCCAAAAGAACAGGGAGTTTGATACAGGATATTCTTTGTCCAAAATATTTTTCGCAAAATGGCGAGAACTCGCCACAATTAAAAGTAAAATAAAATAAAATCACTTCTTCTTCTAAGTTCTAGGAGGTTGGGATATGAGTTGTTATGCGCTGGAAGGGGATCGGGGTTTGAAACCCCTAACGTGCTGGTATTAGAAGCAGTATCGGAACCAGCCAGGACTCGATATTTGTACACAAACCGAGTTATTAGAGTTTTTGTAGGGAGTTGAAATCCCCACGCGCAGTGATTCCATATCCCACCACGTGACTGCCTGCCCTTACCTTTTTAGGGTTCTTGTCCGCAAGCGCGTCGGATGCAAGAGAGCGCGTATATATACCCGAATTCTTCCTGCTTCCATTTGCAATCGGGATTCATTCAGCTGCGCTCTCAGCAGACAGAACTCGCACTGATCTGATACAACAATTACATCAACTACCCATCTCGAGAAAAATCACAGAAACCCAAGTGTTGTTTGATTTGGTAGAAACCAATTTGGGGAAGAAGAATTGAGGAGGAGTTTCTTCTATGTGTCTTTTGTTTCTGTGCTGCCGGAAGAAGCAATCTAGATCTTCTCTCTCGTAGTGAAGTTTGATATTTGCCCTCAGAAATCACCATTCACGGACTCAGAGTTGACAAGAAAAGTGGAGAATTTTTTTGGGTTAGAGGCTCTTGGGTTTGAAGCTGTCAGTAATTGACAGGTTTAGAGAATTACAGTAGTAGCAATCAAGTTCGGTTTCTGGTGAAGTGTTGTTGTTGGTACAGAACAGTACGATGATGATGGAGAAGAAGAAGGCGCCTTCTCTGGGCGTCAAGAGAGCTGCAAAGGGGAAAATTTCGGGTTCCATACAGAAGAAGAAG
>Ga0209611_10004310_pt1 | contig 24408 bp, 12 predicted proteins | sample S1TSphgellanicum_3_FD_187693 | JGI IMG/M metagenome (GOLD analysis project Ga0209611, IMG submission 187693) | Host-associated microbial communities from peat moss isolated from Minnesota, USA - S1T2_Fc - Sphagnum magellanicum MG (SPAdes) (version 2) | ecosystem: Host-associated > Plants > Peat...
TAAGTCATTATGTTTAGCCATTATGTTTAGCCATTACTTTAAGCCATTATGTTTAGCCATTACTTTAAGTCATTAAGTTTAACCACTATGTTTAACCATTACTTTAAGTCATTGAGTTTAACCATTATGTTTAACCATCACTTTAAGTCATTGAGTTTAACCACTATGTTTAACCATTACTTGAAGTCATTGAGTTTAAACACTATGTTTAACCATTATTTTAAATCATTGGGTTTAGCCACTAGGTTTAGCCATTTTTTAAATCACTAAATTTAGCCATTATGTTTAACCATTACTTTAAGTTATTAAGTTTAACTAATAAGTTTAGCCATTTTTAAAAATCACTGTATTTAGCCATTAAATTTAACCATTATTTTAAGTCATTGAGTTTAGCTATTAAGTTTAGCCAATAATTTAAGTCACTAAGTTTAACCATTATTTTAAGCCATTGAGTTTAACCATTAATTTAAATCATTGAATTTAACCACTAGGATTAGCCATAATTTTAAATCATTGAATTTAACCACTAGGTTTTGCCAATAGTTTAAGTCATTGAATTCAATCACTAGGTTTAGTTAATAGTTTAAATCAATGAAATCAATCACTAGGTTTATCCATTACTTTAAGTCATTGAATTTAACTATTTGGTTTAGGCAATAATTTAAGTTTAGCTATTAGGTTTAGTTATTATTTTAAGTCACTAAGTTTAGCCATTAGGTTTAACCATTACTTTAAATCATTGAGTTTAACCCGTAGTTGTCACTTAGGTTTAGCCATTATGTTTAATGATGTGAAATGAACATGTGAAATAAAAAATTTGATAAAAGTTGATCACCTTTGATGGTGTAGTCCATTGGTAAGGACTTAGTTTATCATTGGGAAGGTTTGTGGTTCAATTTTTTATACTTACAACCTATGTGCGTGTTGAGAAGGCTAAGGTAGGTAAGTTAGACTAAGGTAGTTAGGTTAGGTTAGGTTAGGTTAAGTAGGCTAACACTTACTTACCTAAGTGTTTTTTTTCAACCTATCTACAATTATTTACTACTTACTTACCTATTAATTTAAAAAATAATAATCCAAAAAATGATTTTAATTTAGGTATAAAATTAACCTAGTCAAATGATCCACTATCCACCAGTCAAATAATTAATCATTTTGTCAATCATTTCGCCAGTCAAAATGACAAGGTCCAATTTGACTACCTAATCGTGTTGGACATGTACAAAATGACTTGTCCACATTGATAAGGTGATTTTGTTGACACTTGTCACTTTTGGGTATTTTTTTTACTAGAAAACCCAATTGAAAAACCCATGAATTATAGTAGTGAAAAAAGATGAAAAAGACAAAGAAAAATGGCCTACCCATTTTTATAAGTACAACGCATATAGTAGAAAACTAGCCATGGGAATTAAAACATGAAAAACTAGCCCATTTTTTAATGTAAATAAAGGGTTTAAAATAAACCCTTATGGATTTTCAACCCATTCCCTTGGCCTACCAATCTTAAGCATGGATTTAAAATCCACAAAAGGTTTACTTTCATACCTTTTTCCTATACATTAAATATCCACTAGGTATCTAGTTAAAAGCATTGAGGGCTCCTAAAATATTAAAAGAAACCCAAGTGATGATATTTCCACATGTATTACTTGCCATTGATTTTTTCCCCCTTGATAAAGTCACCTTGGTGTTTCTTGACCAACATTCTAGAGTGTTTGCATTGATCCAAATTGGAATTATTTCTACTAGTGGTAGATGTTCATAACAAACCATCATGAGATGAGAATTTTGACACCTTGATCATCTATTGTCATGAGTTGCACACGATAATTCTTAACCTTGGTTTCATCAACAACCTATTATTTAGCACAAGGTTCTCATTAACCCAAAGATTCCATAACCCTATCACTTCTTGAATGAAAATTAATAATCATTTTTTTCTTGGATGAAAAGAAATGACATTGATTTTTATTATGGTTGGTTATGTTTAATAATGAACTTAAGGTTGCTAATTACAAAATTCATTTAGTTTAAAGGAGGCAAAATTTGTAGCACAATGTAAGTAAAGAAACTAAAAGTGTGTGACAAAGGCCAAAAGTAAACCAATGGCCAATGGAGTGCACCATGAAGGATGGATGGTAAGTGGTTAGAAAATAATTTTTTGTTGGTTTTTAATTCATTTATTGTGTGTTACTAAATTGGTGGCCAACACTATTGAAACCAACAAAGTGACACATGAAAATATGGATGCATTCACATTATTATGCGCCATTTTTTTAACCATTGTTTATATTTGTAAATAATATGGTGTCGAAATTGATGCATTAATATAATCTAGAATTTTTTTCATAGGTTCCTTCAGTATGTATTGGTTGAAATCCAAAATAAAAGATGATGACAATAAAAATATGGGATGCAAAAACACATTGTTGTATTTGTAAGCAACATTTTTGTTACTTAAAGGATTCCTAAAATATTTTGACATATTTATAGGAATGTTTTCAAATATGAAAAATACATAATAGTATAATAACATTTTTTTGGGTTATAAGAAATAAAATATTTTTTTTGGGGTGAAAGCACACTACATTATGGTGTCAAAAAAATGTTGTCAAAAATATTGTTTTTCAAACCTATGCAACATTCATCTTCCACCAAGGCAATATTTAAAGAGGTTTTCATAAATTATACTCAAAATAAGGTGGTTCAATAGCCAAATAATGTAATTTTTAGAAGAAAATAATTTTTTACTAATATTAAATGATTAAAAAGCATATTTATGAGAATTTAAATGTTGTCATGATGTATTGCAAAGTTAAAATATACTCTAAAAATGATCAAATAATTACAAGAATTGATGAAATATTTAGTCATATATTGAATATGAATTGATTACACCATTTCAAATACAATTCGAAAGTTTGATTCATGTGATTTTACAAAAAAAATCTAAACAAGTTTTTCATTCAAACGATAAAAAATGTGTTGAAAAAAAACAATTTGTTGAAAATTTACTTTCATTTGAAAGATGATAAAAAATTATGTTGGAGGCCTTTATATTAAAATCCATATAATATGTTTATGAAAATGCTAGATAGAATCAAAGAAAAACTACCCCCAAAATATACCCAAAAAATAGTACATTTTCTTGCTTAAAACAGCCCCCCAATAGTGTGATTTCACCCTTTTGGTGACTTGTAAATCATGATTTAATTTTTTTTTTCAAATGAGGAATTGTCTTCCATGCCACATGACCTACTTGATTGGAAAATTGAATAACTTGATAGTTACCACTTGCCATTAAAGAGAAATATTCACCTTATAATGTAATGTTTCTCAAAGTTGTTTTTTCCTTAGTTGTTGATAGCAACTTTGATGCCATATCCACAATCAAACCTAACATTCCCCCACTTTCACTATTCACGTGGCGTGCCTATAGGTCAAAAAAGGGCAATTGGCCCCATTTTAAAGGTTGCCATAATGATGGCAAGAAATAATGGGGCCTAGCAAATTAACACCCTAACATTACCATATTCAGATTCAACCTAGAAGATGAAGATTTCTCTTTTATAAGCCTTGTGCGAACATGTTCCATGCTTCGGGATATGGATGTACCAACTATTAACTAATGTAAATGATTGGGGAAAACACACTTGGCACCTAGCCTAGGCCTGTCTTTGAAAATCTATTCCCTCATCAACTCCACATGGCTTTGGGAATTGTGATTTCAAACATGTAATTGCAATTGGTGAATCAATTTCAAGTCATTGTTATTGATGTGCGTTTTTACATTGGTTTTTATGATTGAAGTCAAAATAGGTAGAGAACGAATTTGTCCTCAATTAAATCAAACCAATTGTTAATGCCAAAAAAATTGATTGTTCGTTTTTACTACAATGACTATCCATAATGACTAAAATGATTAAAATTATAGTTGATGTGGCAATGTTAATTTAATTTAAAAATTAGTAGTATATTATTGTATAATATTATAAATAATATAATAATAATCATAATGACTTCTTTTTTTTCTAAATTAAACTATGGACAAATCATTATGTGAATTCATTTGGTCACAATTTTGAACTAAATGCAATTGTAGATCAAAATGAACAAAAGCACTTTGGAATCATGCCACTAAATGCACATAGGTTCTATTCTTATACAAGAAGGTTGATCCAACCTCCAAAACCATTTTTCAATTTTGTGGTGAATATTTCAGAAACCATCAATGCACCTACAAATTTCTCAAAAGTTTCAATGACTCCTAGATGGATGGAGGCAATGTAGCAAAATATCAATTTAGTAGAAAAAAAAAAAAACATGGATATTTTAAGACTTACACTTTAGGAGGAAGTCAACCACCACAATATAGGTTTACAAAATGAAGACAAATGTTGATGGTTCAATTGTTAGGTTCGAGGTGAAATTGGTTGCTTGTGGTTTTCAATAGTAAGGGAGGATTTTGAAAAGACTTTTTCACCTAGTGCTAAATAAAATATTATTTGAACCATCACCACGTTGGCAACTCATAATGGTTGGCAAATCTACCACCTTGATGTGAAAACCACCTTCTTGAATGGTGAGTTTTTGAAAGAAGTCTATGTATAGCTACTAGGAGGATTTGTGGAAAAGGGGGAAGGAAGGCAAAGTTTGCAAGCTACTCAAAACATTGTATGAGTTGCAACAAGCATTACATGTTTGGTATACAAAAATTGATGATTTTTTGCCCAATCATGGTTTGAAAAAAGGAACTACAAATGGCAACCTTTATTACCTTCATGAAGGTCATAAGGTCTTTTTTATGGTCCTTTATATGTGTTGATGATATCTATCTCATAGGCAACCATGACACCAAAATCCAATGGATCAAGATTGAAATCAAGAACTTGGGTTTGATAACTCATTCACTAGGGTTGGAATTTTTCTTTCAACTTAGTGGAACCATAGTCACACAAAGAGGATAGTTTGTGTAGATGTTGAAGGATTTTTGTTATTCATAATGTAATGTTGTAGTTATTTCAATGCTATTGTGATTCAAACTATCTCAAGATATGGGAACTTTTGTTGTGGATGCACATGAAAATGGTAGGTAAGTTTAATTTTTTGATACAAACATGGTTAGATATTTCATTTGTAATAAATATGGTTAGTATGTTTTCCAACAAGCCCCAAACTCTTCATCTAGATGACATGAAACAATTTAAAATAAGATCAAAGGTTATATAAACTTAAGAATATATTATTGTCAAGGTTAGGCAAGTATTCTTGAAGGGTATTCAAATGAGGATTGGGTTGATGACATTCCAGACCACAAATCAATTGTTAGTCTACCATTTTTTCATCAATTGAGGCAAAATAAATGGCCTTGACAAGTGGAGCAAAAAAGTTGTGTGGCTAAGGAATTTATTCCAAAAGCTTCATGTGATTAATGTGAAGAAACCAACATTCATGATGTGGAACAACCAAAATGTAATTAAACTTTCTAATAATCTAACCTTTCATGATAAAATTGAATGCATAACAATACAACATTTCATTAGAGAGAAAGTTGTTGAAGGTGAACTAGAAATTAAATAAGTTCTATAATTTTAACATTTAGCTAAAATTTTAACAAAGCCCTTAGGAAGAATGAAAAAATGAAAGGTCAACAAGGATTAATGAAAAAATTTGACTACCTTTTCCACTATAATTTTTCCAAATTATAATATTCAAGATGCAATTTTGGGTGAAAATCCTTTAAGGTGTACCACACATGACGAAAAAGGCTTAGTCCTTACTATAATCCTTTTTTACCCTATATTTTGATCCTCATGAATCAAAAGTTGTCAAAAATTTTAGAAGGACTATATTTTAGACCATTACAATTTTAGGTTCCATCATAATCATTCATAAATGTGACTTTACATGGTAAAAAAAGACAAAAAAAGATAACGTTGTGACAAGATTTTGGTACACCTTACAAAATTTGGACCCTTCTAGATCTAAAAGACATTTGTCCATAATTACATAGCTAGGATAACGCATAGCATGAAATGAATCTTTTAATTTTCAAGTTGTAAAGAAATAAGTCTTTTGCCATTAAGATGCATAAATAATCTAATTCAAACCTTAATCTTATTGTTAAAAATGCTTGGAGTAGACCATGTTCCTCAATTTAGTTGTGATATCCAAAGGCCTCAAGACAAGCAATCATTAAAATGGACCATTCAATTGAATTATTCACATATCTACATAAGTTTTTGTTGACATGTCTCAATTTGCAAAACAACATTAGTGGTAATGGATCATAAAGTTGAGGTCATATTTGTTGCTCCACTAGGTGATTAGAAAAAGGAGACAACAACAAAATTTTCACAACTACATGCACTTCACTTTTGATAATGATTCTGAACATGTAAACTAGTGATCCACAATAGATGTTGACTACACCAAAGTTCCTTCCTTCTCTACCACATCTTCATTAATCAACAAAGAGATTGCCATTCTATGTTTGATCCATGATGAAAGGACCTCACACAACTTTCACCACAATTGACATATTGTCCACAACAAACACAACAATGTCTCCCCAAAAACAATTTCCTCCATCTTCTATGGTCCAATTATTCCTATTGGGGCCATTTTCATTTTAGAGGAGTGTTCACTTAGAATATGTCTATGTTTCTCCAAGTTCAAGGGGAGGTATTGAAGATAGGTTGTTAATACTCTATTTAAATAATTAAAGTAGTGTAACTCTTTAATTTTGCAACAAGTAAAAGGACAATAATTAACTGCCATGATTTTTATGTAATATTTTGTTAGTAATTGAATGATTAATAATGGTTCAACTAAATCATTGGATTTAACCATGCATGGTTCATGTTAGGATAATATTTACTTGGTATATGGATGGGATCATTTAACTTTCAAACATAATATATTCTCACATCTACTACAATGGGATGGTAGTACAAAAAAAGTTCATTCAAGTTGCATTGTTTCAAGCAAGTCCACTAGCATGGTCAAGGAGGACAAAGTAATGCACTACATGACATTGACATGGTAATGAAATTGTTTCATGTTTTTTGCAAGCTGACCTATATGTCAAAATTTGTCTACCTCATTTGAATTTTTATGCATTGGCACATATCATAAACCTTTGTTCAAAAGTTTTCAAGCTTTTAATTGGCCCTCCTTTCATTTTTCACAATGATGCATAATATTTATTTATTTATTTATTCTACATACATCATCTAAATAGATAATGGTTATGGATTTTCGTCCATGGTGAGGTTATGAAATGCTTCATCCACCGACATGAGGGTTATGGGGTTGCTTTCAAGCCTCTAAAGAAATGGTTATGTCTAGTGGGTTCATTCACAATTGGGGTTTTGCAAAGGGACATCTAACTAAAAAAGGATTACAAATGACAATTTTTATGTTTTCAGTGTTTAATATATTATAACTATGGTGTATTATGTGTTCTTACAATTTGAGTATTGAGAATTCTTTTTTAATCCAATAATTATTGGGTGTTGTGTAAAAGTCCTTTTGAGTTCTTGATAAATTTATGGTCAATTGTGCATATTATATATATATATATATATATATATAGTGGAATGCAAAAGGAATGCATTAAAAAATGCAATTGATATCAAACTTTTTTTTATTAAAAAAACATGTTTCTCATCATGCAACTACATGTTCATTAGGTCAATTTGATGAATAAATAAATCATATGAAAATTTCAAAGTTTTCAAAATTTGAAGCAAAAGGTTGCAAAGGAAATTATTATTTAAAAAAATCCTTTGGCTATTTGTTTATATTCATTAGGCTCAAAATCTTTAGTTCTAGATGCATGTCACAGTGCAAGAAATAATCATGCAAAAAAAACATGTTTAATTGATTTTTTAAAAAAATTGAACATTTTTTGCATTTATTTTGGCAAACCAAAATATTGATGCACAATTATATATGCATGTGAAAAATCACCATCACCATGCATGAATTATCTTATTTTGAACTATTCAAATTTTCTCATTAAATTTGGTCCATGTAGATGTCGTTTGTAAAAAGTAACCCTAAAATAATCTTGAAATTATTTTTCCTTTTACAAAACCCCAACTGTAAATGGACCTTGGTAACCAACACCACCTCATTGGTTACCTAGTTTGTAGCCGATTTTGGGGTCCTATTCCAATGTTTTTCAAGGCTTTTTCCTAGGTGGGTAGGCAACCCATCTATAACAAGCTCCACCTATTGTGTTATCAATGTCCAAGACAATTTGTGAACATGATTGTATTGTGAATTGGTAGTGAGAAAACCAGTTACACTTTGGACTAGGTCTAGTAAGAACCATTTATCACCATGGGGTGTTTTTTTCCCTCAAATTTGTCAAGTAGGTCCATTGGTGAGGATCCCCACCATTAAATGGTGATTGTCCTAGGTGGGCTGTAGCATTTTTAAAAAAGTGCTGCTACAAGTGGTGAACCAGGATGTGCCTAGGTCAAGATGTGATTAATTCAATTTTTTTATTTCAAAAAATAGTGAAAAAAATCCCTGTAAATCACAAATTTTTATTTATTTATTTGTTGGTTTACTTAAAAAATCAATTGCCAAGTTGTGAAAATTTGCCCAAACAAAAAGAACACTGGTTACCACCTAACGAAACAGCAGCTTGCCCACCCTAAACCCTAACCATGGTCCTTGGTGGAACAGGCCCAGTACCCTATGGGGTTCATTCCATGGTGAAAGACATCCAGATGACTCAAATGTTTCTGATTCAGTATGTGTTGAACCTTTTCCCTTGTACCCAAATAAGGTAAGCAATGTGAAGGTGCATCATGAAGGTGCATTCACACTTGGTGTTAGGACTCTAGCATTGAGTCCCTTCTCACCATACTAGTCATTTGAGACTTAAACATACTTATCATGAAGATTTTATGTTAAAATAACATTCACTTAGCTATTGCCCATTTAACATTGGGTGCCACCTAGGATGCCACCTAGATTTACATTTAACATTGATTTAACATCAAGTGTGAATGCACCATTACAAGACTATTTACATTGGCACGGCATGCTACTACTGTCAGAGAATATTAGGGTACCTAGTTTCTTTGGCTTTCCACAGAGCATTTTACTCCTTACAAATTAAACCTCATAGCCAGATTTTGGCTAAGTCTTCATAGGGACAATTGCCATTTTTTGGGTACAACTTTCTAGGGATGATTGCCACTTTGGCTACATTAAAAAAAAATTCCTAAAAGAACCACTGGGTATCATAGATCACTTTTGAATGGCAAGTGGTATCTTTGGGTGGTGGTAATAAGATGGTGAGAAATGGAATATGTCAGTAATTGATCTAACGAGCCTTGTAAACAAAGGTCTAAGACCTGAGAGAATTTGAGTAAAAATTGTAGTTGTGGCTGGTTCTGCTTTTACTTTGACCCGGAGTTTCATGCCCAGTTTGCAGTGGTCTTCATTTCCACAGATGAAGTAATAAGTTCCGGCTTTGGTGAGGGTGATGTTGGTGCTTCCTGAGTACCACACACCAATTGTATCGAGCTTGCAGGCAGCGAAGTCAGCTTCATCGGCAAGTTCATACACATTGTCATCAGGTGAATATGAAAACACTGCACAGACAATAGAGTAGAATTGAACATCATGGGCATGACTGTCATTCATGCTCTACCATATCGAGATGCTTACATCTAGACTGCTATTTACAATTGGTTTTTTTTTTGGGTGGGGGCTATTTACAATCAAAAAGTGATTGTTAAAGATGTTTTAATCAAGTTTTTCTGGGGAGAATTTTCAATAGCCAAAATTCAATTCAAAATTTGAATAAAAATTGTCAAATATACACACATGGTTCAAGTAAGTAGCCAAAAACATATACTTGGTGTTTTTAAAAAATTACTTTCATATTTAGCTTGTACCCAAATCTGTCTAAATCTTGATATATATGGATGATTGCTACTTTGGGTACATCACAAAATTGACTCAAGAAAACACAAAACAGAATTGGGTACATCACAAAATTGACCCAAAAAAAACAGAAAACAAAATTGGGTACATCACAAGACTGACCCAAGAAAACAAAAAACAGAATCTGGGTACAACTAAGAACAACATTTGTATATGTGTGTTGTTTTTAAGCTATTTTCGATATCTTTATATTAAGCTGGTTTATATATTATGATCATGATGTAATTAGTGCAAGCTAATTAGGAGAACTGAAATGAGAAAAATAAACCTCATCAATCAATCAAGTTGTAGCTTGACACGCCAGGAGAAATGACATCCTAGTAGGCACTGTGACTAATTGCTGCAAATAATAGTACTTGAGGGAATAAAGTTGTCTGTAAAGTCAGGCAATTAGGGGCAAGAACGGCCGGTTTCGATATAATAGGGCAACAAACGCGTAACTGCTAATGAAATTTTACAAAATGAAATAACTGGGACCCAAACTAAGTTTTCTACCAATTTTGGTAGTAAACTGAGTTTCATCCCCTCTTTCCTTTTTCCTGAGCGCCTCCTCTGCTGCTACATATATTTTCACTGCTCCTACTTGTACAACTACTATAATTAGTCTCGAACCTTGTGCATTAAATGTTGAGTTTCAGCATTTCATACTGAGATTTAATAAAATGTCCTTACTTTGCGGATACCACTGAAAGAGGGGATAGGGACTGAAAGAGAGGGTGACTTCACGGATAACTTTAATATTACAGCAAAATCAACAGAAGGTGTGTGATCACTAGGAACACTTGAGTAACTCAAAATTAAATACTGATCCCTGCAAAACTGTATTGAATGTAAGCTAATTGCAGTCTAAGATGTAAGAATTAGCTGCTGCAAAAATTGATTTGCAAAATTCAAAGTGGACATATTGATTCATGCATAATTCAGCCACAATGGATGTCGAAACTCCTTTTAGATTTCTCAAGCTTGTGAATGGAGGATTGGAATCACTAGGGGAAAGAGTATAGATCTATATCTATCAGCCACCAATTAGTAAAATCTCTTGCGATGTAATTCGGGACTTAGAAAACTCATTTGAGCTATCGATCGAGGAGGCCAGCGAGCTCGCTGAGAGAATTGGAGCCCTGAGAGAGATACATAGTAGCGCAGTTGTAAGACAGATTATATATGTAGGAGATCTGACATTTGGAGGAGTTAGGCATGGAGAGAATAAATCACGCACCTAAGACATCGCCCACTTGGAAGCTGATGGATTTCGCCCACACTTCGCTGTACCAATCGGTTTGACCTGATGGCGGAACCGACCATCCTACAAGTCCACCCACTGCGTGCAGCTCTGTAGCTTGAATTCCGGACAAAAGATTCGCCAATATTCCAAGCAATAGCATATAAGATTGTGATCTCATCCTCATCGGGTATATTGTTGTTCCTCCAACTAGTTGGGCGCCTGTAGAAGGCATGACTAATTAGCTCGCTTCCCTAGCTTTTGATCTGCAGCTAGCTAGCTAGCAGCTCATAACATCTTCAACCAGATCTGCAAAGAATTAGCATTTCTCATTGAGGAGTTTATATGTAGACTTCCTCTCTACAACACTGATGAATTCCAACTACTACATATGGTCTTGAAGTTGATCTCTGAAACTTCCTGCAATTTCCTGACCTCCAGTGCAAGCTCTAAATTCCCTAGTGGAGATCGATCTAAGATGTTTGTGAAGCCCAAGAATGAACTGGAGATGGATTCTTCTGATGGCGTTGTGAGAGCGTCTGAAGTACCTACCCGTTCAGTTCACGGAGGAAGCTCTAGCTCCCTACCCTGCAATCATTGGTTTGGTGCTTGAACCCGCCGGTTATCTTAACGGTTCCACGACAGCCGGATATCTATTCTTCAAAGACCCCGCCCGCCCAGATCTGGCTCCCAAAAGGCTGGACCTGGGACCTGGGCAGTTCTTTAACTTCAGTGTAGGGTAAAGCCCAGCCAGCCTGGGGGCTTCACTACAGAGGCTGCCCCGCCCCCTCCCCCCAAAACCACTGTGCTGCTTTCAATCTTTTTGATACCCGCCGGATACCATATCATGAAGGGGGGGATGCTAGGTTTTTACAAAACCTGGAAAAGAAAGGGCAATTCTTCTGTTAAAAAAAAAATCATATACCCAGACTGGATTTTTTCTTCCAAATCAAATACCCACTGATATTGCACCAAATAACACCCCCCGCCAGTTGATTTTCAATGTGATCAAAACCTAGCAGGCAGCTATTTGTGCTGATATTTGCTAAAGAATCTAGATGTGCATAATGTGTACTTGGCAGCTCCACAAGCAACTAAACTAGTTGCAAATGACACTTTTAATCACATAAAACAAGTCGCAAAGTGTGGATTTCCTGACTCATACCTGCCCAACTCAAGTTTTTCAGAAACCAAGAACCCCATTGATGTTGTATCAAGAATCAAAATACTCACCTAACACTTCTTATAACTCCTCATCCCATATTTTTGGGTTTCCTGAGTTAGAGCGACTCCAGCAGTGCTCACTATGCGATCCTGCACAGTAAAATTGCATGAAAAAAAGTCAAAATGTGCCAGTTGGAATCAGGAAAATGGTTTGCGGTGGCTGGCGAACGGTGCAGCGAAACTCTGCTGCACCTGCAAAAAAGAGTTAACTAAATACGATCTCATTTCCAATAAGTGTTTCTGATTGGCCCATCGTAATGATTTGTCCAGGTGGTTTGCTGTTAGTACTCCCCCCACCTGTTTTACGGTTTCAGTTTTATCGGTGGGGTTGCAAAAAAGTAAATAACTAAACTTGGATATTTAAAAGATTTTTGCAGCTTCACACACGCGGAGCACCTCTGGAGATGCTCTTATTACAACATGCATATGAGGTAGTTTGCCAAAATTCAAGAAGTTTCCTCACAGATTTTATAACACATTCATTTAATAGGTAGTTTACCAAGAAACTTGACCAAGCTCATGAGGTAGTTTAGTTTCCCATCATCTAAGGAAACTTATACCTGATGCTTTTATAACATACATGTTCATCACGTAGTTTACGTAGAGACATCTAGTTGGATTTGAAATCAAGGGGCCTTGCTGAAACTTATTGCTGGGTCAAAACAGCAAACTAAACAATTGGGGAGTAGCAGCACCTTGAGAGGCTCTCTCTTTCTCTCTTTCCCCTTTGCTTGAACTCTGAACTGCCATATAATTCAATAACCATCATGAATGGCTGCTACACTCAGTAGAACGTCACATGTACACACAGAATTATGTACTAGGGTGTGCTCCGCTCTCAAACCCACCAACCGTCCACTTGCAAACCAACTAACTACCAATGAGAGAGCTGACAAAAAGGCACCACCATTTTATATACGTTACCATAGCCTAGGGTCAACTTTCACATTGGCAAAACAAATAATTAATTTTTTTAAAAAAATCTTTTGAATATTGAAATTATTGTTTTTCCATGATCTACCCAGCAGCAGCAGTGGTTTTTTTTTGGGTGCAAAATATTTCCAAAATGAAATTAATAATAATAATAATAATCAGGGAATATTCTGCCACCAGAATGTGAAAATAAAAATTAAAAGAGAATATTTCAACTTCGCCTCTTTTTTTTGGAACAAAATTGCCAAATTTGTAATTGAATTTTTTTTTTGGCTACATTTGGACTTTGATTTTAGTTTGATAACATTTTAAGATCTAGTTTTGTTTACTATTTTAGACGGGTTCTAAAAACCTATTGCCATCTAATGCTAAAATCCCTCTTGGGATGCTAATGAATGATGCAACATCAAAAAAAAAAAATTGAAAAAAATATCACCAATAGTCTACAATTGTCTATTGTGTATACCTAGTCAATAATAGTTATGATAATTTTCAACACCTCAGTTTCATATTTTCACACCCAAAAGGGGGGGAAAATTAATTAAAAAAATTGTTTGTATTTTATGCGCCAAATTTTATAGCAAATTTTGTTGTTGTTGGAGGCTGGCCAGCACTGTGGGGCCAGTAGGCATATTGCACAGCTCCTCAAGCCTTTAGAAGAAAAGTCCAATCATTTAGCATGTTGAACAAGGGGTGTGTTGGTCACAATGTGGCCTTGCCATTTACATTAAAAAGTATCTTAAGGCAAAAGAAGAATGAATGGAAACTCAAAAATATTTCACCATGCAAATATATAATCTTCAAAACAATCCTCTAAAAGAAACCAAAATCCTTCAAGATATTATTATAACTCTCTAACTAATCTCAAGTTTCAACACAAGCCAAAATATCATCTTTCAAAATTCCTTGTATAAAAAATGGATCTATTACCTAGGGGCGAAAATCCCTTATGCTACTATACTCTATAATGAATCTAAACACAATATCCTTCTTGCCTTGGTAGGCAAGGCCAATAAAGGTGTAGGATACATGAGGTTCATGCCATGATCTAATTTACAATTACCCTACTTAGGCCTAGTTGAATTTCAAGTTACTTCATTTATTCTACATGTAAGTACAAGAAGAAAATAAAAAGAAATTAAAAAAAACCCATAGGAGTGGATCTTTGAGAATAATTGGAATATCAATTATTTTACTCCCCTTGTCTACTTCTAAAGCTTGAAGTCCAAAGTAATTAATCTTTTAAGCTACTTCCAACTGAATAATAAGTATTTTATATACATGTATGCTCGAAGATCACCTATTTTCTCTTCATAAGATACAAGCTATTTCGAGCATTAAGGTGTTATTGAACCAAGTGAATGTGTAACCCTTGAACCTTAGATATGGCCCAACAAACCATTACTGACTTTGGACAAATTGTGGCTCAAATACAATTTTAATTTCATTCTCTGGTTATATAAAAAAGCATCCATTGAAACAAATATTTCCATTCAGAACCAAAGGAAACAAAAAATCACCCAATCATGAAGTTTTATTTGATCCAAATTTTATGTTTTGGGCTTTGAATTTTGCATTCTAGTGTCAAGGTTTCTACCAAATTGTATCTCGGGTTGTCCATGATATTTGAAGACCTCACTTCTTAGAAATTAGACCATGAACAAAAGAGCCTTGAAGTTAAATTAGACCATGGGAAAAAGCAATTTGTAATGAAGCAATCATATAGAACCAAGAGGATGAAATTGGGACCCATTAGCTTTACATGGGAAGACCAAGACAAGAAAAACTCAAGGTGGCATGAATTTGGTACCAAATCTACTTTGGTGTGAACCAAAAAAACAATTGTTTGCCTTTTGTTAGTTAGGTCAACTTCTCAACATTGGAACAATCATAACAATGATAATAATAAAGTATTTGGAGCATTTGTATTGGCAACTAATTGGTTTGGGAAAAAGATCAACAACTAGGTATCCTTCCCCATTTCATATTATTATTCATAGTAAATAGCTTGGTAATAATAATACTACTTACACACCTAATAATGCAGAGTTTTCTTTGTTTCTCAATGTGTTTGGCTTCACAAAAGTGCCAAATTTATGTTGTATTACTAGTAAGGGACCAATCAAATAAGGGCATCCCAATAGTTAAGTGAATTTTGTAAACCCACAAGTTGAATAATGGAAAAGTGTCCACCAACCATGTTTGGGTGTTTCCTTCTCTTAAGATATTGCACACTTTTCAAAAGTCCACAATTTTGTTTTTAAGTACTTGGAGAAAAAGTGACATAGAATATTGGGTTTGTCATGTTGGCACATCACAATGACGGTGTGCTTTTTTCAATCATGTAACATCATTGCCATAAGACCTTTGTCATGACATGTTAGTATCAATAGATGATGACATCTAAACCTAACCCTAGGTTAGTAACTTCATTTTGCTTGACTAACCCAATTGAGTTATGTGTAGAAAATGGTTGTGAAATCTGAAAACTTACTTGAAGTTAGGTCGTACTTCAAGAAGAGTAGTTCAAACAAATGGACTTGATTTTTTAATTTTGAATTTTGGTTTAATAAGTGGTTTTTAATTTGCTTGAAAAAAATATTTCATGTTAGATCTAGAATCTGTGAAGGACTTGAACCAAGGGCCTATGTGGAGCACCTTAGCAAGCCACCTCCTACAAGGAGCCTTCAATGAGGTCATATGCAATAAAATAGTCAACAAATGTTCTTGGATGTCAATTAATAAAGAAGCTCACAAGGAAGTAAGTTCACCATTAAGTTTGGACTATCATAGTACCTTTTCAAGTTTATGGTAATTAAATTATTTTCAGAAATGTCAAATTCTCTAAAAATTATTTGTTTGAAATGTTAAATTTTAAAGAAATTACAAGGGAGGGTGAAAAAAATAAAATTGGTGGAAACCCATGAGCTTCTTGCTCCATGTCAATTCACCATGTTCATAGCAAGTATCCAAAAATTGACAACAATTCTTTATCCTCTAATTTGGTGGAACATTTTGTCTCCCCATTTTAAAAAAAAGAACCAATAGAAAATGTTGTAAAAGATGTCAATATCAATTCAAAGTCTAAAAATCATGCCAAAGAAGTTACCTAGATATTTATTGCTGAAATTTTATAATTTTTCTTAACTACCAACATGGGTTTTGAAATATAATACAATTATTCGACACTTCATTGCCAAACTTGAAAATGGACTATAATAATCAAATGTTAAACTACTCAATCAAGCCTTTTATAAGTCTCACTATTTCCTTTGGTAACAGAATTATCATTAGCCTCACCCCTCCTTTGGACCAACAACTTCTACACACTTAGCAACATGACAAAACCTTCAACCTAAAACACAAATGTTCACAATTTACATTTCACAACCAAATTTAGTCAAAAGTGTGTGATTGGAGGGGAACTTGAAATGCAAATGTCCAAAGATATTCACTAGCACCATCATCAATTGAACAATTGAAAAAAAGACCCAATTGTGTGTGTTCTTTTGGAATGATAGCAATTACTCTCCAAAGTACACACACAAAATTGCAAAAACACAAAACGGTTGTTGTTCCAAAAATTTAAAAAGATTTAGAACATTCAAAACAAATAAACTCCACATTACAATGGAAACATGAAAACCTCAACTTGACACCTTATTGCTAACCAAAACCTCTTCACAATTGTTGTTCCTTATCTCTTCGTGCAATAAGAACACAATAGACCTCACACAAAAACCACAATTGAACATCAAACTAAAATGACCCCAAATTTAGGGGCAATGTTGAATCGCTTTGTAAAATTTTTGTGCCATTTATCACATGTTTACTCATGTATTGCCAAAACACAAGGTTCTAGTGCTAAGTTAAAGGGACTTTACAGATAACTTTAATATTTTTTAGAATTATCAAATGCAACAAAGGTTAATCCCATATTTTATAAATAGATTATGGCATATAACCACCAACTACATTTCCCCTTCTTCCAAGATGATAAGTAGTTTTTTCGCTCTCCTTTCAATAAGTACAAAATCAATTAAGATGATTAAGATCTTGTTTAAAAAATCCTTAGATTTTTGAGCTTTTGGTCATCCTTTGAATATAATAATATGTCAAAGAAGTGTTTGTTGGCTTAGAGGATGTAAAGGTTCCACTCTTTACTAGTATGTGATTACAACTATTTTTTATGAAAGCAAATTGCACATGGTGTAAATTGATCCTTTCAAGTTTGAAATTTCCTACAACAAGCTAATGAAAGCATTGTAATTTTACATAATATTCTCCACATATCCACAATGAATTTAAATTTTGAAATCTATGAGTTCATATTGTTGCAAAAAAGTTGAACATTTTCTCAACCATGGACCAAAACTTGACATCAATCAATCCTTTGGCATCAAAATTTCCAATATGAAAAATAATGAGCTTTGATTCAAATTTACATCCTCATAACCATTTGTCCTATACATATAACTACACCATTTGAAATATGGTGTTCCATGAACACATTTTTGGTTTCATTATGAATGGAAACATTCTATAAACAAAATTCCTCTCCTTTTATATTTAACTGATTTTATTTCTTTGTTCTAATCAAATACTTGATATAATGTTGAACATCTTGTAACAAAAACTTTTTAAAATGGGCTTGCAACTTCCAATTCATTAAGTGTCCTAAAAGTTATGAAGTTCAAAAGCCTCAACAAATTGAAATACTTCAATTTTGGTAGTGGGATTTTGGTAGTTTTAAAATTTGTCATTTTAATGAAGGCCCATGGAAACTTATAAATACAACTATATGGAAAGCAATGCCTCTTATAAGGGTCTCGTCGATGGTGACCTCATGATGCATCTATGATAAATATATATATCCTAATTTCAAATTAAATGGACTTGAACAACATTAAATCCTTATTTCATTTGCATTGTGCAAATTTAGGGTTTGAAGATTCTTGTGAAGTAGCATCATGTCTTTTGAACATCCCAAAGCTTTTAATGCAACCCAATGGTAAGGAACTAGGAAATGCATTTAAAGCTTAAACAATTTTTTTTGCTTGTTCAATGGAGGTATTATCACCAATACAATTTCATGTCAAACCTATGAGTTGCGTCATTTTTTATCATCAATGAAAGCATAAACGCCCAAAAAAATAGATTAAATGACTATTGTAACATGTGGTTAGCTTCCAAGTTGAGCAAAAAAATTATTATTATTTTCCAACACCATATTCATAAATATATTTTTGATATTTCTCAACTAATTTGCATCCCATTTTTCTTCAATTCAATTTGATTCAATTCAATTCAATCTTAATCCAATTTTTGAATTGAATTAGAGTTGAATTGGAGTTATAGTGAAATAAATATGATGAATTCAATTCAAATCAATTTGCATGCAATTTCATTCAAATGTTTTCATTCAAAATGGAACTTAATTTCCACATTGAAATCAATTCATTTCTTTCATTAATTGATTAGATGATTGTCACTAGTAGTACAAAACAACATGGAGCCCAAGTAGATCAACATCATAATGAACATCATAATAGGTTAATATTGTAACCAAGGGTTAGACTTGTCATTGTAAAATTGAAATTTTCATTTTTCCAAAACTTCAATTATTTTTTTTTGCGTAATGAAATTATTTTATTTTTCATTCATGCAACTTTGAATTTTCTTGAAATTTGTCATATGTTGGATACACAAAAAAAAATATTGGATGGTATGTGGTAGATGGTGGCATTAAATGCATGGTTAGATGTTACACATACATGCTTATTCATGCATCTATTCTTCATTAAACACACATAATCCAAATTATCCATCAAACAAAAAGAAAACCTATCACAATGTTGATGCATCTAGAGGACCAAGGATGACATCAAAATATTCACCAAGGCAATCAATTTCACTCATGACGAAGATAAAAGGTGTCAAGTGGATTGCTTGTAGAAGGTGGTTTTTTATACAAATGCCTATATTTTGTGTTCACAAATTTCATCATTAAAGAAGTGAAATATTCAACATTTTTGTCACCTCTACTTGGGCATTTTATGATATTCTAGATTATTTAATGATAAACCTAACCATAGGCTAGGGTAGTATAAATATGTGTGAAATTGTAATATTGTGGAATAATATATGAATTTGAAGCACATAAGTGGCTATGGAATATGAAAAGGTTCACATTGGAATCTAGAGCTAGGGATTTGGGTTAAGGTAAAACCATAGTATTTATAATTTATCTAACATGTGATAATGTCAATGTATATATATATATATATATATATATATATATTAGTGAAAACAAAAAATAACATGTTGTGGTCCCAAAATAGAAGTCTAGTGGGCTTGGGCAAGTAAACCAATTGGCATACTTGGAGCTTTAGGTAGCTTAAACATGTTTTTTTAAAACTCAAAAATTTTAAATGTTCAAATAGAAGGAAGAACCTAAAAACAACACACCATCTGTCTTGAGGTAGTTGGAATTAATTAAGGTCCAAATTATTAATGACCAAAAAACCTTGGTAACAAAAATTATTTTATTTTACCACATAATCGTGGTCATTGCCCTAGCAAAAAACCCATTTGTGATACAATAATTATCAAACTTTTCACATGATTCACAAACTTACTCTAATTATATGGAATCACAATGTTTAGTAAATACTATATACAGATTTCATAAAGATTTTAAATCATTTCAATTTCTTAAAAATATTTTTTTAATTTTTTAATAATTTGTGCCATATAATATTTTATGCAAACATATTCCAACATCACATCATATCAAATTTTAAATTTTATTTTTTTTGCCTTTCTTTTTTTGGGTTTTGACCTATCATAATATACAATAACATTGTGAAAATTTATCATAATAATGACATGGTTGAAATTCAAACATGGTTCCCTTGAAAGAAATACAATGTGAAAACAATCTCCCCCGCCCAAGTTTGCTTTCACCCCAAATTTCATTGAAACTATTCTTAATGTTCTTAATCATATGAGTCTTTCATATGATTAATTATCTCAAGATTAAGTGTTTTGACATCCTTTGATGCCCTTGTTGGAAGACTGTTGTGCAAACAAAGTTGTAAGCAATTTAAATATGGTTCTAAATTGGCAAGGAAGCTTTGTACACTCAAACTAAGTGGTACACCAAACCATTTCATGATCATGATGGAAAGTGCAATATAGGAAATTGTGATTATCGTGGCAAGTTTAATTGTTGGATCAAGGAATGTTGCAAGCGAAAGGTAGACATTCACAAACCTAATAACAACCACTATCTCAACCTAGAATAACATAGTAAATAGTCAATTCATTCAATAAAAAATGATCCAGCAAGATCTATGGATCTTCATGAGTAAAACATTAATGATTTGTTTGAAATAGTTGTAGCTAGCCTAGTGAAGACAAAACCACATTGGTAGGTTGACTTTAGAGTTTTTTGAAACATATTACTAAAAGTGGAAAACTCATGTCCAACCTCAAGAAGTTTATCATACTAGTTATTATGCACACAATAAGGGGACAATCACAAGTTCTATGATTGGCATGGCAATGTGCTGGACCTAGGTCCTCATGGCCACTACTTGTTTGAATAAATGTATCTAGAGTATATTAGGCCTTAAATTACATGATGCAAGATGATTACACAAACACTTATTAGGTTGGTAGTTACATGCAAACTAAATGGATGTACATACAATCATGAATTTACATTGGTAGCTACTTTAACAAGTTGCCCTTTGATCTACTCTCTTTGATCTTCAATATTTTAGTGTTCCATGTAGGACCCAAACCTACATGTGTGTTCATAATACTTACATAACGTGCCCATTATGGTATCAAAGCAATGAGGGGACATCTTTTTAAAAATTATGTTTGATTGTTATGAGTTGTGTGCTAAATCAACATTAAGAAATGAGATTAAAATTATTTTAGAATAAAATTGAATGGTTGAATGTGTTGTGTGCCAAAGTTTTTTTTTAAGTTGTCAATGTGATTGCAAGGGTTTTTTCTTTTGTCTTTTTTTTTGTGTTTAAAGTTTGTTTGTTATTTTTATTGACTTGCTTGTTTATTTTTAGTTGAATCTATTGTATTGGAATCAAAGACTTAAGAGCACCATGACAACAAGAAACGTTCTCCCTGACACACAAAAATTGACAAGTGACAACTACTAAACATTGAAGTCCCATTATAAGTTACTCATGATGAATGAAAATACTTTGAGGTATGTGGACCTCGATAGGACCAATCTTCCAATTGGAACAAAAGGTAATGAGATAATTTAGGGTCATGTCAAAGCTTTCTACTCCATCAACATGTTTTGTAGAGAAGATATTTTCAACTTTTTCACAAAAATCTCTAACCCACAAGTTTCTTGGAACACATTCAAAACTTGTTTTGAATTTATTAACAATGTTTTTCATATCATGCTCTTGGATAAATTGAATTCAATCAAGTTACAAGAAGGGTCAATGATGGAATACATTAAAAAACTTCAAGAATTCAAACTAAATTCAAGGGAATTATGGACACAACATATATAAGTCTAATCAAGTGGAGCACCACCTTGGAGGACATGACCATTAGACTTCTTCAAGCAAAGGCATGTTTGCAATTTTGCCAAAGTTCCATTGCCATCATGCCAATAAACATGGATGTGTTAACTACGAAGATGCAACATAATTCAATTACAACCTACAAGCAACAACATTTTGGCTTCAAACCTCCTTACCAAAGCTCTTAGTTTGGCAATCAACCCTCATATCAAACTTCATATCGCCCCCTACATCAAACATCAACTAGTTTTTTATGCTGCAATTTTTGTGGTTCCATTGAACATCTCATCGCACTTGTCCAAAATGTGCATAGGAAATGGCCAAGCATGTCCACGAATGTCATGATGTAGGTGGACTTGGACAAGCTCATCCCACATTTCAATCTCACATAATCATGATTCAAGAGCTTGGGGAAACACCTTTTAAGACAAATGATCAAATCAATGTCTTTAATGTGGCACTTAATGGGCTAGATTTAGAGCAAATGGTTCATAGATTATAGACTAAAGTTGTTCCTATCATGTTTATGGGGATCCTAATGTCTAAATTCTAGCCTGGATGTCCAACACAATCTAACTATGGTCCAAACAACAAGAATTTTTATTTTTTCTTATTAAAGGCAAAGGCATTGTAAATTTTGGATCTCAAGGTGAAATAAAAATCAACAATGTCTACTTTGTGCATGGACTTTCCTTCAATTTACTTTCATTAAGGTCCATAGCTAACATGGGGTTGGTTTTAATGTTTGATGATAAATAATGTCTCATCTATCAAGGCCCTAATAGGATTGTAGGTCAATGAATACGTGACTAAACAACAAGTCTTGACTGATACATCATCATTAATCCAAAATTCAAGATATGTGCAATTGCTTCACCTTTAGCAAGAACCTTTGGCATCATCACCTTAGGCACTTAAACCAACATAATGTTAAATCAATGGGGTCACATCATATAGTCAAAAGCATTCCCCTAATCCCCTGACCACATGATGTTTGCTATAACTATTAGCTTAGCAAGCAAGCTCATGAACCAATTCTAAAGGAAGTTATTCGCCCTTGAGCTAGAAAACCATTGGTTTTAATTCATTTTGATCTTTGTGGTGAAATTTGCCTTACTTTTTTGGGTGGCAATTTTTTTTGTCACATTCACTAATGACTATGCCAAGTTCACCTGGATTTATTTTATACGGAATAAATATGAAACTTTGCAATATTTTCAACATTTCAAGGCCAAAGTTGAATTAGTTTTCAACACCAAGATTCAAATCATTCAAGGTGGGGAGTTTCTTTCTTTGACTTTCACTATTCAATGTTGAATTTAGCTGGTATCCACTAAAAACTCATACAAGTGTATGCACCCCATCAAAATAGGGTTAATGTTCATGCAAAAATAGAACATTTCTTGAAAGGCACAAGTTATGATGTTTGAAGCTTATATGCCACAATTCCTATGGTTAAAAGTTGCGAACATCGCCAATTATTTCACAAATCATTCTCTAACCCATGCTAATTATGGTGTGAGCCATACTAATCCCTCTTTGGCAAACCCCTTGAGTTGCACCATCTTCAAATGTATGGTTGTGTGGCTTTCATCCACATCCCCAAAAAGAAGTGTGTCAAGCTTGATGCTCACAATGAAAAATTCATTTTTGTTAAATATTCCAATGAAACCAAAGGGTTCCACTTTTATAATCTTGCTTCTAGCATGATTACTATTAATATTGATGCAAAATTTATAGAACACCACTATTGACATACATTATCAAATTTCACAACCCTTGTTGTGTTTTTTGAAGCTTTGATGAATCAATTAACATCTATTCAAGTCATTGACCCAATCTTCACACCTTTGTCAAGTGTGTTTGCAACCCTATCAACATTAGAAAGTTTTATGCCCACTTCTTTGCCCTTACATTTAAAAGTTTCCACTAGCACCTTCACCTTTTCAACATATGATTTTTCCCCCATTTCACCACCACCAACATCTTCCAATTCTTCAAAATCTACATCAACAACTAAATTGATCGGCCTTCGTTGTTCAACACATTACATTTCCCCAACTATTGGTTGTTGGAATATGTTGTTCATGTGGAGTTCTTTGATGACATCATCTCATGTGTGGTTACCTTGGATGAACCATGTTTCTATTAAGATGTAACATGTGGTCCTTCTTGGGTCAATGCCATGGAGTAAGAAATGACCTAATTCATGACAATGAAACTTGGTCATTAATTGATCTTTTGCCTAGCCTCAAACCCATCTCAATGAAATGGGTCTACAAATTAAATAGTTACCCTCTTGACACCTCCCCCCAAAGCACATGGCTTGTTTTGTCACTTGTGGTGATCAATAGGATGATGGGATTAACCACTAAGAGACATTTGCACTAGTCATCAAATGGTCAACAATGTTGCCATTGTTGCACAAAAAAGGTGGCATGTGCACCATATGGATGTCAAATTGGCTTTCTTCAATGGCAATAT
>Ga0209611_10004312_pt1 | contig 24405 bp, 23 predicted proteins | sample S1TSphgellanicum_3_FD_187693 | JGI IMG/M metagenome (GOLD analysis project Ga0209611, IMG submission 187693) | Host-associated microbial communities from peat moss isolated from Minnesota, USA - S1T2_Fc - Sphagnum magellanicum MG (SPAdes) (version 2) | ecosystem: Host-associated > Plants > Peat...
GTTGGGTTAAGCATTAATTAAAAACAAAATATTAAACTTTTAGCAATAAATATCAACAAACCTGTAAATAATAAGTATTAAAAATTTGAAAAATCGCATGTTGATTGATAAATTTTTTTTTTTTTTAATTCCAAAAATTGAACATGGTACTTATTCTAAACTGTATATTTCAAATATATAATCAACTTCCAGTTTGTTATATATATTTTAAAATATAAATACATAACAAAATTATGTTCTATAATTAATGGAAGGGTTTAAAAAATTTTGAATTATAAATTATATATTTAACATCACCATTTTTTTAATACACAAATGGAAATTGGAACCAAAAAAACAAAAATTGAAAAAAAAAAACTTGTTTACATGAAAATATGGATATAGATATAAAATTGAATAAGGTTAGTTCACAAATAATAATGAATTTCCATTATAATGTTGGTGTTTGTCTTTTTGATGTTATTTCATATTTATTAAACAATTCATTAACATCATCAATAGTTCAACAAAATTGTATGGCTTATTTACAAGAATATTTGATACTTGGTACAATAAAAGCATTATATTGTCACATATTTGAATTGAACGTTTAGTTTTTACATGATGGAAAAGTAATTAATGAACCAAACTACATGCAAAGAATGTCAATACTTGCAACAAATGGTGGATTATGGGGTGATTTTAGTGTTGTGTTTTGGATATCGAAATATTTGCAACATCCATTTCATGTATGGAAAAAAAATAATGGAAAAATAATGTCAAAAGTGGGAAATGAATATAATAATGAAAATTTACATATAGTTTACGGAAATAATCATTTTGAACCTACAAATGTGCATAATGAAATTGCTAATGTTATAATTGCGATGTAAATAATCAAATGAGTAAGACTTTTATAATCAAAAAAATAAAAAAAATGTTGAAACTAAAAGAAAAAGATTTTGTTAAACTTTTGAATTGAATAGTGCACTACTAAAAATGGTCAAAAACATCTTGAATGGACTAAACAAGAAGTTGAATTAACATTTATTCATCTATATCCATATTTAAGTTTAAACACATTACAAATCAAACAACATTTAAAATATCTTGAATTTAAAAATAACATAAAAGATAATATTTGTTTACAAAACAATGAAACAATTAATGTTAAGGTGTCACAAAATTATGAAAATAATGATTAGGAATATGTGTCAATAAACAATCAAACCAAGAAAGAATTACTGAGAATATAACAAAAAAACCTATAGACAATGTGTTACAAGGTATTGATAAACAAAATAATTAATAATACAAAATGTGGGTGCAGTTCATTAGTCCTAGTTCATTACAGAAGTGTATTCATTCACAATCCAATGAAGTCAATTGGTGTACATGGACACCTTTTGTTGTAATGACTGTTGACAAAGAATTAATAAATAATAATAATATTATTATTATTAATGGTAAACATGCAAATTTTGCAACTAATATATGTGAACATAATATTTTAACAAGGAACAAAAAAAAAAAAAGAATGAAAAAAATGTTAGTAATAAATACATTATTAAATATAAGAAAGATATTGAAGATATTGAAGATATTGCAAATCAAATATGTTTTTGTTGTCAAAGGTTGTGTTTTTGACATCAAGTTTTTTATGTCAAAATCATGTATTGAACAATTTCTAGATGTTATTAAAAGCATGAAATCAAATGATGATGTGTTGATCTATAAAGGTTGCCAAAATAATATTGATTTAAATCAACCTTTAATTAAACTTAATGTTACGAGAAGAAAGTTTTATTGCACCTCAATTTACTTTTGCTCAAATTTTTCAACTACATGGGCATGGACAATATGGGATGTGCACAATAGTATTGTAAATGTAGCAACAAATTTAAATTTGGTACAAAATGTTTTGCCACAAATGCCATATGATGATTCATCAATTTTTAGTTTTTTGAAAAAAAAAGAAAAAGTTTATATATATGTTAGGTTATATATGTTCATCCAAACATTGTAATAAAAACATTACAACAAATCCATCAAACTCCATTATACATTAATGCAAAAGTTCATATTCAACCAAATTAGCAAGGTTTAGTAAAACTTGCCAATGCAATTAAAGCAACTGATTTAAAAGTTAGAAAATGAATTCAATGTTAATAAGTAAGACATATTTGAAGGAATTCCTGAAAACAATTGTGGCAACACAATGATTCAAAACATACTAAATCCTAAACAAATAATTGATGATAAATCTAAACCAATAATAGTTTCTCCTGAAGAAAACTTCAAACTTTTTAGATTGTTTCATGATAAACATTCTAAGGAATATAATTTTCCAACATTGCTTTTTGGGTAACCAAGACCATTTTTTGAATGTTCATATCACAAAATAGTATAAGCTAAATTAACAAGCATTAACAAAAAAATTGCATCCCATATATCAAACATATTTTAAAAAACAATTAGAAATTTAATTCATTTGATATTATCTTCTTCATGGATTCACATTCAAAAAAAATAATTGTCAAATCATGTTTTAATACCTAGTGATGTATCAAATAATGTAAACTTAAATCAAATATTCAAATCTAATTTAAGTTATAGTTGTTTTGTTGACACACATTAAGACATTTCCAAATTATTTAAACCACCTTTGAAAAGAAGTTTTTGTAATGATTAAACAATTTGGACCTCCAACATTCCTTGTAACATTCATCATAAGTGTGAATAATTGGTCTATACTAATGAAAATATTAAAAGATTTGCATACTAAACATTTTCAACAAAATGTGAAAATATTTTTCAATGATTCAGTAGCTAATAATTTTTTTGTTAAAAATGACCTTAAATTACATGTGTGCGATATTAGGAATTGTTTGCATAAATTACTTAAAAAGACTAACATTCTATTTGGAGAAATTTGAGATTATTTTTTCATCACAAAATTTCAATTTGGAGGTTTGGCACATGATCATGGGTTGATATGGGTAAAAGATGTGTTTCGATTTGGTATTTCTATGAATGAAGAAATTGATCAAATACTTAACAATCGATCAAACTATTTTACCAAAAGATATTCATAATGCACAAATACATCAACATAAACGAACATGAAAGAAAAAACGATAACAAATTTGTTGATTTCAATATCTTAAATCACCAATGTGATGTACAAAAATATTATTACCTTTAAATAAAGAAACTCGTACTCCAAATTTGTGTAGTACAACAACTCAAATTTTCAATAAACTTGTTAGCATGGGTATAAGTTTAAATATCACAATTGATGATTTTTTTACATAATTACAAATAGATGAAATTATTTATTCATTTGCATTATGATGTACATTATGTAAACCAACATTATTTTTAAAATGTAAACCAAACGATATACGCATGAATGTATTTAACATACATGTAGGACCTTAATGGCAAGCTAATATAGATGCACAATTTATTTTAAATCCATATGTTGTTGTTGTTTATTACACTTCTTATTTAACAAAAATGGATAAATTTGTTACACGTGAAATGCAACATATATCAAAAAAATGTAAATTTGAAAAGAGATTGAAGCATCTAAATGAATTAAAAAATTAAGATATGCATTTCTAAACACACAACAAATATCAATCCAACAAGTAATACATATATCATTATCAATTCCACATTATCATTTAACAAGATATTTTCAAGCCATAAATACATTCAAAGAGTTTCATAAGGCATTTGCATTATTAACAAATTTTTTAAAAAAAAAGTTATCATTAACTTTGATAAACATAGATTGTAAATTTTTAATTGAAAAATATAGTAAAAAAGATATGATATTAGATTTTTTATGCCTTGCTAAATTTATAGCAAATATGATACTAAAACATGTAAAATTTGTAAACGTGCTAAAATTATTTGTTGGGCTTGTTTTAATGTTCATAAATATCCTAAAAACCATTATATGGAATTATTATTATTATTTAAACCTTTTTGTGAATCATAAATTAATTTGAAAAAATCTCACATTGATTTTAAAAAAAATAAATATGTATATCATTTCAATACTAATAATAAAGATAATGCTGAATGGGATTATTTACAATCAAAACTAAAAGAATATGTTAAAAATTCATGAAACTAATGGTCTGGAAATATTATTTAAAATGGAATTATTAGTGAAACTAACAATTCACATAAAAACTTCATTAGTTACAAATGTTAATGAAGTTGGACAATATGATTTAATATATGAAAATTGTATACAAATGAAAATTTATAATAATAAAAAAGAAGCATTGAAATGTAGTTTGTTGAAAACAAAATGATGAATGTATACCATATGAACATTTTTCTTTAGAAATGAGAAAATTAAATGATGAACAAATTAGAATTATTGTAGATGATATTTTGCAATGGAAGAATAAATATCCATTAAAACCTTTACATCTTTTTTAACAAGAGGTATAGGGAGAGGAAAAAGATGCACACTTATGTGTATTATACAAAATATGTTGCAATACTATATAAAACAAATAACAAATGTTGATCCTTTAAAGCCAAAAATGATTAAGTAAACATACATAGGAAAATTTGTGTTTAATATTATTGGGACAATTATGCATTCATGACTTTTCATTAAACAAAAACTATAATGAACTTAAAACATTAAGTGATGAAAAATGTGACATTTAATTAAAACTTATGATCAATTGCAATTAGTAACAGTAGATGAGATACCTTTGGTAAGTAATAGAATGTTGTCATTCATTGATCATAGATTACTTGTTATAAAGCAAGTTCATGAAAAGTTTATGAGTGGCCTTGATGTTATAATGATTACTTACTTTTATCAAGTTTCACCAATTCAAGATTCATGGATTTTCAAATAAAAAACTAATGGATTTGATATTCTAAGAACTAATTTTTTGCATGAAAACGTAAAATGTTGTGAATTAAAACAAGTTATGCAACAAAATGATCTTGAATTCATTAACATTTTAAATAGATTTCAAACAACATCACAAGCTTATGAAGATATTAATTTCATTAATAAAATTTGTTGTAAATGACTACCAATAGATAACACTTTACCATAGTTGTTTTATACCAACATTAAAATTATTCAACATAATAAAAACATATTTGAAAATACGTTTGGTAAAACATTTGCATTTTTCGCACGAGATGTTCATGTTGAAACATGTCCTCATTTTAGATTATTAATAATACCAAACCAAGTAGTTGGTTTGCATCATAATTATTAGTTAATAAAAATATGTTAATCAAATTATGTGCAGGAAATTATGCAACATTAAATGGTCTTGTAAATGGTGTTGATGGGATATTAAAGATTATATAGAAACATTTTCAAAATCACTCATATGGATATGAAAACATTTGAATTGGAAACAACACGAAATTAAAAAATTATCATTTATATAAACAATTTCCAAGACTAAATAAAAGTTGGACACCAATTGAACAAAAAAATGTTGAACTACAAATCAATAGTAATCGTAATCATATAATCACAAGAATTCAATACCCTATTCAACTAATTGTAGGTCACATTATACATCATGCATAAGGTTTAATGTTTGATCATTTATTGTTTGATCCAACTGGTGTAACAAGACATGGTCTTACATACCCAACTTTGTCTTGCATTCATTGAAAAGAACATTTTTATTATATAAAAATACAATATTTTCTCTTGTTTTAATAAAAATGGTCAAGGATATTTTATGATGAAATGGTCTTACTATTAAATACAATATCAACAACAAATGTTAATGCGGAATTCATTGTTGCAACCTTTAATCAAAACACATGAGAAGTTATGCATGTAATTGTAATTTACAAACCTCTTAAAATGCATATATCTTATTTTATTTCAATTTTAAAAACTAATTGAAAAACAATTCCCATTGATTGTCCAATTGTAACGATTGGAGATTTTTAATGTAGACATGTTAACAAGCACATCATAATCAATGACATTACAAAACATTATAAATAAATATGTGTTTAAAAACATTCTTCCCTTTAAAACAATTATTATTTATAACACATAAATAGACCATATATGGACCAATGTTTTAACACAACAATGTCATTTTGAATCAATGGAAGCATATTGGACAATCCATAAACCTATATATTTTGCATTTAAGTTACCAAATTATGTTGGAAATTTTAATTTACCACATAATAAAACATAATTTCACTTGCTTTTTTCAATTATGTCAATGTAGCTATTTTAAGGATTGAATTTCTTTTTTTTTGAAAAATATTTATTTTTATCACCATTAGATGATGATTTTTTCTTGAATAATGATATTTTTTCCCTTTATATTCAAATGATTTCAAATACAAACACAAGTCTTGTTTATACATGTAAATGTATATATCTATATATGTATATGTATGCCTATGTGCATGTGTATTTATTGATGTATTTATAGGTGTATTTGGGTTTGTATGTGTTTAAATTGTTCATGAATACAATTATTATTAAATGAGGTTAATAAAAACTAATCAAATTCTATTATGTGAAATTGTAGCAAAATTTCATTCATTCATTTTTTAAAAATTGAGATTCATTATCAAAATAATTATAAATTAACATTTACTAATTTTGTACATATTGAATGTTGTTAGATGAATATTTAGAATATATTTTAAAAATCATTTGTGCATCAAATGATTTGAATTTATTTGAATTTCTTTGTTTACAAAGACAAATACCTATTTGAACACTCTTCTCCAACTTTAATTCAAGTTGAATGTCCACTTTTAGTTGCATGTTTTGAGCATGATGTTGACACTACACAATTCAAAAAGAAGTTGTGTGATAGACGAACTTACATTCTAGAATGTATTTAGGACCTCAAAATGAAACCCCCAAAAAAATGTAAAATAGAACTTCCCATGGACACCTAAAAATAACCAAAAGGGTACAATTATTGTTCAACGAAGTTAATAAAAACTAATCAAATTCTATTATGTGCAAAATGTCACTTATTTATTTAAAAAAATCCTAATTCATTATCAAAATTACTATAAAGTAACATTTATTAATTTTGTACATATCAAATGTTGTTAAATGAATATCTAAAATATATTTAAATATTCATTTGCACATCAAATGAATTGAATGTATTTGAATTTCATTGTATACAAAGACAAATACCTACTTGAGCACTCTTCTCCAATTCTAATTTAGGTTGAATGTCCATTTCTAGATGCATGTTTTAGGCATGATTTTGACACCACATGATTCACCAAAAAGGTAGGAAAGGATTTAATAAGTTAACACATAATAGTTATGCAATGGACCTATAGAGGTTGTAGAAACCAACCTAGATGTAATACAAATAAGATTATGTGGGCATTCAATTGCATAACTCCCCATGTGATTGTAGATAGTCCACTTTTTTGTCTAAATAATAGTTGAAACATTGATTTTGTGCATTGTCGGTGTAACTGATTCATATTTTGGAGTGACCTACATAGATCAAATGTTCAAATACTAGTGGTGGTGCATGTTCCTATAGAGAAATTATCTTCAAAAGTATAGAGAATTTTTCAATACCCATGATTCAAAAAGAACATGGAAATGACCATATAATAAGGAACTTCATTTTTTAATTTGATTTTAAAAAAAAGAAAGAGGAAACCCCACCCTTAAGAAAAGAGAAAAACTCACAAAATAAAATTCATGACTTGCTTGAACAACAATGCCAGAATCTCTAAAGCTTTTGCGACAATCATTCCATGTTTACTTGAGGCACCAATACCTTGCTTTGGACAAACAATAGTTATAAATTGTTGTGGCAACTCTAAACCGGAATGTAATTTGGACAAAAAAGGTTATATGTAGGAAAAAAAAATTTACATGCTAAAAATCCCTTTGTAGATATCCTCAAAGATTTCAAGGTCATTATCTTTCACCAATTTTTGATGTAAGCATGACTTAATGTTGTTCTTAAGGTTTCACTCAATCCTTTATCCAAGGAAACACACCATCACAATACATTCAATTTATATTACACTAACTAAATGTCTATCCCATGGATCATTAAACTAAACACGAGAAACTCCTTGTGTTTACTATTGGTCATTAAACAAGAAGTTTAATTTATTCACTCATAATTAAAATCGTTTTATTGAAAATTGTAATAATTAATTTCCTATGTTTTATTACAAAAAGGTTTCATTATTGCTTTCAAATTTGTGTTGTAAAAAAATTGAAAACAACATACGTGTTGATTTATCATTATATAATTTATAACTAGGTAATCTATGAACATGTAATTTTTATTTATGACTTTGTAATTTTCACCAGATAAGTTATAACTAAATTATTTATCATTAAATAAATAATTTTTTAATTAATTAATTACTTTGCTTGAAGCTCTTAAAAACATTAATTTATGAATGTAGCAATTGAAGCTTCATAATTTAGTACAACAAGACTTCTAACAATAAACAAACTTTCTTCCTTACACATGTCTTTCACAACAATGGCAAAAGCTTTATCTATTTGAGCAAAACAAATAAAATGATGGCCTTTGATTCACACTTGATTTTGCATCTTTTTTCTTGTTGAAGAACTAAGGTCTAACAAGCACACACACACACAACTTACCCATAATGTTGTCAACAAATCTTTAAAAGACAAACCATACCATAAGTAGCATATCTAAAATAGTAATGCCACTATAATTTCTATGTATGTTTAGTTGATACCTCACGTGTGTTAGATGAAAACTTCACTTTGTGCTCTCCAAAACACTTAAACCCTAAACAAATTTGTTCGCTTCACCTCTCCTTCATTGATTTACATCATGTGTAGCATTAGCAAAGTAACAATGTAATGTTAACATACAATACAAATACAATGAAAACAAGAACATAAAAAACATAATTAAAATTCATGCAATTAATTTTTTTACAATATTCATCAAAATTAAGACTAATTTTCAATAAAATACAAAAAAAATTGTATAAACATATATGTCATTAAATATATATTATCCATTGCTTCAATGAAAAAAATTAAAAATTTGTTGTTGACCACTCTTTGAAAATCTATTTGTTTTCTTTTCACAAACTTTGCACCAAGATCTCACTATTGTGCAAAGTACCTACTTTTCATGTTACACATTACACCTCACCATGTTACCATTATGTAAAATGCACTTATGACTGAAGAAATCTTTAGACCATGAGGCTATGCAATGTAAACAAGAAAATCAAAAAATATAGTTAGAATTCGTACAATTAAAATTCTTGTAATATTCATTTTGCTTCAAATGACTTGATCAAAATTCATCAAAACTAAGACAAGTTTTTAATAAAAATACAAAGAAAAAAAATTGTATAAACATATATGTCTTTTAATATATGTTATCTATTTGTATATTAAATACAAAATACTTCACAAAAATACCAAATGTAATTTTCCATCATAAAATAAATACACCCCGCAATTTCAAAATAATAAAATTAAAAACCAAAAACATATTTTGTGACCAATTTACTTTCATTTGAAATTATTTCATCATAATTAGTCAAAATATACAAAAAATAATAATTCTAATGACAACAAATAATATTTTCCAACCTTACAATTAAAAACCATTGAAATTAGAAACCTTTTTTTTTTGACAAAATTAATTTCATTTAAAAATATTTTATCATAATTGATTAAAATATTATTTAAAAAATAAATTAGATAAATTTCAACAATAACTAATGACATTTTGCAACCAAATTCATTACAATTGAAATTATTTCATAACAATGAAATTAAATAATTTTACGAAAACATTTATAAAAATATATAGAATGAAACACTAAAGAAAACTACTTTGATTTACAATAAATTTAAAACATTATTAGAACTCATGCAATTAAAAACAATGAACATACATATTTTTTAATGAATTTCTTTCCATTTTCAAATCAAAAGTCATAATTAGAATTTATATTATTATTTTCCCATTATTGATTTTTTCAAATGATTTGATTCGAATTCATCAAAACTATAACAAAATTTCAATCAATATATAATGCAAATAAATTATATAAACACACACTTGATCAATATATATGTTATCCATTTGTATGTCAAATATGATTTTTTTCACAAAAATGCCAAATGTAAAATTATGCATCATAACATAAATAAACCCTAGAATCCCAAAACATCAAAATTAGAAATTAAAAAAATATTTTGTGACCAAATTAATCTCAGTTGAAACTATTTAATCATAATTGATAAAAATATATGAATAATATTCTCCAACCAAATTCGTTACAATTGAATTCTTTTCATAATAATCTAATTAATATTTTTTAATGAAAACATGTAAAATATATATAAAATGAAATACTAAAACAAAGTACTTTTAATTGCATTGAATTAAAAACATAGTTAAAATTCATGCTATTAAAAAGAATTAACATACATATTTTATAGTTTATTTATTTTCATTATTGAATGAAAAATCATAAATTTAATTTATATTATTTCTCTTGCAATATTCATTTTATTTCAAATGATCTAATCAAAATTCATTAAAATTAACAAAGTTTTTGAATAAAAATACAATAAAAACAAATTGTATAAACACATACCTCATCAAATATATGTTATCCATTTGTATGTGAAATAAAAATTCTTGAAAAAAATATCAAATGTGAAAATCTCCATCACAAAATAAATAAATGTTACAATTCCAAAACATCAAAACAAAAAACCAAAAAAAAATTTGTGACCAAATTATTCACATTTGAAACTATTCCATTGCAATTAAGCAAACTATGTTAAAAAATAATTTAAAAAATTATAATCATAATTAATAACATCTTCCAATGAAATTCATCACAATTAATTATTTAATAACAATCAAATTAAACAAATTTATGAAAACATCTAAAATACTAAATGCAATCAAACACCAAAACAATTTACTTTCATTTTGAATAAGCTAAGAAAATTTAAACGGAAAAAATACAATTATAATTTATTATTAAAAAAAACAAACATATCTACATAGACGCAAATAACAAAAAACACAGGCACTCACCTTCACACAAAGAAAAACAAACTCCTACATTCACACTTACACCAAGAAAAACAAACACCTACATTCACACTTACACCAAGAAAAACAAACACCTACATTCACACTCACACAAACAAAAACACACATTCACATCCACATAAATCTTATTTTCAAATTTCCATATGGACCACACACCAAAATATCTACGATGTACATATTGTATATTTATAAAAAAATTATTCATTACATCACACACTACCTACTTAAAAAATAATTTATTTTATACTTATAAACAATAAAAAACACAAAGAACCTTACATAGATCCACACACACACACACACACACACATACATGAATTCATATACATACATACAAATCACACAACCATATATGAGTAGGGCATGCGTGTTTGTGACACCTTGTTTAGAAAAGCTTTGTTTATCTTTTCTTACTTTACTACTCTCTTGTCAACATGTGACCACACTAACCTCTAATATTTGTTAGCCCATCAATGTATAATTTGGGTTGGTAGTTGGCAACTCTTTGTGAGCGGTGTTTAGGCTGTTGGATTTTTAATTATGTTACTCAATGGAAGATCCAAATCTATGGAAACCATGATTTGACAACAGTGTCAACACATCCAAAGTGATTTTTTGGGTGATTTTTTGCTAGTATGGTATTAGATTAATTAGTTGGATGAATTATTAAATCCTCAATTTTTTTCCTTTCATCTTTGATTGGCCCATCACAAAAAAAACTAATCATGCCTTGAACAATATAAAAATAGATATGTTGAAATCTCCTTTTTTGGGCTCCTTATATAGGTTACAATAGTAGAATTTAGGGCTTAAAGTTAAGAACTATTAGGAACATGTTGAGGGACACATTGGGAACTTGGGGCACACATTTGGGAACCCATTGGGAACTTGATGTGTACATTGTGACAACTTGATGGCAACACATTAGGAAAAACAAAATCCCAATATTCCCATCCTTCCGCTAAAAGGAAGAAAACTTGGACCCCCTAGGTGCTTGTTGCTTCACTTCATTAATTTCAAGAAATATTTTTGCATGTTCTTTGCCATTTTTGGCCTAGGTTAATGGTAGGGGCATGAACTATGGGTGTACAACAACAATGCTTGAAATGTCCCTTGAGGAAAGAAGTGACATGGCAATCCCCATTATAACGCTTGCATTTTCAATATTTAATTGACTTCATCTTATTTGTCCTCCCTGCTTTAACAACCGCATTCCTTGTAACATCATCACCAAATGTGTCGACATCATTTTTCTTTGTTCATTTTGTAAATGAGTACAAAATGTCGCACATGAGACCACTTGCACAACTCAAAATTAATTAATTTGTGGGTTGTGAGCAAACACATCCATGGTGCAAACTTTTTTTTTCTTGGCTGATTTGTGAGTCTGAGTGAGTGCTTCTGAGGTATAGCCATTTTTTCTTGGCTGATTTGTGAATTATTAGTGAGCACCTCCATGGTGCAACATTTTTTTTTTTTACTAATTTGCAAGTCGTTGATTTGGAGTCATGAGCAAATGTGAGTCAACAATTTCAACCACTAACCTTAGTCCAATACTATACAAAAACACTAAAGATTATAAAAATCAAACATAAATCAAGATCAATTTTGTGGCTACTAGTGGTCACAAATCAAAAAACTAGAAAATCAAATATAATACATAGATGGAAACACAAAGAAAGAGGGGAAGAGAACACAATCTCCATATTCTTTGGCACAATAGATGGTTGGTTTCTAAAGGGTAGCAACAAAGATTACATAATTGATAGAGAAAAAACACAATGAGTGAATAAACAAGAAAGAAAATCCACATAAGAAGATAAAAAGTAGTATACAAAAGTTTTATCATAACAACAAACCATACAAGTGGACACATGCATACATACAACCAACTCATGCGGCCTTTGTGCATGTTTAGAAAGCTTTGTGGTGTGGGGTTGTGGTGGAGCATTACAATTCCATATCATCGTAACTATGTCAAATTACTCAACACTTTGATTTTGCAAGGGGAATTTGATGGTTTGTGGTGGAGATGCTCTAAGTTTTATAATTGGGTGGTCAAAACATGCCAATAATTTTCATTATGTTGTCACGTCAAGGCTATAATGGCCAAAGTCATCATGGACATTCTATGCACACTTGATCACATATATATCCATAAGGTGTTAACAAGTACCCTCAACTAATAATGGGGGTAACATCCTAGGTTGAAAGGGTGAAAATCTTTTTAGGTGTACCACACAGGACGAAAAAGGCCTAGTCCTTATTGCAGTCCTTTCTTACCCTATATTTTGATCCCCATACAAAATAATGAGTTAAAAGTTGTTAAAAAGAAAGACTATATTTTAAACCATTACAATTTTAGATTCCATCATAATCATCTATAAATGTGTTTTTACATGGTAAAAAAGGACTAGATAAAAAAGACAGAAAAATGTGATGTTGTGACAAGATTTTGGTACACCTTAAAAAATTTGGGCTCGAAAATGGTGACAAATAATTTTGGATATGAATTTTCAGGCAACCAATGAAAAGGTTCAACATGCACTTTAGGGCTTTGGGTTTTTCTTTTAGGTTTTCTTGAGGGGGAGGGGGAGGATTTTTTGGTTTGTTTTTGTTCCCAATATGTTCCCATCATGTTCCTCAAGTTTTCAATGTGTTCCCTAAGATGTTCCCAATAACACTGCAGTTTTATCCCATATTGTTTGGCCACAATTCAACTTCCATGTATACATTTTGTGAGGGGGGGAGGGGTGGGGGTTCAAATGAACAAATTTGACAATGCTTCTATTTTTGGGAGGGAAAACCATTTAGGCCTTTTATGGTGGAAACCATTGTTTTTTTTTTTTGGTTGAAAAATAACCAAAAGGTGACATCCCAAATGATTGTGCAACATGTCCACTTAGAAATTAGGGCTTGAAAATGATGCCATTGCCTAATCCTCCTAGCACCATTCGGCACCATTGTCATAGCCACAAAATGCTAATGCATAATTCTCACCACTCCCCTTAAACCTTAAAACTTGATTTTCACCAGCAATGTTACCATCACTAAGAAGTTTTTTGCCACTTCACCTTCCAATGTGTACCTTAATTCATCAATAACAAATGATGTAAGTTCATATGTTTATTGCCAACACCATAATGTTGTTGAATTATTTATTTGCATGATTTAGGTATTAGAGGCTAAAATCATGGCTTATAGATTGTAAATTCTAATTTTCATAAATCATTCATTATGGCCATTACATGGATTCTAAAAGCTTATGATTGATTGACAAAGAACTAGGAAAAAGCTTATAGTTGATTAATAAGGAGTTGGGACTTAAGAGACCTTCAAAGTCTAGGGTAGCAATGGTGTTTAGATTGAGAATGTCTTTTAAGAAGCTTGAAGGTTGTGGTGCACATCATAATAATTTGTCAAAAAAGGAACCATTTAGTTGTCCAATGTAGGAATGTTCTTTTCTTGAAAAAGTCAAATAGGGATTCTCTATTATGTACATATACTCAAAGTTCTCGTAAAAAAAATTGTTTATCATAAAACATTTGTGGCCATAGATGGACCTTCATTTGTTGTATCTTATGACCAAACAATGGAAGTAGTGTCACATACTATTACAACCTACTAATAGTGGTTTGTTAGGGTTTTTAGGAATTAGGTGCCACATATTGTTATAGCCTTCTTGGGTTTTTTGATTTTAGAATTGATGTTCTTAAATCCCAAGTTTTGATTCTTGACTATTTGGTGTTGAATCCTTGCTACTAAACCCTAAGTCATGAATGTCATGTGTTGTAAATTTCCAAATCCATATCATGTGGGTGGAACAAAATCCACATCTTGAAGGTTCAATAGCTTTGAAACACCATGTTGATCTTGCTTAATAGCTTACATATATGTGTTGTAAATTTTTAGGTTCAATTCCAAATTCCAACTTTCAACTCTAGATTCCTAAATCTTAATTCTAATTCGGCATAAATTCTTCCATCCTACCTATTCAATGGCTCATATATTCATTCTTGATGTTCATTAATTGCATAATGGTTCAACAAATATAGATTTTGGATTCAAGAATTAGGATGATTTTTTAGACTTGAGGGCTTCACTTTTAGGTATTTGATTTCTTAAAGTTTTCAAAATCTAAGTTCATGAGTCATGAATTTTGAATCCCTAATTATGATTTTTTGTTTCCTTGCATTCATAATTCTAAGGGCTTCAACTGTCAAATTTTTGTATCTAATTCCTAACAAACTAAGTTGTTCTAGAATTCAAGCTCCTATTTTTAGCTTGCTACTTCTAATGTTGTTGTATATTCCTTAATCCTCATTTGTTTATTGTCATACCATAAACATGGCATTGTTCTAGATAGTAGCAAAAAGTATCATGTTGCGATTCTTTTTATGCATTAGAAAATGCACCAAAAAAGCCCTTGTCATTATTTACATGGTATTCAACTAGATATATGTGATTATGTAAGGATTGATTTTTTGTATTGAACTCCTAAGGGATCCATAAGCTCTTGAGTCCTTGTTGTTGATTATCATTTGTTATAATATCCTTCACCATCTCAATGTCTCACATGTTGATTCTTGAATCTTGATGTTCATTGCTTGCATTCTATCATTTAACATATTTGGACTCTACAGTATGGGACTTGAGTTTTTTAATTTTTTGAAAGCTTCATCTTTTGTACCTACTTCTTGAAAGCTTCATAATTAAGTTTCTAAGTTTTGATCGTCACCATCAATTCTTATTTTTTTCATAATCATTTTTTGGTTCCTTCATAATCAGTTTTAGTTGCTTGAAAGTACTTCAATTGTCTATCATCTAAGTGCATATGCTTCAGAACTTGATGATTGATCCTTGTTTTCTTCAAATGTACAGCCACCATGCTCCCTTTGCAAATTTCAAAAAATTCCAAATTCAAGCCAATCTATCGTCTACTTTCCGTACTTCAAGATGAGGTTGGTTCAATTTTTCATCAAAACATTGTGATTTTGTCTTTCTTAATGAGAGATTCCCAATAACAATGTCTAATAAAGCTTGTGAGAACCTATCTAGATAAAATGCTAAGAATAAAAGGAAACTATACCATGGGTCAAAGAAGTTTTAGGATGTTTGGACACTTTGCTTGCCATGGGCTAAATCCATGTTCCTTGAGAAGCGTGTAATGCACCAAGTCAAATGTAGAATTTGCACATCTGTTGAAGAGGAAAGAAAAGCTTCGAGATCCAAAGCTAGACATGTTTGCTGAAACATGTTGGACATCGAAAATGTTGGGCATCCCAACTAGGTGTCGATGGTGACTCATATCATTTCAACAATAATTTAGTGCATATGAAGAATGGGCATGTATACACTACTAGTTCTTGCCCTTTCATCCTATACCAACTCCAAATTGATGTGTTGCTCTGAGTTACTGTATAGATTTTGGTGCACAATTTCTGCAGTAAATTGGTGCACTTCCAAACCTCCATAATCAAGAAGGAACTCCTTATCAAGTAACTCACCTGAAAAGTTTGGGACCTCCTCGAATCTCCAAATATCCTTGCATATTTTGTAGCAGCGGCTTCATCAAAGACAGTGAGTGAGTGACCAAGGAAGACCAGATACTATAGCAAACTACCATCCTCATGGGGTTTTGAGTTGAATGTCTTCTTCAAGTGTTGTACCAACCCTAAGAAGGCAACAAAATGGCATTCTCATTCCCAATGTAAAACCCAATATATTAAATAAACCACAAATCTCAACTGGGAGCTTGAAAGAGTATTGCACATCTGCAAAAGTTGAGAGTAAGAAGAAACAAAAATGTTGTTCTAGATTTTCATTGATGGTATAAGAAGAAGCACTAGACATAAAACAGAGCAACAACATGATGTTCATGGGCATGTTTAGGGTGACATCATAGGGCGGTGGTTGCATCTGCCTTTGCAAAGTTGTCTGGCAGCAAACCAGGCAGGCATAATATCATGCAAAACAACATGGGCTGCGTTGCATCTGCCTTTGCAAACCAGGCAGGAGTAATATCATGCAAAATAACTACATCTTGGAACAGAGGAAGCACACCAGCTCCCCTGATCAGATTATTAGGTCATGGGCAAAAGCTGACGGGACTAGGAAGAAGAAGAAGAGCCTTCTCTCTGCGATGGAGTGATGGAGTTCAAAACCACCAAGGTTTCAACAAGTCCTAGCGTAAGAACAAAACAGAACCCTCTTAGGGATTTGAGAAGCTCCAGAGGAAGTGGGGAACCTACTGAATTTTAAAGCGTGGATCTTTGAGCCATCGCCTGGAAGAGTGCCTAGGAGCTTTTCTGTATCTCCCGGAAGCGTGGCGCAGAATTCTTCTTCTTCTCCTCCGTACTTCTTGCGGGCATAGAAGACCATCGTTGCCTAGTTCTTCTGCACAGGATGCTTGTTGTTGTTGTTGTTGTTGATGCAATTCCTTGGTCTTCACGAATCGGATTGCGGGTCGACGAGGAGATGCGGCCACACCATGTCGTCGTCGTCCCTGCTCCGCCTCTGCTGCTGCTGCGGCGCCGCAAGAAGTACTGGACATCCGATCACTTACCTCGTTGTGGTTGTTGTTGTTGATGTGACGACATACGTTGTTAGCAGCTGCAGCACCATCGCAAACAGCGGGCGAGCACTCGGCACACAGACATGTGAAAGGAGAAGGACTGCCACCGGAAGTTCGAAAGCGCGTGGGAGCATTGCATGTGCTGCAAAGCACGGAGCGTGTGTGTCTAACGACAATAGAGTTATGGCTGTGCACGCTGGTGTCACATGCCCAACAAAGGAAAGCATCGTCTCTTTCACAATGCAACGCCGCAGGTTCTCCACAAAGCGCACACCGAAGAACATCCATCCCTGAAGCAAAGCAAAGCAAAGCAAAGCAGCAGATGATGCTTGCTTGCTTTCTCTCCCAAAAGATTGCTCCCTCTGCTTTCTCTCTCGATCTCCAGCAAACAAAAGAATCTCCAGATGGTTTCCCTTCCACAAACTCCTTACAGCTTCCTCGTAACCGAACAGCCGCCGCTTGTGAGTGACGACCCAAACCACGTCGTCCTCAGATGAAGTCGAAGCCTTGCCAAAGTTTCTTCGTTTGTCTTGCCTCCTTCGATACCAAACTATCGCCACCTGCCGCTCCTCCACTATTCCTCAAATGGTTGTCAACTACAGCAGCGAACAACAACCTCTGGATAACGAGAGAGAAAACCACACGAAAGGCGCAGTCAAAGAAGAACAAACAATAAAAACAACACGCATACCACTCCTTAGCTCTTCCACGAGAAGAATAGCCCATACGCCCAACAACGCTCAACACTCTCTACCACAACAACACACCGTCCCCAAAAAGCTCACGAGAAGAAGAAGCTAACAAAAAAAAAACCCTACCCACTGCAACAAAAGAAAAACAGACAAGAACAACAACGATAACATACGCAAGAAACAAACAAAGCCCTTTCTTCTTCTTCTTCTTCGTCTTCGATGTCTCTCAAATCTGCACTGTTTCTGGAGTTTTCGGTTTCAATAGCAGCCTCTTGTCGTCCTCTTCGTCTTCCTCACCACATGTTACAGACAGGGAAACGTCCTTACTAAGACATACGTGAGATTGCTGCTGCATCCACTGCTGCTACGCCTGCGCGACCATCAAACCCATTTCCTGTTCCTCGTCGTCTTCCACAGGCTTTGCGCACGGAGAAAGCGCGGGCATGCCGAAGCTGCACGATTTAGGTTTGGGATAGGCTCGGAAAGAGTTCATACCAACGGACAGGGCAGATTATAGCCAATAGGAAGACAGGAAAGAATTCGGGCAGATCGCGTTAGATCCGACACCAGATCGACTCAAACTCTCCTGAGTTACTTACTGCTACTGTACCTACTCTTTCACTCTATTGGTCGAAGGTAACTCGATCAGTACTTAGGAGTAAATCGGCAGTAACTTTTCACAGCCACACATCAACTCTCTTCCCTCCCTTAACGCCGCCCATTTCAGCAGCACCACCGAATTCATGTGGCCAGCGGCGACGCAGAGTGGGAGAGGACTAGATTTTTACTTTTCGGGCAGCGGGCAGATATATTAGTGCTCTGTTGTGAAGAGAAAACTCTCACTGTCTGTGAGCCACAATTTTTGCCCACTTCTTTTTCTCCTTTTTTTTGGCCAAAAAATTGGGAAATTTTTGTTTTTTCTAGTGTAAATTCGGCTCATTTTTTGGGCTCCCCACCCCCCCCAAAAAAAATTTTGTGATAATAATCAAGAAATTGGAAAAAAAAAAAAAACTGTTGAATTATGGTCTGTCTACTGTACCCTAACTCTTTGTATCTCCTTATTGCTCCTAGATTCACATTTCCATAATCCATATTCAATAATATTATCCAAATTATTATTGCTACATTTCACACTTCCATAATCCATATTTTAAAATATCATCCAAATTATTTTCCCCAAATTTCACAATTTCCATGATCCAAATATTAAGATAACATCCACATTATTTTTCCGAAATTTCACAAATTTCCATTATCCACATTCAAAAATATCATCTGAACTAATTCTTCCTAAATTTGCCCACCTTCCATAGACCATAATCCGCATTCTAAAATGTCATGCAAATTATTTTCCCTAAATTTCACACTTCCATAATCCACATTCTAAAATCACTCAAATTATTTTCCCTAAATTTCACACTTCCATAATCCACATTCAATAACATCATTCAAACTACTTTTCCTACATTTCACAATTTTGTGCTTATTATACAATTCACTCACCCTTGGTTCATCACTTGGTCACTACTCTACTTTATTTACCCATCCTATTTGGTTGGATGTTATTTTTCAAACCTAAATCGATGGTATCCCATTCTTTCCTATGAAGGTAGCCTAATTGCATAGTCCTAAAGTGTATTTAGACACCTAATTCAAAAACATTCAATAATAGTTATGTTTTCTTTGATGGAAACCTCAAGCCTAATTCTCACTTTTTGGGAGTGTGGGTTTGCAAGCATCAAATTTGTAGCCGTTGCCTACCAAGGCAAGGATATTGTGTTTAGATTCATTATGGAGTATATTAGCTTAACGGATTTGGCCCCGGGGTAATAGGTCTATCTTTATATGAGTATTTTTGAAAAATGATATTTTGGCTTGTGTTGAAACTTGAGATTAGTTATAGAGTTATAATAGCTTAAAGAAGTTTTGGTTTTTTTTAGAGGATTTTTGAAAATTATATTTGAGTTTTCGTAATTCTTCTTTTGCTTTAAGATATTTTTTTAATGTAAATGGCAAGGCCACGGTGTGACACACCACCTTGTTATAAGTTGTGTGGATGACAATGAAGTGGAACTTTTGATCTTGTGCACACAATTGTCCACGAGAAGCCGTTATAGAAGGGATTAGTAGCCATTTTGTTTTTATGGTCCCTTTGTATTGTCAAATTATGGTGGATTGTTTGTAATAGTCCTTATATCCAAACCATAGATGATGGTGGAGTGTTTGTTGTCATCCTATATTTGGACCATAGATATTTTTTAGATGAAAACCTCACAAATTCACAGATGAAGTTGAGAGGAACATTCATTTAAAACCTAATTACAAGCCATTCATAAAATCTCAATGAACATTCTTCATTTTTCATACACGATCCCCAAACTCACTTCACTCGCCCACTTTTTTTTCCTTAAAATCAATCCCGGCAAAGGTCTAGATAGTAAAGTGGGCCCGTAGCCAACAGCAAAATGACAACAATCATTTATTTGAGGGTGATGCAGGCAAGGGAAGTTCGCATACTTTTAGGGCGAGAATTGCCCATACTAAAAGACTCCCCACTTTTTAATATAAATACATGTGTGAGACGGAATATGATCTCGGCCGGCCATTTGCCTCTAGCTCGTATTTTGTCACTTTGCTGCTATTGGAGCGCTATTGTATTTGGTGGTCTACACATGGTCATTCGTCTATTAATATCTCCGGGTGTGCATTAGGACCACAAAAATCACACGGTCTCAAAAAAAGACTCATGTGGGGTCATTGTTTTTTGTACAGTCGGTGATGTGTTTACTAACCTCGTTTCATGTTTTGTGGTCCTCCGGTGTGCACCCTTCTTGGACATAACTTTTAACACAACTTAAGTGCTGTCTTTCCTCACAACCACAAGAAGAAATTGCCCCCACTTGTTTGTAGAATCTGAGCCAATATATGATGATGATAATGAGGCTCTTCTTACTATGGAAATTGTCAAAGAGGAGAAGGAGGAGGAAGAAAGACCACCCACATTAAGTCTCACAAATGGAAAGTATTTCATCCTTCTAAGTACCAATTCTTACTTGGTTTTGCAAAAAATTATAAAAGTTCCAAGTTGGGGAGGAAAGTATTTCATCCTTCTAATTACTAACTCTTCTTGCTTGGGTTTTGCAAGAAATTATCAAGTCCCAAGTTGGGGAGAAAAGTATTTCATCCTTCTAATTACTAACTCTTCTTACTTGGGTTTTGCAACAAATTATCAAGTCCCAAGTTGGGGAGAAAAGTATTTCATCCTTCTAATTACTAACTCTTCTTACTTGGGTTTTGCAACAAATTATCAAGTCCCAAGTTGGGGAGAAAAGTATTTCATCCTTCTAAGTATACTAACTCTTCTTACTTGGGTTTTGCAAGAAATTATCAAGTCCCTAGTTGGGGAGAAATTTTTTATGCCCACCTGGTATCCCAACATCTTCAAATTTTGTTAACCGTCCCCAAGTTTAAGAGCAAATTGTGATGGCTTGCGAGGACAATATAGGACCTCGTATGTTTGAGGAGAATATAAATTTTGAAGGTCACATTTGGTGATAAATGGCATTTGAATATATCTGTGCATTAGAGATTAAAAATCACACAAAGAAACAACCACAAACATTTTGATTAAAACATATATACATATGTACCAACAAACGAACCCTTGGTTGCCATTCTTGTGAGGGTTATTTGTGTTCAGCTTTTGACCCGAGGAAACAATGCTATGGGCTGAAAATGCATCATTCAATCACAATAGGTGGTTAAGTTAATAATCTCTCAACCTAAAATTTGGATGATGTCCAAAAATTAAGAATAGTACCAAATTGTGCATGGTTAGAGATATGGCATGTACCTCGTGGAGAAAAGAAAACAATGAAAATAAACATAAGGCATTTGCATTACTATGTTCATGACATTTTTTGACCAAAGAACTCTGGCTTGCTCGCCCATGATCCTAGAGGCATTAGGTATCAAGTTGTATGTATCTTTACACATATGATGCGTAACTTTCTTCGTCATGATGACACACCACCCAATCCAAACCCACACTATCAACATTAAAATAATAAATAATAATAATAATAACTCATATTGTGGATGGAATCTATGGATGATCACATCATGTCGTGATGCACCAGGTCAACCATCCTCCTTGTAGCCATTAGGAAGTACATCCGTTATTTATGCAAGGAGGATGGCAATCCAGGGTTTTCCTTTTGAAAAAATATTTTGTTATTGAAAATTTGGTGATTTTTTTTTCACAAGTTCAACCAAATTAGTCCAATTTACACTAGACAAAAACAAAAAAATCCACTATTTTCCCCATTATTTTTTCAAGAAAATGACAAATTTTGTCCCAAAAAACATTATGGCCATCCTCAAATGTAATTTTCATTTCTATGTTAATGGTTATTAATAAGAGCACATTGTCATTTTACACAAAGAACACTTGAAGGTAGCCTACTAGATGTGAGGATGGTAATTAGAGATGATTTAACTACAACCACAATGGTAACTGAATGGACACAACTTTGCACTTGAATTTCAGGCAAAGCTTATCCCTATTTCTTTTCTAATGGGCTCATTTTCATTTGATGGGTACAGATCCTTTTTTCCTTAAAAAATGTTGTTTTAAGAAAGGAATTGGGCAGAAAAAAATAAAAATAAAAATTCTTCCATGCCCAAAATTAAATGGAGCCTTCAAAGTACTTTAACTAAAGGTCCATCCTAACTGGTCAGATGTGTTTTGGGGCATATTGCCAAAAAAACATTTCTATCTGGACATAGGTGGAATGGGCAGGTCTAAGAAACTTGTGGAATGAAATAAACCCTCTTCTTTTGCTGAGGTTTGGATAAAATGAGTGTAGGGGGCACCATAAAAATTTAATGTAGATGGACCCCCCTAAAAACTATTTATTTATTTATTTATTTATTAAAAAAACACTTAGTTTTTCAACATCTTACAATCACAATGTTTTTTGCCTTCTTATAGTTGGGTCAATGAGAATTACATGAATTGGGCATGATGAAATGGGCATAGCCCAAGTGGCACATTCTTATGGTGCCAAAGATAGGAATGCCCATGTGCTAAGCCTATTAGTCTCATTCATCCTTGTCCACATGACGCCCTCCCCCCCCCGAATTCAACAGTAATAAGTCAAGCCCAACACTGAACTGCCAAATTTCAGCCATGCAAACAAAGCAGCTTAGTCCACCAATGACTCTGGCCTAGCACATGGCTATTCTGGTCCATGTGAACACAACATGATTTTGCAGGAGAATTGGCTCATTAAAATGAGAGAGAGAGAGAGAGAGAGAGAGAGAGAGAGAACTGGGCCATTTGGAAGAGAAACTGGCCATTCCTGCGAAATGGAAAAACAAAAATATAAGCACATGCTTTACGAGTCTTGGCAGGTTATCAGCCCGGGTATTGATAACCGACCAGTCAGTTGTTGATTTCTCTGGTAACCACCAGTTAGGTTACTAACCACCTCAATAAATTGAATTTTCAAGTTTTAATAACCTGCCTGGATGACCCGGTTTATCATCCAGCTAAGTTATCAATCCTAATATTCGAAGCATGTTTATGATATAAAGAACAGAACTACAGAATTCAAAATTTTAAAAAAATTAAACCGGTTATTATCCTACCCTTGTGCATAGCTGATGGTTATTACTCTAAGTATTGATAACCTAACCAGCACTCTATTATTTTTATTAAAAAAATCACCTAATACAGCAGTTATGAAAAAAAACCAATAACTGGCCAAGTGTGCTAACCCACAGTCTCAAGCTAAAGCTTTACCCTACACATAGTTTCTCCCTGGCCTGAGAGAAGAGGCAGGGAGGGCCAATAAAAAAAAAACAAAGGAAAGGATTTATCATCTCTCAGGCCTTGAGAAAAGTATGTGCAGACAGCAACAAGTTCAAAAGAGTTTGTCGCCAATTTTTGGCCTGGGTTAATACCCCTTGCAAAGAACACCCCACCTAGTGGACAAGACCAGTATTGGGCGGTTCTCACTTTTTTTTTTGTGAGAAC
>Ga0209611_10004313_pt1 | contig 24401 bp, 10 predicted proteins | sample S1TSphgellanicum_3_FD_187693 | JGI IMG/M metagenome (GOLD analysis project Ga0209611, IMG submission 187693) | Host-associated microbial communities from peat moss isolated from Minnesota, USA - S1T2_Fc - Sphagnum magellanicum MG (SPAdes) (version 2) | ecosystem: Host-associated > Plants > Peat...
GGTGTTATTTTCCATTTCAAGTTTGTGGTTATTCATATTTTAAAGCAAAATTGATCAAACTTACAAGTTTTAAAACATCTCAAATTTCTTGTTGCCAGGTGGCAAAAATTCACCACAAACAAAATCCTAACTATAACATCTCAAAGGCATCACCTAAGTTGAAGAAAAAATCAAATATGAAAATAATGAGGAGACAATTATCCAATGTGAAATTTTTGAAAAATTGTAAAAATCAAATAACAACAAAAATTTCAAAACAAAAAGATGTGTTATAAATATTAGAAACTCATGAACTAGTAACCACATTTTATGAAACAAAATTGACATGGGAAGGTAAAATATCTTTCCTAAATAATTCATGCGATTCAAGATTAAAATACATGTTTTAAATTAATATCATGGTTACAATTTATCCATAATATAAATTGACCATTTGATGATAAGTTGTTTTTATTGAAAACATTAATTTTTTCAAAGTTCTTCACCAAAACATATCAATGGTGCGTTCATGCAATTTTTTCTTACCACTCTTAGGTGCAATAAGGTTATTTCTAAAGTTGATTATTTTTTCAATAATTTGGTGTTGCTTTGAAATGAGGCAATTAGGTGTCATTGATGACCACAATGACATGTTTCATTATGGTATTTGCTTGATGCCACCATTGATTAATCAAATCATAGAATTTGATTCGTCTTCCTCTCTCAAGAGGACACTAGTCAATTTGCTGAGTTCATATTATTTACCAACAAATTTCAACTTTTTTTTTTGCATGTGTTTAGGGTTAATTGCATCATTGCATTATGTATCGTTGCAAATCCATGATTTGTTGCCACCATTTCCACAAGCAATTTTAGACATACATCCATCCCCTTCATTGAATGAAAGTTTAAAATAGTAATCTATGGATCTATTTGGGTTGTGAAATGGTTAAGAAACTGAAACACTACAAACCTTGCCAAAGACAAAGGGATCAATCTATAGCATTGTGAAATGGAATGGTTTAGTAGCTAGGTTCCTTTTTCACCTCCAAGATATTTGAGTTAAAACCACTACAATGGTGAAAGCATTCTATTGGGAGAAGGGGTTCAAGGGCTATTTGTCTTAGTTTGAATTAAAAAATTTAATTTTTTCCTTCAAAATTTTCAACTGATTAATGTGGGTTCAAATATACAATAATGAGTGAAGATTTACCTGAGATTTTGTCATTTTGGACAAATTCCACATATATGTCCTTGCAAAGAAAATCTTGGCCTCCACATTGTTCCAATTTTCGTTTTTGGATTATATTCATTTCTGTCTTCCTCACCTTGTTTGGCTTTCACCATCTTCTTTTTTAGTGATTCTATTGGAATGTGAATAGTGACAACATGAACATCCTCTTCTTGCTTGTCTTGGAAATTAGAAACTTCCTGAGTAACTGACTTCCTCATCAAAACTAAATTCTCTACTCTTTCCACGCCCTTGCCAAGTGGAAAAGTAACACATGAGGAGATTAGCCATCATAAGTACAAACACTTGAAAAGGTGAGTTGAAATGTCAAAATCCATTTGACATAACCTTATGATCATGCAAAACTCCAAATCCTTTACATTTCAAGTAATGTGAAAATATTTTCATAGTTTGCAAGGAAAAACAATCAACATGAAAAAAAGAATAGAGCAGAATGGGAAAAGATGAATTGGAAACAGGGAAAAAACAAGCTGCATATGATTCCATTTGGCTGCTGATGTAAATTTCATCCAAAAAAAAAATCCTTAGCCTCTTTTCCTCTTAATCTCTTCTACGTACATGGTATATCTGTGAGCATAAAATTGGCCCAAAGGGTAAGTATTCATTTTCACTCTTTGGGTCAGTACAGAGCCAGAAAGTCATAAATTAAATTAAAAAAACCTCTTTCCAGTTTTAAGGAAATTTTTTCCTTGACTCATTCTGTCACATACTTGGGCCTGATTTTACTGTTAAAGTCAATGAGATTGCTCAATTTTGGTCCAACCTTCAACTTGAGCCATAAATTGGACCTCAATCTGTAAAGTCATTGAGACTGATCTCAATCACTGCATCAATAGGATTACTCAATCTTCGACTGGACTCCCGTAAAATTGAGCCTCAATGAATTTACACATCAAGGTCGTCTCCATCAAATTGCTTTTCAAACATGTTAACACACATCACAGATATCCATGAATTCAGCAGATTTTGAGGCCCAGCATCCACAATTTCACCCAATTACAACTTCAAACCAGGAAATGGGCTAAAGAAATAACAAGGTTTGTCACACATATTCCAAAAATTTGAGCCAAAATTGTTGGGACCATCACTGAGTGTAAAAAATGTGTGTGAATCTTCACCATTACTAGTAAAGCAATCATTAAATATTTTCAAATCATGTAAGTATAAAAACAGACTTCAACCTTTGTCACCAAATCTTTACCTCACATCCTCCTAAAGGTTTTAGGAGTAAAAGCAGGTTTACATTGAAGATAACTCCATTGCCCAACTTACAATACAACTTTTTATCTTATCTCATCTATATTTCCATTATCTTAGCTTTTTCAGGTTATTTCATCACATTCTATTATGAGAGATAACTAAACAGAGAAGAAAGAATTGACAATATTATAAAAACTTCCAACATTTCACAACACAAATTTTCTCAAATTAACTATTTCACCCACTTTCTGTTCTTGAAGCAATATCAAATTCCTTTTCCTCACTTTCCCAACTTTGTCAATTGTCCGCCACATTTGGGCACTGAGGGAACTGGAAAAAAACAACTTTCCACGAGCGATATTTAATGCAACTCACCTGTACCGGCTCCAACTATTATCATCACTGGAATTTCAACTTCTCAACTTTAACAACTTCAACTATTATTTTCCTACATTCAATATTCTGAACATTCACAAATAACCTTCATTTTCATCTTCATTTTCATCCATTCTCCCAATATATGAAATTCACTCCGTTTTACTTCATTCTAACAAACAAAAATTGACTACTGGTAAACTTGGCTGCAAATTAAGATACTCCTACATGAAGAAGTCTCAACTACATACCTTCATGATATCTCATTGCACATATTTAGCTAGGTTTCAAGCTCATCTCATTGCTGTCTCATTTAGCCAGTGTTCTAAGCTGTAGATTCATTATCTAGTGTATACCCTATCAACAGTGGGTTTAGGATAACACGACAACAATCTGGCAAACAATTATAGAAAGTCATTGTTTTAATGTTGAGTCTGAATGCTCAAAACAAACACAAAGATACGCAAACAGTCATGATATCATCAAGTGCCCACCAGTCAAGTGCATACCTCGTAAGTAAAAACTAAAAACCTTTCTGACATGGAAAATGGACAAGCTACTTAGCAAGAAAGAACAGTGACCAATAGGGTTGCAAGAACATCAAAGTTGCAACCCCACTGGAGTGGAACAGCATAACAAACAAAAACAGAACTCACACATTAAAGGAAATGCAACATGTTGAAGATTCTCATCTACCTGCAAAAGCTAAACCGAGTCTGTTACACTAGCATTGCAGTGACACTGGAACATCTACAGCTTATAAACCATCTCCATATTTCAGACCTTTCCATCATTTGACAGTGGGGATGCTCGCCGATCTGATCCCTTCCCCTGCAGCATATCAACCCCAATTCTAAATCAATAACCATGAGCAAATCAACCCACAGAACTTTCAACAAGACTGAATGCCACTGTTCCTTTAGAAAACAACTTCAAGACAAACCAAACACAAACTTGCACCCCACAAGTTATAGTTCTTCATAGTTCCAGCCTGGAATAAACAGATACTTCTGCTGCACTATGAATGTGCCAACCATCAAGCCAACAACTGGAACCTTTCATTATGAAAGTGGTTCCTAGTTTCAGAAATAAATAATCTCAAGCGTACATTGGCTGCCACTACAGTATATCCCCTCTCAGGACTTTGGCTACGGCTTTGGTGTCCAGTGGGTAAGCTCCTCTCCGCTACCTTCTGCAGCCACAAATAACTCTGAACACTTGAGACTCTTCTACACATTGTTTGCTGAGAAAACCTTAAGTGATATAAGGACAACACCAGGAATATGAGTTCACAAGCAAGGTCACAGGATTCCTGAGAAGACACGGCACCATTTTCAGAGATGAAAACCATAGGACTTACAGAAGGAGATCGGGAATTGTCTGCACTAACACTCCTGCTACGGTCCTTCAAAGGAGATGCCTGTAGCAAGCACTCAGTTCAATTGCATGAGCACCCTCATTCATGGGACACTTTCAGCACAATTAAGCATCAAGTCTCACACTCAGAGCGAAACTTGACAAAGATCACAAGAAAGAAGTGATGAAAAGAGTCTGTGCAATCATACCGAATGTTGTATAGGCGATCGCGAGGGAGACCTAATACACATGTCCAGCCAGTGATAGTGGGAACATGAAGCACATACCAATACCAGAGAACTTCACATACAAAAGAAACCAATGCAACAAAAGTATTGCTGGCGAAACACAGAAAAAATGGAACATAAGTGCATCTATAAAATCCACAATAACACTTTATTGGAGATTACAGAGTGTACAAGCTAAAAGTCAAGTGAAATGGACTGATGTTTACCTTGTGGCTGAGCGAATAGAGTGTGACCGAGACCGTGAGGGAGGTGAGCGAGAACGAGGAGAAATGGATCTAGATGGTGACCGACTGCGTGCAGACTTGCTGCGTGACCGGCTGCACAAACATTGAGGACCTTAGAGACTGAAATACATACTTCGCAATTGATAATTAATCAATAACTAAAGTTATGATTATATAATGGGTTGGATTGCTACAGGTTAAAAACATCACACCTGGGACTTCGTGATGCACTCTTTCGTGATCCATATCCCTTATCTTCTTTCACCTGGAGACCAACTATAGTTAGCAATACTGCAAGATATCAATGATTAGCATTGGGAAGTATATAGGTACCAGCATCTGACTATTCCAGAAGGGAGTCTTACATCCACAAACATACATACCCGGATAAATGATCGTGAAAAGGGATTCCGAAATTCTGAATCATCCAGCTTCCTGATCTGCATAGCATTTGATGCTTGTGAGAAAAAGATGCTGGGAAAAAATCAGCAACACCCATTAAAAAAAAAACTCTGCAAATGTATTCATACTAGGAACAAGCACTTCCCCAATTCCAGGATGAAGAAAAGCCAGAGAAGAAGAATGCAAAACATACTGCATATTTCATATCGTCATAGTTGGTGAAATCCACAATACCCATTGTGCCAGCTGCAAAACCCAAAAAGCAAAAGATTCTCCAGAGCTTAAATTACTGATACAACCTATTCAAATGGCCAGCCAGATCTACCAACATTTATCACTGGCTCTTTCTTATTTGCAACCCACAGCAAGACAGATTATAAACTCACCACTGCCATCTCGGAAAACTTGTGCAAAACACACATCTCCAGCCCTCCGCATGTGGTCCTGTATAAATAGCCATACTGCTTTCAGAGGAACAAGTCCATCACATTAATTGGGGATTTTAATTTTAAGCCAATTCATGACAGCAACAGTAATCAATGACTTCAGCCAACACACCTTCAAGTCCTGCCAAGAAGCTGATGAGGGCAATCCAGTAACAATCACTGCAACAACACAAAAGACAATTAATACTTCCATATTCCACATACTAACTGCTATTCAAAATAAAACAACCCAAACAAAAAGATACCAGGATACCCCTCCAAAAACTAACCTCTATACTCTGAGCGGCGAGAAGCTCCACCAGCACGCCCTCCACTGTCCACACCACCACCGCGGCTGCCACCCCCTGTGCTGGTGTAGCTGTAGCTGCTGTGGCGGTCCACTGATGATGGAGGGCCCCGGCCCCCATGAGCAAGTTCGACCTAAATGATCACATTCAGTGGCATAAAGTCAACTTTTGAAGCTAGTTGCCTTCCAGACATAGCACAGACACCTATGTACACTGCAACTGCTTAAAATTAGGAGCACAACCCAATGTACAGGGCATATAATCTCCATAAGTGCACCATAAAACATGTGAGGAATAAAGAGTCAGAGGTGTGTGAAAAAGGAGTATTGTGGTAGAAACACATGCAATAATTAAGCATATAATACACTCATAAAACATACCCTCAGGCGGTTTTGATCAAAGTTGTACCCATCACGCCCCCGAATTGCATCCTCTGCATCTCGTGCATCCTCAAACTGCCAGAAGCACATGTTAATAGCAACAAAAAGCAGGAACTGGACAAGATATATGTTAAAAAAGAAGAGAAGGTGGGGCAATCAAATATATCTTTCTTGAATGTAAGTTTGCACAATATTGTAGGAGCATGCATCACCACTAATAAGAGGCTTTTGGGTTCTCCCCTTCATGGCGCAAACTAGACATGGGAACAACTAAAGATACAGACATTCTAACATGATCTGAGTCAGACAATAAATAAAGAAGGGGAAAATACCTCAATAAAACAGTAACCAGGAGGCCGTGGAGGTAGCTTCAGATCAATGTCCACAATCCGCCCATACTGCATGAAGCACAGAACAGAACATGTCACTTGACAACTTAAAAAAGAGCGGACAGCATATGATCAAGGCCACCAACCAAACAATGTCTTCAGAAGCAGTACTCATCATACTTACACTTTAAGTCAGCTAGAATAAAATGAGGGATGAACCAGATAATTCAGTTGTAGATATTAAAGATCTGACAACCTTCTTGAGAGAATGACCACTTCTTCTAGAATCCACACATTCTATGAACCAGTACGCCCTCACACAGTACCTTGTAAAATAGGTCTTCAATCTCTCGCTCCCGTACATCACCTGGGAGGTTTCCAACATAAATTGTGCGGCTTGCACGGCTGCTCATTGTCAGAGATACGTGGACTCCTTCCTGTCGCCAATAGCCTTCAGACAGGAAAACAGAAGGAGACAAACCCAGCATCCCCACAAACACATTGAGAAAGTGTCATCATTGGATTCATCACACCATAGTCTTTGTGTCTAATGATTATCTCCTACCAAGCGGGGGTATGGTTTAGTGGAAAGCAAGTCTTGAATTTTTCCATTAGCAGACAGCTGCTCTTGCAAAAGCTATGAGGCAAACCAAGAGCGACATATTTGGTCCGAGCGAAGCCCCTCAAGCTCCATCGCTCCCTCCTTTTGCTCCAGGAAGCTCCCGAGCTATGCACGACTAAGACAAGGGCATAATCCCAATATGTTCGACTCTTTTGCTTTTCCACATGGATTCATGTCTCCTTTTTTTTCTTCCCCTTACTCCCCAATGACACACCACTCCCCTCTCCCCCATGCTCACTGACTCAAATACTTGACTTTAAGCTCCCTCCCGCTTTGTCCAAGCTCCTCGCAGCAATCTATAATTATAATGAACAAAGGTTTACACAAGAGTGAGGTGGTGGATGTCCCTCCTTACGTGTGCTACCTCTTCAACGCCGCAAATGTCGAAGCTGGCTGGGCCCTGATTTGTGCACTGCACACAGAAAAAACAGATCATATTCTCTCTACAACTTACAGCTGACAAAGACAACCACTGCAGAAGGCGAAACGTGAAAGAGACAAAGCCAAACGAATACAGTCTTACATTGCACATAATATGCACGATCCCTGCATCAGAAAGTTGTTTGTGCCCCGGGTTACAACTGAAACTTCGAGAGGCATCAAGACAAAGTGGTACAGAAATGAAATCTATCCCAACAGTATTCATTACAAACTTTTTTCTTCTCTTTTTCCCTGGGAAAAATGTAAACAAAGAAACGACAATATGTTTACGATCAACGAGAACAAGGTCCATACAAGAGACATAATCAACTACATCAAGTGAAACCAAGATGTAAAAGTCCACGAGCAAATTAGAGATATCATATGCTAAAGCAAAACCAAGCAGTAGGGTGAGTGTACATACGGCCTTCAATTGTGAGGCAGCGGAGCGTCAACGGCTGGTCCCCGAGCGGCTTTCCGACGAGCAAAACCAACACAGCCAGGCAAGAAAAACCACAAGAAGGTAAATATGTATGTATCGTGAATATGTATCTTGATACTACTGCTCTTCTAAAGAAAGTGGCCGCCAGGAAACAGCAACCGTCTAACAAATAAGACTTCAGTTTTCTGTTCTTTTTCTTGTTTTTCGGTCCGAAGAGCCAGAATATCAGCAGTAGGCAATAAAAAAGCGCGCAGCGAGATCGCTGTCTAAGTAGTTCGCTCAAAGTCAGATGCTCCTCGCACAATCCAAACGCTATGGCAGCAACCACAGCAGAAATGACGAGACATAGCCAGGTTTCGGCTAAAGGCGGCAGCAAGGGAAGGACGACGATACGAATGCCGCAAAGGCTTGCAATCAACGGCCATCTAAACAAACGTTGCGATCTGACGGCCACGGTACCAAGTTCCTAGGGTATCCATAAACGGCGCGATTGCAACAAGATGAATCCGACGGCCAAATGGACAGGATTTCATCTTATTTGACAGTTGGATATCAGTTCCCACAATGGACGGTGATTCCTTCACTCCAGGCCTAGGGTTAGGGTTACGGCTTGAACGCCATCTGGGTTCTCGAATCTCCACTTGACAGCCTCCATTACGTGCAAGGGAAAGGCCTCATCCCCTGGGTCCCAGGCTGATATGGCGGGTATGAACTTGGCGTTGATAATTGATACCTACCTTACCCTAAGGTCAGTTTTGTCGTTAGATAATCCTCAAAATAATGAAATGAAATTATGTGAAAATATGAAGTTGACATTTTGAAAATCATCATAATTATCATAAGCTACACTCTGAATAATTTCACTACTCATATCACATTAGTATAGTAAATAATGGAAATAGATATAATTTCAAAAAATTAAATTAAATTCATTTTTTCAAAATAATAATTATATGTTTTGTCGGTGTGGAAACTAATCCTAGGCTATGATATTCATTAAATGGACTGCCTCCCAAGTTTATTATTTTTATTATTCAACAAATAAACTAAATAATATTTAAATATCCCAAGTTATTATTATTTTTATTTAATGGCCCATTTGTATAAAAATTTTGAAACTTGGAGGGCTCCCCAAAATAACAATTTTTATGTGAAGAGAGAGGGTGCTTCCCCTTTGAGTCACCTATATAGGTCAAAAGGGGAGAACTTTGGGCAAAAGGTATGGGATAGAGGAAGGTGTTATTCGGAACACCCTTGGGGAACATAGTGAGAACTTAAATAACATCATTGGGAACATATGGGAACACACCCAAAAAATCCATCCTCACACCCCCTCCCGAAAGGGAAAAAAAATCTTCTTTGGTTTATGTTCAATCATGTCATTGGTTACATGCATATTATATTCTAAACATGGTCCTCCACGAGGATGTTATATTGTTTGTAATGACCTTGCATCTTGTGATGCAAAATAGGCTTGCACACAAAGGCTCCCTTTACAACCATGGAAAATTATGTTTCATAATTTCCCACCCTATTAGCTTGCCCCCATTATTACATCGAATAAAACCTTATTACCAAGACTTTACTATGTACATTAAAGAAGAATGGTCATTCACTAAACACTTCATGTATTAGTCACTTCCTTTTAATTCAAATCATTTCCTTTGTTTATGGGAATTAAAAATAAAATCAATAGGATTATAACGCACACACTCATCTTTAAATTTCTCAAAACATGTAAAAAAATGAGAAAAATATGCCCCTCTAAAATTTGAATGGTCAAAAATGAGAAAAAACCCTTCATACACATGATAACCCATGAAAGTTTACTTTGCCACCTATAACCAAACAATCATATGTTGACTAACGACTTTACCTAGTTTCATCATTGAGATGAACGAGGAAAACAACAATCAATTTTTTCAAATTAATTGTTCATTTTTAAATATATGGCTAAGATTTAGATTAATCTAAAGTTTGAAAATTATAGGTAATAGGTGTGAAATCATTTCATTCACTAAGCATTTGTGCGAGTTTTTGAGAATTTGTGTGTATGAATTGTTTTTCTTAATTGTTGTGGTTTTAATGTTCCTCGTTGTGGTCTTGGTGTTCCTTTTAATTATCATGGTTAAATGTTCCTTTTGATCATTGTGGTCTTTGTGTTCCTCCTAATCACCATGGTCTCAATGTTTTTCATTAACATTTTCTTATGTTCCTCTTAATCCACATGTTTTTGTTTCCCTCCTAATTGCCATGCTTTTGGTGTTCCTCTTGATCATCATGCTTTCAGTGTTATTCTTAATCATTATGGTTTAATGTTCCTTTTGATTATTGTGTTCTTGGTGTTTTTCATGGGCACCATGATTTTGTGTTCTTTTCAATCACCATGGTTTTGGTGTTCATCTTGATGGTCATATTTTTGTGTTATTAATTATCACTGTGGTATTGTGTTCCTTCTAATCATTATGGTTTTGTGTTCATCTTAATCACCATGGTCTTGTGTTCCTTTTGGTCATCATGGTCTTGTATTTGTTTTGATCCATGTGGTCTTGTGTTTCCTTTTGATTGCCATGATTTTGGTGTTCATTTTAATTGTCATGGTCTAGTGTTCCTCTCAATCGCATTGGTCTTGTGTTCCTTTGCATTCTTTTGTTATTCATATTCACCATGATTTTATGTTTTACAACTCTCTTAGTTACATTTGTCTTTTAGTATGTTTGAAGTTATTATATTTTGCTTCTTCTTGATGCATTTGGTCACTAGAAGGCAATAACCTTACTATTTAATGACTTCGTGCCTATTGCCTAGTCCATGCTTATTATTTAAATTCTTGTTAAAACCCCATTACATAATCCAAGATTCATGCCCTTATATTTGTACATATATTTGTTCACAAGCTTGCCTAAAAATTTTAATGACATTTATCACTTGCCTTTTTTTGTCATGCACACCATTTTCACATGACAAATGGAATTCATTCATATGAATGTTCATCTATGATTCATAGTTAAGTATTAGTTCACTTGTAATTAATAAGCCTTTTAAAAAGTTTCCTTAGCCAATAGGCACATGGAAACTTTTATAAAAACCTCTTTGCATTAAGTTCCCAAAAGGCCCATGTTAAAAACCCCCCATTCCTTTAGTTTATTCAACGTTAGTTTGGAATATGATCTTACATCATAGTTCCATATTATGTTCTTTTCATGTTTACCTTTTTTATATGTTTGTACTTTGTTCTTGCACATTTCGTGTTATTGGTTTTAGCCTTTATGTAATCTTGGTTTCTTTATTTTGTATTTTGAATTTAAACTTAAACTTGTCTTTCTGTCATCTATCTTTGTGATTTTCATGCCTATGACACCCTTATAACGATTAGAATTCATGTTATAGCAAATTGTGTTTTAGCACATTTCTCAACAACTTTTTGAACTATTCAATTTGTTGCAATCCTTATATTTGTTGTTATTTTTTATCATTTGTCCTCCTTCTCCTTTCACCTTCCTTCTTTAATTTCTTTTACAATTGTCTTGTACATGTTTTTTTCTTAAATTGTTTCAAAACAAACCCATAAGCAAATGTTCAAAACTTGACTAAAATATTTTCTAACTTATTTTTTTTAGTTATATGCATGAAAATGTGTTCCTTTCCCATCGCCACACATTTAATATAAAAATGGCTATTATTTTATACTAGTTTTTTCCCATGCCCATAATCACACATAAAAATAACATTATATTTGGATACCTTCAGAAAATTAAACACAATTTTTCAAAATTGAGTGTTCAATCATAAGGCATTTTTTAGCATTATTTCCACATGTGCAACCATTCATTGATGTTGGTTTGGATTAAACCAATGTTCAATTACTAAATTATGTTCAATGAGGGATCTCTACCCTACCTTGTCCCCAAAATAAATTGAAATTTTCATAAAATTATAAATATAAATATTTTTTGACTTAAAAATAGATTAATCTATGATGATATAATGGTACATTACAAAATATGTAAGAAACTAGAGTTTGTACAACCTAACAAGAACTCATGTTATATTTTTAAATGTGATACCATATTTATGATGTTGTGTAAAAACATCCAATTTTTTTCAAGCAATTTTACCATTGATGTAGGTGTTAATTCATCTAGGACTTCACACATAACATCATCAATGCATGCCTTATAAACAAGCAATTTATCAATAATAAAATTACAATTTTGAAGGAACATATAATGAATAGTTAATTTCCTATATAGTTGTATTTACAATAAATGTAAGGTCAACTTACATGGTGAAGGACTTTCTCAAAATAAAATGCCTAAAACAAGGTGATAGTCCTGGCCTTACATCTTTAGAATGTTTTCTTCCCTTATTACTATCCCATATTTTGAAATGGTTTCTTGTTTATTAGTTTTACCCTTTGTAAAATATGAAACCAACCTTATCACAAGCTTAAGCATATGTACATTATGAAATGATAAGAGGTGGAAAGACCTTTCAATTATTTTTTAAGAACAAATGATATTTTACACCTACATATAAATGTAATGACTCTTTTTTTATTAAATAATAAAGGTATTTATTTCTAAGTACATATAGGTGTAGATTATAGGCATTTATCACTTACACAATCCCTTATTCATTTAAATAATAAAAGTGACACATTAAATGTCAAAACATTCATATTCCTAAACACCATAATAAAATTATACGTTTCATGGGTTTGAAATCTATGCGAAATTTATTATTTCATAAGTTCATATTATTTAAACATGAACATCGTGCATTATTTAAATATGAAAGTCATGTGCACAACTTTCATGTGTAGACAATATGAATAGACATACAACATTTATGTTTAAACAATACAAGTAATGAACACAATTAATGCAAATAATGTAAGAAGAACTTTTGGGTTTTTTCACTACCACACATTGCAATTAGTTGTCCAATTTGACCACTATTTGACTTATTAGCATCATGCACAAATAGCAAGTGAAATTGTTTTTTAGTTATTTGTGCATAATTTCCACAATGAAAACAATGATTGCTTTGTTCATTAGCATTGGATTTTTCCCCCCATGTTGGATTTATAATAATGCAAAAAATTATGACATAAAAAAAATATTAACCTTCGATTCCTTACAAGAATGGTAATATTATTTAATCATTTTTTAAACAACTTTTCAACTATTAACATCTAGCATAAATTGAATCAAGGTTTGATAACAAGTGGAAAATGTTACTCATAAGCTGCACCTTACACTTACATAAGAAATTATTTTATTTTATTTTTTAATAATTTCAAATTATTGATGTAAAAATTAAGGTAACATTTAATTTTATTTACACGTTGCACTATTAATGGTTATTGATTTTTTTGACATATCTTCAACTATCAACATGGTACATGAATTGAATTATACAATTTTATCATGTTGAAACCATTGCTCATAGGCTGCATTTTACATTTATCATAATTTAATAAAACACATGCAATAATTTATAATGACCTCACATCTATTGAATTATCAACATTGCACATGAATTGAATAACTCATTTTGAATGTGTCAAATCCATTACTAGCTAGATTTTTTTTTGGGTATATTATTATTTTTATAATGATTTAACATTTTTTTAGGCTTTTTTTGTTACAAGTTTATGTCTAAGTATTTAGAGATGAATTTTTTAAATTATTTTTAAATTAAAAAATGTTGATATCATATTAATGACATCAATAAATTATTATTATTATTATTATTTTCAATTTTGTGGCAATGATTCATTGAACTTGCATTATTCTCATATGGGTCATTAAATGTTGGAATTTTAAACCACGTGCATCAAATAAGACATTTTTTGGAATGTATTAGATTATTATTTAACCTATTGTTTTTCACCTTATTATAACATAATTTTTAAATATACACATATTTAAACCAACATATATTGTTTATAAACATTTAATATTTAATAAAATTTACTAATAATTTTGTTGAATATATAAATATCATATTTTAAAATAATTAAATTACACCTTTTACCCAACAACTAATATATAATACTTTATACTTTTACTCACATTTGCTTTTTGTTTTTTTAAAGGACCTCGTCGAAATTTTTCCTTGAATTTTAGTTTTTTAAAAAACAATTCCCCAAAAAGAACCATCAATTTGCAAAATTTTGCCACTAAATTTTTTTTTTAAAATATTGTTGACTTGGTGGGGAAGTAATCCAACTATTTAATGCCAAAATATCACCAAATTATGTTTCTTTTATTTTTAAAAAGGTAAAATGTATTGCTACATTTTTTTAAATAATAATATGGAGTGAATTTTTTTCAAAGTTGTGTGAATCATTTTAATTTATTTTTTACTAATTTTAAAACAAATATGATTTTGAAAAAAATGGTTATATATATATTTATTTCTTTATTTAGTTAGTAGCTAAATTTTGCCAATTTAAATGGGGGAAAACATCAACAATGGTTTTTTCCCAAGAAAATCAAAATTTATCAAAATTTTAATTGGTAATTTTCAATGAATATTGAAATTTTTTAAATCATTTTGTAACTCCATAACTCTTTTATAAGCAAATGTGGGTAAAACTACTTATAGGTGATTACAATTTGAATATCATCGCAAAAGCTTTTTACAAAAATTGTCCATAATCATATTAAGGAAAACAAAATTGACAATTTTTCAAAATTGAACATATATTTTATGCAACAAAAATATATTTGTTAATGATTCAATGAAAGCACTATTGAATTCACATTGAATTGAATCTTATTTATGAAGATTGAAAATGAATTTTTAAAAATGTGTTGATTTTTTATTTTATTCATAACATGTTATTTCAAGTTATGTTTTAAACCCTTCAAATTTCATAGTTACAAATTATTATTTTCATGAATAGATTATTGAATAAGCTTCAAAATAATGTTTTCATTTGTAAAATTTGAATAAATTTTGAACAAAATTAATGTATGTTAAAGTTTTAAACCCTTTAAATTACATAGTTATAAATTATAATTATTTTCCTGAATAGATTAGTGCATAAGCTTCAACATAATGTTTTCATTTGTAGCATTTGAATGAATTTTGAAAAAGGAAATGTATGTTAAAGTTTGAATTTCTTAAATAGTTTCATATTGAAGATAATAAATTTAAACTTTCTTTTTGTTTTGTCAAAGTCTTGAAGTGGTTTGGTGGTGAAAACCTTGGTGCATCTCCATGAAATCTTGGGTTCAAAGATTGATGAATGTGTGCATTAATGTATGTAATGCATATATGCATTAATGTATCATGTATAAATATGGTATACGAAACATGTATGATGATGGTGATCTTCAAAATATTTTGTTAAAAAATCCAAACCAAATGAAAATAATAATAATAATTTGAAATCATGACAAGCCATGAAAAATTTACAATCCATGAATATAAAAAAATGTTAAAATGTTAAAATGTTAAAAACATGTTACATGATGATGTGGCATGTTAATACGTGTCATATTACCTTGGGACCTCATAATGTCCATGTTAATTTTTACAAATTACAAATTACCTAATGCAACATGTCACTACCCAAAACAACTAAAAAACATTTCATTAAAAATGTCCTAATCAACTAGTGTTTTTTCACCAAAACCATACAAGTTACATATAAGTGGACTTTGTTCCATTTCACTAAAAACATTGTGGATTTGGGTAGTGGAAAAACCCAAGATTTTTTCTTCTACAATGACATCCGTGTCTATTCCATACAAACCTATGAAAAACAAATTTCACACAATTATTATTGCTAAATCGTGGCCCATGAAGTTTGTGACGACTAAACTTAAAATCTTTTTATTTTTAAAATGAATTAATAAACCCTTGTGCCTTTGGCCCAAATATATTAAACTTTTTATTAAACCACCCAACTCAATATTATTGCAGTTGAAATGAGTTTAAGGTCTAGCAACATGGAGAGGTAGGGTTTAACATTTTAACATGGGTGCTATTTGTTACAATGTTAAGGTTTTTTAACATTTATTTTAACATTTTAAATGGGTGTCATTTGTTACAATGTTGAGGTTGTTTAAACATTAATTCATGAAATGTTAGTTATTTTTTCATGTTTTAAATCCACACTTACATCATAGTAGTTTACATTTTGTTAATGGTAGTTGCACAAAATGGATGGAGTTGCAACTAATTCTTCCAAATCAATGGTAAGTAATTTTTTTAATTGTTTGTGCCACCTTCTCATCAATGTAACTTCATGTGAACTTCCCTCTACCCTTATTTTATCTTTCATTTTTTTTTTAAAAAAACATTTGTAATGTTCACAAGTTTTTTATGTTTTGTGTCGATCAACAATGTTATTGTCACACGACAACTCTAGGTGAATTATTTGTCATTTCTTCAACTTTGTTATCATCAAATTGATATTCTAGCACCACAACTCCAAGAACTTTTCCTCAACAACACCTTATATTATTTTTGTTTCAAAAAAAATCTTCAAATCTTTTCTTTTATCTTTGTTTTTCCTCTTTAAAAAATAAATGAATCAATCTTTTTTTCACTCCCTTTTTTAAATCCCCAAAATTGATAATTAATTTTTTCCTTAAAATATTTTCCAACATTGGGCGATTATCACAAACTACCTTGGTTGTGAAATTAGTTGTCAATTTGGTTTTCATCATGAAAATTGGTGAGTACCAAATTTTGTGATACTTGGTTTGATAACCCAAGTGAAACCTAGGTCTTTGAAAATCAAGAATTTATGATACCTAGGTTGATATCCAATATATTGATTTTTATTTGTGTGAAAGTTGAGTCCTTGAAAAAATCAACACCCATTTTAAAAGATTTAAAATTGAAAACCATATGGAATTAATGCATTAGAAAGAATATTGTCTTTTGCAACTAAGAAATCAATGATTATAATTTCTTAAAAACTTTGTAAATGATTATGGTCATAAATTATAATATTGTTGAATCCTATATTGGAAAATGTTGCAGTCATAAATTGATTGGGTTTATGATGAATGGATGATAATGTGGTACTAAATGTGGGAGGTCATACTTTCATTGATTGTATTTCATACATCATCCATGATGAATGACATAATGACTTGGAAATATAATTATCATATTTCATTAAAAATAGGGGATAATTTTTTTTTGTTTATGATTATAAAATGATTATGCAAATGATGTGGAGAATATATTGATGATGTTGAAAGTTATGGGCTAGGTATTACATGGTATAATGTAATACTTTTGGGGGGTGTGTGACATGTCATTACATATACAAAACAACATTGCAACATGTTATAAATGACTACAAAATGACAACATGTCATTTCACACTATACTGCAAAATGATTATAGTTTATTAACATGGGTCATGTACATAACACTTCACTATGACTTTAAATGACTAAAAAATAATAACTTGTCACTTCACCCAATTACAAAATGGTTAGTAAATATTGATGTGGAACATGTACACAACATTTCACCAAGGGTTGAAATGATTTAAAAGTGAACAACTTGACTATAAAATGACTACCATACAATGGGGTGGATAATTATCATTTGGTTCACATGGAGTCCACTATTCTAACATTTTTAGCATTTTCCATCACTAAAATGAAAGTATTATTAACCTACATGAAAGATTGTTTGTTCATCAAAATGAATATGAGTTGAAGGTATGTGCAAACTTTCATTTCAATTTCAAACCTTCAAAGACATGGACAAAAAATGTGTTATGTTAATTATCAATTTAAACCTTCAAATGAATTTCAAATGAAGTCACTACATTTCATGAAATGTGGAACACAATAAACTTTGTAATTATCTACTTAAATTTTTTGTAGATGCTAGAAGATTGTATTTTTCAAACAATTATATGAGTCCTATCAAAGATTGTATACTTGGAGATGGGGGTAGTCCCATTGGAACAATTAGCCCACCTAGTTCCATTGTTGTTGTGATGAAAACATCTTCCACATTCGCCACTTCTGTCTTAGAATGGGCCTCCTTTTGTAAGACAATCCTAGTTTTTAAAGTCATCAAAAAAGAATACTTGTCTTTGATTTGGAAAAATGATAAATGTCATCAACAACCTATGTTGAAAATTGACAACAAGGAACCCAACATCATCTCTCACATATGTTGGGTTTTTTCAATTATCTTCTTGCTTCATCCACTCACATCTACAAATTACAATAGGAGTTTGCATGTGACCATAATGTAGTTTCAATGTCTTCTAGTAACCCTACATATTGAATAAACATTTTTTTTAGCATCAACAATTTGTTTTTCAAACACTAAATCAATCCACTACCAAAATTGTATATGAAATTTCAAATATATGTATTTGATAGTGTCTTTAAATTCTCGATGACAAAAGCAAAAATATTGAATTCGACACCTATGAAAACATAAGAGGTTGCTAGTTTTAACATCTTCCCACCTCTTTTACAAATCCTATCCAAACCATAACAACCAAAACCACCTTTGTTAGATTTCATGGTAAATCAATTTTCAATTTGTTGAGTTTGGAATTACATTCCCAAATATACATTAGGGAAAAATACAAACATGTCAATAAAAAAACTCATACAACATGTGACTTTTGAAATTCACCCCATTTTTTTTGTAGGGGTCTTCGAAACCTTCTTTATTGCTCGAGTTGGATGAAAAGCACATTACAATGACCCATAGTGTGCTTTCGTCAAACCATTGTTAGTAATGATTAGTTTGATCTAATTGTTCTTGAGCCTTGACTAGACGTGGTTTACTTTGTGTTTCCAACTTCCAATTAAAGTGGTCTACCATTCTAATTGACCTATACATGTGTCCTTCTAGTAGCCATCATTGTGTTGTAGTGTATTTTTGTTTCCCAAGTCCACAAAATGTTCACCCTTAAATTTTAACCCACAAATTGGACAAGTAACATACCCTAGCAATGCAATATATGGGGAAATCATGTATAGTCCAAAGTAAAACACTTTTCAATGTGAAGGTCTTAAAGCCCATTGGCTTCAACACATCATATATATGCATAAACTCGTTCCCACAACTACTACAATTCTTCCACAACATGTTGCAAATACACATCAAAATTATTTGATGCAACTAAGTTTTTCCCTTGAATCAACAATGTAAACATTAAAAAAACATTATTTAATATCAACCATGGAGGAATATTTTGGCAACATTACAACGGTTCAATTTGTATGGGTTCACATTATTTATTGCAAAACCTAGGTGCACATTCCTAGCATTTAAAGCAAATACTAGAAACCTGTCATTAATGTGTTTCGATGCTTTTGAATCACATGGATGTTTAACAAGTCCATATGGACTAATGTTTTGCACATACCATAACAATAAAAAGGACATGGCATGCATCCTAAACATTTTTTGAAGTTTTAAAATAATTGGAAAATGTCTAAGTACTTTCATGGGGAACAATTTGTTTCCCTCATCCTTGTATCAAGGTGCTCTACATTTTGGACAAGTGCAACATCTCTATACTCTCTTTGAAATAGGACATGTACCCTTTCCCACAAGCATATATTTTTTATAATCTAAATTTAGAGTCTTTTAATCAATGTTTTAACAACGTATAGTTATGGGTAAATAATTATTTGCAAGTAATAAATGAAGTCATAAAAAGGTGAAAGTTCATTTGTAAACTTGTTGTTGATTCCATGCACTATGCATAAATTCATGAGTAATATTGTAATAACTAGTTTGGTACATTTTGAACCAGTATGCTACTTTTAAATTGCTTCCTCCATAGCCATTGGATCAAATTTCACATTTTTAAGTCCATCCACAAATGCCTTTTCTCTTGATGGTTCAAATTCTCCCTTTGCATCGATAGGTCACCCATTTTCACTATTACTTACACCCCCCTTGTTGGCTTCCTCTTATAGTTCATCACACAAAAGTCTTTTCAACAACCTCTATTGATATTTCTTCCAAGATATTAAGTTGATCCACTTGTTGGAATGCATCTTGAACCATACCTTGTATATTTGTGTGCAAATCAAGCTTTTAGTTTTGTTGTGTAATAAATGTTTTCCATTCAACCTCCCATTCTTCATATGAAGAATCCTTATCCTTTGGACCCCTCCATATTCTAAAAGTAAGTTCCCTTCAATTCAATATGAAGTGATGTTTATTCACATTTGCCACAATGCACAAGGTGTGCCATTTTCGTATACTACAGGGACAATGTAGTTTGTTCAATGAGTACAACCTAGTTTTTTATTCCTTTTGAAGCCATAACCAATCATCCTTATGTTGTTATCATATTTGATGCCAAAGGGGGAATTCTTTGGGTCCAAAATTCATTGCATTCACTATTAGAAAAAGTGGTTTATCAAAAAATTCAAGTTGACTAAGTAGTCATTTTTTATTACTGGACATGTCCATTTCGATTAGAGGCTCGAAACATGTATTTTTTGACTAATCAACTTGACTAGTATGATTTATTTGATCAATGCATTTAGTCAAGTTAGACAACCCTAATCAAAATGGCTAGTCAAATGGGACCTCTAATCAAATTGAACATAAAAAATTGACATCATTAGTCAAAAGGACCAATATATGTATCAAATTGGACATCTTATGCCTAATACATATTTACCTCCTACCTCCCATTTATAATATTACAACCTACCTACCTACCAACCCACCCAGATACCTAGATGTAATACCTACGCTCCTATCCACCTACCTATATGTACTACCTACCTACTTACCCACCCACCCATCCACACACCTACGTAAATACATGTACTACCTACATACACTACCTACCCACCCATTTACCTATCTACTTCTGTACCCGCCCACCCACCTACCTACTTACCTATTCACCCACCATGTACCTACCTACCTATCCACCACCCACCCACCTATCTCCTACAACCTACCTACCTACCTTCGTATTTCATAGTCTTATAGTGATGTCTCGAAATAAACATGTGAAATAAAAAAACTTGACAAAAATTGAACACCTTTTGATGGTGTGATCCATTGGTTAAGAATTTGGTTCATCATTGGGGAGGTCAAGGGTTCAATTCTTAACATTATAACCGATGTGCATGCTTAAGGACATAAGGTAGGTAGGGCAGGTTAAGTAGGATATATTTAGTTAGATTAAATTACATCAAATAAGATAAGGTAGGGTAGGGTAAGTTAAATTACCACCTACCTACCAACATGCCTACATTTTTATAACCTACCTGCCTGCCATAATCTTTTTTTATATGGGCAAAAATTTGACCAGTCAAATGGTCCATACTCTACTAGTCAAAAAACCACCCCAGTCACAATAGACATGTCAAAATTGACTAGTCTAAAATGAGAGAGTGGTCTTTTTGACCCTTGTCCAAATTGATAAATTTTTAACAAGATTTGTCAATAAAAAGAACCAGTTTTTCTAGCAATGATTAGAAGACTAAATTGAATGGTTGGTTGATGTTTAATACAAATTTATAAGGATTTCAAAGATGAGCAATTGTAAAGTTCCATTTTGTGAAAGCCTATGCAATCAAAAATGAATTTCAAAACTATGTGAGCAATACGTGAACATCAACAATAAGTTTTAAATACTATATTACATTAAAGGTGTTATGATTTTTTTAGAAATTGCAATGATTTTGACCCCATTAAAAACATGAAACTTGTTCAATTAAAGGACAACATAAATTCACTAGCAACAATTACTAAAAGACATTAAGAAATGTATATTCTATTGGTGGGACCCACAATTTGTGTAATTTGTCAAGCTTTCCAAGTTAAAGTGTTATGGATATTTGTACAACAAAAGGGAACATTCATGTACAAACACATTGTTAATGTGTTTTTTAATATTCCCATCAAGGTTTCTTAAATTTTTATTATTATAAATATATATTTTTTAAAACAACAACATGTACATTCAAAGTAAAGATCTAAATCCCATGTATATTTTTAAAATAAATGTAAACTCAAATTTGCAAAACTTTAAAGAATACATTTACTGAAAATAAAATGTTCCATTCTTCATTTTAAGTTTGAAAAATAAAATAAAAATGAAAATCTTCATTGTTTTTATTTTCCTTTTCTCCTACTTATATTAAGCTATTTCAAATTTAAATAGTCTAAATATATCATTTAAATAGTCATTAGTTAATATATGTACTAACATTTCCAAAATTCAACGGACAATGGTTAATGGACATCCAAATCGAATAATAATGTATTTATACAATTTTTTTGCAATTATTGTAAGAATGTTGGTGCGTAACATTTGTGCTTCCACCCATTTTGTTGCATAGTTAATGGCCACTAAAATATATTAGTTCCTTGACATTCTACTTGTAGGTTTGACACTACTAGAAATTTTGGGTTTTGCAACTATCGCATGCAACTAAAATTCAGTTGCATGTGACACATGCAAGTACAAATTTGTGTAATTGCATAGGACATGTAGTTGCATGCGACATTACGTATGCAACATGTATATACGGTGTTAGTATACATGTTCCATTTTGTTGCATAGTTAATGGCCACTAAAATATATTAGTTCCTTGACATTCTGCTTGTACGTTTGGCACTACTAGAAATTTTGGGTTTTGCAATTGTCGCATGCAACTAAAATTCAATTACATGCAACACATGCAAGTACAAATTTGTGTAGTTGCATAGGACATGTAGTTGCATGCGACATTACGTATGCAACATGTATATACGGTGTTAGTATACATGACCATTTTGTTGCATAGTTAATGGCCACTAAAATATATTAGTTCCTTGACATTATGCTTGTACGTTTAGCATTACTAGAAATTTTGGGTTTTGCAATTGTTGCATGCAACTAAAATTCAATTACATGCGACACATGAAAATACAAATTTGTGTAGTTGCATAAGACAAGTTGCATAGGACATGTAGTTGCATGCGACATTACGTATGCAACATGTATATACGGTGTTAGTATACATGTTCATACATACATATCAATCCAATGTAGTTGCACCTTATGTGCAACTTTCTTTGCAACTACATACAACTAATCAAAATATGACGCATGTTTAAAAATTAGACAACTAGCTTGTGGACATGTGTCATTATTTAATTTTGTTGTGTTTTCAAAATAAAAAATTCATTGGATTAATTTTAATCATTAAAATTTTTGCCACTAGAATGATGACACGTGGCACACCATGGAATGTTCATTGACCATTTGACACGTGTTCAATATTTTAACACCAATTATATGGTGACACGTGGCAATCAAGGCCCACCTATTTTAACAATTTTAAATATTAATTAATGAAATCTAAATCATTTAATTTATGGCCAATAAGATGTTGACATGTGATGCCTAGGTAGGTGGATAATAATTAAACCCTATTAAGTAAGTAGGTTTGTTTAGGTATGTAAGTAGATTGAAAAATAGCTAGGTTTAGGTTATATAGGTTTAGAATAATCCGATTTTATCTTCAAGTTTGACCATTTCATAAAGGTCAAGTTTTTTTCATTCATTCATCCCCAATAGCACCTGGTGTTTGGTTTCAACATAACTATTTTTTTTAGTTATATACTGAGCCAAATAGAATTGGAAGCCAGAGGATATGGGTTAAAACATTCCATTGCAAACCTCATGGACTAACCTAGTTGCACATTAAATACAACTATTGTATTAAAGTATAACAACTAGAAGAGGGCTCTGTTGCTTTTGGCGTCCAAACAAAACTTGAAGCCCTCCTCTTGGCGCATCTAACACATTAAAAATCGTTGAAAACATATTAGAAATGAGAAAGTTATGGCCCCCCAAAGTAAAGGGGTTCAAAAAACTCAAAATGTTTTTTATTAAGGCCGGTTTTTAAACACCTAGAAAGTTCATTTTATGTTGTTTTTTTGTAATTAGAGTTCAAATCTGATTTGTAGGAATTCAGATGGCACTCCTATAGCACTTTAAATCGTTTAAAATGAATAAGAAATAAGAAAGTTATGAGCTTTGAAAGTAGGAGGGGTCCTAAGAAAAAAAAACAAAAAACAAAACGTTTTATAACTTGGAAAGCTTATTTTTTAATTTTTTTTTCATGTTAGTTTTTCATTACTCCTTTTCTTTTGCACTTCAAAGGTGATTATAGGATATTTAATAACTATGATTACTTAATGAAAATATGATTTTGATATTATTATCTAGTTTAAATTAATAATTGTTTAGGACATTTATATACTTGTAGGTTAATTAATGTAGCCTATTTACATTAATATTTTAACATAAATAATAAAATTTAAATATATAATACTTATTGATTATATATATATAATTGATTATCACTATAATTATAATAAACACTTAATTAATAATTATGATTATTTATAATAAAATTTTAATATTATCATATTAATTGATTTTGAATAATTTT
>Ga0209611_10004314_pt1 | contig 24397 bp, 29 predicted proteins | sample S1TSphgellanicum_3_FD_187693 | JGI IMG/M metagenome (GOLD analysis project Ga0209611, IMG submission 187693) | Host-associated microbial communities from peat moss isolated from Minnesota, USA - S1T2_Fc - Sphagnum magellanicum MG (SPAdes) (version 2) | ecosystem: Host-associated > Plants > Peat...
CGCTGGCGGACAAGACCTTGTTTTTCGACGTGGAAATCGTCAGCGTTCGCGCCGCCACCGCCGAGGAACTCGAGCACGGCCACGTGCATGGCGCGGGCGGCCACCACCATTAGGATTAGGACCTGCGACTGCGCGACCACGGGTTGAAGATCCGCGTGTCGGGGGTTCATTCCAGAGGATAACGAGGATGACAGGTCATCCGGAAGAGTGACCTGTGGGCGTCGCCCGCAAGGCTCCCGCCGCCCAACTTAAGCGTAAAGCTTCAGAGCCGTCTTCGCGACCAACGCTCCCTGGTGCTTGGCCCCTTCGAGGTCGAGCGCGCTCGGTTTGCGCTGTCCCGCTGCACCGGCGATCGTTGTCGCTCCGTAGGGGCTGCCTCCCACCAGCTCATCCAATGTCATTTGCCCCTGGTGGCTATAGGGCAATCCAACCACCGTCATTCCGAAATGAAACAGATTGATGATGATGGAAAACAGCGTCACTTCCTGGCCCCCATGTTGCGTCGCCGTTGAGGTAAATGCCCCTCCTACCTTGCCATTCAGCGCCCCGCGTATCCACAGTCCTCCTGCTTGGTCGAGGAAGCTTGCCATTTGTGAGCACATGCGCCCGAAGCGGGTCGGGCAGCCCACGACGATAGCGTCGTAGTCCGCCAGCTCATCGATCACCGCTATGGGAGCGCCTTGATCCAACTTAAAGTGCGCGTCCTGGGCGACGCTCAGGGGAATCGTTTCGGGAACGCGCTTGACGGCCACTTCGGCACCCGCGATGCGTGCACCCTCGGCGACTGCATTCGCCATGGTCTCGATATGACCGTAGGATGAGTAATAAAGAACCAATACTTTCGCCATGTCTCCCTCCGTTTAACGTCGAGCCGCTTCGAACAGAAACCAGACTCGGCGCTCGGTCTCATCGATCCAATTCTCGATCAGACTCGCTGTGGCGACATCCCGGTATTCTTCGACCACACCATGCAACTCTCGTAATCTCGAGGCCAGGGTCTGATTGTCCTCCCGCAGCTCCGCCAGCATGTCCATGGGTTCCACATACTCGGCGTCGTTATCCAAGATTCTTTGAACTCGAGCAACGTGACCTACGGAGCGGATCGTGGTTCCGCCCGTCTTTCGCGTGCGCTCAGCGATCGAGTCGCTCATCGCAAAGATCTGATCCGCGTGTTCATCCAGCAGTAAGTGGTAGTCGCGAAAATGCGGTCCGCTCATGTGCCAGTGGAAATTCTTCGTCTTGAAGTACAGCGCGAAGACGTCGGCGAGAATGGCATTCATGGCGCCGGCCATTGCGGCGGAAGCCTTCACACCCAAGTCCGAGGGTGTGGCGAGTGGCGCCCCGCGACGTTGTCTCAAGTCGAGTTGTCCATCAAGGTGTTTGCTTTCCATGATTCTTCCTCTCAGCGATCCGCCTGTGACCCCGCGTAAGAAACTATGCGCACCCGCCATTGCAGTCCATCATGGCTTTCTATGAACCGGGTGCACCGGCGTATGCACCGCGGAACGCGTCAGGCACTCAGAGCACGCAATTCACCCCGGGCAATGCCCACCACCGTGCGTACAAGCAGGGCGCCGATAACCAACGTGGAGAATATGAGCAAGACCAAAGCGATGGAATCCGTCGCCCAACCTGGTGACACCGCAGAGAATTTCAGTGCCGCGATCGCAGAGGCCGCAAGCGGGAAGCTCACGGACCACCACGAAACCCGGAACGGGCAACACGAAGGTAGGCTCCGGAGTTGGCCTAATAATACGGACAGCATGAAGAGCGTCAGGATATAGAGAAATTGTGCGAATAAGTCGGTTTGGCCGGTGGTTGCCACGTATGAAGAATAGCCGACCGAGAAGGGCGCGACCAAAATGAGCAGTGTCGGCCTCAGCGCCTCCGGCATCGGGGGTTCAAACAACAAACGCTGGAAGATCAGGGTGAACAACGGCGTGGTGAAGAATAGGCCGACCGCCAGTCCGAAAACCATCACTCCGCGAAGGGAGTCGAATTGCAGTGCCGGCACGGCGAGGGGAATATCCAACAACCCTATGACGGGGACGATCCACGCCGGCGTCGCGTGCGCAAACTGCTGGCGATCACTCATCCAGCGGCTGATGATCATCCAGGCGAAAATGACCATTCCAATGGCCCCAACCCCCCAGAGCACTCGAGCAACCAATAGACTGGCCGTTGCCAAGATGATGGGTAACAGCAGCAAACTCACAAAGATGGTCCCGAACAAGTTACCAGCGATCGGGTGCTGAAATTCCGCTTTGACGACTTCGGCCGCGGTCAGCCACTTGATGCCATATCCAACAGCCATCGCGAGAAATACCGCGACCGCCAACGCGCCAATCGTGTCAGCAATGACATCCGGTACACTGTAAATTTCGTGCGCGAGTCGCCACGCCACGCTCAATCCGGTCAATCCCATCACTGCGCCAAACAAACTGACTGGCAAGTAGTCGAGCTTGCGGTTGACGGAAGCTGTGGTGGCGTCGCCAATCATGTAAGGACGTTAGTATCGCAGACCGATCGGGCTTCGTGCGATCACGGTTTTCTATACCTACAGTGTGCATCACAGTCGGAGCAAAAGGCGCAATCCGCCAGGTCGCACCATAGAAACGTGTAATAGCACGGCTGGGATGCGACAGGTAGTTTCGCGGAAGAGCGGATGTGCGCGCTGTATTCTTTCTCTGCTTGGCCTGCACACATCGACAAGTCGAGCATCATTTCGGGTTCCTATCCGCATAGTCGAAGGAGACACACGTGAGACTGATTGCACACATGGTCGCTGCGGCGATGGCATTGGTAGGTGGGATCGCTTCCGTGGGCGTTGCGCCTGCGCGGGCGGACAAAGTGATTGCAGATGATTTCGGCACCACACTGCCGCCTGGATATCGCGACTGGAGTTTGATCTCGGTGGCCCACGAGGAAGGCAAACTCAACGATATACGTGCCATTTTGGGCAACGACATCGCGGTTAAGGCCTTCCGTGACGGGACGATTCCGTTCCCCGACGGGGCGATCATTGCGAGACTTGCCTGGCGCTACATTTCGTCCGAGGAAAACAACAAAGCCTTCGGTGGTCCCCAATCGTTCGTCGCCGGTACACCCACGAATGTTCAATTCATGCTCAAGGACGCACGAAAGTATGCCTCGACCGGAGGCTGGGGGTTCGTCCAGTTTGACGACGGAAAACCCGTCGAGGCTGCGCATCTGAGTGGGTGCTTCGCCTGTCACGTGCCCGTCAAATCTCGCGATTTTGTCTTCACAAAATATTCACCGTAAAGCGATCGCGTCGAGCCGACGTGTCGAATGTACGCGAGGCGGCTCCCCAGAACCCGGAAGTGCATCGGACCACAGAGAGGAGGCTTGCTGCAAAACGCAATGAGGTTGTGCGTTGTGGCGTGAGGCGGTCAGCGAAGCAAACGATAAATGGCACTGGAACTCAAGAGTGGACGTTCGCGCTCTCCGCGGTTCGAGGATTCCGCTCACCATCCGCTCCTGGTGTCAATCGAGCCTTCAACCGGGGCGATATCCAATTGAGAAATGTCCGCAGCTTAAGCGGCATAATCTTCCGAGGGGCGTAAACAACACTCACCGGCAGTGGCTCATCCTCGAACTCGTCCAAGACAATCCGCAAGTCACCTGCACGCCTTGCGGACTCCATCTTGTAGGACATGACCCGGGCCAATCCTGCGCCCGCAATGGCGGCAAGAATTGCCGCTTCTGACGTGTTGACACACAACCTCGAATGGATGGGCGTCACAACCGGCCGAGAGCCACTGGCAAATTTCCAGCTGACGGGCGTAACGAGACTGTCAACCGTGATGCAATCGTGATTGACCAGATCGGCCAGGCTGATGGGAACTCCACGAGTCTGCAGATAGGCAGGACTTGCACACACCACGACGCGGATCGAACCGATCCGCGTCGCGATCATGCTGCTATCCGGGAGAACACCGATCCGGATGGCGACATCAATTCCTTCGTCTGTTGTATTGACGACGCGGTCTGTCATGACCAGCCGTAACGATATCTCCGGATGTTCCTGCAAAAACTCGATCGTCAAGGGCACCAAATGCATATGCCCCAGACCCCAAGGAGAGGTTACCGCCAGATCGCCTTTGGGAGCTTTGTATTCGCCGGAGACCTCACGCTCGGCCTCATCGACCTGCTCGATGATCCGTTTGCAGGCCTCGATGTAAGATCGGCCGGCATCCGTAAGGACCATCTGCCGGGAATTTCTTTGTAAGAGCTCCGCTTTGAGGCGTGTTTCCAGGTCGGAAACCTTACGGCTCACCGTTGCGACCGGTATTTTGAGAAGGCGTGAAGCAGCCGAAAAGCTGCCAGTCTCGGTTACGGCGACGATAATCGACATCGCTTCCAGGCGGTCCATTTCTTCGCCACACCACTTTTCGAGAAGATCCTTATCGATCTTAGGGACTGATGTACCCCTTTGCAATCGATTAGTGTCATCCACGGAGAACGGGTGGCGGTAAACGATGCGCAGGAGCTGCGCCAACTCCACTCAGAGGAGGCGTCCGATGGAAAGGCTCGTGGTTCTTTATTACATCCGAGCCGGTTATTTGGGCGTCACTGCGAAGACCATTGTCGACGCGGCGCGATCGGCAGGGGCAGTTGCCCGCATCAAGTCGCCGAGAATGCCGTTTTTGCCCTATGAGCCCCGGAGGGGAATTTCGGCAAGCAGCGAACCCTTCTTCGGCGTCGATGCCGTTTTGATTTGCCCGCTCGGACGCGGAATCGCATTGCACTCTTCCATTCGCTCAATCCTGAGATCTGTCGCCTTCCGGGGAGTCACGGGCATGATGAACCCAAAAGCGCTCGCGTTGCGCAACGCCGTAAAAGCGCGTGGGACGGTTCTCCCGCCCACTAGCTTCGTGACTGACTCGCAGCCCATGACGGGGCCTGAATCAAAGGGCATCGCGGATCCTCGGATGAAGGAGCTGCTCTCCGCGGCCGTCGCAAATTCAAGAGCCTGTCAAAACTGGCTATCGAAGGCCAAGCCGAATCTCGAACGGGCGCGAGTTTCGATCGCTCACGTGATACGCGATGTCAATGACCTTGCACGAATGCTCGAGTGATATGGGCGCTGAAGGATCATGCCTCGGTGCCGCGCAACAGTGCAGCTCGAAAACGTATCAGTGCAGCGCAATGCAAGAAGACAATACTCGCCTGCCATAGAAAGCCATAATGGCTTCGGAATCGCAGGCGCTCCATGATTTTCGTCGGGTCAATGCCCATCCTTGCGGCGCGAGCGCCGGTGATCGGTGTTCAGATCGGCGCCACTGATGGAATCAAGCGGGAGCAACCATGTTTCAAGCCAATCGTAATAGCCACGCTCATTCGTCTCATAGCGCCCGGCCGATTGCACTCAGCGTCGGCAATTTGGTGTCTGGGCGCGATAACGCATTGAGCAGAGCCCAACGGCATATGATGTTATCGCCTGCCGCCCCCCGGGACGGCGTCGTGAAATGCCCGAGGTACTACCGGTTACCAATAGCGAGTCGACAATGATGGAAGATTCACAAAGCTCCGTGATACGGGATAAGCCGAGTGCAATGGCCATACGCGGCGCTTCTCCAGTCATCGCCTTGGATGACGAACCGCCGGCAGTGTTGGTCGTAGATCGACCACTGCCTGAGCCGTTGTCGCGTGGAAAAGTATTCATTCAGTACCGGACAGAGAATCTGCGGATCCTACCGGTGTTTGGCAAGGGCGCGATGTCCGTGTCGCCGAGAGTTGGTCATATCCATATCACCGTTGACGATGCTCCTTGGCACTTTGTCGATGCAAGTGGCGAGACTGTCATCATTGTCGGATTGGCTCCGGGCATCCACTCGATACTGTTTCAACTTGCCGATCCCGAGCACAACGTGATCACTAGCCAGACCGTCCATTTTGAAATCCCGGAAAGCTCGGGTCCGGTTCCAAGGTGATTACCGATGAATCGTTCGCTTACTCAGGCATTTTTCTGAAGATAGGGTGCCAACAAGCGAACGACGAACTCGGAGGACTCAAGCGAGCAGCGTGTTCCAGTAACTGATTTGAAGTGCCGGCCCGAAGCTACCGCGATGATGCGGCCTGAGAACGTCCTGAGGGGTCGAAGCTGGCGCCTGCTAGTCACTGCGCGCTGACAGTGGCGCCCCGGTTGATGTTAGGTCTGGCAACGGCGGTGACGGCCGGGCTTCACGGGTTTGATGGTTCTCGACCGGACCGTTCGCGAGGCGCGGGGGTTCGCATATGCCAAAGCGATAGAGCAAACGCATGACGCTCAAGGTGCCGACCATTATTGCGATACCATTCAAGAATATCGACGCCAACGTCGTGAGGATCATGCTCGGTGCCCATTTATCACGAGGTTCCGGGAGTCCAGTCCCCACTCAAGCAACCGATCCGGTGATTCCCGATATCGCTCAGCAAAGGCGCTGATGCGAGCGACGGCTCGCGGCGACCGCAGACCGCTCCATCCGGCGTGTTGCACGCGTATCACGCGCTGGGAAAAGGCGGGTGCGCACCAGCTGAGGGAGCGCAATACGGCGCCCGGAACACCGGTGCGCAAGGCAGCCGGCACACGACATTCCGTGCCGCTTGCGATGGCTCGTGTGATCGCACGAGTGAGCTTCACGGTCAGCCCCGGCCACTGTGCGGCGACATGGGCGGCGAACACACCGGCATAGCCGATCAAGATGCCAGAAGCAGTCATCGCCCCGTGTTCGCGCAGGTGTCTGACGACCCACGGCACTGGGCGGCGGGCCATCGCTTGGACGATCCAATGAGTCCCACCCTTCGCGCGTCCGGGCACAAGATAGTCCTCATCGATCCCATCGAGAATATCGACCATTCCGAGCGTGACTACACCTTCAGGCGTCAGTGGCAGGTTCGTGTAGGCCCTTTGGAGAGCTCCGAATAAAACGTCTTCGTGAGTCACATGGCATTTCGCCGGTAGGACCGTAACCACGTGATGGGGAGACTCAGCCGCGATCGACAACAAGGCGGCCGCCGCCGTCAAGCATGAGGTCAAGCAAGAATCCCCAACGAAACGGTGCGGCGGACGAACCGACCATAACGCGGGTTGCCAGTGCTCGCGATGACTGTCTATCGTAGTCACCATGACCTGGGTCGCCGGGGCGATACGCGCTGCACGGTGCAAAGCCTTTTGTAGCAGAGTTGTTGTTTCACCGAGGCCGCAGTACTGAACCGAGGCCGGATGCGTGCTGGAACTAACAGCGGGCGCCCACTCGGGACCATGATCATCGGCAACCAAGACGCACCAGTGGGTTCTCTGGGAAGGGTCACGCTCTGTCACGAACATCTCCTTGGTCGGCAACGTGCGTTATGAGGCTAAAGGTCCGCGCACCACAATTATTGTAGGAGATCCTTGTCCTTTGAATCCCAGCACTGCAAATTCAACGAACCAGCTGAACACTCTTGCCGGCCGAACCGGCGGTGGGACGAATCGAAGCCAAAGGATTTTGCTGGCTACGTTTTGCAAACAGCGGCAAGGACGTCGACTCTAGATTTGAGCGATGCCGCCATCCACGAAGAGTTCCACGCCGTTCACGTAGCTGCTGTCATCGGATGCCAGGAAGAGAACGGCCTTTGCAATCTCCTCCGGCGAGCCGACGCGGCCCAGTGGAATGGCTGCGCTCTGCGATTTGAGAAATCCCTGCATTTGTTCCGCAGTGAGCCCCAGATGATCGTAGCCAGGCGTCGGTATCGTACCTGGGCTCACCGCATTTACACGGATTTTGCGATCCCTTAAATCCACCGCCCAGCCACGCGCGAAAGACCGCACGGCGGCTTTTGTTGCCGAATACACGCTGAAGGCGGGCATCCCTTTCACGGAGGCAATTGAAGCGTTCAGAACGATGCACGATCCATCCGGCATCAAGGGAAGCGCTTTTTGCACGGTGAACAGTGTCCCTTTCACGTTGACCGCGAAGGTTGCATCGAAATGCTGCTCCGTGATAGCCCCCAGCGGGAGGAATTCCCCAGCTCCAGCGTTTGCGAAGAGGACGTCGATTCGGCCGTGCTTCTCACGAATTCGAGCAAACAATTGGTCAAGATCGGCTGAACGACTGGTATCTCCCTGGATTCCGATTGCCGCGTCACCAAGAAGCGAAACCGCCGCCGCCAGTTCTGCTTGCCGTCTGCCGGTAACAACGACAAAGGCGCCTTCCGCCGCGAAAAGCCGGGCGGTCGCAAGCCCAATCCCACTGGACCCACCTGTAATCAGCGCAACCTTGCCTTTGAGTCTGTGCATGAGAAAATTTTCTAATGACCTGATTCCTCGGGGGGCTCGAAGCGTGCGTGGAAATCGACCATTGCTACCACTCGTCGAGGGAAAGGGCGCGATCCGCGTACGGCTGGGCGAAAAGTGCAATCTGCAGTTGCATCGAACTCCGCCACGCTTTGTGCATTTTCTCCACTTCGTTGACTGCGTGACCCTTGGCTGCCAAGTGTGGCTTGATGGTGTCGTTCATCACCGTGATGAAGGCAATGATGTCCCGTAACGGGATGTAGGGCGTCGATTGCACCTGATCGGTGCGATTCTTTTTGACGCTTGTGTGCCGCACGGCAATTTCCTGCTGATAATTGAGCCAGTCTTGATCATACGGTCGAAGGCACGTATCCAGGATCCACTGCTCGAAACGTCGATTGCTACGCGCGAGATAATCGGGCAGCGCCTGCCCATCGAGGTCTCGGGAATGCCGGGCGAGATGTGGGATGCTCGCGATGATCCCGCTGCGCCAATGGGCGACGATCACCTTCGTCCGGTCGGCAAGAACCTCGCCCGCGATTGCAAGGTAGCGTGCGTCCTCTTCGGTAAAGCCGACGCTGATCTTCAAGCGCTCGAGATCCTGCAGGGACACCGGGGACACAGGTATTTCCGCGGCACCGAACATATACCCCGCAATGTCCTTTGCTGCCTCTTGCATGAGCGACTCCCCCCGGTGATGAAGCGTGGTGTCCCTCCATCATCGCAAATCATTCGGCCACCGCTATCACACATTTCTATGGTCCCGGCGTTTAGCGGACGACAGGCGCACATCGCCCATATTTCCATTCAATCGCCAGCCATGGCGTCCAAGAAACGAAGGGGCGGGAACTGGATGATGGCGTCAAGAGCACCGATCGCTCGTGGCAGCAACGAACGGTCGGCCATTGACGGTGAACAACATGGAGATATGAAGATGAGCGAAACGGCAGCAACCCAGTCGACTTCCCCCGAAATCACCCTCGCTACCGGCCTGCTCCTGGTGGGCATCCTGTATTCCGTGACCAGTTATGCGGTGAGCCCGGTGATCGCGATCAACGACGAGGCGAAGACAGTCGATGTGAAACCGCAGCCGGTTCGTGGGGGGCTCTTCGTACTGGAGGGATCCGGCGGCAACGTCACCGTTTTGGCTGCCCCGAACGAGAAACTGATGGTTGACGCAGGAATCGCTTATTCGAAGACGAGCATGATGCGCGCGTTGTCGAGTATTTCGAATGCCCCGCCTAGGTATCTCATTGATACGCATTACCACTGGGATCATACCGACGGCAATCTATGGGTTCATCAGTTGGGGGCGACCATTATCGCCCAGGAAAATACCTTGAAGCGGTTGTCGGTCGATACTCGGGTGGATGACTGGGAGTGGACATTTCCCACATCGCCGGTAGAAGCGCGTCCCGCGGTACTCATGAAAACCAGCAAGACGATGAAATTTCATGGCACAACGCTCAAGCTCAATTACTACGGGCCGTGCCACACTGATTCGGACATTTCGGTGTATTTCGTCGAGCCGGACGTCCTGGCGACTGGGGATACCTTTTGGAATGGATACTATCCATTCATCGATAACGAGAATGGAGGAAGCATTGACGGGATGATTCGCGCGGCCAAGGCGAATGTCGAGAATGTGACCGGCCATACCATAGTCGTCCCGGGTCATGGCCCGCTTGGAAGTCGAGCCGACCTCATTGCATTCCGCGACATGCTGATGACCATACGCGGGACCATTTCGCGCTTAAAGGATGAAGGAAAGTCACGCGAAGAGATCATCGCATTGAAACCGACGGCGGATTTCGATGCAAAGTGGGGAGGATTCGTCCTTGATGGCGCGTTCTTCACGCGGATTGTCTATGACGGTTTGAAGTAGTAGACGATAAAGACCGGTAGGCAAAGACGCCTGGGAGCGACCAGGCGTCGATGACGGGCAATCGGCGCGCACCGTAAGGGACGCGGGGCGTTGATGTCGGGATGACCGTGGTCCCCGTTGGGCCATCTGTTTACAGGTCAAGAAGTCCGACGTCTATGACTCGAGGTAACTTCCTCGTAGTGGACTCGGTCGGCCTCGATCATGACGATCCACCGGTTGCGTGGAGAGCGACCTGATGTTGTACGCCGTCAAGCTTGGCCGCAATCTGCAGTGTGTTGGTGTTCGGAGGGAGCCGCTGAGCGAGTGACTCCAGTCGATAGTAGGACAGCCAGGTTCTTCCGCTCTCATCCTGCCAGATCAGCGCCCTGAGGGGTAGGTACATTCCGAAGGTTTGATCGATCTGCATGAGGGGGGTCCCGCCTTTGGCATTGCCATAGATCAGCACTTCGGTTGGCCGCAACGCGAGCCCCACCTCGGCGGCGCCGGCCGTGTGATCGATACGGGCGAAGATAGACATGCCATGAGACGCGACATATCGCGCCAACCGGGCGCTGGTCTCACTGGTGTCGTGCGCGCTCGGAAGCGTTTGCAGTTCGTCTACAATCATAACTAGGTCCTCATGGGCCAGCACAGATGTCCTGCTCGAGAACGACACGAACTTCGAGGTCGTCGAGTCGTTGCGAACGATAGAGGATATAAGACCCGACCCAGGCTGCAATGAATATGGCGATTACGACGAATCCACAGTTGTTGAGGTTGTGACTGAAGTGGCCGATGAGGTTCCAGGCGGAACCAGACATTTCCAAGCGCTCCTTGACCAGACCGAGCACCTCGATGCCGCCAATGAACACCGCAACCAGCACGGACATGAGGGTAACAGTCATGTTGTAATACAACTTGCGCATCGGTTTGACGAAAGCCCACTCGTACACGCCCAGCATCATGACACCATCCGTTGTATCAATTAACGACATTCCAGCGGCAAATAACACAGGGAATACCACGATGCCGATGAGCGGCAGGCCGCGGCTCGCCTGAAATGCCGATACGCTGAACATCGCAATCTCCGTGGCCGTGTCGAACCCCAAACCGAACAAAACACCGAGCAGGAGCATGTGCCAACTCCGATTGACCAAACGAAATAGGGGGCGGAATACGCGGACGAGAAAGCCTTGGCGGGCGAGTATCAGCTCAAGATGACTCTCCATGTACACCCCGTCCGACCGAACCCGGCGATAGGTTTTATAGATCGATACGAATACGACCAAATTGACGACTGCAATGGCAAGCAGAAATGCCGCAGAGAGGATGGTGCTGAAGGTGCCGCCAAATTCCTGAAACCGTCGTATACGGCCGAGCATCGTCGTCATCAATACGACTGAGAGGGCGACCAAGAATACAACGGCGGAGTGCCCCAGCGCGAAATAGAAGCCCACCGTGACGGACCGCCGATTCTCCTGGATCAACTTTCGCGTCACGTTGTCGATCGCCGCGATATGATCGGCGTCCACCGCATGCCGCATCCCCAAGCCGTAGATCAGAAAAGCCACGCCCATCAAAGTGGAACTGTGCCGAAATGCGATCAGTGCCCAACCCCAGGCGCCGACATTGAGCGCAAACAGAAAAACATACATCGCGGTTATCCGTGTCTTTAAAGTTGACCGGTGGTCATGGAGTTTCCCCAATCCAGTGAGCACACGCGTACTCATCGTGGCTGCGCGACCGGGCGATGTGGAGCGGGGATTCGGCGATGTACTTGTCAGCGAATCCACCGCGCTCCTTTTACCGAATCGTACTCGAACATTCGTGCTTCCTGCCGGCACGCCATCTTCACGCGACCGGGTAACAGCGGCCATCCAAGCATGAGCGGATTGGCGAGCGCGTCCGATCACTATGGGCTGGGTCCGCGGATCATCCAACCCAGGTTCCTCAAGTCGGGCCCGGTAATCCCGTGACGGCGGGAGTTTCTCGGAGAACGATCGGCGTCTGGGCGCGCGCTTTCAAGGCGAAGCGCGCGATCTCGTCTTTTCTTGCGAACCAAACTCCTGCATGGCTCTTCGCGTACGTCAGAAATCGATCGAGCGCCCGCACTCTGCCGGCGTGCCCGGAAATGCGATCGTGCAGGCTGATGACCATCATGCGCCGGCGATTGGCGCCCTCATCGTATAGCTGATCGAATTCATCCCTGAGCGCTTGTTCATAGGCCTGCGGATTCCAGGCCGAAAATGGGTAGGAGACGATGTCGTTCATGTGAAATGTATAGGGGACGGTCACGAAATCACGTCCGCGCACAGGGATGATGAAGGGCTCGTCGTGGCTCGGTTCGTCAATCTGGTAGAGGAACCCCAAGTCTTGCAGTGTTTCAAGAATGTGGACGGAGCTGCGCATCCAGTATGCATTCCAGCCGATGGGCCTCTGTCCCGTGACGCGTTCGATGGTATCCGCACCGTCTGCAATAAAGCGCTTCTCATCCTCAGGTGCGAGTTGGTAGCTGTTCTCCCAAACGCGCCCATGGGCCGCTGCCTCATGCCCGCGGCGCACGATCTCACGCGCCAGATCAGGGGATGTCTCGACCGCTTTACCAATCATGAAGGAGGAGAGCTTGATTCGATGCGCATCCATCAGATCGAGAATGCGCGGGATTCCTTCGTAGTAGCCATATGCAAAAAACGCATTCGTGGGTAGGTCGGGGACGCCCTTGTCAATGGGATCCGGAATGACACCGGCTGCGCCCGAGATCGGTTGGCCGCCGCCCTCGAACATCAACGAGATGCTCACCGCCAGGCGCGCGCCCCCTGGCCACCAATCACCATTGACTCGTGCTCGAGCGTGGCTGGCTGAGACGCCGCCGAGTGCAGCGTCGCCGGGGAATCCGGTTCCTGCCACGAGGGTGGCCGCGGACGCACCGACCATTCCCAATGCTTCGCGGCGATTGAGTTGCAGCGTTTCTGGTTCGAGGGAGCTCATAACGTTGTTCCTGTGCGGTTGATGCCCGCTCAATGTGTGAGCAAGCCCAGCTGCTCAAAGAATGCGAGGTTGTCTTCCAAATGCCAATTCTCGGCAATACGCCCGTCGACGATTCGATAAATATCGGTCGCGATGAAATGAATCGATTGTCCGCGCCCTGGCATACCCTTGAACTCGCCAGTGAAATGACCTGAGAAGTGCAGATGCACGACAACGCGATCACGCGCGACAATCAACTGCTCAATTTCACAGCGTATGTCCGGAATCGCCGCATGCACGGTTGCCGAAGCCGCGATGGGTCCCGCGATGCCCTGCTGCCGTCCGTCAGGCAACGTACGGTCCATGAAGTCAGGCGACAATGCAGTGCGCGCCAGGGATTCCTTCCCGCTCGACCAAAATGTGGCATAGCGCCGCGCCGCCTGGATCTCCTTCTCAACCACTTTTTTGGGAAGGCTACGATCGACAATGACGGTGACCGGCTCGATGAGTGGAGCATCCGCCTCAACCGCCGGTGCTGCGGATGAAACCATGAGCGACATCCACAACGAGACGGCAACCTTGCGACCATTTCTGCTCCTCGATCGCAACACGACCGACCCGCCGCTTCTCGCAAGCAGTTGTGTCACAACTACGCCCCGGCCGTCCACCGCGCTTCGACGGCGGCCATTTTCAGCGCTATCTCGGTCGGCGTGAGAATTTGCTTACGCAGCAGGATGTTACTGAAGGCGACTATCCAGCGCTCGTAATAACTCAAGTGGCTGATGATTTCCGATCCGAGCGCCTCAACCCCGCAACGCTTCTCCTCGGTATTGAGGATCTTGCGAAAATCGAGCACGTCGGCCAACGCGTGGCAACGTTTCTCCCAGGGTTCAAGCGGTTGGTCCGTCTGGATGATGGTAGGACCCGGCAAACCGCCAATGTCGTTCGGCAGGCGCTTGATCAACCGTTCGCTCTCGTTCATTGCGATGCCCTCATGGTGGGGGTGGAGACCGGAATGACGCCGATCATTGCGTCTCGTGTCACGAGAGCGGCCAGCTGTTCCTCCGTGTAATGCTCGGTGCCCGAGGGGCGCCTCGGTAGGACGAGAAATCGGACTGCCGCGGTGGAATCGCTGACGCGAATTTCCACATCATCCGGAATGATCGTCCCGAACTCAGCCAATACCTTGCGCGGCTCTGAGACAGCCCGTGCCCGGTAGGGGCTTGCCTTATACCAATCGGGCGGCAGGCCTAGAACCGGTCGAGGGTAGCAGGAGCACAAGGTGCACACGATCAAGTTGTGAACCGTCGCCGTGTTCTCGAGCACGATCAACAGCGTCTCGTCGTAGAAGGTGACCCCGAATTCCTCGCACGCAGCTCGTCCATTGGCCAATAGACGCGCTCGGAACTCCGCATCGACCCAGGCGCGCGCGACCACCTTCCCGCCGAGCGCCGGCGTTCGCGAATCCAATACCTCGATTTGCCGACGAATCTCCTGGGCCTCGATCAGGCCTTTTTCGATCAATAGCTCCGTGATGGCGGTTTCGAGCATGTCATAGTAGCCGGGGATTTCGCTCCCGCCATGTGCTTCGGTATCGTGAGGGTGATCGTGCTCTCGGTTGGCCATGAGGCTAGATCCTCTCGAGCCAAGTTTCATAGATCTCGCATCGGATGCCATCCTTTGGCGAGCCTTGATACAGAGGCCAGACCTCGGTCATGGCAAATGCGACGCGATAGTAGTGAAGTCGCGAGCCGGCGTTGCGACCGAAACCTTCCTCTTCGTTGTCAACCGCCCGCGGCTCGATCACAGATTCAATCAAGCCCATCTTTCCCCTGAGGTAGGTCGGCACGCGATAGTGACCGATGGGCGACCGCACGAGAACTCGAACACCGATGCCCGCCTCATAGCGGGGCAATTCTCCGCGCGCTGGCACGACTACCAAAGCTCCAATGCCGTTTGTATTCATGATGCCTCCTTGACCGCCTTACTTGACTGACCGCCCGAGGAAGTCTCGGATCAGCGCCGCCATCTCCGGGCCGTTGGATTCGAGCGCAAAGTGCCCGGTATCGAACATATGAATCTCGACGTTCGGAATATCGCGTTTGAAGGGTTCCGCCCCCGCAGCGAGGAAAATCTCATCGTTCTTCCCCCAGACTATGAGCATGGGTGGCTTGTACTTGCGAAAATAAGCCTGCCACTGCGGATAAAGGGGAATGTTGGTTCGATAGTCGTAGAAAAGATCGAGCTGAATCTCTTGGTTGGCTGGCCGGTCCAAAAACAATTGGTCCATGGTCCGGGCGTCCGGACTCACCAACGAGGTATCCTTGAATCCGTTGGAGTACTGCCACAGTGTCGTCTTGGGCAACATCAGCCAGCGAATGCCTTCCCGTTCTTTGGGCGCGCCCGTCTCCCAATACGCTTTGATCGGATCCCAGAACTTGCCAATGCCCTCATCATAGGCGTTGCCATTTTGAACGATGATGGCGGTGATCCGATCTGGGTGCTTGGCAGCCAAACGAAAGCCCACCGGGGCGCCGTAATCCATCACATACAGCGCATAGCGCTTGACGCCAATCTGCTCGGTGAGTTTGTCGACGATGCTTGCATAGTTATCGAAGGTGTACGCGAATTGCGTGTGGTCTGGCGCCCCGCTATAGCCGTACCCCGGATAGTCCGGTGCGATAATGTGGTACTTATCGTCCAACCGCGTAATCAGATCCCGAAACATGTGAGAGGACGTGGGGAACCCATGCAGCAGGAGCAAGACGGGCCCATCCTTGGGACCCGCCTCGCGGTAGAAGACGTCAACGCCATCGACACTGACAGTCCGGTAGTGCACTTGCATCGCGGTGGTGGCCATCGTTGCAGGTACGGGCATCGGCACGTCGGCGAACGATGTCGACAGGATGATGGCGTTGAACAATACTGCGGTGAGCCAGATAAGAGTGCGTTTCATAGCGAGGTCCGTTAGGTGTATGAAGACAGATAGGGAAAGAACGATTCGATCGCGGACAAGGTTATCGACTGCGCAAAACGCCCGGTATCCGGTCTTTCTATGACTGCGTGACCACGCTTGCAAGCATTCCGCCGATCGCGAGGAGACAGGGACCGACCGACGCGCCTCGCGCTCGGCCGCGTTGGCGATGCCGGTAACGACATCCCCGTATTGCGATATGACGATGCACACGCAACATGTCGGACCTGGGAGCAAGTACTGCGGGTTTCAATGATTCGGTCCGTTGCGCCAAGCGGAGCACGGTGCCTCAAGATGCAGTCGTGCGGCGGGACCAACGCGAGAGGAGGGTTTTATGGGAAATAGATTTGCGGAAATTGCATTCACACCGAGTGTGCGCGCGGTGCAGAAATCGATGGGCAGCAGCAAGCATTACGACAAGACTCGGGAAGGTGAGCCGTATAACCAGGAGCTCGGTCCGGATGAAATGGACTTCATTGCCCTGCGCGACACCTTCTACATCGCATCCGTCAGCGAAACGGGATGGCCGTATGTTCAGCATCGCGGCGGCCCGCCAGGATTCATCAAGGTGCTCGATGCAACTACGCTGGGTTTTGCGGACTATCGTGGCAATCGCCAGTACGTCTCCGTTGGCAACTTGTTGAAGGACGACCGCGTGGCACTCATCTTGGTCGACTATCCAAACCGCGCGCGATTAAAGCTTTTGGGTCATGTGCGGATCGTCTCGACCGACGAAACAGATCTGCTTGCCAGGCTCGATGTGCCGGCTTACGGTGCCCGCGTCGAGCGGGGGTTCGTAATCCAAATCGCCGCGTACGATTGGAATTGCCCCCAGCACATCACACCACGATTTACTCAGGCCGAAATTGAATCGGTGATGGCAAGTCTCAAGGAGCGGCTCGCGGGCCTGGAGGCGCAACTCGAGGAATGCAGATCGAACCGGGCAGACCACCAGGCGCGCGCGCCTTCGTGACGGCACGCAGCGGAGAGTGGAGTTACGCGCGCCTATGACATCATCGCGGGCGCGCCGTAGACAGGAGATTCGAACGTCGATGGTGATTGTAAAGTTCACTCAACGTCGTGGACGTCGAGACCGGAGCTCGTACCTTCCGCGCCGCCGGCAAGCTCGTGCGAAGGCGATCCCGGCCCGCTCCCACCAGTTCGTGGGCTTCGTCTTATCTCGTCATTGAGGTGACAGTCGTCGATCGCAATCAAATCGTGGAGCACACTCATGACGCCCACCACCAGAACGAAGACGAAACCAACCATCATTGCCGCGGAGTATAGCCAATGCATAGGCGCTTCCTGTGTCAGGTCTAGAGCATCTCCAACCGCCGACCCAACAACTTCGGATCGCGTATTCCGTGTGCGGCTAAAAGATTAGCTTGCGTGTTGGAGAGATACCATCATGACTTTCCGTGACCACCAAACAGGATGTGCCTGTCGTTACGACGCGCCGACCGTTTGCCTGGACGCTGCGGCGAGAGAAGAGTAGGGAGCAGACGCACACCTGGGCGGATCATTCGCGCTCGCGCCTCGTACCCGCAACCGAGTGTGTTGGCCACACCGTATCGACGCCGGATCACCGACAGAATCTCATTGACCTCAGTGGCCACAGAATCCTATGACTGACAAGAAGCATGGGTACGGGTAGCGTCACTGAACGACGTGTCGACGGTTGGCTCACCATCGGGCAGTGGGTCGAGGACACGAGGCGCGATCACATCGTCGATATTGGAGAACAAATGGACGAAGACAATCAAATGACATTCAACATGACGGTATTCATCGGTGGTGAAACCGGACCGGAAGATCATCGTCGCGACCTGGGGGAGTGCGCCCGGGCGGCGGGCGATACGCTCGCAAGCGCACAGTTGCAGGGCAGTGATCGGCGGTCACCCTCCAACGGCCAATTATGGAAGGGAATCAACGCGCTCATCGAAGCGATGAAGTCCGCATTGGAGGGCGACTGCGTTAGCGCGCGCTACCATATCGGGAGTGCTTCGGCGTCATTGCTGGACACGGGTCGTGAGGTTGAAACACCGGTTGTCGTAGCGGAACCCGGTGCGGTCCGGTGCAGCGGGGGACTGGCACCCTGGCAGGTGCGTCGCTTGAAGGCCCACATCGAAGAGAACTTGGGTGGCACAATTTATTGCGAGGATCTTGCCCGCCTAGTGCGGCTGAGCCTCTCGCATTTCATGCGGGCTTTCAAAGAAAGCTTCGGGTGTGCCCCGCATGCCTTTCTCATACGTCGCCGGATGGAGCTCGCGCAAGGTTTGATGTTGACGACGGACGAGGCGCTCGGACAGATTGCCTTGACGTGCGGATTGGCCGACCAATCGCATTTGACCCGCCTGTTTCAGAAATGTGTCGGCGAAAGTCCTGCGGCATGGCGCCGAGCGCGGATGAATCGCCGCACATCCACGGCCGGGGCTTAGACATGGTGCTCGTTCGAAACATTGCGCCGGCTCTTGTCCTCTTTTCCGTAACAGCGGCGGGGCTGGCGGTCGCCGGGCAGGCCCCTGGCTCTACCAATGATCCGAACGCATCGCTGAGCCATCGCGACCGCGTTTATGCCGCGGAACAATTCTCGAACACCGTGTCGGTCACGGATCCCGCGGACAACCGGCTGCTCGGTGTAATACGACTTGGCGAACCGCAGCCGGTTAATTTCAGTCCTCTTTACCGGGGCCAGGTCTTGGTGCATGGGCTGGGCTTTTCACCCGATCATAAGACTCTTGCCATCGTGTCCATCGGCAGCAATTCGGTCAGTTTCATCGATACCGCCAGCAACTCCGTCAAACATGTGACCTATGTCGGCCGTTCCCCTCACGAGGCGTTTTACACGCAAGATGGGCGGGAGGTCTGGGTCACCGTGCGGGGCGAGGATTATGTGTCGGTATTGGATGCCTCCACGTTTCAAGAAAAGCTCCGGATCACCGTGCCAAATGGCCCGGGGATGCAGATATTCTCGCCTGACGGGAAATACGGCTACGTCTGCTCATCGTTTACGCCCGAAACGGTGGTTGTCTCCGTCGCGGATCATCGGATTATCGGACATGTGAAACAAGCGAGCGCATTTTGCCCGAATATTGCTGCGACGCCCGACGGTCGCCAGGTTTGGTTTACATTGAAAGACGTCGGCAAGGTTCAGGTGTTTGATGCCTTGCCGCCGTTTGCACTTCTCGAGACGCTCGATACTGGTCCGATTACGAACCATGTAAATTTTGCGTATATCGGGGCAAAGACCTTGGCCTACGTCACGATCGGAGCGCTCAACGTGGTCAAGGTATTTCGCACGGAGGACTTTGAACAAGTAGCGACCATTCCCGTCGGGAAACTCCCACACGGCATTTGGCCTTCGGGCGACGGCACCCGGATGTACGTCGGACTCGAGAACGATGACGCGCTGGTCGCCATCGACACGGAGACCAACAAGGTGGTCGCAACGTCTCCGATCGGGCAGGCACCGCAAGCGATCGCCTATGTGGCCAACGCGGTGCCTACGGGGCCCGGCACCGTGGGGTTGCAGCCTCTCGGCGTCGCTGCAAGCGCCGCGCACCTGGCACTCGTACCCATTGATAAGAGGGCTGCCGCAGTCCCGGTCGAAGCGCCCACCAGCGTCTCACTGTTCGATCAAGGGTTGACACAGGTGCTGGAGGCTTCCGTCTCCGGACTAGAACCGAAGTCCAACTACGTCCTTGCCCTCGGCCGGGACGAATCGGGCGGCGGCGTGCTGCAGCCGCTGTCCGCGTTCACCACCAACCCGGCGGGGTCCGCGATAGTGAATGCCGTTGGGCCCATTCGCCAGATCGTGAGAGAAGCGCCGATGGCGGAGCGCCGGTACTTGGTGATCGCGACCGGAACTACGGATGCGATCGGGCCGGCGGTGCAAATCCAAATGAATCAAGAGAACTATTGAAAGGCAATTTCAAGAAAGGACAATTCAATGAAAGCGGTTGGATATCGTTCGTTGGGACCTATTGATCGGACCGATGCGCTCATCGATGTAGTCGTGCCACTTCCCAATCCTGGTCCGAATGACTTGCGCGTGCGTGTTCGAGCTATCTCAGTAAATCCTGTTGATGTCAAAGTGCGCGCTCGAAGTCAGCCGGAATCCGGCGATACCAAGATCCTGGGGTGGGATGCCGCCGGCGTCGTCGATGCCGTCGGAGCCGATGTCACGTTATTCAAACCGGGCGACGAGGTTTTCTACGCGGGCGATCTGGGCCGTCCCGGCACCAATTCGGAATTCCATCTCGTCGACGAGCGCTTGGTTGGAATCAAGCCTCGATCCCTGACCTTCGAAGAGGCCGCAGCCATGCCGCTGACGACTTTGACGGCTTGGGAACTCCTCTTCGATCGACTGCACGTCCCATACGGTAAAAAGGGACATGGCGACACGCTACTGGTCATCAACGGCGCCGGTGGCGTGGGATCCATTCTGATCCAACTGGCCGCCCGATTGACTGGGTTGCGCGTAATCGCAACCGCATCGCGCCCCGAAACGATATCTTGGGTGAGGCGAATGGGTGCTCATCACGTGGTAAATCACCGGAACCCCCTCGACAGGGAGTTGGAAGCGATCGGGATACCGCAAGTGCGTTACGTGGCAGCACTTAGCGCTACTTCTCACCACCTCGGCGCCATCAAGGCGCTCATTGCCCCCCAAGGTCATGTCGCCATGATCGACGACCCCGTTTCCTTGGACATCGTCCCATTCAAGCAAAAAGCCGTAACCTTTTCATGGGAATTCATGTTCACGCGATCCATGTTCATCACCCCAGATATGGCAGGACAAGGCCTTATACTGAATGAGGCATCCGCACTTCTCGATGCGAAAGTGCTGATCAGTACCCTATCGGAGTCCGTTAGGCCTATCGAGGCGGCGACCCTCAAGAGCGCTCACGCCCGTGTCGAGAGTGGTACGGTTTTCGGCAAGTTGGTGGTGTCAGGTTTTGACAAGTCGTAGGCAGGTGATCGGGGCGGCAATCAGTCAACAGATGTCAAGACTGGGCTGACACGAAAGGAGAAGGGGCGCCGGCCGTCGGTGCACCCTGAGGTCCGGCGCTCGTGTCCAACAAAAGTCCTCCGGTCACCATTGCGTGCGCAGTCGTCCGTGCCCCCGCGCGGCTGATGGCTAACAGCTAACTTTACGCCGCCTTCCCGATCGCACTCCCCAACTGTAGATGCGCGCTCTTGAGCGCCGCATCGACGGCTTCGGGTCCCATCGCCACGCCCTCGGCGCGCACGACCACGAATGGCCCAAGATCGAGCATTCCCGCCGCCAATACGATGCCAGGATGAAATCCCGGCTCGCCTGAAAGCGCGATGCGGGCACTTGACAGTCCGTTGTCTTTGCGGATAATCACTGCTGAAGCAGTAAATGCCGAGGCATTAAATGTCCAAGCAGCATTACAGGGTGGCCGGCTACCGGGTACAGAGCAACATCGGCTACATGCTGAAGCGTGCGCATTCATTGATCCTCGACACCATTGAGCCGGAGCTCGAAGCGCGTGGCTACAGCTTCGTCCAGTATGTGATCATGGCGTGGCTGCGCGACGGCATCGCCGTGAACCCCAAGGACCTTTGCTTACATTTTCGCCATGACAGCGGCGCCCTGACGCGGGTCATCGACCAGTTGGTCGCGCGCGGCCTCGTCGAGCGCAGCCGCGGCGAGCGTGACCGCCGCACCGTGGACTTGCAGTTGACGAAGGCCGGGTTCGAGGCCATCGAAGGTCTCTTGCCGCTCGTCGTCGAAAAACTGAACCTCGCGCTCGCGGATTTCAGCGCCGCCGAAGTCAAAGAATTGATGCGCCTTTTGTTCAAACTCAATGCCACGTTGGAGTCGGCAGTCGCGGGGCCGGGCTTGCCCGCCGCCGCGGGGCATTGAATTCGCCATGCGCACGCCGTTGCTGATTCTGCTCTCGACGCTCGCGCTCTCTGCCTGCGTGCTGCCGCCGCGGGAAGCCGCGCACCCCATGCCGCTCGAGAACGACGCCGTCGGTCTCACGGGCACCGCGGTGGCGCCCGCCTCGGGTGACTGGTGGTCCGCGTTCGCGGATCCGCAGCTCGACCGCCTCATTCGTGCGGGCCGCGAACAGAGTCCGACGCTCGCGGCGGCCGAAGCGCGGGTCGGGGACGCGCTCGCGCAGGCGCAAGCCGCGCATGCCGGCTTGCTGCCGCACGCGAATCTCGATGTCAGCACGCAGTACCAGCGTGCGCCCGCGAACTACTTCATCCCGCCGCCGCTCGCGGGTCATAGTTACTCCGAGGGCCAGGGCGGTGCGAGCCTCGGGTGGGACTTGGATCTTTGGGGTCGGCAGGCGGCGGCCGTGCAGCGTGCGAAGGCGCTCGCCGGCTCCGCGCAATGGGACCGCGAGCAGGGCGCGCTCCTGCTCACGGGAGCGATCACCCAGACTTACATCGAGCTCTACCGGCAACATGCGCTGGCCGACATCGCCGAGCGCTCCGCGGCGCAGCGCCAAAACATCGTCGACATCACGCGCCGCCGCGTGGCCTCGGGCCTGGATACGCAGCTCGAACTGCGCGAAGCGGAGGGGCAATTGCCGCGGGCGCGCGTGGCGCGCGCTCAGGCACTCGCCGCCGCGGAACAGGCCGTCCACGAACTCACGACGCTGACCGGACAGGGCGCGCAGGCCTACGCGACGATCGTGCGTCCGACGCTCGATGTCGCAGCGGCTCTGCCGGTCCCGGCCGAGTTGCCGATCAACCTGCTCGCGCGGCGACCGGACGTCTTGTCCGCACGCCTCGAGGTCGAAGCGGCCGACGCAAGCCGCCGGGCGGCCAAGGCCGCGTTCTATCCGAGTGTGAATCTTCAGGTGCTCGCCGGCATCGGCGCGTTCGGCCTGCACGATCTTCTGCAGTGGAACGCGCGTGGCTACTCGGCCGGTCCCGCGATTTCTCTGCCGCTGTTCGATGCCGGCCGGCTGCGCGCGCAATATCGCGGCAGCGAAGCCTCGCTCGATGCCGCGGTCGACGGCTACAACGATGCGGTGCTGCGGGCCGTGCAGCAGACGGCGGACCAGATCACGCGCTTGAGTGCGCTCGAGCGCGAACGCCTCGATCAGCAGCAGACGCTCGATGCCACCGAAGCGGCCTACCGTCTGGCCGAGGAGCGCTATCGCGCCGGTCTCGCCAATTATCTGACGGTTCTCAATGCCGAGACCCAAGTGCTTAACGCGCGCGAGACCATGCTCGACATCATCACGAGCCAGGCGACGGCGCGCGTCACGCTGCTGCTCGCCGTGGGCGGCAGTTTCGATCCGCGCAGCGACGGGCTGACCGCGGCGCTCAATCCCGATGACTCGTCTCGAATGCTTACACAGGTATCGCCATGACCACTCCCAGTTCGACCACCCCGACTTCGACCAATCCAACCTCGACCACGCCGACGTCCTACCGCCGCCGCGGACTGTGGGGACTCGGCGTCATCGTCACGCTCGGTATCCTGGCCTACGGTGCGTACTGGCTCTTCGATGGCCGGTACTACGAAGCCACGAACGACGCCTACGTCAATGGCGACGTCGTCCAGGTGACTGCAGAGATTCCGGGCACGGTCGTCGCGCTCAACGTCGACGACACGCAGCCCGTCGAGAACGGCCAGGTGCTGCTGCGACTCGATCCGGCCGACGCGAATATCGCGTTGGCCAACGCCGAGGCGGACCTTGCGCGCGCCGTGCGTTCCGTGCGCGGCCAGTTCGCGCAGAGCGAGCAGTTGCGCGCCCAGATCGACGAGCGCGAGCAGGCGGAGCGCACGGCCAACGACGACTTGGCCCGGCGCAGCACGCTGATTGCCGACGGCGCCATTTCCGCCGAAGAGCTGTCGCACGCGCGCGATGCCGTGACGACGGCACGTGCGAGCGTGCTCGCAGCGCGCCAGCAGTTGAGCCAGACCGTCGCACAAATCGACGGCACGACGATCGCCGATCATCCCACCGTGCTCGCCGCCGCGGCCGCGGTGCGCAACGCGGCGCTCGCCTTGCACCGTACCGAGCTCATCGCGCCCACGAGCGGCATGATCGCCAAGCGTTCCGTGCAGGTCGGCCAGCGAGTGGCACCCGGTACGCCGCTGCTCGCGGTCGTACCGCTCGATGACGTGTGGATCGACGCCAATTTCAAAGAAGTGCAGCTCGCCGACATGCGCACGGGTCAACCCGTGACGGTACGTACCGATCTCTACGGCGGCAGCGTGACCTATCACGGCCATGTCGTCGGCATTGCCGCCGGCAGCGGCAACGCGTTCGCACTGTTGCCGTCGCAAAATGCGTCGGGCAATTGGATCAAGATCGTC
>Ga0209611_10004315_pt1 | contig 24394 bp, 16 predicted proteins | sample S1TSphgellanicum_3_FD_187693 | JGI IMG/M metagenome (GOLD analysis project Ga0209611, IMG submission 187693) | Host-associated microbial communities from peat moss isolated from Minnesota, USA - S1T2_Fc - Sphagnum magellanicum MG (SPAdes) (version 2) | ecosystem: Host-associated > Plants > Peat...
TTAATGTGACATTACTTTAAAATCATTGTAATTACTTCATATAAGAATTAATTAGTATGTGCATAATTATTTTTTAATTGAACATAATTATTCACACTCTTTAATTTATAACTTCAAACCTGAATTAAAAATTTGGAAAAATTGTAATGTAGTTAGAATAATTATTTTACTGATTTTAATTTCACGAATTATTATACAATAATATTATCTTTAAAAAAATTGTGATTAATCATCTATGATAAATATTTTATAATAATTTTACAGTAATTATGAAAATTAATGTTATGTTTAACAAATTATTGTATTTATAGTTAATAATTACCAAGCGAAAAAAATTATTTGACTTATAATAATTTTTACAACAACAAATTTTATTATACAATAAATAATGTAATTAGTTGAATAATAATTCTTCAATTTTTTTTTGTAAGAATTTACTTTCTAATAACAATTGTTAATTCATGATATATAATTTTAAATTATAATCATTAAATTAATCTCATATTAATTATATTATATATAGCTCGATTAGATTTTGAAAAGTAATTAAATATTTTTAAATATTTTATTATTTATGAGTTATGTATTAATAACTTGTGAGTAACTAGATAGTTAGTTTGTCAAATATGAAGAAGTGTTACTTATTTAAGTAATTGATAATGAATATTGAATATTTGTAATGTATATTTTATAATTTAAATATATGTAAATTTTATCATTATGAATTAAATGATTATTTAATTATCTAGTACTTGAATTGTTTAAAAATCTAAAAACCCTAGAAGTAAGGGATGAAGAAAGTTTTGGAATTAAAACTTAGTTTGTAAGGAAGTTGCAACTTCAAAACTTACCCCATATTGTTTGTTTTCCATTCCTATTTTGAACACTATATAAACAAAGGGGTGTGCCTATGCGATTTCACATTAAGAAGTTTGTGCACATGGGATGAGCTAATCAAAAGGCTCAACCCAAAACAAATAAACAAATAATGCACAATTCTAAAATACATACCTCCTCAACGTACTTATCTATTTAACTAAGTAAGTACCTAGTTTGACCTACCCATCTAGGTTAGCTTATGTACCTACCTCCTTAAGTACATACCTACATGAGTAGGTATTTAACCTAGGAAGGTAAAACCTACCTATTTATTTTTTTACCTAAGTAGGTAGGTAGGTAGGTAGGTAGGTAGGTAAGGATTGTAGGCACCTATTTATGTACCTACCAACCTAATATTAATATTTTTATTAAATTATTTTTTAATGCCACGTGGCATATTTACATTGGGCCACGTGTCATAATATAAGATCATCTAAGTCTTTGAATTGAACGTCTTAAATTATTTCAAAATAATAATAATAATCATAATCATAATAATCATATATTAAAACACGTGGCAACACATGATTTGCCTTCAATTGTGACCAAAATAGTTGCATATTAGTCGCATGTGACAATATGTATACAATGGAGTCAAAGGATGAAATGTATTTGTTGACTTTTTCTTTCATACAATACTCTTTGTCATTTGCGACTAGTTTATCACATGCGATTTGTTTTAGGCGACTAAAAGGATTTTAGTTACAAAATGTCGCTTGCAACTAAAATTTAGTCGCAAAGAGCGGTCGAAAATACATGTTTTTCTTCTAATGAAAGAATTTGTTTGTCGAATGGCGGATTTTGATTAACAAAAATCAATTTTTTCTTGCTCATTTGATATTGCCAACCTTCGAGGTGCAAATTGTTGATGTTCAACCTCCATTCACTATTTTTAATTTTTTATTGATCAACCTTTTTTGAAGAAGTTGTAGCAAGTGCCAACACAAGTTTTGTTTTTTTGGGTGAAAACTTTTTAAATTTTGATCATAGGGTCACCCTTTTCATGTCCTCGTCCTTAAAGGACTGATCAATTTAAGGAAGGTGATCAAAAGCGAAATGTTGCCCAAGTTATTTAGGTGGGGTACCTTTTTAGCATAGTTTTTAAGGTAGCTTAATAAAACACCAAAAATTATTTCATCTTGGTAATAAAACACCATAACTTGGGGTAACTATGAAATAAAAATTACGTTCAAGTACTGCAAGAACCTAAGCCACTAGAATTAAGGAACTAACTAAGATGGCAAGTTGGGTGGTATCGAAAACCGATTTCATCACAAAAATCGGTACTTTGTTAAATCGATAGGAGCAATTTTCAACTACATGTGCAGGACCTTTAAAAAATTACAGATTTGGCTAGTGGGTGTGGAATCGACTTTAAAAGTAGGCATTATTGAAATTGGCTGACATGAATCATGTTCCCCACAAAGATTCATCGTTGATGAATGGTTGCTATTATCTCTTTTGGAAGCAACCTTTTCTAGAGGTTCCACCAAATCCTTGGTTGTCCTTTGAAGTTGAAAATTTTCAATCTCCAAGTATTGTAAAACATCATTTTCGATAGGGGTCCAAACAGGGTCCTACAAAGGTTTTCATGTCCTTAATCATGACCAATCGCTCCATCAAAAGAATCCAGTGTCAATTTGTATTTTTGATTCTCCTTTTTCAATGTTGATTTCGACTTACTACTGTTCTACCACTTGCAGGGTAGCAAGGCCCTCTTGCCCCTAAATATGAAATTGTCTTCCTTGACCAATAGAAAGTACATTTGCACCCTCTCGCTGCAACACTTCATTCATTTGCTTCTTCATATTCCTTGTCAACACAATTGTCATCTTTCACAAACAAAAGTGGTTTACACGTATTTAACAAAAAAAAAATTCAACTTTAAACAAAAGAACGAATTACACAAATAATGAAACTTGAATAAGAAATAATATTTGCTTTTCCCAATGAAGACAAATAGATTTTACTAAATATTTCAAGAAGAAAGTAACTGAACTAGAAATCTTAATTTTGTATCCACAAAATGGTTGCCAAATGTTAGGTCCACCTAGTGAATTCCTAAGTGTTTTTGGATATTTGATTAAAAATCAATACAAACTTGAACACTTCAAATTTGTTAGAGTTTAGTGACAAATAGTCACTTTAAAGCAAGTGAAATGAGGTTAACCAAATAGCCTATCACTTCCTTTTAACAAAAACAAGTAAATCACAATAAATAATTTTGTAGCATCACTAAAACTTGCAGTCACATCATCAACAAGTGCAAAAAATAGTTTCAACACATTTCGCAAAGCCAAAACTTGAACAAAAGCATAATTCACTTCATGAGAAAATCTTCAAAATGCCAAAAATACATTACAGTAGTGTCAAAAACAGAGAAAAAAAAAGACGCCTCAAGCTTCCCTAAGAGAAGACTTCAAGTCCGTCAAAAAATGGTGGGGATCCTAAAAAACTGAAAAATCCCTAGAAAACTTCCTAAACTTTAAATTATACAACCTTATCCTACATCTAGAACCTAGAACTAAAGGTAGAAGCAACATCTAATTTTTTGGTTCTATTAATAAACAACTTCTCAAAATCAATAACGATTTAAAATTGGTGATATCCTAAAAATGGATAGTAAATTAAAACTGATAGTATTTTAAAATTGGTAGTATCCTAAAATCAGTTCTAACCTAAAACCAATAGAATCTTAAAATCAATAATAAGCTAAAATTGGTTATAATCTAAAATCGATAGAAGTGTAAAATTGGTTTATATCAAAAACCAATGAAGTTCATTTTTCAATACAAAATTACAACTCTTCAAAACTAACCTAGAAAACATTCTAGCCATAATAATAGTTATTGGGGAGAATTCAACACCATGCTCTACATCAATTGTTGTGCAGTTTGAACCCATTGGAATTTCTTCAAATGTGCCATGATGTAAAGAAAAGGGAAATCGTTAAAAGGGTAGGCTGATTACATTGTTTTGGATGAACAAGGCATTTAAAATAGGGATTGATCATGGAACATTATAAGTTTGAATTTTGAATTCTTGTTTGGTTTTGAATGAATTTGATGTGTTGAGGATTACCCAAAGATAAACATTTTGGAAAAAGGATTTCATTCTCAAACACATAGTTTTGGGAAGTAAGGAAATAGATGTAGGTATTTTGTAGCAAAAAACCACAAATTTTGTTTTTGATATACCATAGATTTTATCTTGATGTTTTGATTTTATTTCAATAAAACATGGAATTTTGTATTTTGATTGAAGTTTTTAGTAAATTACAGAAATACAGACGACTACAAAGATGTTCAAGTTCATGTTATTGTGTGAATTTTTTATAGTATCATAAATATAATGAAATGAAATGTAGTTTTGTTTTTGAATTTTTCTACATTATATTCTAAAGTGCAAATTCTGGTTATATGAAATAACTATGAATCTAGTGTTTTAATGAATTATAGAAACAGGTGTGTTTAGAATCTAGGTAGGAATTATGAATGTGTGCATATAATGTTATGCAAATATGTTGTTACAATAAGTGTTAAATAGTTTTATAAGAATTAAATCCACATCTACCATTTTGTGACCATGCCTAGGAGAATTTTTTTGTTTTTTTTCTAGTAACAAAACTTTTTTCTTCAATTTTCGTTATATATATTGTGATGAGGGTGTTTAAACTAGTGCTTTTAATTTTTAATTCAAAATTAGAAGGGGTATGTTAAAATGTATGAGAGGTCTAAGCAATTGACACCATAAGGATTACAAAATGATCTATAGATGGTAAAGACAAAATCTTTAATCCTATATGTTGGTCTAAAATCTAAACTAAAATACAATAAAATTAGTATTAACAAAGTTTGTTCATTCAAATCTACTTAAAACTAGTCTCAAAATCAAAATCCAATAATGTAAGTTTGATTAATAAAAAAATAAAATTAACAACTTTGTGTATGGAAACAAAGCTTTTCTAGAAATCAAAACTTACCTGCCCCAAACTCCTTGATAGACTCACATGTGAGTTTGAAGTGAAAACAACGAAAAAGTTAGGAGTTGGGGCATGTTCCTTGGCTTGCAACACTTTGGGGGTAGAGGGGCACGCTGGAGCTTCGGGATGGGATTAGGAAGAATGACAAGTAATCAATCACTCACACAGACCTGCACAAACCAAACAACAAGTTGGTTACTGCATAGCTAGAGCACTTTTGGTGTTAGGACTCACCACGGGCAAACTCGGACTCACAAGACTCACCACAACCCGGACTTGGGGGAAGCCACCACCTTCCCCCTTATAGTATACTCTATGGCTAGCCATGGGACCATTATCCAAATGGCATTTTGTCTCGGGACTCCCAAGTGGGAGTCTCGAAATTCCCAAAGTTGGGATTCCTACAACTTTGGGGGCCCATAACTTTGTCTGCAAACCTCTGATTAATATGAGGTTTGAAACAAAGTTATAACCCTTGTCAAGAGCTTTCCAATAGTATGTCGCACACCACTTTCACACAAGGAAATCGGGGCGATTCCCAACTTTTATTGGTCAGGAATCAAATTGTCAATTTAACTCTTGGCCCTTCTTTTGACCATAACTTGTGTTTCAAGTGTCCAAATGGGTCATGCGAGCCCATTTCAAACATCTACGTTCTAAGACCTTTCCAATGATATATTGAAAGCCTCAATCTAATGAGTTTTGGCTCCTACAACCGCTCTCTAAAGATTCGGAAGTCCATCAAGACTCCAACTCCCAAAGTGGGAGCTCACTTGGGAGTGTGAGGGTTCATTCCCTCACACTCTCCTACACTCTTGAGAACATGAGATGTGACTCCTAAGCTTCCCTCTTAGCCCGCACCCTTGCAAGCCCTTGTCTTGTCGTGAACCCAAAATTAGGGTTCCAACAAAAACATATTTCTCTCATACTCCATTAAAACTCCATGTTCTTCAATGATACAATGGTTTTCATTTTTTTCTCTTCTCTAAAAATATATTTCAAAAAAATAATAATAATCTTATGTTTTATTTAAATTCAAATGTTGATAAAAATTATGTAACCTAGCTAGTAATTCTTTGAAAAAATAATTAGGTAAATAAACATATACTAACTAATAATTACCACAAGTAACTACGCCCTTAACATCCCACCCATATTCAAAATTATGTTTTGGAATTATAAATGAAAAATGTGTTAAAAAAACTAAATTTGATTTTTTTTTTATCCAATGATTCAAAAATTTATACTACAATTTGCTCTATTTATATTATAATCTGCTCTATCTGTACTACAATTTATTCTATGTTTTGTCCAGATAAAATCATTGTCTAACTCTCTGTTGTAAACAAAGTGTGTTGTTGCTCTTCTAATTTCTCTATTAACAATTATGTAATTGTTTATTGATGGGTTGCACTTTGTCCTTATGACTATAACTATGTGATCACATTTAACTATGGTTATAACTTCAAATCTAATGTGAGCTGAATTTGCTCCTACTATTGCAGCTCTGATACAAGTTGTAGTTACTAATTTGACTATAAATCTAATGTAATCTAAGATTGATCCTTTTACTACAACTCTACACATGTTTAATCTCACCCTGGTGACCCTCCTACATTATATGTTCCTTAGGTTGTATATGTTCCCCTATCTCTATGGTTGCAAATATATAGTCTTGATAATTGACTTTTTACAAAATAGATTTTACTTGTTTTAGAGTCTATTCAGCATCCTTCCTTTCAAGGCTATCCTTTCCTCCTCTAAGGTCTCATGGCTCCTCTACAACTCTTGTACCTAATGGTCTTGCCCCATGTGTATCCCTTTTGTCTTCTTCTTCATTTGAAGTCTCACATTCTAAAAACAAAACTAAAGGTTCATACTCAAATGATGGCATAATTTTTTCCATCTGAGAAATTTTGTGTTTGTATAGCCTTTCATTCCTCTCACACTTCTTACAGACTTTCCCAAAATCCCACCATAAGTTTACATCTTTTTCCTCCATTGATAATGCCTTGAGTTTTACTTAAAACAAAGTATTTTTCTTCTTGAATTCATTATTTTCTATAAAGACAATATCATAATTGAAAGGTTTTTTGTTTTGAGTCTCCTCTAAAAGTTTATTCAATTTTCATTAAAGGCCATTTACTTTTGCAATTTCTTGTCCATTTGTGCATGCCTCTGGTTAGCCTACCTTTGTCCCTCATTTTTAACTTGATATGCATTAGCATTATCCACTCTAAGCTCCTCCACTTCCTTCTATTACTTCAAAAGAGTTTCCTCCATGTGCATGTAGTCCCTCTAAAGTTTGTTATGCTTTACACTCAGAGTATCCTTCTTTGCTTTTAAACCCTAATAATTGGCATATGTCTCCTTTAAAGTTACCTGTAAGGAATCTCTTTCCATTCTGATGTTTTCCAAATCCTTGTTTTGCTTCTACATGTTATTGATCTTTTGTTTGGCTACTTAGAGTTCTGCCAATACTTGACTATTCTCACTATTGCTATCTTGCAATTCTACTTTGAGCTTCCATTCCTTCTCCAAAGCTCCCTAAAGATTTTGAATAGATCTATCCTTCTCCTCTATAATTTGCTTGTTCTTCATCTCTTGATCAGAAAGTCTAAGTAAAATATTTGTCATCTATACATTGTATTTTACATGTTGAAACATAATAGTAGTTCTTTTGTGCTCATCCAATTCTACTTTTACCCTTTGTAAAGACCATAGAGTATGAAACCTAGGAGTCTGACCCCTAAAAACTTGTACTAGATGAATCTAAACTTTTATGTGCAATTCAGACTTCTCCAAATACATTCATTCTTATTACAGAACTTGGTCTTGAAGGTAGCATACTTCATTATTTTGTGGTGATAGAACAAATTGTTGGACTTGTGGTGGACCCTAATCAAAATCTTGTATTTATTCCTTTGTTAACTATTGAACTTCAAACTTTGGCTCCTTTTTTGGCAATCTCTAATAATCCTATCCATCAGATCTTTGCTCCTACTTGGAAGAAATTAATAATCTTGGATCAAATTTGAAAGATTTAGAGTTTTCCTTCAATATTTGATGTTGTTGGTTTTTCAACAATTATATTGCTTGTTGAAGATCAATACTACCTTTCATTGTAATATCCTCTTGTTGTATCTACCTCTTTTGTAGAGTCTTTCTCTCCTCATCATCATCAAATTGAGACATCAAAATTATCTTTTTAGTTGTCCTAATATCTAGTTATTTCTCCTTTTTAGGAGATACGTGTGTAGGGTTCAAAGGCCTTTTGTTCTTAATGAACTTCTCCTTCAAATTGTTTCTTCTTTTTTTCCTCTTGAAGCTACTGTGCCGATTTCTTCCTCTCCTCTGATTATGTTCCTTCTAATGGAAACCACTTCTAAAACAAAACTTCAAGGATTATGGCAAAATGGCATACATCCTAATGAGTACACACTTACTTCCCACGCAAATTTGCAGCCATTGCCTACCAACTTGTTCTCTTTGTGTGCTTCTTATTAGGAATATGAACTCTTTTTGGAATCTACTCTTGAGTATGCTCCTCTTGATGTAATGGTGATTATTGTTGTTGTTGCAAATCATCCTTCTAGTGGTCTTCTTCAAAATCTGAAATAGAAATAGGATTGACTTGTTCACTAGGACCTATTTGTCTTCTAGGCTTTCTAAAGCTATATCTCCTCAATATTTCCTTACAATCTTGTTCTTTTTTTATAATTGTTTCAAAAGCTCTTTCAAATTTGGATATTGGAGAAGATTAATAAACAAACTTTGTGACACAATTGTAACTATGGACACCTCATATTCTAGCAATCTTGCCCAACTTGTATATGAGCCATGGATTATAGTTCAACCATTAATTAAGCTTTAGTTTCGTAATTTTCCTTGGTACTAATGATTTGAATGCTTATAAGCCTCCAAGTAGTGATTATTAATAATTGAATCAACTTTTGTGATATTTCTAGGCATATAGTACTTCTTTATTTCAGTTGATGTAGCGCTTAATCAGTTAAGCACCTAGTAAACCTTTTAAAGTACATTATCCCTTTTATGTTGTAGAGAAGGGAAAAGGGATGTAGAATTAGATGTGATTTATTGATATATAGGGAATATAAGCCCATAATTAACAATAGCACTTCGCCATGACAAGGTTAAGTTAGTATGTAGAAGAATCTTCAAGCACTAATGATGTACTTGTAAGATTTTTAGGATGTAATCCTAATACATCTTTATTTAGTTTCACTTCTATCAGACTTTTAAATAGAATCAAATCAAACTCAAGTATTAACATTTCCGCCTCAGTAGCCTCAGGTGAATTACAACTTTATAACCGACTTAAAGGATAGATCACAATTGCAAAAAATCTAGAATGCGACGAATGATGCGAGCAAGGTATCCGGTTTGGGCTCCATGGGAAGGGGGTTGATTGGCCCTCGTAGTCAACGATAATGGCCATCAACGGGAATCCACATTCGACAATGGAGATGGACATCATCATCTCTGCATTGACACTCTTCAAACCTTTTTGGCACGGCTCCACGAGCAGGAACAAATTCTAAATAGATTATTAAAGCATGTGGGTTAGGAGACAATCGACGATCCCATGCCGAACGATCGACTCGAGTGCGCACCACTCGCCTAGGCGGTTCTTCTTTGCGCGGCCGTTGAGAAACAATCACGTCAAGCGGTGCTTCTTCAAGCTCTTCCTGTTCTATTGGTGCAACTAGAGGATTCGAAGGCGTAGCGACATCATCCGACATGACTAGTTCTCACTTGCATCAACAAAAACCAAGAAGGTAGTACAAACAATGTGGTATTTGCGTTCAAAAGGGGTCAAGGCCTTTTTATTTAACAAATTAGGGTAGGCTTAAGGTGTGGGAATGACGGCAAAACTTCATGAAAACTAGAACATCCTAGATCTAGTGGATTCATCAAACCCTAATTTCGACAGCGGATCTAGGAATATGTGGGGGTTTTTTGTGGTGCAAATTTTACTTCCAATTTACTGTGTACTACATAGTTAACTAGTGCATGGTAAAATAAATAGGTAGGGGATATCAAAGAGTAAATGGTACACGGGAATGTTAGTTCAACCATTGAATTAGTCAAGTAAGAATTCAAGGACGTTACTTGTTACTACCGATAAACTATCCTAATAGTTAGTTACTTGAAGTAATTAGGATGAAGAAGTAGAATGTGAAGGTCAATGGACGGAAAGGATAAGGATCAAGGTCAAGAGACCTCATCAAGATATCCAAGATAAAGGAAGGGATGAATCTTTTAATTCCATTAGTCATGAGGATTGTCATCCTATTTGATTGGAGGATGGAATATTTTTTGTGTCTCATTGGGCCCAAGAATTCTCATCCTAAACTCAATTGGATGGCAATTTATTCTCAATTCTCATTGGCTCTAGAAGGATGAGGAGGCCATTGATTGGAGCAAAGGATTTCAAAGCTTTCATTGGATAAAGGGAACAAGCTCAAGGAAGGTCATGGAGGCTTACCAAGGGAGAGGGTATTGTGTGTATGTGGAAACAAAGGAAAGAGGAGGAGGTGTGAGGAAGAAATTTTTAGTTCTTATATGTGGAGAGGTGTTCATGGAAAAGGTGTGTGCAAGAATCAAACATGGAAGGAAGTTGTGTGTAACAAATACTTGTAACAAAGCCTCTGGATTTTTGGTTCAATTAGTTGTTCCTCTCAAATCCACCGTCGGATTTGTGTCAAAATGAAATCAGTTTTAGCTTGGAAGGTGTAAAAGGTTCTCCCCAATTTTCAGCATCATCGGGTTTGCTGTCAGGGAGCTACACTGGTTGGAAGTAAAGGGTGTTGTAATGGAGTTCGTGGAAGGATTTCCATGACAAGGCCTTTGGATTTGTTTTTCAATCAATTGTTCCTCTCAAATCCATCGTTGGATTTGTGTCAAATTTAAATCAGTCTTAGTTTGAGAGGTGTAAAAGCTTCTCCTTGAATTTCAACATCATTGGAGTTGCTGTAAGGGAGCTACACTTGTTGGAAGTAGAGGGGGTTGAATTATCTGTTTTTTCCTTCAATCTAAGCAAAGTGCTTTCTAGTTCAAAGCTTAACTCTTGATCTAAAAAATAAAAATAAAAAATAAAAACTTATGAGATTTTGTAACATGGCTCCTTTTATATTAGCTTTCCAAAAATTCAATGCATGTTAGATTAGGAGGTTATATGTAAACGTTATGATAAATGGAACGAAAGGGTTCTAACCATCAAGCGTGACATTGGATCGAACATCAACATACGGCTCTTTCATATTTCATCATGGTGAGTTAGGATTATCTCACAATGTCTTTGTATCTTCAAATTGGACACAACGCATTAGATCCTTAGTGAATTTCATTACTTACCTTGAACCACCTTACTTGTTAGAACTACAACTACATAGTAGTTCCACTTCCAACCGGTTTTTTTTGTGAGTGCATATCTTAATGGTGAAGGTGTGCAAGAATTCCTCACATTGTACTCCATTGTGTTTTCTCTTTTGGAATCAAATTTTGTGGTGGGTCCTCTGCTTGCATCTCCTGAATAATCTTGACAGAAGATTGTTATAGTCTTTGCTCCTCTTCCTAATCAACAACAAACTTCTTCTTCTTGATTGGCTCTCTATCTTTAAACAATTTTTCTTTAATCCTTGCTCCTGGTGATGGCCATATTTGCATCCACCATATGGACTTGAAACCTTGGGTTCTACCACAACTTTTTTCTTTGTTGGCTTCACTCCTTTATTCTTAAACATATTCTGCATATCATTATACTTAGGACAATCTATGATCTTATGTCCAATATCACCACAAATATGACAGGACTATCTCATATATATTTTAATCTGTTGAATAGTTACTTTAGAAGCTGTAGAAACAAGGTCTCCCTTCCTTTTGACTCTATAAGTTTCAACATTATGATTGTCTTGTGATAGTTTGTACAATACATTCTTATTTTCTCTAGAATTATCTAAGGTTTTTGAGTTGATATGGACTGACTATTTTATGGTACTAACATATTGCTTATGGCTTCTACTTCAGAAATGCCTTCTTCACAAACCAAAGTTATTTCCTTATGTTGCTACAAAGTTTTTCTCTTCATACCTACTATTACTACACACAAATATGGTTGTACTCCAAATTTAAAAATAGTAGTTAAAAAACTATCTATTATCTTATGTTGAAGATTATTGGCCAATTTTAATAATCTTTCATAATAGACTTCCACTTTTTCATTCTTTTCCTACTTCATATTTTTCAACTTCAAATAGACTTATTCATCATTCTGAACTTTTATGTACCTTTTACAAAAAGTTAATTGTAATTTTGCAAAAATATAATTTGGGTAATCTCCTAAATAATTGTTACACCAATTAAACACAATATCTTTGAATATAAAATTGAACATATTAACAATTTCCGCATCATTGGTTTCACTATTTGCTCTAATGGAAGCTTTAAATACTCTGACATGAGCATTTGGGTCAGAATCCTTGACATATTCAAGATAGTTAAGTGGTCGATGATAAGGTTTGCTTAGTGGTAATGGTGGCCTACCTAGATGCACCATTGGCAATCCAAAATATTGTTAACAAATACGAGGTCTACTCAAATGCGAACATAAATCTTTATTGAAAGGAGACTACGACATGATGCTCACAACATGAAACACAACATCAAGAACTCTCCAAGGTTATTGTCACATGAAATACACAAACTTGTGTAATGAAGAAAAGAAAGCCAAACCATCAATACCAAGGTATTTAACTAAAAGACCAAACCACAAATAACCAAACTAAAATAAATAATGAAAGTAATTCAACCTTGTGAAAGTAACCTAGTTACTTTCCTACTCCAGTAACTAATGAAACTTAAATAGTTGAGCTTGAATTCTCAACACTCCCCCTCAAGCTCAAATCCACTTCTAGTACACCAAGCATTTTTCTAAACTTCCTTAGCTTGTCTATACCTAAAGCCTTTGTGAAAATGTTAGCAACTTAATCTTCGATACTAACATGAATAAGGTCAATTTCTTTTGCTAAAACTTTTTCTGTACTAAAATGGTAGTGCACCTCAATGTGTTTTGTCCTGACATGGTAAACCAGGTTGTTAGTAAGTAGTATGCTACTAATGTTATCACAATAAATGACAACAAGAGCATCCACTACTTGTCCCAAATCTAAAAGTAGTTTTTGTAACCAAATTACTTCACATGCACCAATTGTTACACCTTTGTATTCTGCCTCCGTGCTTAATAGTGCAATTGTTGGTTGTTTCTTACTACTCCAACTAACAGCACCACTTCCAAAAGAAAACATGAAACCATTGGTCGATTTTCTATTTGAAACATTGCTAGCCCAATCAGCATCCATGTATCCATGTACTTGTAACTAGCTCTTGGCTTCATAAAAAATTCCACATTACAAAGTATGTTTTATGTACCTCAATATGCGCCTCACTACATCCAAATGTGGCTTTTGTGGTGTTTGCATGAATTGACTCACCACTCCAACTGCATAACTCAAATATGGCCTTGTGATGGTCATGTAAATCAAACTCCCCACTATGCATCTATACATAATGGTATCCTTCACAAGTTCTCCTTAATCTGCACTTAATTTCACATTTTGTTCCAATGGAATTGAATTGGGTTTGCAACCCATCATCCCATATTCGGTCAATTTGTTTAAGGCATATTGCCTTTGTAGTAACCATATCCCTTTAAGGGACTGGATTACTTCAATACCAAGGAAGTAACGCAACTCTCCCAAATCCTTCATCTCAAACTTTTGCTTCAAAAGCTTCTTCAAATTAAAGATGTCTACATCACTATCTCCTGTGATAATCAAGTCATCAACATAGATGACTATGATTACAATTTCATGATCTGTCTTTTTCACATATAATGAAAAATCTACATTAGATGTTTGAAATCCACTTGTGACAAGATACTGACCTATCTTGTCTGACCAAGCTCTAGGTGCTTACTTCAAGCCATACAAAGCTTTTTTCAACCTACAAACCAAATTAGGATGTGTTTGGTCCACATAACCTGGTGGTTACTCCATGTACACTTCTTCATGTAAATCTCCATGAAGAAAAGCATTTTTTACATCATTTGATGTAAAGACCATCCTTTTGCTGCTGCCATAGTAATGATTACTCTTAAAGTTGTCATTTTGGCAATTGGACTATAGGTCTCCTCATAGTCTATGCCATAAGTTTAAGCATAACCTTTAACAACCAATCTTGTTTTGTATCTACTCATAGATCCATCTGCATTGTGTTTGACTTTGTACACCCATTTGCACCCAATTACTTTTTTGTCCTCTGGTAAAGCTACTGATTCCCAAGTAGCATTAGCATCCAAAGCCACCATCTCTTCATCCATGGCATTGTCCCATTTAGGGTTTCTGACCACTTGTTCAAAACAAGTGGGTTCAACCTCCTATATAACTTTCACCATGTATATGTAATGATGAACTACAAAGCCATCATATATGAATTTTTGTACAGGGTATTTGATTCGGGTGGATCTTCGTACTCCACTGTTGTTGTAAGGTGCTTTCAAAACTTTCTTAGCCATCCAAGCTCCAAGAATAGTAACTAAAAAAAAGGGATTATTGATTCTTCACCCACACTCTTCTCTGAATCACTTGACTCATCATCTACATGAGGATTTCTAGATGATGTTTGAGAACTACCATGTACAATGTTTGGAGATTTTAATCTTCCTTTCCATGGAGTGCTACTAGACCCACTAATTGAAGACTCTTGTGGTCCACTGATTAATTGTGATTCTTGTTCCACATTTGATGAAACATCACCATTTCTAACCTCTCCATCTTTTGCTACCTTCAGTGGTGAATACCCACTAACCATCTCATCAAACACAACATCTCTATTCACTTGCAACTTTTGAATGGAAGGATTGAAGCATTTATATCCTTTTTGTTCTAAGGAATATCCAATGAAAATACATTTCTCAGCTTTTGGATCTAGTTTTGATCTCTTCTCATCAAGAACATGCACCTATGCAATGCAATTAAACACTCTAAGGTGTGAGACATCTGATTTCTTACTTATGAATTTTTCTTCAGGTGTCATGCCATGAACTGTTGCTATGGGTGTTCGATTCATGATATAGACTGCAATTACTACCGTTTCAGCCCAAAAATAATTTGGCAAATTCTTTTCATTTAACATGGCACGTGTTATTTCTGGAATGTGCCTGTTTTTCCTTTTAGTAATTCCATTCTATTGTGGGGAATAACTGCATGAATACTTCTTTTGAATTCCATGCTCCTTCAAGTATTCATTGAATTCATTTGAAAAATACTCTCCCCCTCCATCGAACCTTAGGCACTTGACGCTCACACCCTTTTCCTTCTCCACCATTGCTTTGAAATTCAAAAAATGTTGAAACACTTCACCTTTGTGTTTCTTGGAGTAAACCCACAACTTCCTTGTGTGGTCATCAATGAAACTCACGTAGTATTTGCATCCTCCAATGGATTCTATCTTCATGGTCCACATATTTAAATGGATCATTTCCAAAGGTTTGGAACTTACATGAGTTGTTTGTGCTAGGAATGGATGCCTAGCTTGCTTCCCCAATTGGCATGCTTCACAAACTTCTTACATCACCTCTTCTGTTCCAAATTTGGGAAGGCCTCCAACAAGATTCTGTTTCTCCATCAACTTAAGACGTTGGAGATTAACATGGCCAACCCGCTTGTGCCAAATTCCAATGTCTCTAGCTCCTTTTCCATGTGTGAATAACATGGAATTCACCTCAAGCATGTTCACATCCAAGGTGAACATTCGTCCATTCCTTTCCCCTTTTGCAATTAATTTGCCTTGAATCTTCATGTCTTCCACAAAACATCCATTTGGGTTGAATGTCACATGTAAACCTTGTTCCACCATTTGGCCTACGGAGACCAAATTTTTTGTTATGGTTGGAACATGAAGTACATCTTTCAAGTACTTTGTTTACCCATCTTGCATGGACAATGGCACCTTGCCAATATGTGTGATGGGATGTGTAGTGTCATCACCAGTTTCCACAAACCTTGGTGTTTTCAAATCCTTCGTGTCCCTAAACCATTGTCCATGACTAGTCATGTGGTTTGAAGCTCCAGAATCCACATACCAGACATTGTTGTTTGATACACCTCCTATCATTGAATTTGCCATGTGCTGCATCACAAATAGTTGCTCATCACCTTGATTACTAGTTGATGCATAATTCCCTTGTTGTAGCTTTCCATTTCATGCATCATGTTCCCTTTGATAACAATTCTTCGCCATGTGCCCAGGTTTCCCGCAGTAATAACAATTTGAATCGTTATTTGGTTGTTAACCTTAATGACTTCCACCACGACCTCCACGACTTCCTTGACTTCCTTTTCCTCCAAAGTTTCCTCGTTCACCTCCATGAGTTTGACCTTAATGTTGATGATGTCCACCATGCGAACTTTTGTGTGGACCTCGAAATGAAATTTTACCACTTCTACCTCTACTTCTATTAGTATTTGAGTAGAAAACATCTTTTTATGATCCTCCATTGGATGAAGTACCAACAATTCTCATCTCTTCACTTATAAATAACGTTATTAATTCTTGGAAATCGGGAAATCTTTCTCAAATTGCAATTCAAATACGAAACTAGTTATAATCTTTTTGAAGTCCATTCAAGGTGACAGCCACTAAACCTTCATCATCTATAGGGGCTCCTATAGATGCAAAAGCATCTGCAAGGTTTTTCACCTTTGTAAAATAATCACTGATGTTCATCTTGTTTTTCTATAGATTATGTAACTCTTGCTTGAACTGCATTTTGCAGACTTGTGTATTGGTGCTATACATCTTCACCAATGTATCCCAAGCTTGCTTGGGTGATTTTGCATCTTGAATATGCACAATCATGGAATCAGACACACTCACAGAAAGTAATATAAGACTTTCCTTGTTTTTTCATGCCAAGTTTTATTGGCTTGAATTTGTTGTTGTGTGAGGTTTTCTGGAAGAGGAAGTTATTTCTCATCACCAGTTATGAATTCCCAATAGCCTTTCCCCATTAAGAAATTCATAATCCTAAATTTCCACATTTGAAAATTGTTTTTGATTAGTTTCTCAATTGTAATTTGAAAAAGACCATTCGCCATCTCTTAAGGCAACACCCAATCTCTTCTTGGGGTTTCACAAATGATTTTAATTCCTTCCTTGGGTTTCTAGGATTGGGATTAGAGTTTTCCTTCTTTAGGTTTATAGGATTAGGGTTAGGGTTAGGGTTGAACAAGATGGACCTTGCATATGTATGTATGTCTTTAGTATTATACAAAATTTTATACTATACATAGGTTTTACATATATGTACGTATCTTGTATAATATTTCGTATGGTATTAAGTACATGATTACATACCACACTTTTGTATGAAGGTCTTGATAATGTATTTGCGCTTCCCAATCTTCAAACCCCTTCCTTCAAGTTCTCTCAAGTTGTATTTGCTCCACTTCAAAAAATTGTTTTGATGTCTTCTCAAAACAAACTTCCGTCATAGCAACTTTGCAAAGTTATACCGTTCACATATGACCTTGGATCGATCTGAAATTTTGGTGAAACATGAACAACTATGTCTACTATCATCTCTCGAAATTTCAGCTCATTTAACTTCATAAATTGAGAGATCTTGCTACTTCCTTGAAATCACTTCAAAGTGGGACCTAAACACAAAATGACTTACAACTCGCTTTTAACAACTTCAAACTCCTTGAAATTTTGGGAGACAAATTAGATATATGCCTTCTATATTTACTCAAAATTTCAACTCTATTGATGGTAATCACAAAAAGTTATCACTTTCAAAAGGAACATACTTCAAAATTGCAATTGAAACTTTAAATGCTTGGATCTCTCTCAATACAGATCCAAATGACATGAAATTTCTCCAATATATATATTCCTTTATGATCTATATGATCCCAAAACTGCAAATCCAAAAATGCTCAAACAAAGGGGATATGACCAAAAAGCCAGATTTGGCACAAAGTCTTCAAAGGCTCATAACTCTCACAAAACATATCCTTTTTGTTTGAAAATTTGAGAATATAGTCTTCTACAATCTCTCCAAGTTTCACTCCAAGATCTTTTCATAGTAGATCTAGATCTAGATTTAAAGATCTGATTTCCACAACCTTGATATGTTGATCTCCTCTCACTTTTCTTCTTTTATTTTCTTTTTCTTCGCATTCTTTCCTTTCCCCATTTCTCTTTTGCACTTGACAAACCCCTATGATATTACTAGAAACTCTCAAGCTATAGTTCTAGAGACTTTTTAGCTCTAGATCTCTTTCAACTTTCTCATTCAACAACCTAAGTTATGATACCATGTTAACAAATAGGAGATCTATTCAAGTGCAAACATAAATTTTTATTGAAAGGAAACTACAACATGATGCCCACAACACGAAACATAACATCAAGAACTTTTCAAGGTTCTTGTCACATGAAAATAAACAAACTTGTGTAATGAAAAAAAAAAAGAACCAAACCATCAACACCAAGGTATTTAACTAAAAGACCAAACCACAAATAACCAAACTAAAATAAGTAAAGAAATAATTCAACCTCATAAAAGTAACTTAGTTACTTTCCTACTCCAATAACTAATGAAACCTAACAAGTTGAGTTTGAATTCTCAACAAAGCTACTTAATTTCAACTACAAACGCAATCTAACATCTCGAAATACACTTGCATTTTTCCTTCACTAGAGCATTTGTACTTTCAAGCATAGTCACCTTGTAGAACTAGGAGTAGAAGGACGGAAAGTTGTTTCACAGATCCATTCTTCCAAAGTGTGATGTCTTGCAGGTTGCCTTCTTCATCTAATAAAACCAAATTCCTTAGTTATGTTGTATGTTGATTAAACCCAAAACAAAACCAGTAGTGTCAAAAAATGGTAGGGTACTTTGACCTAAAGTAAAAAAAGAACATCTCCGATCGATCGTAGAAGATGTTTTAGATATTGAAAGAAAAGGAAGGTTTGAAGATAGTATGTCGGAAGGCCCAATAGCCTTAGGATTAGGTAGAGATTTGTTAGCCACTGGATAGGGGGCTTGTAGGGGTGGCAAATGGTATCCATGTGGTAGCGGAAGGGCTTGAAGTTCGTGCCAATCTGCCTGACCTTAGTATCCATCATATTGACCCAATGATGTTCCCTAAAGGTCTTCCCATTACAGTTCTTAATGGTCTTAAAGGAGTCATTATCCTTAAAAATCTTCTTAAGTTCACCTACACTATCACTACTCACTCTCATTCCTTCAAAACTATTACAAAATTTTCATTATCTTTTCCTTCCTTTTCCCATCTACCAAAACTAGTCATTTTTTTCCTCTTCAAGAAGCTTGTGGGAACAAGTATTCAAGATTGAATTGAAAATTATGTTTGGGGAAAGAGAGAGCCCCTAATGATTCGAGTTCGCCTTTTAAAGAAAAGGAGAAGGGAGGTGAAGTTAGATCCAAAGCTTGGTGGTCAATGGAATGTTCCAATGCTTGGTGGCCAATGGAACGTTCCAAGCTTAGTGACCAATGGAATGTTCCAATTTTACTAGCCAATGGAATGTTCCAATCTTAGTGGCCAATGGAATGTTCCAAGCTTGGTGGCTAATGGAATGTTCCATCACTTGCTGGCCAATGGAAGGTGAAGGAAAAAACACCTTTTCACCTCTTCCCACTTTCCCCCAACAAATTTTACTTAAACCTTTAATTTTTTCCTTTGACCTTAAGGTTTTACTTTACCATGGTTCTAAGCCATTACTCATGCCTTTCCTTCCTTTTCTTCGATCTATAAATTATGACTACACGTCTCGATGTAATAAGTCTTTCACACCTTCATTGTCGATTTGATTTTGATTAAAAATCTGACCTTTTTCCTCTCCTTGAAATTATGGCATCATGCATGGCCACATTTTACAAGCCCTAAGCCACACAAGCGAATGAAGAATCGCCTTCGAAATCATTTCTAGATCTAACTCTAATGCAACATCTTCGTGATGAAGAACTTAAACCTTGAGAGGTGCATGCTAGTCTTGAAGTTGAACCCTTTTGAGCTTGGTACTATCATATTTCTCCAAACTCTCGCACCCTAGTGATCTTGTTGTAAATCGACCCTACTTTTAGTGACGATTTGAAATCGTTTATGAAGGTTATTACGAAATTGAAGATATTTTTATCTTCGCATGGTCTTTAATTCCTAATGTTGGACATTATCGTTGGTTGCATGGTCCGATTTGTCAATTGCCTCCTAATAGAAAAGCCAACTACCTAGTTCGCACAATTCGACGCATCCTAAATTGCCTGTAGTTATGAATTATCACTATAGCATAGGCCAAGATTTAACATGTACTTATAGTTCCTTGTTGAGTTTATTCATAATCTAAATAAATGTTTTAGTCATTATGAGATTCATGTTGCCATTGGCACACTTATTTAATCGTTAAGTTATCTCGAATTATCCTCATGTTCATACGGCTTGAAGATTGTTCTTTCTTTATTAGACCTTTCATTAACACCCCTTCAACTATTTCACAAATTTCTAACATCCTTGCTATTCACTAAATACTAAAACAATGTTAATGTTGCTTAACATTGTGAATTCTGGTGTCTACTTCTACCCCGAACCCTCTAGAGATTTTTCACCCCTAATTACGCAACATAGTTTCTAATTATGGTTACCACCTTTTTATTGAAAAAAAGAACTAACCCAACCCTTATTCACTAATAACGCATTTCAAAAAAGAAAACAACCCCTCCATGCACCAAGCGCATTCATCATTCCCTATGAAGTTGCTAAAAGCCCCTAATAAACTTACCACACTCAAATAACCTTGATGCAACTCTTAAAAATTGAGATTACCACACATGGTTATGTTGGTATGGCTCACACACATATGTGAGGTTTTCACAATAAGGTTGAAAAAGGAATAAAGAGAAGGTAAGGAAGAAGAAAGAGAAGGTGGAAGCACATCTCTACACTATCATCAAGGTATCAGTTTTTATATCCTTCTAAAATTCACAACATTTAGTAATGGGTTTGTTTAGTAATGTGTTGATGGGTTATAATTTTGCATGATATTGGTTGTGATTAGGGAACAAAAAATATTTTTGGTGCCATGTGCATCCCATAGCCTATTGAGTGTTGGGGTGTCAAACATTTAATTAATATGTTTGTTCATTATAACCAAGTATTTGCAATAGTTTTTTAGAGAAAAATGTTGTCTTATCCACATATGTAGGCCTTTTCACCCTAGTTGGAAATCAATTATAGGGGGGCAAAGAGATAATTTGAAGTTTGGGGGGCATCGTTAATCATAATTCTGATGTGTGGATTATGTTATTGTGTGGTGGTTATTACACAAACATTAGATAGGCAACAACATCCCATTTTATTTCAAATGGTCCTACCATGAGGAAATCAATGCTAATCACCAAATCACAAACATAATTACCAAGTCAAAAACATAATTAGTTGTAGCCAAATTGATTCAATTATCTTTAAGATTTATAAATATAATCAAATGGTGACTCAAATTTTTTATTTTCAAGTTTGAGTTCTAAACTTTATGGGGAATTTTCCTTATTTAATGTTAATTATATATGAATTAGGGCATTTTATAGACATTTTGAACCCTGGTCTATTTGGGAACTTTTCCAAGTTTGTGGGATTTTTTTCCGTTTTGAAATTTTGTGAAAAAACACATTGGTAACTAGTGATTTTTAATTCAAGCTTGTTGCCTTGAATTTTTTGTGAATTTTCCCACCTTGATTGTTATTCTCTTCGAATTTAGGCCATTTTCCAATATTTCCAAAATTATCCAAAATAAAAAGCAATGCTAGTCACCATCTAGAAGAAGCATTAGCTGATTTTGGCAACATTTGCATGATTAAGTAGAAAACTAGTGATGCGATTTAAATATTTTCCCTTGTTTAACTATTTGTATATGGCCAATAGGCCCGAATAAAACATAATATATGGCTTGCTGGAAAAAGTTGGGTAAACGATTAATTTAGTCCACAAACCACATTTGGGTGAAAGCATGGTAAAATGTATAACTAAAAATACTTGCCAGTTGTCAAATGAACAAAAAGTAGGACCAAAACCCATCACAAAATTGTTATCCATTCAATTTTTTTAGTTGAATGATAAATAACAAGATATTTTTTCATTATTATGCATTAATTTTTTAATTTTACATTGTAAAAGTAAGTTTCAAGTAGACTTTTCTAAATGCAAGTAGCCTTTAAAACCTACTTTTTGTAGTGTAACATTTGATTCAAGTATGTGTCAAGTATATTCTACCAAAGATAAAATAGTTTTTTTTTTGGGTGAAGCCCTTCAATATATAATTATTTTTATGCTATAACTTCATACATGTATATTTCATTGAATATTTTATTGAAAAAGTAGGTTTGAACACCATATTGATCAATCAATTTCAAACCTACTTATTCCCTACTTTTATTATTCCAAAGTTTTTGAAATTTTGTAGTTGATTTACAATAAACCCAATTGAGGGCTCAATAGTTTCAAAATGAAATTTAAGTAAAATTTGAATTTACTTTCTTTTGTTTTCATGAAACACTACCTTTTTTTAACTTGATATATTTTTAGCAACTTTATCTATATACTTTACCATGCTTTCACCAATTTCCATTAAATTCAAGGAATTTAATTCTAATTCATCATATGAATACTATGAATATGTACACATTTATATTTACACCTTTGTATAACACTTTCATTGAAAAATCATACAATATAGTATCTTACTTAGAGACATATGTCAACTACGCCTAAGCACCACTTTCCTTACGATTAATGGGACTTTAAATGGTTGGTCTTAAATGATAAATCCAACCCCATATATAAATGTAAATAAATTTAGTCGCAAATTAGTTGCAGGTTAGTCGAAAATAACTTGACACGATGTCACAATAGTTGCAAAGGGCAAAAGTTTTGTTGCAAAGACCAAATAGTTGTAAATGCAATGGTCACATATTGGCCTTTTTCTTCTAGTGGTAGCAACACCAGTAACGGATTATTAAAAAACAATTCAAAATTCTTATTGAAGATTTGGAGTGGAGAGAATTCATAGCTTATTACATAATTTGTTGTTACATTCAGTACCATTACCATAAGGGATATGGGGTATTAGTGTTTGAAGTAGGTTGCTTTGGACTTTATGATTTGAGATATTACTACCGATTAGAGTGTGACTACTAAGAGTACTAAAATCGATTCAAATCATAACCTCCAATATACCAACCTATGTTATGATGCACATGGAAATTATTCTAAACCATGTGGTAAATTCAGTCCAAGCTAATCCTAAGTGATGGAATTAGTTGATGGACCATTGTCAAAAGTTGGTTTGTTTCACAAATTTGGGCAATCGCATGGAGGCAATCACTTAGAGAATCAATTGTGAATTCACCAAATTCCAAGTAGCTCATGTTCATCTTGGCCATGATTGACTTTATTTACAAGTAACTATCTTATGCATTTGACACCTAGTAGAAAAGTTAACAAAGTGACCTTGCATAGGCAAGATCACACATTACCAACAATGTCTACCTCATCTAGTAAAGCCCAACAGAATCAACCATTACTTTAAAGGTGAGTGGATAACAATTACCAAGGATGGAGCAAAATCATTTAATTGTGAAATAGATGATTACCATATTCATTGTTGCAACCCTAGCTTTGGGCTCGCGACCAAGGCAAAGGGGGTTGCAAGGTTACGGGCCAAGAGGATGCCTGGGAGTTAAACTAAGAGGAAGCCCGGGAGTCAAGGCAAAAGGAAGCCCGGGAGTTAAACCAAGAGGAAGCCCGGGAGTCAAGGCAAAAGGAAGCCCGGGAGTCACATCACATACTCCTGGGAGTGTTAGAAAGTGTGAGGGAGTATGAGGGAGTGAACCCTCACACTCCCAAGGCAACTCCCACTTTGGGAGATGGAGTCCTGGTGGACTCCCGAAACTTCAGAGAGCGATTGCAGGGGTCAAAACTCAATGGCTGGTGGCGTTCTTTATATCATTGGAAATCTCTTGGAGCTTAGATGTCTAAAATGGGCTCACATTGCTCATTCAGACATCTGAAACACAAGTTATGGCCAAAAGAAGGGCCGGGAGTCGAACTGCCAGTTTGACTCCCGACCACAAAAGGGTCGGGAATCGACCTCTTCCCGATGTCCGATTCCGGAGTGCGACACGGCGTTGGAAAGCTCTTGACGAGAGCTACAACTTTGCTTTAGACTGCATTGCGATCCGAGGTCTTCTTGCAAAGTTATGGGGCTCCAAAGTCCCGGGAGTCCCATTTGGCGCGATTTCAGGACTCCCACTCGGGAGTCCCGGGAAAAATAGCCATTTGGATGTGGGCTCCGTGGAGAGTCACAGAGTATACTATAAGGGGGAAGGTGGTGGCTTCCCCCAAGTCCGGGCCGTGGTGAGTCTTGTGT
>Ga0209611_10004316_pt1 | contig 24391 bp, 19 predicted proteins | sample S1TSphgellanicum_3_FD_187693 | JGI IMG/M metagenome (GOLD analysis project Ga0209611, IMG submission 187693) | Host-associated microbial communities from peat moss isolated from Minnesota, USA - S1T2_Fc - Sphagnum magellanicum MG (SPAdes) (version 2) | ecosystem: Host-associated > Plants > Peat...
CCCAAGGCTCTTATCATATTATGGAATGGGCCCAGTGGGGCCTGTACCACCTCGGAAAGTGTGAAGCCTAGTACGACGAGTTGTCATTCTGTCAGGGGGTAACAGGTTCTACAGGCTTGTTCCAAGGCATAAACTGTGGTCCCCTTCCCCACTGTGATTTACATCACAAGTGGAACTGGCACATGACCACCTCTCTCACCTTGGAAAAGACCTTAAAGAAAGTACCTGAATAAGGTACCAAAACCAGTTAAGTTTAGCAAGTACCTAGCTTAGTTTGACATATAGTTCACTTCAGCCAAAAGTTGGGAATAATGAGTTTTGAAATTCAATAGAAATTTAAATACAAAAATCTAAACCTATCAAAAGTACAAAAATCAAGGAGAATTTCATACTCATTCACCAATATACAAACTCAATGTAAAAGCAAATCATGAAATTATTCATAGGAGTTCTAAATTGAAGGTGTGCTCCAATGTTGTGTGGTTATTTTATATTTTTAATAACATTCAGTTTTGGTTTTTTTTTTAATTGAAATTCCAAAGAACCTTTGATTCTAGCTTTTCGAAATACTTGAAAATCAAGGAATTATTTTGGTTCAAATTATTTCAAATTTCAGATATGAAAGTTCCTTATGGGATTGATTATTTATTAACCAAAAATTCATGGTTATATATATTAATGGTTCTTCAGTTTTTAAAACCTTGCCATGTCACATATCTATGATGGTTATATTTGTAAAGTGTTGGTATGAAAAGGGAAACATTTGTATATATTCAACATTTAAAATATTTAAACAAATGAAATATGTATTTGTTTGACATACATGAATGTTCATGTTTAATACACAAAAATCACGTAGTTTTATGCAAAATTACATCCCAATAATTAGAGAAATTTAGCTAAAATGTAAACCATATGTACTTCATATCAAAACATCATAAGTAAAAAAAACACATCATTTATATAAATTTCATATATAGATTTTTGGTGCTATTTTTACACTTTGAAGCCCATAGGTTTTGTATAAATATATTGTTATCTGATTTTTGCATGAATTCTATTGAAATTATTTGATATTGGACCTTTGTGATATAGTGCATGAAAAGAAACAAACAAAGAAAGATCCCTTGATATAATCATAATGACTAACACTTTTATTATTACAACCTTGACCTAGCAATTGCTTTTCAAACAACAACACTTTTCAAAATGGTAAAAGATAATACCATGGTGTTGTTCAACTCATGACTTCAAAAAATTGAAAAATCAATCACAGTTTTTGTAAACCTAAACAAAGTTCATTTTCCCTCCAACAATTAAATGAGTATATACCTCGGGATGATAACCAACAAATGTTTGTAGTCATTTCTCATAATTGTTCACCACTAATGTGTTCACCTTGATATAAACAACACACTTCAAATTTGTTTCCATGTGAAAAAAGAAGGATTAAATATCCATTATGGAATACCATTGTGTTTCATTGCAAAACAAATTAAGTAGACTTAAGCTAGTTTCACACCTAAAATCAACTTAATGTAGGGTATGCCACCTAATATCACAAATGTCACCATTCACAAAAAAAAATTAAAAAAATATGCCTCAAAACATCTTTATATTTTCTTTAAAGCAACAAATTATTCACACTCATTCGCCTTTTTCATAACTATGCACTTTAATGATTATGTCATGAATATTCACACCTAGGTTTTTTTACTATTTAATTTTCTACCTTTTTTTTCATTATTGGGTTGACTCCCCTTAATCACGAAGAGTCTTTCAAGTTCTTTATTTTCTCACCTCTTGAACATCTCTTTTCATGTCTTGCATTGCTTCTCTTTCAAACTCTTATCATCTCCTATCTTTCATGCCTTGTAAGGCATTGTAAAGTCGTTTTGCACTTGGTTTTTATGTTTCAATGAAAGTGTCATCATCACTCCTCTATGAACTTGGTGTTCTATGAACACACTAAGCTCAATGTTATGTAAATTTGATGTTTTGTGATTTGAAATTCTTTTGTAATTTGCCATTAATTAAGCTTTTTAGAAGAAATTGTCATTCACACTTTACAAATTAACAATCTTCACACTTTGAAGTTTTTTTGTGCTTTTGTATTCATTTTTCGCAAACTAACTTTCACACATTGAAAATTTCATGTTAATTTTTTTCTTTGGTTTCTTTTTTTTTTGTTCAATCCTTTGATGTTATTTGTTTTATAAAACATCAACCCACAAGGTTCTTTTCCGACAACACTTTTATTCCTTTCAATGTTGCACTGCATTGTGAGACTTCCTATTCCCTTTTGAAGTTGCACCAAGTTTTGTTGCCTTTGTGTGACTACAATTGGGTAAAGTTGAATTTAATGTATGCATTCTTTCTTTTTTTTCCTTGTTTTTCTTTGTTTGCATTTGGTTGCTTGTGTTCTAAGCCAAGAGGGGGGGGGGGAGGGGGGGACACTTTTCTTTAAATTTACAAAAGGTATGACTAAAAAATAATGTTTGTTGGGTAAAATATAATAATTTAGTTATATGATACGGTTACATTTACTCAAAAATCAAAATATGTTAATCCATAATATTAGGGGAAAAAAATTTAAAGATATTTAACCCTAAATAATGTGGTGTATGTTAAATGTTTTTTTAAAACACACATGAAGTTTTGTATTATATTCCATGGACCAAAATTTCAAATGTTTCAACTATAATCAAAATTGCTCCAAGTTTATTTAAATTTTTGTAAATTTATGTTTATGAAAATTAAAGATTTAAATAAATATGAGATATTGATATTAAATGTAAAAAATAAAATAAAATAAATATAGGGTGGTTGAAATATGTGCATGCTAGAAAATTAAATAATAATAAGGTGGGGGGGGGGGATCTCTCACTTAATAAGCCCCAAAAATTGTTTATTTGACACATCTAGTCTAAATATTTGCCATTAAGTGTCCCCTCGTGGTTTTGAAGTTTTTATTGAAATTTTTTTTGTGAAGTGATTCATTTATTGTTGTTTATGTTGCAAAGCTTGGATTCACTTGTCCTTGTACTTTGGTATTCAGCATGGATCATAGAAACATACATTATATTGATGACATTGGTTATATTTTTTATTAAGTTGTTACAATAAGTGCTTATGGAAGCTAATCCTATAAATTCAACCTTTTTTCAAGTGAACATAACCACAAGGCCACACCAAATGTTCAGATTCAAGTATGTTCTTTTGTTTTTTACATTACAAAAAATAAAATTAGTTGTGTTTTAAGAATAATATTTAATGATCTTGGTCATTAGGTGAAGCATTGTAATAAAAAATGGTTTTCAAGGTTTTTTTTGACAAAATATGATGAAAATCAATGAGTAAAAAACTTTCAAATGATGAAAGAAACTTTGTTTAATATTATAAAATAGTTGAAACCCATCATTTTAAAATAAAACATCAAATATAAAAAAATAATTCATATTTAAATTCATGTTTATTATGCAGTCCAAAAAAAAATTCAAAATGCACAAATTGTTAAACTTATAATGAGCTTTCTACAATGGGGAAACCTAGGTGTGAAGCTAACTTTAATTACAAATTAAGTCACATGTAAGAATATTTTTTTCAATTTTGTGATGTAATCACATTTGTGATCATACATAAAAAGAATTAACCAAATTTGTTATAAGTGTCACAAGCATGAAAATAATCAAGTCTACAAGGTTTTTAACCAAAATGAAAACAAGAACATGACATGTGTGAAATAAGAATTCAACTATCACAAGCACGAAAACAACCATCTACAAGATTTTCTAACCAAAAGGACAATAAAAATAGGCCTAGTTCCAAATTTAAATTGTGAAACAAGAAAAACAAAGATAAGAACATGGCATGTACAAAACAACAATCCAACCAAATTTTATTGCAAAGAAGAAACCAAAAAAAAAAAAAAACAATGACAAAAAATTGTATGCAAAACTAATGTTAAACAAATTGAAAATCATTGAAAATTTTATATTCATTTATATTGGGCACCTAGCTTGAAAAAGGTTCTCAAAATACTTCCAACTTACATGTGGTCCATATGCACTCATGTATGAATCATGTGTATTTATGTGTGAACAATGACTGAATTAAGACTCAACTAAAAATTAACTAGAAATAAATTAAATATTAATTTAAAATCAACTAAAACTCAATTAAAATGAACTAAAAATTAATTAAAAACAAATTTAAAAACAAATTAAAAATGAATTGGATCTAAATTAAGGGTTAGATACAAGTTTATACATATAATATATATATAATCTTGCAATATAATCTTGTTTCAAGGCATTGTGTAAATATCATGATTTTGAAAAAATATTTCCTCACAATCTCGTGACTTGGGCTCATTTTTCTCACAAGAATCCTCCAAGTTGCTCTAGATTTTTTGTTGTTGTTGTCAAGTGACAAAAATTTGCCAAGAAGAAGACCCTAGTCCAACTCACATGGGTTATATTTCTTTGTCACCAACCTTTAACTTATTGGTCACAAAAACAAAGAGGGCAATTTGAAGTGCCAAATGATGTTTGATTAAGGGGTCAATATACCATTAGAAAGGATCTTGACAAAGGCAAAAAGCTTCAAATTCACAAGTTGCAAGGTGAAGATCATCATCTATCTTGCTTATAGATTTGCATACTCAATCACGTCTTCATTTTGAATGTCTAGATTTGCATGACTTTTTTGTTTCAGGTTTTGAGCTATTTATTTCCCTGCAGAAGGAAAAATCTCGAGAGAAGCACTTTTGGAGGAAATCCATGTGGTACCGTATTCTATCAGTTGGATCCACAACCAAATTTCCAGTCAAGTATGGTAGCTATAAGATTGGGGGCACAGGAGGAGACAAATGGTGTTTAGGGTTTTAGGGGTTTTAGGGTTAAGGGTTAAGGGTTTTGACAATCCAAAACATCTGAAGGCCAGAGTGAAATCAGTTTGCGGATTCATGCTCCCTGCAGAGAGCATTTCCTGCTCCTTCCTACAGAGAGCCAAGGCTACCCAAAAGGTTTAGAGTGACAACCAAACAAACAAGCTTCCTCTTCCTCAACCTCTTTCTTCCTTGTCACCTTCTTCTTCTTCTTTCGCCAAGAACAAACAGACAACAATCAAGGAGACAATGAGGCTGGAGGATTATGGCAAAGCATTGCTGGCTGCATATCGTGTGATGGAGCCCGCAACAGTAATCGTCTCCCTGGCAAGGTACGAGAGTTCTGGTAGCAAGCTTTTTGCTGGCTTAGATTTATTGCCGCTGCACGTGGAGATATGGATGCTTGCTCCTCGTTTTAACCGATGGCTGAAGCTTTAGGTTTTGGGTTTCTGTTGGGAGTTTGCATCACAGGAATATGGGCCATGGTAAGCTCTCAACAGATGTGCAGAGCTTTGTTCTGGCGAAGTGTATCAAGGACAAGGTAAACATACAAAACCACAAGAGCGCCGCCACCAATTGTTGGTGAATCTGTAAAATGCTTCTTTGTTGTGTGACAAAAACCCATCTTGTGATTTGCCAAAAAAAAACTGCAAAGAAGAAGAATCAGCGTCTAGAAGAGAGTAGGAGAGTTAAGGATTGTGCTTGCTGGTTTTAGGGTTTTCTTGTTATTATCAGACTTCCATTTTGAAGCAACAACAACCACCCTTATCTCATTGGCTTGTGCCCACATTCTTACAAAGAATCTGCTTTGCTACTTCACCATCTTTTTGTTCTTCTCGCTCATGTATTCCAATCTTGTGTGACTTCCAGATCTGCAGAAAATATCCACCTGCTCCTGTGTTTCTCAGACAGATGTTGAAGCTTCTCATTCTGGCTGCTGAATCGGATGGTGAGGAGGTTTTGGAGAGCTTGTATGAGCTTCATGCTGCTTACCTGCTTACACAACAGGTGACCATCCTCTTTCTTTTGTCAGCAGCTACCCATCTTTGGAGCAGCGGATCTTTCAATCCACCAGCTTTTCTGTTGAACGAACCCGTGTCTTGTTCTCCATTGAAAATTCATCTATCATCTTCTACCTCCATGTCTGCATTACTGTGGAACCTTTTTTGTGGACTTAGAGAGATTTTGTGGATTTTGTTTTGTTTTTCCCCATCAGGACTCAATTTCTGAAATAGCAGGAAAATGCTACAAATCCTACACTTATGCAGTGCCCATGGAAGCAAGAAGAGCCTGGCTGGCTTGCACTGTAAGAGAGTCTGAAAGAGAGGTGGCAGTGGAAGTTGTTGAGGAGCTGATCACTCTAAGAGTGTCACTAAACATGCTTGAAGGTGCTACTGGGTATGTGTCCTGTGTCCTTTTTCCTCTCCTCTCTGGCAATGAGAAGAACACAACAACAACAACAACAATGAAGAAGGGTTCACCTTCGGGAAGATCTTTGGTGAGATATGTAGCAGTAGTATTGGCTTGTAGCTAATGGATCTGATCCGATTTGCAGGTTTTTGTGTTGGAGGGGTTTGTGTGCCACTCAGATTACTGGATCCAGAAAGAGAAGAATTCAATCACTTCTGAATGGCTCACAAAAAGATGATGTTTGCAGGTGTTGTCTTTGGCCTGCCAGTCTTTTTCTCACGGAAGTTTTGCTCAATCATCCGGAGCTGGTTTCAGGAAAGAAGTGCCTTGAGGTTTGTTGTCTTTCATTTTTTTCCTCTGTTTGTACGTTGCCGTGCTCTTTTCTTGCTGGGAACCAGTGTTGTTCAAACAAGCTTTCTGAAATGTCTAGCTTTTTTGAAGGCTTTTTTGCTCCCCACAGTCTCCTTTCTTTCATGATTCCTCTGACTCTCTATAACATGGAATGGAACTGAAATCAGTTTTGCCACTTTGGATTGGGGAATTCCCATGTTTGTTCAATTTATCTTTGTGCACTTCATTGTCACTCCTTACATATTCCTCATAGTTTTGTGGACATGGCAGCAGTTGGGTGCTGGAGCAGGCATGGTTGGTGTCTGCCTTGCGCGATTGGCAGCAGCTAAGGTCCACCTGCATCTCCAGCAGTTTTCATTTCTTGTTCTGCTGATGATAATATATTTTTAGCGCATGTTTCTTCTTGCAAGTTAGGGACTTGAAAGACTTGTTCAGATCTTTGCATTTCTTGGGCAAAGGGATTTCTAGGAGCAGCAGAAAGGATCTGTATCGCTCTCTCATTTTGACCATGTGCTTTTTCTGGTCTAGATAGTGCTGACTGATGGTGATTTGGCAACACTAGCCAATCTGAGGCACAATCTGCAAGTCAATGGTGTGAAAGTTCACGGAAAGGAAACTTTGAATTGCAATGAACCCTCCCTGTGCAGTCCAGCAAATGGGGTATGTAATCTTGCATTTATTTCTACCAAGCTTTACCATTCTTGTCTTTTGTAAAGCAAACCCTACATCCTGTGCTCACTACTAACAGAGGTATGTTCAGGTGGAGTGCCGGCAGTTGCTCTGGGAAATAGCCAGTGAAAAGGAGCTCAGGACCTACAGTGCTAATGTTATGTAAGCCTCGCATGCACAATGGTGTTTTTAGACTGCATAGTTGAAAATCCTGTATTTTCCTCACTAGCAAGAGGCCTGTTTTCTTCTCTTAAGCAATTGGAAAATTGATGCTTTGCTGAGAACAGTAAAATTCCGCATGATGTTCTTGAACAAGTCAAGGAAAGAGTGTTTGCTTCTCAAGTGATGTTTTTTCTCGTGTGCAGCTTGGGAGCTGATCTGATATATGACCCTGAATACATACCTCACCTTGTTCATGTGGTGGCTTCACTTCTTTCATTTGAAAGCTCAATGCCAAGAAACAACGATGGGAACTCCATTGATCAAGTCTTCAGGACAGCTGGTGATGAGGATGGAGATGATGCATTCAACTTGTCTGCAGCAGAAGAAACAGCTACTCTAAAGGAGTATTCAATAACCAATGATTGTTGTAATACTTCTTGTACGGAAGAAAAAGATCCAAAGCTGTGCCAGCAACCAAGGGATCTTAGGCAAAATGGGCAGTGGCAATGCATTGCCTATATAGCATCAGCTTTACGGAATCCAGAAACGCTTGTCTATTTTGTGGAGACTGCAAGAGCTGCACAGTTAGAGATTACAGATGTAACTGATGTTATGCAGCCCTTGAAGTGTTTCACAGACATCAAAGGGTTTGACAGAACAAGGATTCGCTTGCACAGACTGCAAAAACCATAAGCATATTTGATGGAAAGACCTACTTACTCTCATCACATTGGACACTCTCTCCCCTCTTCAGCATTTGTTCCCCTGTCCTGTTTGTTGTGCTTCATATTTCCCACAAATTAAAATGATCATCATCATTCATGAAGAGAAGCAGACATTGTCATACTGAGAAGAGTAAGGTGGAATAGCCTTGTTCAGCAGTTGTCGACCAGAAAAGATTGCAGACTACATTGAGGTTCTATTGCAGTCAAACTTTCTATTCAGGAAATGCAAGGTCAGCTCTAGAGTACTTGCAACAGAATTCTGAAAACAGACAGTGCACTTAAGGTTCTATACAATCACTCACAGCAGACTCTGTAGTTGGAGTTGGTTGTGGAGGTGATGTGCACGTCAATGGCAGTGATTTTGGTCTCCTTTGGCTGGGTATCTTTTTTGCTCCCAGAGGTCTGGGTGTCAATCTATGGTTCTCAATCTCGGCCTCATAGGTCTTGGCAACTTTTGCATGCTCACTCTCAATGTGTTTCCTCATGGCAGTTGTTCCATTGGATTTATTGTAAGTGATCACACCCTTCCTTGCTCTTGTTCGTTGAGCCAACAGTTCAAGATTGATAGGTTCAGGATGACAAAGGATGCATCGGAGAACCTGCGGCTTCTCCAATTGCACTGGTTCATTGTCATTCACTGTGAAGAAGGCCCAGCTGCTTGCATTCCGACTCCATGGCCTCCACTTGACAGCTTGCTTGTGCAGCAGTTGAAGCACAGGCTCATCTTTCATCTCTACCTGTGGCAATGTCACAATTGCTGCTGCCACCTCTTTTTGACAGCTGATTGTTGGAGACTCTTGTGCACGAAACTCTTCCTGATTGGGTGGCATGAGGTATGTAAACTCTGCAAAATTCAGGTTTCACAATTCCTCATGGTACCTATTGGTTTCTTGTCTCCTGATTCTTCATTTGATATGTTGGACACATCCATCATTCCCACAGAGAGATACCCTAGTCTGAAATGTTCCACAAAACAAGCAGAGACAGAGAGTGACTGCAATCAAGGAACATCATCACCTGAGAAAGGATTTCCTTGCCCAGTTTGTTGCTGTTGTACTACCATGTGTCCAGGATGTTGTTGTATCACGACAGTGGCAGCAGATTGCATGAGCAATAGTTCCTTCTGTCGCAGCAGTTCTTTCTCCTTCATAAGAAGCTCTTCTTTCTTCCACAGGTGCGTCTTCTCTGCCTCAAGTATCTTCTCCACATCTTCTTGCAGCCGCTTCCTCAGCTCTTCCAACTCCCCTTCCACTTTGCGTATCTCATCCTGCACTTCTGCAATGCTCGTCATCTCTGCATACATAGTAACAGGCAGGACAACAACAAGAGATCAAAATCGAAAAAAAGCCAGCCATTTGGTAGTAAAGAAAAACCAGCAGCAGCAGCGCCACAATCACAGCCACAACAACATACCTTAGTCGTCTTCGCACTCGCTCACCTTGTGCAAATTCCTTCCACAATCCAGCAGCTTGCTTTTCCTGCTCAAACCCCTGTTGCTAGAAGAGAACACAACAGTTCTCTGACATGGAAGAAAGAAATGCTAACCGTAGCACTTGGCCAAACTCCCAACCGCGATAAAGGTTCGCAGAAGAAGAAAGAGCTACGCAGAAGAAAGAGCAAAACTGCACTGCCAAACTCGAAGAGCTTCGCAGAAGACAGAGTAAGCCTGCACTGCCAAACTCCAAGAGCTTCGCAGAAGAAAGCGCGAACGTGCACTGCCAAACTCCAAAAGCTTTGCAGAAGAGCAAACCCTAACCCTAACAATCCTGACCCTTGCAGAACCTACTACTCTGTACAGTAAACCCTTTCATGAGGAGCTTGCTTAGGCTTGTGGCTTCTGCAACAGGAAGGTTCTTTTCACTCTTGGATCATGGCATCTTGGACATGGATGGCTTGAGGATCAGATTGAAAGGGTTTATTAGAGCAGCTCCAGCGTGCTCTCAGTATGTGACCCTGCCAAAATATTTGGCACATCCAAGTTTAGTTATTTACTTTTTTCCAACCCCATCCATAAAACTAAAACCAGGTGGGAGACTATGTAACCCAATCATTGCCCCCTCCCCTCCCCCCCAAAATAAATGACCAACAATTTTGAAAATAAAAATTACATGCAATCAATCAACGAGGAGATGCAACATGCACCCATAGGCCTAGGATTTTCTTCTTTTGGAAGGGGATGTGATTTTTTCTTTTGGGTTTGGGTAAAAGGTTGATTGCTTTTTCTTTTTTTTGGGTCCACTAAAAAATTTCAAGTTTTCATAAGTTTTGTCGTGTGTAAGAAAAATTACACTTCTTTCATACGTAACCTAACCAACATTTTAGATCAATCAACCTATTGTTGCTTACCACTCCCATGTTACCATCATTATCATTATGACTTAACTTGGGAACATCTTTTTTTTTTTTGTGTCAGAACCAGACAAACTATCATACACATTGGTTGATGATTCATTATGTTGTACATCTCATGCACCATGTTTGCCATCTTGTCTTGGCTACATTTTAGCGATTTAGTGACCTTGATCATGGTTGTTCTCCATGACATCAATGTGAACTTTTTGAACTCGACCATCATCTACCCCTATAATTGCAATGATTCCACACACAAATCAAATCATATTCAATAGACCTACATACATACAAGTGGGATTGAGTTACACAAAGAAAATGCAAAAGGAATTACAAAAGTTTTCAATTTCCTTGGCTAATGTCACTCTTGCCTACTAAAACCCCAGATAAACACCTATACCTAGTGTATTATAATGGAATTCAACTAGGGTGACAGTTGGAATAGATAGGTTTAAATTTGAAAATTGGTTGAATTTTGACCCTTTAACCTCATCTTTTTCCACTTTTCGCTTTCTGAGCCTGCAACTTTTCTCCCCTTTTTCTTTTTTTTTGGATTTCTAGCAAGGTGGGTGTTCTTCCTAGTTTTGCTGGTTGAATCCCACCAACCATATAAACTTAATGAACATAGATGAACCTAGGCAAGCTAACATGCAAATTCAGAACCAAGCAAAAATGCAAAAAAAAAACATCAAATTTTAAGTAATGGTAGAGTTAATTCAAACATACCATGCGCTCCTCAAAATCAATGCCACATGTTCATCCTACTTGACTTGCAATCTTTTAAGCGGCATGAGTTTTTGTCATCCATGCAACCTTATCAATATTCTCCTTTTGCACCAAAACCTCTTTCAATTGGTTCTAATGCAATTTTGAACAATTTCATGATTGTTCTTCACCTTTTTCTTTTTTTTCTTCAACCACGCCTTCCTACCTTTCAACATTGTTGCCACTTGAACTCTCACATGCTTGAATGCCTACCTTTCAACATTGTTGCCACTTGAACTTTCACATGCTTGAATGCAAAGGGATGATTTAAATAGTCAAACCCCATGTCTAGTTCTTCTTTGATTGCTTCTAACTCTTCAATTGGTTGCCTCTAAATGTCATCAATGGTGGGATTTAATCTAACAACATATCCTCAACAAACTATCAACCATCCATTCCTACCACCACCCATAGGTATGCCATCTAGATTGTAATGTATAATAGCTGTGGCATCCTTACCTTGAGTGGAAGCCACTTCTATCCCCAACTTCTTCATCACCTTGTCCAACGTTTGTCATTTTGCCCTATGTTCTACTCAACTAGAATGCCCACCTAAAAATAATACTTGGCTATCTAGTTGGGTAGAAACATTAGTAGCTAAAATAACACGTGCGAGGGATTGACTTCTAGTTGTTATGTTTTGTACATTTGCAACATAGTTACAATTGTTGCATTACTTGTTACAACCTACTATAATGGTTATTGCAAGACATATGTTGGTGTTGGTGGTGTATGGCACGATGGTTGTTGGTATTGAATAGATTTCAAAGACATTTTTGAATATGTACTTTGTCCATTTTGAGTGGAATGTGCACCTACCATTTGTGCATTTTGACCAATCCTACATTGGCATTTATGGATATTGATTAGGACATTTCATTGGTATATGTGCATACTAACTAGGTCATGGTGGCATTTGTGCATGTTGACTTGGCCTTGTTGGCATTTGTAAGTATGGGTTTGGGTGGCACTAGCAATTGCAAGTATGAATGGTTATTGTTGGCATTGTGGATATTGTCCACTAGATGTTGTCAACAAATTTGGCATTTGCTAGAATGCAACAAAAGTCATTATTGCTTTTATAGGTGTAGGTATTGGCATTGACCAACCAATAAGCCATTGCCAACTAGCTGCATTTTGTGTTGGACAAATGGGATTTCCAAGTATTGTTGGTGAAACCAATGGAGTACCTCAATTTGGAATAACTTGTTCTACGGAAAAAAAAAAAACACAAATCATGGCAATGAACTATTTATACAACTACCAATTCTCACAAAGCTAGTAAATAGCACTACATACAAGGTCTCCATAGAATGAATGCAAAGAAAATTATAATCGCAAACCTCCAATAGTTGCAAACCTAACTTGGCCAAAGTTGACTGGTGCTTCTATAATTCCCTTAGAAACAATTGGCATATTAGTAATAGCAACATTCCCATGGACTCTAACCTTTTGTTACGAACTCATCATCCCTTCCTCACCATCATATGATTCATCTTATGAAGGAAAGGGAAATATAATTACATCTAGGTTTAATTTTTGGACTATAACACCCACTGGTTGTTTCTACATTATCCATCACTTTGGCACTTGCTTTGGCATTCAATAAACACATACCATTTAATTGCATTTCAATCTATCAACTTATTACATAGTTCCAAGAACAAGATACATCCATGCAATAACACTTTGCCTATATTTAATTTTTGTCACAAGTATAATAACAACAAAAATATTTGTCTTGATGTTATTTTAGGTTCATAAAGATAAAAGATTTTAAAAGACCAAGGAAACCCATAAACCATAACCTTGTTATTGTTGCAACATGATGCATGTGAAGAAGATTAAAGTTAATTAATTAGCATGAAAATAATAAAAGGAAACCAAAATACAAAGGAATGCAAAAAATGGGAACATGAAAAAAATTGGGAAAAAAAGTGCCAAACAATGAATGAAGAAGAGAAAAAAACATTGAAGCATGATTTTAAATAACCCTAACTTCAAATAACCCAACTTAAATACAAAATCCTACAAGGAGTAAAATTAACACTATTGCAAAATTTGTGGTGTACCATGTCCATTCTTCATACTATTGCATATCAATACTTGGATTTCAAGAATAACTAACATAAAAAATGAACATTGCCTAGCATTTTAACCTTTAAAAAAATGATAATAAGTTAATTTTGAAGAAAAAATACCTACTTTTTGTGTTTCTCCTCCTTTATGTTTTCAACAAACTAGTTCAAATTTACTTTATTTTCCACATCTTCTTCACCAAAATGTTTATCCGAATTAGCTTTAGGTTCTTCATTTGAATGAACCCCAACCTTTTATCCTTTGTTAGATTCTGAATTATTTGTCAACAATAATAGTCTCGTGAGCCTTATTATGTAATCGTGTGTTGCATCAAGGCTAGAAAGGTCTGTTGACCCTCAACTTTCAAATCTTTGAAACATATAGAATAATGGCATTTGCAATTTTTTTGTCTTTAAATAACAACATAAATTAAAATGTGAAAAGTGGGAGTAGAGAAGTTAAATGTTAGAAAGAATGAAAAAGAGTGTGAGGGTGTGGGAAAGAAGGAAGAGAGGCAAAAATCAAGAAAGTTGAAATTTGAATTTCACTAGGATAAGTTGGATGACATCAACAACATAAAACCTAAACATTTTATCTATAAAGGTTGATGAAATAGGGTTTCAAGAAAGAAAACCATGAAACTTAAAACACTTGTTGCCTAAAACTTCTAAATTATACTTAAACATTTGTAAGAAAACATTAAAAAAATGACATAAAACATGACAAATGTGAAGGAGGTGAAAGAAGCTAACTATAAAACTTACTTCTAGTTTAACCCAAAGATGGAACAAAACTTTGTGTCATTTTCAACCTAGTGCATAGTCCCATTTCATTATAATATTCTAAACATTCACCACTGGATGCAATCTTCACTACCTATTCAACACCCTCCATTGTCATCTTCTTAGTTTCGATTGCAAACATTAATGCACAAAGTAAGCAACATCCTTTATCCCATTTATTCTCCCACCTTCCATTCCCCATCAAAATAAAAACTTGGCTTTGCCATCTAAAACCAACCAAACACCCATTACATCTATGACATGAACAAGAATATTTTCCCTATATATTTTCCTTTCTACCTTACTTTTCAAGCCTTCTCCTAAACTAATTTTGAAGCTCCATTTTTTTTCAATTTCTCAAAACCTTCAAAGTTTATTTCATTAATTGAGATGGCAAGACTTGCATTTTTTGTCTAGACATCACATAAATTGTTCAACCTTCAACCTCGATATGTTCACATTGCCCATGTGATTAATCGTAGGAAAAAACACAGGTGGTTGATTAAATACATCAAGATTAAGTACTAAGTATGACAATTAGCTTAATACTAAGTACCTTTTCCCAACCTTAATAAATTAATCTACATATTAAGTAACCTTTTTAATCCTAATATTAAATACAAACAATTCACAAATCTAATATTAATTTTAGTATTATGTACCTTGTCTAATCATAATTTTCAATACAACTAGGATTAATGTACTACATACATTGCCATAAATGTTAGAAGACATTATTATGTTTAGTTAGAAGGAGTAAAAATTAATGGTCAGATTATTGACTATTGGGTGCCCATATTATTGTTCCCTTTTGTATTACTACCCATTTTCAGTTATTAATTAATTATTAAAATATATTACTATATTACAAAATGGACAAAAAGAGATAGGGTCCTAACTAAAAGTTATAATGTTGATAAATTTGTGTATGGTTATTCTAGGTTATATGGGGCAAAATGTGAAATTATAGTTTGCATTATATTTTATGATTTCATTTCTTGTGAAAATTTCAATTTATTTTTTAAACACAACCTTGCAAGTGACATGGATTTGTCAACATGTTATAGGGAATGTGTAGGATTAGTGGTTTAACGTGACACCTTGATTCAATTGTTTGGCCTTGACAATTATGTATTCACATGAGGGTTAGTGGATAGTGCTTAGTAAATTATGTGGCAAAGACTAGCTTTAATTGTATGAATGGTATGAAGTAAAGAAGAATGTATGCTAGGAATAAATGTTTATATTTTTTCCAAGCTTTGGTGTGCAATGTCAATGGGGAAGGTGATGCCAACTACACAAATGAAATGGCATCTTGATGCCCAAAAAAATTTGAAGGTGACGAGCTTGAGGCAAACCAATGAGGTTTAACAAACTATGATTGCCCATGTAACTAATGCCACATCAAAAGAACACAAGTTCATACCATAATAAAAAAACATTTGAGATTGCATGGATGTGACCACTATTTTCAATAGCCAATGTGGTATGGAATCCTCCAACACTAATTGTGAATGAAATTTTCTACTTCAAGCATAAATACATCACCCCCTTAAAGAACAATATCTTTTTTATGCAAGTTAAAATCTAATGTGAAATTAATAGTATTTAGACAATTTGTAGCTTCAATCCAATTATACAAGGTTGTTAATTTTATTAATAAATGAACTAGAAATGCAAACTTGCAAAGCATGTTACCAACAACACATTGGCACATTGGCTAAATTATGGACAAACAATAGTTGCAAAACCTACAATAAAGAATAATGAATGCTAAGGGGAAACCCCAAGGAACGCAACAACACCCATTTTGGTTGATGGGATTCCTATAATACTTGACCTAGAAGTTCTTGTTCACCAAATGGTTGTTGAAGCCTTGGCAAATTTGACAATTTGCAATAGGGTATGAATAACAAAACCTAATCAACATTCACCTTGGAGAATCCACCAAGGTGAAAGCACACTACGAGGGGGCCACTTTGGGCATTTTCACAACATGTATGTAAAATATATATTTGCAAAATGTATTGCATTTAATTTTGGGTCTCATTTTTAGTATTTGGGTTTGATATTTTGATTTTCAAAAAGTTAATGATATCTAATATTATTTGAAAAAAAAATTAAAAGCTTAAATTCAAGGAATAATGAACATATTTATGGTATATATATTATAATAGAACATGTTTTTGTTTTTGAACTACACTAAGTTTGGGTTTGGGTTTGAATTTGAATTAATCAATCAAAAAATGTTTGAAATGAAAATTTAAAAAACAACCCACCTCACATATCTTGTCATCTTCCATTTGAAAGTGATAATTTGTAAAAATGTTAATTTACCACATACTTATGGTCGTCACCCCTAAAAACACCCATTTGTGATATGATAATCATCAAACTTTTAACATGGCTCACAAACTTATTCCAATCATATGAAATCACAATGTTTAATAGATACTACAGATTCATAAAAAATCAAAATCATTTCAATCATTTTTTTAATATATTTGCATTTTTAATACATAGTGACATACATTTTTTTGCCACATATATACATTATAATTGCACAATATAAGTTGGAAAAGGTAATTTCCTTTATGATTGAATTCTATTGTTATAATCTACCATATTATGCAAAAAATTTGGAAAAATATGTTACAATATTACCATGGTTGAAGTTCAAACATGAACACCCCTAGAAAAAATAGTACAATGTGACAACATTTTTGGCCCCCTCGTAATGTGCTTTCACCCACCAATTGATTTCAATATCTTAGTTCACCAAGGATGACATGAAATTATAATGGAATCTATGATCACAAAAACATCAACCCCATTGTTTGAAGGTTTTTCAACTAGCATGTTGTCAACCATTTTATTGGTGCTAAATTTGAAGATAGTCCATAGGCTAAATAATGTGTTTATGGATGAGTTATTATCATTGTTGTGAAAATAATTATTGTTAAAGGGGAATAAATGCTAACGATAATTTACGAAGCCCTTAAATCAATTAAGGAACTTGGTTTAAGTTACAATTCCATTCACACATGAACTAATGGTTGTGTGTTTTTCATGGTGCCTTGAAAGATTCAAGAGTGTGTCTAAAGTGTAATACTAATAGGTTTGTGGAAGAGTCATCCTATGATCCACAAAAAGTGTTTTGACACTTCCCTTTGATTCCAAGACTATTACATATGTATAAGTGCAAAATTTTGGCAAAATTATTGATTTGGCACAAACATGGAGCAAACATAAATGACCTAATTCAAAGTGCTCCAAATTTGAAGACTTGGAAGCACATAAATGAAAAGTGGCCAAAATTTTCCATTGAAGCATAAAACATCATATTATGGTTGGCATTAAATGAGGTGAACCAATTTGGAGATTTGAATTCTTTCCTTTTTACATGGCTATTTTTTCTACTCAATTATAATTTACCACCTTGGTTAGTAATGAAATGCTACTTTTTGATGATGGCCTTAATCATTCCTAACAAGGAATCAACAACAAATGGAAATGTGTATATACATGTGTATCGGGAGCCTTTTATTGAAAAAATACAAATGTTGTGGAAAGGTGTTATGACCTTTGATGCACACCAAGGGGTAACATTTTCCTTAAAGGTGATGTGCATGTGGAACATACACAATTTTTTGGCATATGGGCTATTTGCAAGATGTGTGACTAAAGGTTGGTGGTATGTCCACCCTATGGCCTAGTTGTTGAATCTCAATCATCCAAGTAAATTCAAGAAGGTTGTATATTGTGGGAATTATCACTATTTATCAAGGAATCATTCTTGTTGACATGCTTAAAGTGTCGTGCGCTCTTGTGTTGGCACCTATAACCATTGATGTCACCACACTCACAACACATAACATTAAAATACCCTAAATGGTACACCACATCCAAACCAAAAGATTGGCTCACTTGCAACAATGCAAAAATCTAAGCTGAAAACATAGAAAACCGAAACATTTACATAACAAAAAAAACTACAAAGTAAAAACTATGTTCTGGAATCTCAAATCACTAAAAGTGATTTGAGATCACACAAGATGGGATTATATCCCATGGCAAATATCCTAAACCTTGTTCACACATGAACTGGTTGGAGATTAACTAATTAGCTTAACTATCCCAGTTTATCCTTAATTAACTAGGACGTAACTGAACAACTAAACTAACACACTTGACAGTTGTCATGTGCTCCTATGTCGACACCTATAACCATTGTTGTCACCACACTCACAACATGTAACGTAAATATACCCTGAATGGCACACCACATCTAACCTATCCCCCTATATGGGGATGAAGTTCCCTTAAACCAAATAACATCATAGAACTATTTATTGGAAATCCACCATGGATGAACACTTTGGTTCCAAGGTAAAAGGACAATTAGGCCAGGTGCAAATGTGAGCCCCATCGTTAGTCACTAGTTGTAATCCTTTAAATCATTAGCCAAATGTGAATTACCATTGAAGAAAACATTAAATTAGTTCTACTATGTGACCCTAGAAACCTAGGTCTATAGGGTGCACCGAAGGCAAAACCATTTGCCAACTGGCATTTTTTCCATTGGTGGCGTGAAAGATCCCAAATGTCAACCTCAAAAACATTTGTCACAAATCAACATAGTGGTGGCTCTTGAAGCTTGCCCACACAACATACATCATAAGCTAGTTAGAACCATGGTTAAAGATGGGTCCATTTGGCCATCCACATTGGCAAGATGACATGGTGCACAATTACACACATGGTTCTTCCATGTCTAACCATTTCAACCCTCTAACAACAACATTCTAGAAGGTAAAACCTTTCGCACATGTAGAATAACACATCATGGAGTCACATCCAAAATAACTAGTGTTATATGTTGCAAGTAAACATAATTTCCTCATTCAAACCTTTGAATCTGAGGCTAATAACCACCTCCACATATAGTGGCATAATGCAATGTATGTTGATGTTGGGCAATTGCTAGATTTTCCATAGCCATGGCCATAAAATGTTGAAACAAGGTGGCTCGTTGCTCACATGCTTAAATTCACACATTATGATCATCGATTGTATTTCGTCAAATTGAGGCTAGTAAATCGAGTTCATGGCCAAATAATAAGAAATATGGTGAAAAAGGTGAAAGAGAAAAGTTTGTTAACTAAACCTATACCCCATAGCTAGCCATGGTAGTTGTAAGTCTTAATTTCAAATATTGTTATGCAAACCCCATCTCACCATCTACACCATCCACTCAGCTAACTTTTCTGCCTTAGGATGGTCTCATGAAGTCATGCGATGATCAATCAATGTTTTCTCACACAACTCTTGGAATTTTTTATGGAATTTTGTACCTTGGTCAGTGAGAACTTTAACTAAAGCCCACTAGAAGAAATCTTATCCATTTCAACCTTAAATTTGCGATTACCATGCAATTATAATCCAAATTTATTATTTTTACAACTGTTTTTATTTTAGGCCTATGTGTCACCTTAATTGCAAACTATTCTAGTTGCATCTACAATTACAATGGTAGTGGCTTCAAATTATAGTTGTATGTGCAACTATAATTTCTAATTGCTTGGACTTTCATTAGAAATATTGATGAATAATAATAATATGTCAGCCAATATTGATTGTGTCCATTCATGGATGATATCATAATCCTTTTTGTAATTACAACTATGTTCTCTATGACTATATAACTATATTTTGCCATGTGTATGTACACATGTGGCATATGATTTCTTTAATTTTAGTTTTAATATTAATTAGCATAAATATATTGATAATAAATAAATAATTATTGTTTGTTATAACGAAACATAAATTATTACATATTGACATTTTTTATGAGTGATTCCATTAATTACTATAATTCTAGAAAAACTTAAGCACCTACAATATTTTTATACATGTGTAAGAAATGCAATTCTATAACACCTTACATTCAAGTAAACCAAAACATTGATTATTCAACATTTTTACATATATTCTACTTCCAATGAGAAGTTATGTGATAAATCCACATGGATTGTACATTGCATTATTTACTTATGGTTTAGTAAATCTTGGATCTATGGATGTGCAATCGAGTTCTCAAACACCATTTCAAATGTACATTCAAGGGCCAATGACATAACTCAAACTAGTAACTTGGAAGTCAACATAAATTATTCCATGTGAGTTCATTAGATAAATTTTAAATTTTTCATTAAAAAAATTATGACCACTATTTTTCTTTATAATGTTATTATATATGAAATTTAAAGTTTAGCCCATTATTAAGTAGATGGAAAATAAAACATGCACACAAGTCTATGAACTATCAAAACCCATGATTATTTGTTAAGTCAAATTGTTAATTTAATTGAATTCATTTCTAATTAGTTAATCTATCAATAAATAATAATTTAAATTTATTTTCCTAGTCTAATTTACTAAGCCTAAGGCTAAATAATTCATTACATTATTAAATACATTAATGATTAAGCCTATTTAATTTATGATTATTTAACTAGATGTATCTAGGCTATGTAAGTTAAATTAAAGGTAAGAAGAGGTTAAAGGTGTGGATTGTAATTTTGTGACTTAATAGCCAATTAGAACATCAAGATTCTCCTAAGGGATAGTTATGTCTTCTATTTTTCAACTTTCACTTGATTACAAGTTAGTTGGAACAAGTTATGCCCCTTGTACATCACAAATTTAACACACAACAACTTAATAATGAATCATGTGAAGTTCGTTCATTCATAGGTTGTACATTTTACACACGAGTATCATGCGTTGAAAACACATTTAACACATGGATAAATGTGTTAATGAATGAAGTATGAACCTATGAATGAATAAATGTCACACAAATTTCATATCTCCCTATAAATTCGTATTTCAAATGTGTTTTCAATGCACAATATTAGTGTGTAAAACATACGAATTATGAATGAATGAATTTTGCACGATTTTCATTACTAAGTCATGAAATGTTAAGTTTGTGATGTAGACTTGATTTAATATGATCTTCCTAGGTTATAACAAATGATGTACATAGCTCAGGTGCAAGGGACTAGCTTGTTGATAACTAAGTAGATGGCATGGGTTGTTACAAGGGTGAAAACACAATATGGGGGGCCTAACTTGGGCACCTTCACAACAAATGCATAAAATATACACCTCCAAAATGTGTTGCATTTAATTGTGGGTTTCACATTTGGTGTTTGGGCTTTACATTTTGATTGTCACAAAGTTAACGTTATTTAATATTATCTGAAATAAGAAATGAATTATAAATAAATAAATTTAAGGTATAATAAATATATGTATGGTATATGAAATATAAAAAAACATGTTTCTTGTTTTAGATTGTATTAGTTTGAATTAATGAATAAAAAAAAATTTGAATTGAAAATTTAAGAAATGACCTATTTCACATTTCTTCCCATCTTTTATTTGAAAATGAATGTTTGTAATATGTGGCATTTTTCTAGCATTGCCTAACATTCCCCAGTAGCTTCCCAATGTTACTCAATGTCCGTTGGTGTCCTCTCACCACATGAGAAAAATAATTCAGCACCTTTTCTTGGCACTTACTAAAGTCCTTGCATTTTTTGTGGCACTACTCAAGTCCCTTGACATCCTCTTCGTGCCCCCATCATCCCCTTGTCATGTTTCTTGACATCTCATTGTTGTCCAATTTTTAAAAAAAAAATCCTTGATGTCCTTTGGCACATTCCCAATGTTGTTTGTCATCCCTCATTTAGATGTTTCTACATGCTTCACAAGGTTGGTTGGAATGTTCAAATTGTATGAAAACTTTGATGGTTGTATTATTCAATTAAACATGTAGAATGTTGCATATTATTTTGTATATGATGTGGAATGATAAAAAAAAAAAAAAAATAGTTTCATATATGAACCCATTTTTGAAACACATGTTGTTTCCCGAAGGCCAAACTATTTATGGATACATGTGTTTCCATTCATTTCAAATACAATGTATCAAATTCCCACAAAATTTTAGGTATACAACAAAATAGTTTGAATTAACCCTTCAAAATTTCCTCGTTTCTCAAAAAATTAGAATGATCATAAGGAAATTAATTCTCATGATGAGATATTTCAGTTGGTATAAGGGTGTTTGTGCATAATCTATCTGTTCATCTCCAAATTGACGATTCCAAACAATAGAACCTTTTCATACTTTCAAGTGACACCAACCCATATTTGAATTCAAAAGATCATATCACATGGAATAAAAAGGTTAATGATCCTTTTTAAATCTTTTCTTTGAAATTACATGGTTTCATGAATTTCTTGGTGTAATTGATACAAAAAAATTCTTAATATTTTCAAAAGGTGAAGATTGAATTTCATGTTCTAAAATTATTAAAAATGGAAATGATTTTGTGAAAATTTTATATGATCATGGATATTCATTTTGTAAGATTCAAGGAAATATATATATATACTCTAACCTGATCTCAATTGATCATGACAATTACGTCAAAGTAGCATGGAACCCAAGTAAAGTAAAGGTATTATATGCATTTAGTTACAAATTTAAAGTATTAAAAGAAAAATACTTTATATCAAAATTTCCTACCTTATTGTTTGTTATACCAAAATACCAACATTGACAAATCAAGTTGTGTATTTTTTTATCAAATCATGATAGATAAAAAATTGGAAAATATCTCATCTCTTCATTTCCAGCAACAATGCATTTTATTTTAACAACTCTTCTTGCAATTTAAACTAGTGGACCCTAAGTGTCCTATTGTGCTAAGTGGGATGGAATTTTTCACAAAATGTCTTCAAGGCTTTAAGAGACACATCTTTTCAAAACAACTCAATCATTGGAAAAATCTTATTGGCTCAAATTGTGAACCCAACTTGTGTCATTGGCCCAAGTGTTAAAGTTTGAAATGTGAAAGGAAAAATAAAAAGGCCGATATGATGAAGAGTCACTAATTTGTTGAACAACTCATTAAATTCATAATTTTAATTCATTTATAATGACAAAAATCACTATAAATTCAATAACTTACAAAAATGAACACCATGCACATTGCTTCATTGAGGACTTTCCAACAGGACCAAAAGCACATGGCAGGCCCCACAATTTGGGAAGGTTAAGGTCTGGTAACAAAACAAACAAAATAAAAAACCTACATATGTTTCTAAAACATTTCATTACTATTTAGGTAAGATTAAATTGTGAGGTGCCCAATGTAGTTGGCTCTTGTTTAAAATTTGAATTGGAGATCTCTCCATGGAAATAACTCTTGTACTTAAGTTATTGTCAAATTAGAAAATGGCACATGAAATTTATTACATGTTTGTTACATATATACGCACACACTCGAGCTTACACACACAAAGTGGTCTATCACTGTAATTTTCTTTTCCTCCCATCTTTTCTTGTCCCCATTAGAAAACGAATGGGAGAAATCTCTTCAATTTCATATGATCCATTTGATTTTGAGATTTAGTTCTAAAGATTAACAAAGAAAAACTAGTGATTCAATTGCTATCTATCATCAAATTTTTACAAGCTAAAACCATAAAAGCTGGCCCAAATTGTCTTAGTTATACAATGACAAGGTTGTTTGATTATGATGGCACCTTATGCATAAAAGTAAATTGCAAGGTTTTTTCTCTTTGTATTTGAATGCACCTCCCCCACATGGAAGATGCCTTTGATAGTGGAAGAGATGGTCCATGCTTCACATGCAGACCTTCTACTAATAAGGTTGAAAAACCTTAAAATCTTTGTACTTCAACACTGAGGAAGAACCAGTTATTTCAGGAAATCTGCTGATTCTTTGAAGTTTTCTTTAAAAAACCCATAACTAGCAGTTATACTAATATTCTAATTTTTTTTAATAATAACCCAAAACCAAGGATGTTTGATTTTGGAATGGTTTCAAATGCCCAGAACTAGAGGTTGTAATAAAATCAAAGAACATTGGTTTAGTTTACATTAGGTGTAAAGGCCCTCAAATGGAAAGAGTGTGTCCCTGAAATGAAGGGCAAAGCATGACCACTAGTTGGACAAATGTATGGGGCCACCATGTTTATCTTTGGTGAATTTTCACCAAAATTTTGCCCCGAAAAATATGGTTACTGCTGAATTATTTTCTGGATGATCGCCACTTTGCCTACATCACAAAATCCTTCAAAAGAAAACACTGGCGCTCCTGGGCCCT